>MTKX01032092.1_pt2 | contig 15752 bp, 14 predicted proteins | sample 1042771 | NCBI WGS metagenome assembly MTKX01 (sample SAMN06212183, study PRJNA360534) | anaerobic digester metagenome | biome: Wastewater treatment plant; material: sludge; isolation source: anaerobic digester fed with sludge from wastewater treatment plant | place: Denmark: WWTP Randers ... | reverse complement strand
CTGGGGTCCGGTCATTCCTGGACTCCCAGCAAGCTGACGTCAGTTTGGGCCAAATTTAGGTAGCTGCACTTTGTTCTCTGATTCAAGATTAGAAAGCAGCCCCGAGTTCATCCAGTTGTTGAGCCTCGGCCCACGCCTGGCGCGCCTCTGCATGCTTTTCTAGCTTTGTGTAGATCTCTGCCATCAGCATGAACCACCCTGCGTTGTAGGGATGCAGACTCGTGGCTTTCTGAAGTGACTCAAGAGCCGGCTTGAGTTTGCGCTGATTCGCCTGAATCCAGCCCATGAGAGCTAGGGCCGCAGCTTTTCTCCGGGCTAGGTCAGCGAGCAAACCTTCTCGAGATAGTGGCTCGCCCTCTGGCAACCAAGGGGCGACCTCGGTACTTCGGAGCTTGGCCTCAAACAGCTCGAGCGCCTCATCGCATAGTTTCTCAGCTTGCGGAAACGCTCCCTTGCGAAAGTGGATCTCGGCGATATTGTACACAGGATCGGGATCGCTTGGATCGAGATCAGCAGCACGCTGGAACCACCTGACGGCCTCGTCCAGTTGGCCAAGTCGATCGAAACACATGGCCAGGTTGAACACGGCTAGACTGTAGGTCGGTGCCAGCGAAACTGCGCGCCTCAAGTAAGCAATAGCTTGCTCGAGTCTGCCTGTTTCCATGTAGCCCGTTCCGACATTGTACAAGTACAGCGTGTTTGAGGGATCGCGACGCAGGGCCTCCTGCGCTGCCCAAAGAGACTCCTGCATTCTGCCCTGAACGCCGTAGAGAGCGGCGAGGTCACTGTAGGCCGGCGCATAGTCCGGATCTTCTGCGAGGGCCAAGTTGAAGTAGTACTCGGCCTGGGCACAATCTCCTTCCTTGGTTGCATCGGCTGCATGTTGTGCGTACGCTCTAGCTAGATCTGTATTATTCACTTCGTCTACCTCCATCTTTGCAATGAGACCGGCTGTGTTCCTGACCCTGTGGTAATGGTCAACACAGCCTTAAGCCATGGCAGTCAGGGAACAATTTGTTAACCCCTGCAGTGCCCCGAATGGGGCATTGATGGGAGTCGAGTAAATCATGATCTGCAGCTTGTCCAGCATCTCCGTCCGGATGACGTCACAGTCTCACTTGTTCTCCACCGGCAGGAGCACCCGCTTGGCCCCCATTGTCCATGGCCAGCTGAAGCCGCTCGGTATGGATGCAGTCGATGAAGGCCAGGTCCTAAATTACTCGGACAGGGGCTGGAACAGATGTGAGGTCTGGACTAGGGTCTTCGCGTAAGCGCGATGTCTCGATTCAAGATGATGGCCGCACCAGCCGACACCTCCTCTTTGCCGCGGGAAAAGCAACAAGACGCCATATTGTCTCCTAAAATCTGGACTCCATTAGGGTATTGACGCACACCCCAGCAATCCTTTCAAAGGCGATTACATCTCACCGGCCGACCTGCTTTGTACTCACTGATAGAATTGCATCAAACTCCACCGAAGCCAAAGGTAATCCCTTCTCTCAGGATGCGGCGCTCGGCCAGGTGTGCGTAGGTAGCATCGAGTCGCCTACCTGCGCCAAGGCAGCCGAGACGAACGCGCTTTCTCACGGGCAAGCTCCAGGCGCTCCTGCAGGGCGCGTCTGCTAGGCTCAGCAGATTGAGCTTCTTGCCAGCACTCAACTGCCCGGCCCCAGTTATTTGCCGCTTCATGAGTCTCCGCCAAGGCAATGAGCGTATTGGTTTTGGCCGGATGTCGCCAACCCAAATGCTCCAGGAATGATTCTTGCTGTCTGATCTCCTTGAGCGCTCTCTGCAGCCATTGCTCAGACTCCTCGAGCTGGCCCACTTCCCTATGGGTGATCCCAGCATTGACCATCGCGCCTATGTGACCAGGACTATCCCGGAGTGCCTCTTGATACTGCTCAAGCTCTCTTTCCTTGTTGCCCAGAGATTCATAGACTCGCCCAGCACTAATGTGAACGTCTGGATCTCCCGGAGCAAATTCATGTGCAACGTCAAGCTGGCGAAGCGCCTTGTCATAGTTGCCCATGGCATGGAGGCAATCTGCAAGGTTGACGCGAGGCGCCACAAAGTTGGGCCACAACGCAAGAATTTCGCGATAGCGCTGGGCAGCCTCGTCGAAGTGTCCGGCGCGCATTGCGCCTGTAGCAGTTGTATACATGTTTAGGGCCTGACTCATTGCAGGGGAGAGAGCTGACGTATCGATCATGCCAGAACCGAGGTTAATCATCTGGTCCAGTTGCTCAACACATGTGATCTTCATTTCGCCTCCACCAGCATATAACACCACAGTTCCCTCCTTTTTAGTCGTTGCTCTCCGCCGAGAATCGGCAGACACTTTACCATAGGGTCAAAGGGTGGCATACGCGCGTTTTTTCTCCTTCTTAAGAGCAAGTTTGACGCGACGTAGTTGGTTGAAAGCACTCTCGGTCAAAGGCTCCAGGGTGAGCAATATCAGCGCTAGCCGGATCACCGCCGGCAGTCCCACACGACGCCTACCGGTCGTCCCAGGCGTTGCTAGTGGATCGTCAATCGAGGTACGACAAACTCCAAAGCTTTCCAGCAGATCCCTGGTCGCGCTCTCAAGTCTGCCGATTGCAAAATGCACGAGGAGAAGACACGGAGGGAAAAACTCCGGATGCAGCAGAGCAGCGACTGTGCTGTCCATTTCCGAGATCATGGATCCTCTGAGCCAACGCTGGGTCAAGTCTTATGCCTGCCTGGTGACAGGCATCGGGATCGAGCAGACAACATTATACCATCACAAGGCCAAAGATGCAAAACCACAAAACATGGCCCACAGCATTGCCGTCAAATTGCGGCTCTCGTCCTGCCGACGCCCTGTGATCAAGCGGCACACAAGGCTGTGGCCTGGAAACAAGGTACTACTTTTCTATTAGCTTAAAGACCGCCTTTTGACGTTGACGGCCCGAGGATCGTGTGCTATGCTAAGGGCAGGGATACGCCAGGAATCCGGCAAACCGGGTCGTGGAGGGAGCCATGGAGAAGCGATGGGGTGATGCCTGCCGTTCGACCGCCCGGACACGGGGGGCGAGCTCGCTGCTGCTGCTGTGCGCCGTCCTGCTGGCGGCCTGCGGCCCGGGACCCACGGCCGGCGCGCCCCCGGCGGCGGGGGAAGGGTGGGACGTAGCCAGCCCCGGCGACGTCGGGCTCGACGCCGCCATGCTGGACGAGGCCGCGGCCCTCATCCGCGACGGCACCTATCCCAACGTGCACGGCCTGCTCGTCGTCAAGGACGGCAAGCTGGCCTTCGAGGAGTACTTTCGGGGCGACGCCTGGAGCCCGGCGGACGGCCAGGCGCAGGGCGAGGTCGCCCAGTTTGACGCCGGCACGCTGCACTACATGGCGTCCGTCACCAAGAGCATCACCTCGGCCCTGGTCGGCATCGCCATCGACCGGGGGGCCATGGGCGGCGTGGACGAGAAGCTGTCCTCCTTCTTTCCGGAATATGCCGGCCTGCAGGAGGGCGGCAAGGAGGCGCTCACCCTGGAACACCTCCTGACCATGACCTCGGGGCTGGCCTGGAACGAAAACGAGCTGCCCTACTCTGACCCGACCAACGACTTTGTCCGGCTGTACCGCGCGCCGGACCCGGTGGGGTACGTCCTGGACAGACCCCTGGAGGGCGGGCCGGGCCAGGGCTGGAACTATAACGGCGGCGCCGTGGATCTGCTGGGCGCGGCCGTCGCCCGGGCCACGGGGCAGGGCCTGGACGCCTTTGCCGAGGAGCACCTCTTTGGCCCCCTGGGCATCGACGAGTACCGCTGGGATTTCGTCCGGACCGACTTTATCGACGCCGCCGGGGGCCTGCACCTGCGGCCCCGGGACATGGCCAGGCTGGGGCTGCTCTACCTCAACGGCGGGGAGTGGAACGGCCGGCGCGTCGTGCCGCGGGAGTGGGTCGAGACGTCGACACAGCCTCACGCCAGTGTGCCCGGGGGTGGCGAGTATGGCTACCTGTGGTGGAGGAGCACCTTCGAGCTGGACGCGGGCGCCGTGGAGGCCTTCTCGGCCATCGGCTGGGGCGGGCAGTGGATCATGATCTTTCCGGGGCTGGACATGGTGGTCGTCTTTACCGGGGGCAACTATGCGGGCGAGGACCCGGTGGAGCAGATCGTCGCCCGGCACCTGCTGCCGGCGGTGGAGGAGTTGAATCACTGAGGGGATGAAAAAGCTGAACGCACTGATGGGGCCGCGGCCCCATCAGTGCCCTCATCTTTTTCAGTGATTCAGTGGTTCTAGCACCCTCACCTTGACGCTTGCCCGCCCCCATGCTATACTCCCCCCAGAATGTTACCCTGCCCGAGAGGTGAGCCGTGACCATCGACCTGGATGCGATGCCGAAGGTGCTGGAGCTGTACCTGGAGCTGACGCAGTACCCCACGCTGGCGCCGGTCATTCGCCAGCGGATGCGCTCCGAGCTGTTTGCCCGGGGCGTCATCTCGCCGGGTGACTTTGAGCAGGAGGTCAAGCACAAGGCCATGCTCTCCCAGGACCGGGAGGGGCTCCGCGACCCCCTCATCGAGGAGCCGGAGGAGGTCTGGCAGGCCAGGGTGGAGCACTACCGCGAGAACCTCACCGACTTTTACTTCGGCCACAACCTGCCCCACACCCTCTTCGAGCAGATCGTCCGCGACGTGCTGGCCAAGCGGGTGCCCGAAGAGGACATTGTCCTGACCTTTAATCCCGAGCTGTCGCCCTGGTCGCTCATCTTTGAGCGCGGCGAGACCTACGAGGGGCTGCCCCCCGAGCAGCGCCAACGGGTGCGCCACCACCTGCGCGAGATCATTGTCGTGCTGACCAAGGGGCTGGTCAGCGACCAACTGGCCTTTGTCGGGATTGCCAAGGACCTCTTTGCCATCGCCGACCTGAAGAACATCCTCGCCCGGCGCATCGGCCGGGGCAAGATCGGCGGCAAGGCGGCGGGCATGCTCCTGGCCTGGAAGATCCTGAACCTGGAGGGCGCCGGCCAGGACGGCGACGCCGATGCCGAGCTGGAGGATCTGCGCCGCCACGTGGTCATCCCCGAGTCCTACTACATCGGCGCCGACGTGGTCTATGATTTCATCGCCCTCAACAACCTCCACCACCTCAACGACCAGAAATACAAGTCGCGGGCCGAGATCGAGGCCGACTATCCCCAGGTACGCCAGGCCTTTATCGGGGGCCGCTTTCCGGAGCGGGTGGTGGACAGCCTGCGGGACCTCCTGGCCCAGGTGGGCGACCGGCCCCTCATCGTGCGCTCCTCCAGCCTCCTGGAGGACAACTGGGGCACTTCGTTTGCCGGCAAGTACGACAGCTTTTTCTGCCCCAACCAGGGCAGCCCCAAGGAGAACCTGAAGGCCCTTCTCCTGGCCATCAGCAAGGTCTATGCCAGCGTCTTTAGCCCCGATGCCCTGTTCTACCGACAGCAGATGGGCCTGCTGGATTACGACGAGCGCATGGCCATCCTGGTGCAAGAGGTGCAGGGCGAGCGCCATGGCGCCCATTTCTTTCCCACCCTGGCGGGCGTCGCCTTCAGCCACAATCCCTTTCGCTGGACGGCCAAGATCCGCAGCGAGGAGGGGTTCATGCGCCTGGTGTGGGGCCTGGGCACGCGGGCCGTGGACCGCGTCGCCAACGACTATCCGCGCATGGTGGCCCTCAGCCACCCGGGACTGCGGCCGGTGTCCAGCATTTCGGAGGCCAGGCACTATTCCCAGCACTATGCCGACGTCATCAACCTGGCGGCCAACCGCGTCGAGACGGTGCCCGTGGCCAGCCTGCTGTCCGTCGATTTCCCCTCGGCGCGGCTCCTGGTCTCGGTGGACCAGGGCGATTACCTGCAGCCGCCGATCTCGTACGATCCCCGGGTGACGCCCCATCAACTGGTGCTGACCTTCGAGAACCTGCTCACCCGCACGCGCTTTGTGCCCCTGATGAAGGCGCTCCTGCGCCGGCTGTCGGATGGCTTTGGCTGCAACGTCGACGTGGAGTTTACCGCCGACATCATCCCCGGCTATCCCGAGCCCGATTTCCGCGTCCACCTGCTCCAGTGCCGGCCCCAGGCGGGCTACCACGCCGGGACGACGACCGAGATGCCGGCGGCGGTGACCGAGGCCGACGTCCTCTTTCTCTCCGACCGCCTGGTGCCCGAGGGACGGGTGCACCGCGTTCGCTACGCCGTGTACGTCGATCCCAGGGGCTACAACCGGCTGCCCGACGAGACGAGCCGGCTGGAGATCGCCCGCGTGGTGGGCCGGCTAAACCAGGTCCTGGCCGGCGAGCGCTTTATCCTCATCGGGCCGGGCCGCTGGGGGAGCAGCAGCGCCAGCCTGGGCGTCAAGGTCAGCTACGCCGACATCTATAACACAGCCATGCTCATCGAGATCGGGCTCTCTGGCGGGGCGTCGGCCGAGCCGTCCTACGGCACCCACTTTTTCCAGGACCTGGTCGAGTCCAACATCTATCCCCTGGCCCTCTACCCTGACGAGAATGGCACGGTCTTTCGCTGGGAGTTCTTCCAGGGGGCGCCCAACGCCCTGGCCGACTTGCTGCCCGAGATGGCGGACCATCAGCGCCACGTGCGCGTCATCGACATCCCGGCCGTCGCCGGCGGCAAGCTGCTGGAGGTGATCATGGACGGGGAAAAGGGCGAGGCCCTGGGCTACCTGCGCACCTACCCGGAGGGAGGGACGGGCTACAGCAGCTCGATGTGATACTCCAGGAGCTCCACGTCGGGCCGGTTCGTCTCAATCCACTCCACGACTCGCTCCATCTGGCCGTGAACGTACTCGGCGCTGGACGACACGCCGCTGACGCCCAGCACGGCGCGCTGCCAGGTGTCCTGCGATTCGACCTCGGCGATAGAGACGTTGAACTGCTGGCCGACGCGGGCGATGATGGACTTGACGATCCTGCGCTTGCCCTTGAGCGAGTCGTTGCCGGGCAGCCGCAGCTCGATGGTGCAAACGCCGACGTGCACGATGCTACCACTCCCCCCAGACGACGTCCCAATCCTCGGCCGGGTGATTCGTCACGTTGGTCGCCCTGCTGCCGTCCAGGTTCATGATCCAGATCTCGGCATCGCCCGTGCGCCACGAGACAAAGGCCAGCCGGCTGCCGTCCGGGGACCAGGTGGGGTGGTCATCGTCCGCGGGATCGTCCGTCAGGCGCATCAGGTTGCTGCCGTCGGCATCCATGAGATAGATCTCCCAGTTCATGTCCCGATCCGAGCTGAAGGCGATGCGGCGGCCGTCGGGCGACCAGGCCGGGCTCACGTCCCAGGCCGGGTGCCGCGTCAGGTTGGTCATGCCGCTGCCGTCGGCGTTGACCACCATGATCTCGTAGTCGCCCGACCGGTCGGAGTCAAAGGCGATGCGCCCGCCGTCGGGCGAGCAGGCGGGACCAAAGTCCTCGGCCTCGTGGTTGCTGACGTTCACCCCGCCGCTGCCGTCGGGGTTCGCGACATAGATCTCCCAGTTGCCGTCGCGGCCCGTGGCATAGACCAGGCGCGGGTTGCTGCCCGGCAGCCAGCAGGGATCGTTCTCGTCGGCCGGGCTGTCGGTCAGGCGCAGCAGGTTGCCGCCGGTGGCGTCGACGGCATAGAGGTCATAGTTGCCGCCGCGGACCGACTCGAAGGCCAGGCGTCCCATGCCGTCCTGGGGCGGTAGCCAGGCGGGCCGGCTATCCTCCCCTACGGAGTTGGTCACCCGCGTCACCTGGCTGCCATCGTCACCCATGACATAGACCTCCAGGTCGCCGTCCCGGTCAGAGCTGAAGGCCAGGTAGCCCCTCGGCGCCGAGGTCGGGCTGGGCGTGGCGGTGGCGGTGGGCGAGGGCGTGGCGCTGGGCGTGGGCGAGGGTGAGGGCGTGGCGGTGGCCGTCGGCGTCGGCGAGGGCGACGGTGCGCCGGTGGCGCTGGGCTCCGGCGTCGGTTGGGGCGTGCTGGTGGCCGCTCCGGTGGGCGCGGACGTCGGGAGGGGGGGCGGCGTCTCGGAGGGCAGCGCCGTGGCCGCGGTGGCCCTGGGAGGCGTCTCGAGGGCGGCAGTCGCCTCGGGGAGCCCCGTGGGGCTCTCGGGCGCCGTGGCTTCGGGCGTCGCCAGGGTGCCGGGGCCCGGCGAGAGCGTCACGGTGAGAACGGTGGGCCGGATGCGCGATAGGGGGTGGTCCGGCTCGCTGGCGGCCNNGCCGCGGAGCGCGAGGAAGCCTCCGGCCGCCAGGATGGCGCAGACGGCCAGGGCCAGGCAGGCGGCCAAGGGCACCACCACGAACCAGAAGATCCTCCGCAACCGCACTCCCCGCGGATCGCTTGGCGGCACAGCAACTCCCCCTCCCGGGCAAGGCCCTTAGTCCCGGTCCCGGTCCCGGGCGCGGAACACGAGCTTGAGCGGGGTACCGATAAAGCTGTGGTGGCGCCTGATCTGATTCTCGATGTAGCGCTGGTAGGAAAAGTGCACCAGCTCCGGCTCGTTGACAAAAAAGACAAAGGTGGGCGGGTCCACGCTGGCCTGCGTGGCGTAAAAGAACTTGACGCGCCTGTTGCCCTTGTGGGGCGGCGGATGGCGCACCACGACGTCTTCCACCAGGCGGTTGAGCTCGCCGGTGGTGATGCGCACCTGGCGCTCCTGGTAGACCTCGAAGGCCAGGGGCAGCACCTTGTTCACCCGCTGGCCGGTGAGGGCCGAGACAAAGAGCACCGGCACGTAATCGAGGAACTGGAGGGCCGACCGCACCTGCTTGGTGTAGGCCTCCATGGTGTAGGTGTCCTTTTCCACCAGGTCCCACTTGTTGACCAGGACGACGACGCTGCGCTTTTCCTCCAGGATGTAGCCGGCCACGTGGGCATCCTGCGCCGTGACCAGGTCCTGGGCGTCGACCAGGAGGAGGACGACGTCGGCCCGGGCGATGGCTTTCATGGAGCGCAGGACGCTGAACTTTTCCAGGCCCCGCTCCACCTTGCCCCGGCGGCGGATGCCGGCCGTGTCGATGAGGAGCATCGCCTGCCCCTCCCAGGTGAGGTAGGTATCGGTGCTATCCCGCGTCGTGCCCGGGATGTCGCTGACGATGGCCCGCTCCTGGCCCAGCAGCTTGTTGAGGAGGGACGACTTGCCGACGTTGGGCCGCCCCACGAGGGCGATCTTGATGGCGTCGGGCTCCTCGACCTCTTCCACCACGGGCAGGGCGCCGGCCACCTCGTCCAGCAGGTCGCCGATGCCCAGGCCGTGGAGGGCCGAGATGGCATACACCTCGCCCAGGCCGAGGGCATAGAACTCGAAGGCGGCCTGCTGCCTGGCCGGGTTGTCGGCCTTGTTGGCCGCCACCAGGACCGGCTTGCTCGTCCGCCGCAGCACCTCGGCCACGTCCTCGTCGGCGGGCGTCAGGCCGTCGAGGACGTCCACGAGGAGGATGATGACGTCGGCCTCCTCGATGGCGATCTCGGCGTGGTGCCGGATTTCTGCGACAAAGCCGGCCGAGGCCACGGCCAGGGGCGCCACCTGGTCGCGGGGCGCGCGCTGCTTCTGGCTTTCGACGATCTCCAGCCCGCCGGTGTCCACGACGGTAAAGGGCACTCCGTTCCACTCGGCGTCGCCATAGAGCCGGTCGCGGGTGGTGCCTGGCAGGTCCTCGACGATGGCCTGCCGCTGGCCGATGATGCGGTTAAAGAGGGTCGATTTGCCCACGTTGGGGCGTCCGACCAGGGCGACGATGGGTGGAGGCATTATTTGTCCTTGGTAGCCTGCCGGCCGGGCTTCACCCTGGCCCCACAGGTCAGAGTAAAACCCGGCCGGTAATCGAGCGCCGCGAATCAGTCTCGCACAAAACCCATGCGCTCAACCGGTGGCTCGAAACCCTTCTTCGGTGGGTCAAAGCCCTTGTTGGGGGCCTGGATCTCACCGTACTTGTCCTCGTACTTGGCCAGGTTTTCGCCCAGGGCCCGGTGCAGTAGCTTGGCGTTCATGGGCGTCATGATGATCCGCGCATAGATCTTGGTCTTGGGCGCGTTCGGCAGCACCCGCGCAAAGTCCACTATGGTCTCTGACGCCGAGTGGCTGATCATCGCAAAGTTCGAATAGGTGGCCTCCAGCTCGGCGGGCAACTCGACCTGAATCGGCCGCCGCGGAGCAGGGGCATCTTGATTTGCCATCATTGGTCCTCAATCTAGGTCATGCCACCCTGGCATGACGTTTTTTGTCTTCGTTGACATCTGCTGCCGGCCCGTCAGTCCATGAATTCGGGCCGGCACACAGGCTATGCAGGCGCGGCCTCCCGGCCGCGCCCGCCCCGATACGCTCTTGCTCGTGCCCGCTAGAAGGGCAGAGCCTCGTCGTCAAAGCCGCCACGCTCCGGCGGTGCCTCGCCGACGGGCGCGCCGCCCCCGCCGCCGCCATCGCCGCGCTCGCCGAGGAACTTGATGGTCTGAGCCGTAAGCTCAAAGCTCGCCCGCGGCGTGCCGTCGTTGCCGGTCCAGACGCGCGGGTTGATGCTGCCATCGCTGGCCTCGCCCTGCACGGTACCTTCCACAAAGACCATCTTGCCCTTGGAAAGGTAGGTGTTGACCGTCTCGGCCAGGCCCCGCCAGCATGTGACGCGCCACCAGGTGGTGACTTCCCAGTTCCTGCCGTTGTACGATTCTTTCCAACCGCTCGGGCAGGGCCGCTCGCCGCCGTTGGGCAGCTTTTTCGAGATGGTTTCCTTGGTAGCCAGCGAGAAGTTGGTCACCGGTGTCCCATCCGGAGTATAGCGCATCTGGGGTTCCTGCCCCACATGACCGATAAGCGTTACACGCTGAAACATCTCTTACCCTCCCCTTGATCTGTGCTGTCCGGTGCACCGCGTGGCGCAACGCCAGGACGCCACCACAGATCTTACCCGAAAATGGTGCAAATGTCAAAGGGCGAACGTGTTCCAAAGAAAGAGGACGCTGCGTCGGGAGGGTGCCGGCGCTTGGCAGCCGGTCCCGCCTGCTGTATAATCGGCTGCATGGAACGAGTGGAGCTTCTTGCCCCGGCCCGGGACCTTTGCTGCGGCCAGGTGGCCATCGACAGCGGTGCCGACGCCGTCTACCTCGGGGCGCCGCGTTTTGGCGCGCGCCAGAAGGCGGGCAACTCGCTGCAGGACATAGCCGCGCTGGTGGCCCACGCCCACACCTACTGGGCGCGGGTCTATGTCACCGTGAACACCCTCCTCTACGACGACGAGCTGCCCCAGGCGGTGCGCCTGATCCACGAGCTGTACGACCTGGGCGTCGACGCGGTGATCATCCAGGACGTGGGCCTGCTGGAGTCGGGTGCCCCCTGGGTGCTGCCGCCCATTGCCCTCATCGCCAGCACCCAGATGCACAACCACACGCCCGAACGGGTGGCCTTCCTGGAGGAGGTGGGCTTCCGGCGCGCCATCCTGGCCCGCGAGCTGAGCCTGGAGCAGATCCGCGCCATCCGCGCCCGCACGTCGCTGGAGCTGGAATGTTTCGTGCACGGCGCCCTGTGCACCGGCTACAGCGGGCAGTGCTACCTGAGCTATGCCATCGGCGGGCGGAGCGGCAACCGGGGCGAATGCGCCCAGCCCTGCCGCCGCAAGTACAGCCTGGTCGACGCCGATGGCCGGGTCCTGGAGCCGCCGCGCCACCTCCTCTCCCTGCGCGACCTGGCGCTGGACGCCGAGCTGGGGGCGCTGCTGGATGCCGGCGTTACCTCGTTCAAGATTGAAGGCCGGCTCAAGGACGCGGCGTATGTAAAAAACGTGGTGAGCTGGTACCGGCAGCAGCTTGACAGTGCCCTCGCCGAGCGTGGGCTGGCCCGGGCGTCTTCGGGGCGCAGCCACGTCGAGTTCGAGCCCGACGTCAACAAGACGTTCAACCGCGGCTACACGACCTACTTTTCGCACGGCCGCGGCGAGCCGCCCGGGGCGATCGACTCACCCAAGATGGTGGGCGAGCCGGTGGGCCGGGTGGCGGCGGTGCAAGGGGACCGGTTCATGCTCGATACCTCACTGGCCCTACATGGCGGGGATGGCCTGACCTGGTTCGATGCCGAGGGCGAGCTGACAGGCACACGGGTGAACGCCGCCGAGCCGGTGGGGGGCCAGGTGCGGGTGACGGTCGAGGACAGCGCGGGCGTTCACCCCGGGCTGGAGATTTTTCGCAATCACGACCACGTTTTTCTGCGGCAGGTGGAGCAAAGCCGGCCTCAACGCCGCATCGCCGTCCGGCTCAAACTGGAAAGCACGCCCGAAGGCTTTCGCCTCGAGACCATCGACGAGGATGGCAACAAGGCCGTGGCCACGCTGGCGGGTGTCAAGGAGCTCGCACACAAGCCGGTCCAGGCCGAAGAGACGGCCCGCCGCCAGTTGGCCAGGGCGGGCGACACGGCCTTTGACGTGGTGCAGGTCGAGCTGGCCTGGGACCAGGCCTATTTTTTGCCCGTGTCGACGCTGAACGAGCTGCGCCGCGCGGCGCTGGCCCGCCTGACCGAGGTGCGCGCGACAAACCACCCCAGGCTGGAGGCCAAGCTCGTGCGCAACAACGTGGCCTACCCGGAGAGCACGCTTACTTACCGCGGCAACGTGTTGAACCGGCAGGCGGCAGCCTTTTATCGCCGGCACGGCGTCACCGAGATCGAGCCGGCGGCCGAGTCGGGGCTGGACATGCGGGGCCGGGTCGTGATGCGCACGCGCTACTGCCTGCAGCACCAACTGGGGCTGTGTGATGGTGCAGGGAACAGGGCAAACGTGCGCCAGCCGCTCTATCTGATCGACGCCGACGGGCGCCGCTACCGGCTGCGCTTTCGCTGTGCTGATTGCGAGATGGAGGTCATTTACGGCGCATAGGGCCAATTGGCACTTTCATCAGCCCGACGTTGAGGCGTGGATCGCAGCTCGTGATTGACAAAGCCAGCAGCATGGTACAATACGTGCAGCCGCACGAGCCAAACGCCGGCACGGCCGAGACGTGGCACCGACATCGGACCAACAGGTGGATGATATGCCGACTGCCCTGGAATTGAGCCGCAAAGAGTGGCAGCCCTACCTGGAGGCTGCTGCCAGGCGTACGCCGCCTCCTCCCCTCTCGCCAACGGAACGGCGTGCGCAAGAATCCTTGATAAGGCGCGTCAAGGCGGCTGCCGACTTGCTCAAGACCCGCTTTGGCGCGCGGCGTGTGATGCTCTTTGGATCTTTGGCCCACCAGGGCTGGTTTGCCCCGGATTCGGACGTGGATCTGCTGGTCGAGGGCCTGGCGGCCGGTGACTATTGGCAGGCCTGGCGCCTGGTAGAGGAGACCATTGCCGACCGCGCCGTCGATCTCATCGAACTGGAGACGGCCAGCCCTTCCCTGTTGCAGTCGGTCCGGCGCCACGGCGTGGAGCTATGAGTGCGGCGTACCACGAGTCTGCGGAGCGCATACGTGGCGAGGTCCTGGATCTGGATCGTATCCCCTCAGCCAGCGGGCTGCTGCCAGCGGCGCCGCTGGTGGCCGTAGCGCTCGCCGCCGTCCACCACGATGACCTCGCCGGTGATATAGTCGGCCTGCACCAGATAGACGACGGCCGAGGCCACGTCTTCCGCCGAGCCCCAGCGCCCCTTGAGGGTGCGGGCCGCGATCTCGTCCGCCAGCTCCTGGTTGTAGCCGGGGGGCGGCAGCACGGGGCCGGGTGCCACGGCGTTGACCTGCACCGCGGGCGCCAGCTCCAGGGCCAACTGCCGGGTGAGGGCCAGGAGCGCCGACTTGCCCACGACGTGGGCGGTATAGCCGGGCCAGGGTTGCCAGGCCGAAAGGTCGACGACGTTGACGATGGCGCCCTCGCCCGCGCGCAGCATGCCGGGCGCCACGGCGTTGGCGCAATACATGCTTCCGTCGATGAGGATGCCCGTCACCCGGTGCCAGCCGGCGAAATCGTCCATGGGGAAGGGCGTCCTGCGCCACAGCGAGGCGCCGTTCACCAGGATGTCCACCCCGCCCAGGGCCTCTTCCGCGGCGGCGACCATGGCCTGCACCTCGCCCGCCTGGGAGACGTCGGCCTGCAGGGGCAGCGCCTCGACGCCCAGGCTGCGCGCCATGGCGGCCGTCTCCTGCGCCTCGCCGGCCGAGGAATAGTAGTTGATGGCGACGTTGGCGCCCTCCCGGGCGAGGGCCAGGGTGATGGCCCGCCCCACCCGATGGGCGCCGCCCGTCACCAGCGCCGTCTTGCCTCGAATGTCCATCGGTCACCTCCGTCTCGTGGCCGCATTTCCGTACACGATACACCGTTCGCGGCCACAAGTCAACCTGGCGATGGTCGATCTCTCGGGAGGCCGTGGATTATTGTTCGCGCCGAGCAAGAACAAGGTCGTGTCCATTCGGAATTGCTGTCTGTCTCCACGGCCCAATTGACAGAAGGCCGTTTTCTTGCTATACTGACGAACAGTATAAAAGATTCCTCCGTGGTTGCTGCCGAGTGAAACCGGCGCTACCCAAAGAAGAAAAGGAGAGCCCAAAATGGAAATCGGCACGAGAATGCAAGACGCCATCAACAACCAGATCCGAGAAGAGCTCGCATCCGCCTACATCTATCTTTCCATGTCCGCCTACCTGGAGTCGCTGAGCCTGCCGGGCTTTGCCCACTGGATGAGGGTCCAGAGCCAGGAGGAGCTGGAGCACGCGCTCAAGTTCTTTGACCACGTCAATGAGCGCGGCGGGCGCGTCATCCTGCAAGGCATCGACACGCCGCCCCTGGAGTTTTCAGGTCCCCTGGAGGTGTTCGAAAAGGCCCTCGACCACGAACGCTACATCACCAATCGCATCCACGAGCTGTACGGCATGGCCACCCAAGAGAAGGACTATGCCAGCCTGGGGCTGCTGCAGTGGTTCGTCGACGAGCAGGTGGAAGAGGAAGCCAGCGCCACCCAGATCGTCGAGACGCTGCGGCGCATCGGCGACAAGGGCCACGCCGTCGTGATGCTGGACGCCCAGCTCGGCAAGCGCGAAGGCGACTAGCCCGACCATCCTGGCCCGCCAGGCCACGGCGAGGGGGCGGAACCGGCCGATCCGGCTCCGCCCTTTTTCGTACCGGGCCTGGCCGGCCCTGACCACCGATCCGGAGGTTCCATGGAGACCATGATTGTCCTGGCCATGCACGGTGCCCCTGCCCGCGACTTTCCGCCGGCCGAGCTGGCCGAGCTGATGAGCCTGCACGGCCGGCTCTCGTCGCCGCGGGCGGCCGGCGGCGAGGAGCGGGCGGCCCTCGAGGCCCGCCACGCCGCCCTGGATGCCCGGGTGCGGGCCTGGCCGCGCACCGCCGGCAACGACCCCTTCTGGGCAGCCTCGCTGGAGCTGGGCGAGCACCTGGCCGCCGCGGCCGGCTGCCCGGTCATCGTCGGCTTTAACGAGTTCTGCGCCCCCAGCCTCGACGAGGCCCTGGACCAGGCCGTGGCCCGGGGAGCCGGCCTGGTCAAGGTCGTGACGCCGATGATGACCCGCGGCGGCGAGCACGCCGAGCTCGACATCCCTGCCGCCCTGGAAGCCGCCCGGCAGCGACATCCGGGCGTCTCTTTTGTCTACACCTGGCCCTTCCCCGTCTCCGAGGTGGCCCGCTTTCTGGCGGAGCAGATGGCGACGATGGAGAGGCCGCCGGCCTGACCCCCGACAAGTCGCCCGTCCTGGCCGTCCGGGCCAGGGGGGAGTCCGTGTGGCGTGCCGGCCGGAGCCGGAGTCCCCGACTTCCCCGACAAGTCGGGGAGTCCATGTAGTACGCCGGGCCGGAGCCGGAGTCCCCGAC
>MTKX01001713.1_pt1 | contig 15788 bp, 16 predicted proteins | sample 1042771 | NCBI WGS metagenome assembly MTKX01 (sample SAMN06212183, study PRJNA360534) | anaerobic digester metagenome | biome: Wastewater treatment plant; material: sludge; isolation source: anaerobic digester fed with sludge from wastewater treatment plant | place: Denmark: WWTP Randers ... | reverse complement strand
GCCAGCCGCCTCGGAACCGGGCAGCATCCGGCCTGCCGGGAAGTGGCCTGGGGGCATGAATGGTCCGGTCGATCCCGATGAGCTGAGGAGGCCAGCGAAGATGGAGGCGTGAGGATGGCCGCCCTATCATTTTTCGGTGTAGGTGCTGCCAATATCACCGTGTCGAGGTTATCAATTAGTATGGGGACCTCTTTCCTATAAGAGGTGCTGCGGCATGAGGACTTACATCCAAATCCATAACAAGCGAACCGGGAGCTATGAGGATAGGGAATTTCCAGATATCGATTCAGCCTTTGAAGAGTACTGGAGACTCACCGACGAGCCGCAAGATCCTGATATCGTGTTTGAGCTGATCTCTGAGGAGTAAGGCGGCATGAATGGCTCAGTGGGGGCCTGACCCCTCCTTTATCCCGCTTTCAGTAGCATCTAAGCACAGCGTGCCTAAATCTACCTGCCCAAAGTCAAAAAACTGCCAAGTCCTCTGGGCAGGGGTAAACCGATATGCATTAAGCCAGCCTGCCAAGAAATCTCAGCCGTCGCAGCGGATGGTTTTGGGCCCGGTCTTGGCAGGTTCCTCCCCCTCCTGGCACCTCACCCTCTCTTCTCGCCAGCCGGGCCGGCGTGCCGGCTTTCAAGAAAGGCTACCTTTTTTTCCTCTCCTCTCTCCTCCTGGCTGGAGCATCCCAAAGTCTCTGTAGCCCAGAGCAAAGCCCAGGCCCAGGCCTACCAGGGCCGACAGAGGCAGCTCAGAGGCCAGGCCAGGGAGATCTCTTCTCCCATGATAGAAGAGGCTCCCCTCTTCCAGAGAGGCGGGTTTAAGCCCTTCCTGGAGGCCTAAGGGCCTCTTTTCCCATTAACCAAAGTGATAGGCCAGAGTTCAAGCTAAGGCTACTATTCCCTCTTTGGCCTGTCTCACTCCCCAGAGGAAAGGAGCAGGGCCTGAGGCCAGGATATATTGAGCATATACAGGCCCAGCTCCTCCAGGTAGATAGATTCCTCCTAGATCAGGAGAGGGAGGCCAGGCCTCCAGGGTATGGAGCCTCTCTCACTCCTGCAAACCCTGGCCTATAGAGGGAGAGAGGAAGAGAGGGAAGGAGGTTCTCTCCCTCAGAGGGAGCCTCCCATTAAGGGAGAGAGGGAAGAAAGGAGAGGGAGAGAGAGGGATCTTCCCTTTTTCCATAGGATTACTTTCGGTTCATGCCGAAGCTTTATCTTGTGTTAGGTAGTATTATCATAGCATATGGAAATCAAAACCTGTAAACGGTGCGGCTATAAGTGGCAATCCAGGGTTAAGAGCCCCAAACGTTGCCCAGGCTGCAAGTCTCCTTATTGGAATAAGGACCGAACCAGGATTAGAAGAGAGGAAATACAGGGGTAAACATGCAGGGGACTTACGATCAAACCTTCTCTCTTATGCATAGCAAAAGTGAGGCATTTCACGAGGCCCAGGCACGAATTTTAAAGTTAGTTAAGTATCGGATAAGAGTTAATAAACTTAATTTAACATACTTATATAAAACAAATGATTTTACCAGAAAGGAGAGCCTAGCCATAAGGAAAGCTCTTTGTCCTAAATGCCCAGAAGATCGGGAAGAGTGTGAAAACGACAGAGATAACAGGCGGCGGTATCATTGTAAAACACTCTCCAAGGCAACCGGGGAGAATGTGAGGTTATACTTCCCTTCTCAGAATGATCTAGGGGTTAGGAAAGAGCAGATTAAGCGGGGACTTATGCAAACAGTAGCCAGGACTCCTGGGATTACCCAGAATCAGCTCCTAAACTCTGTGCGCGGGGATCATCGGCTTATACGCGACAACCTAAAAGAGCTTACTGCTCGCGGTTTACTTCGTTGCTCGGATAGAATGGAGCAAAATAGGCGGGTAAAGAGGTATAATATTGTCTTTGATTAGGCTCCCACAAGGTCTATTGAATCTGGTTTCATTTTCCCCTATGTTATTAGTGAGAGGGAGGAATATCCTCTCTGGGCTGAAGGTTGGCCCAGGCCCATTAAATCAGGCTGTCCATTTTTCAAGGTGGTTAATGTGAGTAGGTTCTTAGACCTTCTAAAACAGATACCTCCAGGCAAAGAAGAAATTCCTGAGGTTCTATTAAAACAGTTAGATATGGCTGCTTATGGTTTAATAAACAGTGAGGCTGGGCAGCATGATCTTTCTGAAGTAGAGCGGGCAGAATATGATGAGTTTCATAGTAAATTAGGCCCAGAAGAGCCTAACAGTATTAGAAAAGGAAGATGGGGCCTCCTGGATAAATGGCCTCTCATGCTAGGGGATTTAGCCATATTCAGAAGTAAAGACTCTGAATATTGGTACCTGGGGATAAGCTCAGGAGATAATCCCTGTTTGATGCTTAAATGTGGATCTAAAGATGAGATTTTAGAGGAAGAAGAGCGGCTTAACGAATATCGAAAAACCGAAGGTGAAGAGAGCCTTGAGGATGAGGTTATGAGATTGGTTGATAAGTTTAGAGATAAGGCAAATAAGAACAGAGGCTGGGAGTAGGTAGGAGGTTATCTATGGTTCAATCAATAACAGAGGCTCCTCCTGAGGAGATTGCAACAGAACTTTATCAAATCGGCTCCAGGCTCAGGATTCTTTCAGAATTATCGAGGAGCCAGGCCCTTAGAGCCCAGGCTCATGAGAAAAGGACGGAGTTTTTCAATGGCTATAACCTCCTCCTGGAGGCCTCCAAGATCTGCGAGGATCTAGGCCAGGGCTTCCTAGAAATAGCTTAACTTATTTCGACCTTTATAATTTAAACTGGATTTTTTACTTAGCTATGCAATAGCGGACGGTTTTTTTCTAAAAAAGGTAATTCCCATGACTACACTTACTTTACAGGATAAATACATACTCCTTCAAGCAGAAAATGCCAGGCTTAAGCGGCAACTAGGCAAAGCTGTTGATGTTATGTACTACTGGAAGGAGAAAGCTCTCTTCTTCCAGGGAGAGCGAGAGTACTACAAAGAGGCCAGGAGGGGGGACCGATGACAGGAGCAGGAAGTACCGATCTTACCCGACACCTGGCCGGGAAGGACTTAACAGCTCTGCAAGCAATACGGGCAAAGTGCGCGGATTGTACTGGTAATTATGCCGATGGTAGAGTATCATGCGAATTACCAGAATGCCCTCTTTTCCCATTTCATCCCTACAACGAATCTAAGAGGCGATCTAGGAAAGGGAAGCCCAGAGTAAGGGAACTAGGGGGATTTGTTGGGGGAGGCTCTGTAGAGCCTATCCTGGGGGAGGGAGAGGCATGATCTTAGAGGTTCATAAGCAGAGGCTTTACTCCAAGTATGGCCTTCCAGAATCTCTGGTTAGCTCCCTGGAGGCCAGCGGCGAGATAACCTCCCTCTCCCCCCAGGATATACACTCCCACTTAGGGCGGGAGGATATAGACTCCTCAGGCCTATTAATCAAATATCCAGGAAATGGGGCCAGTACAATCAGGCTGGATACTCCCCTTAATGGAGACAAACCCCAGAGGTACGTTAGAAGAGCTGGGGAGCCTAACTCTCTCTACATCCCATCAGGCCTAGACCTGGCCCAGGCCCAGGAGATCTGGCTTACAGAAGGGGAGTTTAAAAGCCTCTGTGGATTTGCCCAGGGCCTCCCCATAATAGCCCTCTCTGGAGTCTATAACTGGAGAACTGAAGGGGAGGAGGCCCAGCTTCTGGCCAAAGGTGAGAAGCTGGGAGACTCCGAGGCCCTCCTCCCTGAGCTGGCTCAGATCTCCTGGGCTGGGAAGAAGATCTGCCTCCTTTATGACAGCGACATAACCCCAGGTCATAGGGCCTATGATGCTTTCCCCAGGCTTGCAGAGCAGCTCTACAGGCTGGGAGCTGCGGAGGTAAAGGTTATTTCTCTCCCATCAGTAGCCCAGGAGGGGAAGACGGGCTTGGATGAGTTCATACTGGCCAGAGGCCCAGCTCAGGCTCTCCAGGATCTCCAGGCCATGAAGGACAGAAAGGAGCCTTACCTCCCCATACGGGCCGGGGCTCTGACATATGCAGAGAGGCTTATCAAATCTGAGAAGCTGGAGGATAGGCTGGCAGCTACGACGGCCTATCTGGGAGGTAAAGGAAAAGCGTTCGCTCTGGAGTGGCTGAAGGGAAAGGGGATCAAGGGAGAAAGTAAGACGGCTCTACTCCAGGAAGCTAAGGAGAAGCTAGCCCAGCTCCAGGTAAAGCCCAAGGCCCCCCAGGGCCAGGCCGGCGGGGAGCTGGGGCCAGAATATGCCAGAGTTAAGGCTCTCCTACAACCTCATGTAGAGGAGTATGGTTTAGATGAGCTAGGTAGGATAGGAAAATTAGACTGGAAAGAGTCATTTGACGGTACATATGTGCCAGTACTAAACCATATCTGCAACTTCGCAGCCTGGCCGATACGGGAAATACTCAAAGACTCAGGGAATGGTACTCCTGAGAGATTCCTAGAGCTGGAGGGGCTGCTCCAGGGAGGGGCTCATCTCAGAGCTGCTAAGATCCCCCTCCCAGACTTTCTGGAGAAAAACTCCTGGGCTGGCCAGCTCTGGGGAGCTAAGGCGGGCATTAAACCAAACAGGGAGAAGAATCTCAGGTATATTATCCAGCTAATGGCCGGGGAGATCCCAGTAAGTACATTCTATTCACATTTAGGATGGAGGCCCATAAATGGCAACTGGATTTATCTCCATGCTGGGGGAGCAATAGGCCCAGGCTCTGAAGCTGTAGAAACGGAGATCTCCGACAGGCTCAGGAAGTACCTACTCCCAGAGGATATAGGAGACATAAAGAAAGCTCTACAGGCCTCTCTCTCCCTTCAGGAGCTGGGGCCTAAGAAGCTAATGTATCCCCTCCTGGCCTTGATATATCTAGCTCCTCTCTGTGAAGCTCTAAGACAGGCCGGAATAGAGCCCTCCCTCCTTTCCTATATCTGGGGAGTCTCAGGCTCAAAGAAGAGTACTCTAATTGCCCTCCTGCTCTCCCATTTTGGAAACTTTGAACATACGGGCCTCCCTGCTAGCTTCAGGGATACGGGAAACTCCATAGAAAAGCTAGCCTTCTTAGCAAAGGATACGGTTCTAGCTGTAGATGATCTCTACCCAGCCAGGGAGCCTAAGGAACGGGCAAAGCTGGAGGGAGTACTGGAGCATCTCTCCAGGAACCAGGGTGATAGGACAGGCAAAGGCAGGATGAAGGCAGATACCTCCCTAAGGGAAGGGCTCCCACCAAGAGGCCTGGCCCTCTGCTCTGGAGAGATAATGCCCTTATCAGGCTCTTCCCTGGCCAGGAACTTTGTCCATAAGCTCCAGAAGGGAGACATAGACCTAAAGAAGCTTACCCGGGCCCAGAGCCAGAAGGCCCTTCTCTCCCAGGCCATGAGGGGATATCTGGAATGGCTGGCTCCTCAAATGGGAGACCTCCCTGACCAACTCAAAGAGGCCTTTACTCATCTCAGAGGGGAGGCTACAGGGAAGGCAACAGTAAAAACCAGGCATAGCAGACTAAACGAGGCGATCTCTCACCTTCATCTAGGCCTAAACTCTTTTCTTAGCTTTGCCGTATCCCAGGGGGCCTTATCCCAGGAAGAAGGGAAGAAGATCCTCCAGGAGGCCTGGGAAATATTCAACCAAATAGCAGATGAGCAGGCTCTCCAGGAGCAGGCCGGGGAGCCCTCAAAGAAGATAGCAGAGGCCTCTTTAGAGCTGGAGGCTCAGAGGAGAATCTACTGGGCCGATATGGAGGATACTCCAGGTTTTTTGGAAGGAGCGGTTAAGGTAGGCTGGAAGGATGAGGGGAGAGGTATTCATTATACGAACCTAGGGACTCTCTTTAAAGAAGTAAACCAGCATCTAAGAGGCCAGGGAGAGTATCTTTCCCTTTCTAAAGCTGATTTTATCAGCTACCTTAACCAAAAGGAGCTTCTAGTAGAGAAAGATAAAGCAACTAGCCAAAATAGAGATCAGAAAACTATCTGGATTAATGATAACTCAGAGGAAAAGAAGACAAGAAAGACATATGCAATATCTGGGAAGTTCTTTGAGATGGGAGGAGAGGATGGAGAATAAACAGTCTAAACCAAGGGAAGTAAGGGAAGAGTTAAGGGATAAGGGAAGAGTAATAATCAATATCTATAGATCTATTCTTCCCTTCCTTCCCTCTCTTCCCTCAATATTAACCTCGCGTGTAAGGAGGATTTTTCTTTTTGGTATAGATCAAAATATTTTCTCTACCCTCCCCCCTATATGTTTTTTCAAGGGAAGTAAGGGAAGAGTGGCATTTAGTAGGTCTATTGATAGTGGTTTTCCCCTTCCCTTAGGCCTGGATTTCAAGGGAAGAGTAAGGGAAGAATGGAGGGAAGAGATATGAACGGTGTAATTCTCTGGCTCCCAGGGGAGACAGTTCTAACTCCTTCCCTAGCTCCTAAGGCTGAAAAGTCAATCCTTAAAAAGAGACCTTTCCAGGCTACTCTCTCCCAGGATCTGAAGGCCTCTCTCCCTCCAGAGCCTGGAGTCCGGGCGGATGATGCTGGTTCTCTGTTAAAAGTTAACAATAGGTTAACAGATTTAGATATGAAAGTAGTGGAGATCTCCTCTCCCCAGGCCTGGGAGGAGGCTCTCCAGGATATAACCCAGGCCGGGATCTGTGGCCTAGACCTGGAAACAACGGGCCTAGATCCTCTCTCCTCCAGGGCCAGGCTAGCCCAGCTCTCTCTCCCTTCAGGGCGGGTTTATGTGGCTGACCTCTGGGAGCTGGGCCGGGAAAGAGCTTCCCCTCTCCAGGACCTGGGCCGGTTGCTTGAAATGAGCAACGTAAAGGTAGTAGGCCATAACTTGAAGTTCGACTGCTCCTTTATCCAGGCCTCCTGGGGCCGAAGGCTGAAGATGGTAAACCTCTTTGATACCATGCTGGCCTCCCAGGTTTGTTGGGCTGGTCTGTATACTCTACAGAAGGCTCCTAGAGCTACTAAATTTCCCTGGAAGAAGGTAAACCCAGAACATAACCTAAAAGCCCTAGCTAGAGAGCATTTAGGGATAGATCTCCCTAAGGATCTCCAGGTTAGTAACTGGGGAGCAGCTACCCTGAGCCCAGAACAGAAGGCTTACGCGGCCAGAGATGCTGGAGTGCTTCTCCCTCTCCATGATACCCTTCTGGAGCTGCTCCAAAAGAACGAGCTGGAGCATATAGCAGAGCTGGAGTTTAAGGCTCTCCCCTCTGTTATCGAGCTGGAGCTTCAGGGGCTCCCTCTGGATATTCAGGCCTGCAGATCTTTGATGGAGCAGAAGAACGGCCAGGCCCAGGCTCTTCTCCTGAGCCTCCAGGCTGAAGCTCAGAAGGCGGGCTTTGAGGCTAGGAGGAAGAAGGGAAAGAAGTACTCCCCTCTCCTAAACCCAGATAGCTCTCAGGATGTCCTAGCCTTCCTTCAGGCCCAGGGACATAATATCAGCTCTACAGGGGAGGCGGCTCTTAAAGAGCTGGCTCAGACTGGCTGCTTTTGGGCTGGAGATCTCCTCCAATATCGCAGGCTGGCCAGGCAGGAGAAGTTTCTGGAGGACTGGCTCCTGAGGCTCTCCCCCATTGATGGGAGGCTTCATCCTGGATACTTCCAGCTCTCCACCAGGGCGGGCCGGTTTAGCTCCAGGGCGCCAAATGCCCAGCAGATACCGAAGCGGGGAGAGGAGGGCCTGGCTATAAGGAGGCTGTTTAAGGCTCCTGCAGGAAGGAAGCTAATCAAAGGAGATCTCTCTGGCATTGAGCTTAGAATCATGGCCAGGCTCTCCCAGGACCAAACCATGATAGAAGCTTTTCAGGCTGGCCAGGATCTCCATAAACTGACAGCTTCCAAGCTGGCCGGGGTCCCAGTAGATCAAGTCACTAAGGCCCAGAGACAGAGCGCAAAGAGCGCAAACTTTGGCCTGATCTATGGAGTATCTGCTCCCAGGTTTAGAGAGAATGCAAAGAACGAATACGGCATAGATATGAGCCTGGAGGAGGCAGAAAAGATAAGGAGTACTTTCTTCTCTACCTACCCAGGAGTGGCGGCTTTCCATCAGAGACAGAAGGCTGCTAAGAATCTCCCTAAGACCCATTTTTTCCATTATACAGAATGGGGAGGGTTCAAAGCAAGGTCTCTGGTTTGTACCCATACGATAGCCGGGCGGAAAAGGGTTTGGGCTTGGAAAGATGGTAGGAGCCTGGCCAGGGATACGGAGCTGTTTAATTCTCCCAGCCAGGGGACAGGGGCTGATCTTATCAAGGCCATTATGGGAGAGATCTACTCTTCCCTCCCTGAGGAAGTTAAGATAATAGCTTCTGTCCATGATGAGCTTATTCTAGAGGCTCCAGAGGCTCTGGCCCAGGATATGGCCTCCCTCCTCCTGGAGATAATGAGGCGGGTAGGTTCTGAGCTGCTCTCTCCTGTCCCTGTGGATGCTGAAGTAGAGGTTTTATCGAGCTGGGGAGGTGATTAGGCTGACTCCCCAGTTTACAAATTTTACATCTAAAAAAGGAGCCTACAGGAAGGCTCAGGAGCTGAAGGCCAGGGATAAGGCCCTTTTGGAGGAGCTGCTCCAGACTGCTAAGGATCTGGAAGAGGCCCTCCTGGCTTCCCTCTCCCTGGAGGCTCACCTGGCCGAAGTAGAGCGAATAATTGAGCAGATGAAGAGGGAGCAGGAGGCCTTCGATGGGTAAACGAACCTCTAACCCAGCTCCTCCCAGGGAGAAGAAACCTCCTCCTCTTCCCTCCATTGATGAGCTGATAGCAGAGGCCAGGGAATTAGGCTGGGATGATCTGGCTAAGGCCATGGAGAAGGTTAGGTATCTTGAATCGTCCAAAGGCCAGAGAGTCCTAGAACGTAGAGAGAGAAGACTTTCCAGGTTGTAGAGAGGTGAAAGATGTTTAACGACAAGACAGAGACAGAACTGGGTAATATGCAGAAAAGGCTCTGGGATAGATCTCCGGCTCCCAGGCTGACTGTAGAGCAACTTAATGCAATAGACTTTTTAATTTTAGGGAAAACCGATAGAGAAGTATCCGAGTTAGTAGGTGTTAGGCGGGAAACTATCACCAAATGGCACCAAAACCCGTTTTTTATGGCAGAATTAAACACAAAACGGGATGCTTTGTGGATTGATTCAAAGCTTAGGCTCAAAGCCCTAGCCCATGAAGCGGTAAACGTGCTTACTAATGGCCTCCATAGCACAAATGAGAAGATAGCGATAACGGCGGCGGTGCATATCTTGAAAACTGTAGGCCTCTATGATACTGAAGGGAAAGCATCTATGGATCTCCCAAAGACTCCAGAAGAGGCGGTTTGGGCTCAATTATGGGACAAGAAAACCAATTTATTCAGAGCTTCAAGGCCTGATGCTCTGGATTCATTTAGCACTGAGCAATGGGCCAAAGAGGTAGGAGCCCAGTTAGCAGCTAAGACTCTATTTATGGAGTATGAAGAGGCTGTAAGGGATCAGAAGAAGGAGCTAAGAGAATCCAAGAAAAGAGAGAAGCTCCAGGATGATCAGTCCCAGCTCCCCCAGATAGAGCTAACTCCAGCCATTGAAGACGGAGAGGAAGATCTCTCCCAAGGCCAGGGAGACGGTCCGGAGCCTATTGAAGCCTGAAGGGCTATTCTTTTTTCCTCTACTTCTGAACTTCGCAGGTTCTCTAATATTGGTTCTATGGCATTTTTAAAAGGATTAAAATAATGCCATAGAACTAACGATCCAAAGCTTTTTCATGTGGACAATAGGTCTAGCACCCTGAGAGGGAAAGAGATTTGGCGGCATCACCAGAAATCATTGAAAAAGTAAACGTGTTCAATAACAATAGCCTGTTTTCAAATCGCTACTTAGAGACCCAGATACCAACGACACCTGAGTGGAAAGAGGATGAGAAAGCCCAGGTGGTCTTCAATGAAATAAGCAAACTCTATCAGCAGAATCAGAGAGCTGTGACTGCCTATAAGGAAGCTCAACTGGAAGACAATTTCATTAGGCCAGTCCTTAAAGTACTGGGTCATTTCTTTGGGATTCAGGGGAAGGTAGCTGATAATGCCCATGTGCCTGATTATGCCTTCTATTCCTCTCAGGATAGTCTCCAGGAAGCTTATCAGCTCCAAGGCTCTCAAGACTTCTATCAGAAGGCAATTGCAGTAGGTGATGCCAAAGCCTGGGGCATATCCCTTGATAAAAGCCAGACATCTGGGAAAGGCTATTGGGATAAGCAAAACCCCAGCTACCAAATTGATACATATCTCAGAGATACACCTCCTGTATGGGGATTACTTACTAATGGCAGGTTGTGGAGGCTATACCATGAGAGCACCAGCTATAAACTGGATGTCTATTATGAGGTAGATCTGGAGAGCCTTTTAAAGTCAGGAGACTTGGAGGCTTTCAAATACTTTTACCTATTTTTTAGATTTGAGGCATTCCCCAAATTCCCTGGAGATTCTTTCCTGGACAGAACTAAGGAAGGGAGCCAGGCCTATGCCAAAGAGATAGGTGAAGAGCTTCAGAATAACATCTATAGGGCCATGCAGAAGCTGGCAGAGGGCTTCTTTGCAGATCCATCTAATGGTTTAACCAAGACAGGAGATGACCTGAAAGCAGTCCAGGATAACTCCATGCTCCTTCTTTACAGGCTACTCTTCATCTCTTATGCAGAGAGCAGGGGTTTACTGGATACCAGCAATAGATACTATCATGGCATGAGCCTTCAGGAGATGAAGAAGGAAATTGCCACCAAATTAGATGCAGGGGACTTCCTAGCTCCATTCTCCTATGCCTACTGGGGCAAACTGAATAGCCTTTTTGACCTCATTAATGAAGGAAGTGAATCAGATAGGTGGAGAATTGATAGGAAGGTCTTCTACATTCCAGCCTACAATGGAGGCCTATTTGATCCAGCTAAAAACACCTTCCTGACCACCAAACATGTTAGTGATCCCTACCTGGCAGAAGCCCTAGACCTTCTGGCCAGATCTGAGAAGGCCATGGTGGACTATTCTTCCCTTGACATAAAGCATTTAGGGTCTATCTATGAGGGATTACTGGAGTATAAACTCACACCAGACCTAAACCTACTAACGGATAGGGGTGAGAGGAGGCTCACAGGTTCTTTTTATACACCAGATCCAGAAGTTAAATACATAGTGGAAAGCACTATTGGACCTGTTCTGGCACAGAAGAAGGATGAATGGTTCAGAGCTGGCAGTGGCAAATTTGCCGATTACATCCTGTCCATAAAGGTCCTAGACCTCTCCATGGGCAGTGGACATTTCCTGGTAGAAGCTGTGGATTACCTGGCCAGAGCCCTGGTGGAGGCATGGGCCACTGCCAGAAAGGAAGATGCTAAGAATAAAGAGATTGCAGAGCATGATATTCAGTGGGCCAGGAGAGAAGTGGTAAGGAAATGCATCTATGGGGTAGACCTTAATCCCATGGCTGTGGAGCTGGCCAAACTGGCTTTGTGGCTCACCACTGCAGCTGCCAATAAACCCCTATCCTTCCTTGATCACCATCTCAGATGTGGTAATAGCCTGGTAGGGATAGATCTTGACTCTCTGGTAGTATTACCCACCCCTGGTAAGGGCCTGGGCTCTCTGGCAGCATTTTTCACGGACCAGAGGAAGAAGGTCATAGATGACATTCTCAAGAAATATGGTGAAATTGATTCTATACCAGATGATAGTTTGAAGGCTGTAAAGGATAAGGAGAGGCAGTTTAAGGCACTTATGGAAGATGAGAGAAGCCAGAGAATAAGGGAGGTTGCTAATGTTAAGCTTTCCACTTACTTTGGTAACACCGTAAAGGATGATGATTATGAGTGGATGAGCAATGGTATTGATCCTGGGCTAGCACCTGGGTGGGGTGGTGTCAGGGATCTGGATTGGTTTAAGAAAGCACAGCAAATAGCCCAGGAGCAGAGATTCTTCCATTGGGAATTAGAGTTCCCAGAGGTGTTCATACAAGGTGGCTTTGATGCGGTCATAGGGAATCCCCCTTATGTTAGGCAGGAAAGTTTAGGAGAGATCAAGACCTACTTCAGTACCCATTATCAGGTTTACCAAGGGACAGCAGATCTTTATGTTTACTTCATTGAGCAATCCCATAAGCTATTATGCTCTGATGGCTTCTTTGGGATGATTGTATCAAATAAATGGATGAGTGCTAATTATGGAGTTCCTCTACGTCGCTTCATCACTGAACATACAACCATTCGACAGATTGTGGACTTTGGGGAGCTGCCGGTCTTTAATGATGCATCTACATTTCCTGCGATCATAATAACGAAAAACGTTCCTATAACGGAGCAAAACTTCATTTATGCACCAATTAAAACTCTTGAGTTTAAATCCCTTAATGAAAAAGTAATAAAAATAGGCATAGAGATGAATTCTCAGGCGGTTTGTGGTAATATTTGGACCCTTACCAGCAGGGATAAAATTACTATTATAGAGAAGATGAACCTCATTGGATCTACATTAGTGGAATATGTAAATGGAAAAATATTCAGAGGCATCTTGACCGGCCTTAATGAGGCTTTTGTCATAGACTCAGGGACAAGAGACAGACTGATTATAGAGGACCCAAAGAGTGCAGAGGTGATAAAACACTTCCTGCCTGGCAGAGATATTAAACGTTACACACCCACGATCACTGATAAATATGTAATAACAATACCAAAAGGATGGACTAGAGAAAGATCTAAAGGTGCTAATGATGCCTTCGTTTGGCTTAAAGAAAATTACCCAGCAATTGCTAATCACCTTGCACCATTCGAAGATAAAGCCATAAAGAGATGTGATCAAGGTGAATACTGGTGGGAGTTAAGGGCATGCGATTACTATTCCGAGTTTGAGAAGCCAAAGATAATCTATCCAGATATTTCTCTCAAGCCAAAATTCACATTGGATGAAAGTGGAGTTTACCCTATTAACACGGTTTATATCATCCCAAATCGAGATCTATACCTTCTGGGAATCTTAAATTCTTCTGCAATGTGGACATACTTAAAATATACCTGCACAGTAATTGGAGATCCCGACAAAAGAGGTAGACTTAGACTGATTTATTCATCTGTTAAAAACATGCCAATACCAAAATCAGATAACCCTCACTATGATCACATAGCTTCTCTCGTAGAGCAGATACTTGATCTCAATAGGCAAAAGCAATCAGAAATACAGGGCTTCCTTAAGTGGCTTGAAGGTGAGATAGGTGTTAAAATTGAGGCCCTCAGTGATGCCTCAAAGCTCCAGGATTTCTATTACCTAGACTTCTCAGGATTCCATGCCCTTCTGGCTAAGAACAAAGGAAAGCTTAGGTATGGCTATAATCCCAGAGGCAGAGAGCATAAAGAACTCTTAGAGAAAGAGTTCAATAAGTCTGTAAATAAGATCAAGGACCTCACAGCTAAGGCAGAAGAGACTGATAGGCAGATTGATGCCCTAGTCTACAAGCTTTATGACCTGACCGAAGAGGAGATCAAACTCGTAGAGAGTACATAAGCCTATTTCGCCCCACAGGTACGTGTAACTTACAGATTCTCTTAGGGAGACTCCCCTTTTCCCTTCATTTCTGGCCATAGGCTCAAATTGTATTCTACCTAACTGACCATTCCTATAAGCTTAGTAAAACTTGGTTAACATTTCACCGATATCGATTTTTCGATAGCAGTAAAACTGAAAACGAAAACCAATATCTAGCGCGTGAAAGCAGACAGTAGAGGCCCGGAAAGGTATTTATAAAATTATTCTTAGGCCTCTTTCCTCTTTTCCAAGAGCTTCCCAGGCCTCTCTCCAGGAGTCTAAGGAAGTATGTATAACCTTCAATTTGAACGGGGCCAGAACGTCCCTCTTCCCAGTTTATTCTATGACATTTTTTAGCTAATCTTAAAAAATGTCATAGAACTACTTTTTTGGGGTGAGGCCTAGTCCTTAAACGATATTCGTTAGGCCAATTCTTCAAAGCCTGGCTACACAAACTATTTCATTAATCTAGTCAATGGCTGGACCAGGAAATGACAACTAAGAGGAGGTATTAGCGTTAGCATAGAACTTGGGCGGCTAGAAAAGATACCAGATCTTCGTGGAGTATGGGTCGATGAGTCTACAAACTTCACTCCATGGCTTGCAAGAGAAGAAAATCTAAAACTACTGGGAGATACCATCGGAATTGATCTTGAATTAGAAGCCCAAGAACAGTCTGTTGGGTCATTTTATGCTGACATCTTATGCAAAGATACCATAACAAATAATTGGGTTCTCATAGAGAATCAACTAGAAAAAACAGATCATACTCATTTGGGCCAGATATTAACATATGGAGCCGGTCTCGAAGCAACTACTATGGTATGGATTGCAAAGCGTTTTACTGAAGAGCACCGCGCAACCCTCGACTGGCTTAACGAAATAACGGATGATAGATTTAATTTCTTCGGGTTAGAGATTGAATTGTGGCGTATAGGAAATTCCCCGATAGCCCCTAAGTTTAATGTGATATGTAAGCCAAATGAGTGGAGCAGGATCCAAATCGAGAAGACCCAAAGAGGACTAACACCAGAGAAACAGACTTTATTGGATTATTGGACTAATTTTATAGAATGGTTACGTGAACACGATAGCGCCTTAAAAATTCGTGAGCCACGCCCACAAGATTGGATGATGTTTCCGATAGGACGAAAAGATATGTTTCTATCAACTTTCGCTTATCCTAAAAATAACAAAATCGGTGTGCAGATTTATTTGAAAGATTTAAAAAAAGGAGATGGAAGGGCGAAGATTCATTTTGAACTCCTTAAGCATGGAAAGGAAGCCATCGAAAATATTATTGGTTCTCAGTTGGAATGGAATGATTCACGAAAGATAGAGAGGTCTATTGATCTATTAACGTATAATGTTAATGTTCAAGACCGCACTAATTGGCCGGAACAGCACCAATGGCTCTATAAAAACCTTATAGCGTTTTATAAAGCATTCGAGGAAAGAGTCAAAGATTATGACTCTGAAGAAGGGAGCCTAGGATCTGGCCAGGAAAGCGAAGACCCAGAAGAAAGCGGCGGCAACCATGAGAACAGCCAAGGTTACAGTACAAAACCTCCAGGCCCTAGCAGCTAAGAGGCTCTCCCAGGCCCAGGCTCAGAGGCTGGAGGCCAGGCGGGAGGATCTCCATGTATGGGAGCAGAGGAAGGTTAAGCAGTCCAAGACAGGGCAGAAGGCTTACACTTATTTTATGGCCTCCTGGAGAGAGGGGGGGAAGCTAAAGAACGTTTACCTGGGATCATCCCAGAAGATGAGCAGAGAAGAGGCTCAGGAGAAGGCTAGGGCTATGAAGAAGGAGGCCTTAGGGCTCTCTTCCCTTACCTGCCCAGAGAGCGGTAATTAGTTCTATGTCACTTTTTCAAACACTAAAGAAAATGCCATAGAAATACTTAATGGGAGGGGGGGGGTTAAGGCCATAATCGATATGTCGTAATTCATAGGATGGTAGGAATAATTACATTTCTTTATAAGCAAATGTACCTAGAACTACACAGATACTACACTAAAATTCTCCTCAATTAGGAAGAGCCAGGGAGCCTGGCCAGCTACAGGCCTCCTGCTCCATGAAGGATGGAAGATCTCAGAGGCTGGCTAACTACAAGCTTTTATCTGGCTCTATAGAATATTGACTTTCCTAAAGGCTTAGGCCTAAATGCTAAATCATAAAGCCTAAAGGCCTAAAGTTAGAGGCTAAAGCCAAAGAGCTAAATGCTTAAGGCTAAATCATTTAGGCTATGCAAATAAT
>MTKX01024967.1_pt1 | contig 15800 bp, 9 predicted proteins | sample 1042771 | NCBI WGS metagenome assembly MTKX01 (sample SAMN06212183, study PRJNA360534) | anaerobic digester metagenome | biome: Wastewater treatment plant; material: sludge; isolation source: anaerobic digester fed with sludge from wastewater treatment plant | place: Denmark: WWTP Randers ... | reverse complement strand
GGATAAGCTTTTCCAGTGCTCTTTTTCGCGAGCCGATTCGCCGCATCTGGTCGGCAATACTGCTGGCAACGTATTTCCGCATGAGTGTTGAGTGCTTGGCCCTGTGATCAATGACATACTGACCGACATATTTGAGGAGCTTGTCGTCGATGGCATTGAAGACCGTTTCCCGGTCTAACTGGTTGCGGAAGGCATTGCACACACAACCGACAATATACGGCTGGTATGCCGCTTTCAATTGTTCCCACGCGGTATCGTTGCCTTCGCAAAACGCAGTAACAATGGCCAACTGCAGATCTTTATCCATCCATATTTCCCCGGGAGTTGCCAATCTCCAGTCTTTATCCATCATCGCCACCTCCTTTTTTCGCTCTTCTTCCATTTTACAGGGTTTATGCTGGCATTAAAATATTTACGCAAGCTCACAGGGCGCCATTTCAAGCTTACGTAATGTTCGGATGTAAAGGCCGGTCTCGTTTTTTTCTTCCACGAAAAATTTGCACAAGTCTGAATATTGTGTCGTCCGAGAAACGTTACGTTATGTTCGGGGGGGGTGAAGAAGCTGGTTTGATGTTACAGGTTTTTCTTGACTTTTAGGTATTACGGTATTATGGTATTATATAGTAAAGCTTCTCCCAGTAACATTTCTCTGACGAGNNGCTCGGGAAATTAACAGGGGGCCGCGTGGGCATTTTTATGGATCTTTCAAAGCTGCCAGTCAGGTTGACGAATGCTCCAGCTGAGGAGCGTGACAGGTATTCAGAATTTAAAACAGTTATTGGCACGCTTGCAAAAGAAACCAAAGCAGGGAGACCATTTGAAAAACAATTGGAGCTTCTTATTTATCTTGTCTGTGAGCACTATTTCCGGGATATTCCCATTGATAAAAGCCTGTTACCTTTATTAAATACTGAAACAACACGTTCACGTCTCAGAGGCACTCTTGATAAATATTATGAGCATAATGAGCAGAAGAAAATCCAGATCAGAATGGCAAGAAGAGGAAGTATGCCCCTGTTTATAGGGAAGGAGCAGGCAGCCGAATATAGTGAATACGAAAGGTTATTCGAGTGCTTGAAACGCACCACTAATAAGCAGAAATTATTGAATCACCTCTGCATATTGTATTTCAGCAACGCTCGCGAAGAGGATTATACACTTAACAAGATTAGAAATGAGTTACCCTACTCCGGAAGTGAAGAAAAATTGAAGGGGATTGTAAAAGAATTAATCGGCGAGATAGAGAAGGTCTACTGCTCATCATGCAAAAGTGTTTCATCCTCAGCGAATATTCGGCGACTTGTGGTATCAAAAGAGGGGGATCGGGTAAAACTTTCCTTTGTCACTCTTGAGAATAGAAAGGGCGCTGGGGCGGTGATGGATGATGATTCCGGTAATCATTCAAAGTCCTCGCTCACTCCCGCGCCAGTTGTTCCTGTGCCCGCGGCTCCTTTGCCTGCTACTGTGATGCGTGAAAATAAGGGGGGTGCCCAGACCGTAATGATTGAAAATGAAACACCAGGTTTTTCAATTAAGTGTCCGGATTGTGGAACGGTTTGTGAAGAAGAAGGCATCGACTGCACCGGTTGTGGAGCCCATATTGGCTTGCCATCGCCCAAAAGCGGCTCAAAGAGGGCGGCGCCTGCCGCTACTCTGTCTGCTATTCCTGATTTATTGTGGAAAAAGCATGTGGGGAATTTCGTGATTTCTATTGCCGCTACGCCCGATCATATTGCCACAGGGACGGTCACTGCCGATAAAAGAGGCCAAATGGTCCTCTGGGATTCCAATCTGGGCTTCCTGGAGAAAATTCCGACCAGCGAACCGATCCGCTACCCGCCGGCTTTTAATTCAAAGGATTGGCTTTTCTTTGGCTCGCCGAACGGGAATGCTTATGCGGTAGAGCCTCCTCCTGGTGGTAAGATGTTAATGTGGGCCGCGCACTCAGCGGTTGATTCATCTCCGCTCGTTCTGGATAATATCATATTTTTGGGTTCACGCGGTGAAGGCCTCTTTGCGCTTGCAATCGAGGAGAGCTGCTCTTTCAGTGACATATGGCAATTTGGAGAAACAGGAGAAATAAGCGCTTCGCCGGCCTTTGGCAATGGTATCGTCTATGTCGGCTCAGCGGACGGGTATCTTTATGCAATTAATGCCGATGTCGGCGTACAACGGTGGAAATTCAACGGGCACAATGCGATTCGCTCATCACCGGTAGTGGACAACGATGCACGAATTGTTTACTTTTCTACAATCAGTGGTGAGTTCTTTGCATTGAAAGCCGATAGTGGTGAGATTATCTGGCAGACCAGCTCACAAAACTGGAAAACTGTTTACGGGGTGGCGATCAATCGGCCTGTGGTGTTTCATGACAATATGCTGATTTTCGTCAGCGATGAAAGATTATTTGTTTTGAATGCACCTAATGGAGCTCTCCGGCAAGTGTGGGAGGCCGGATATGAGCTGACTGCCCCGGTGGTGGACATTAGAAGCGGCAATATTTATGTTGGTGTGCCAGATGTTGGCTTGCAAGTTCTCTACCGGCAGTCAGGCAACGATGTTCCATTCAGCCCCGGGCCGCGTATGTCATTAGAAGGTCATATTTACGCCCCTCCCGTTTTTGCCGGAAGCCGGCTGTTAGCGGCGACGAATGAAGGCTTCATTTACGCCTGGGAGGTGAGCTAGATGTTGGACTCCATAACAGGCACTCACATTGAGAAATATACGGTTAAAGAGAAGCTCCCGGGAAGGGGAAGATATGCCATTGTATTTCTGGCTGAAGGCGAAAAGGAGGAAAAAGTTGCGATAAAGGTTTTGAAACCTGAGCTCGTTGATAAAAAGGAAGATAGAGAGCGCTTTAATACTGAAAAAAAAGCACTGGGCGCGTTAAAAAGGATCCCCGGGGTAATAGAAATGAAGACCTCCGGCTACATACAGAAAGAGGAAAAGTCTGAAGCGGATCGTCCTTATATTATTCTGGAATATCTGGATGGTAAAAGTGTCACCGATGTTATTGCCGGTGAATACTGGGATTCAGGCAGGAAAAAAGGTCTTAACCCCTATCCTGAAAAAGAGGCTCTTGAAATTGGAGTGAAACTTGCCACTGTGCTCGCCGAAGCGGAGAAAAGAATGATCCTCCACGGCGACGTTCGAACCGATCATTTCTTTTTCAGGAAAAATGAAAAAATAAGCGACGCAAAGATAATTGACTGGAATTACGCATTGATGGACAAATCGCCCCACAATGCGGAAGCAGGACATGAAACGGGGGGGAAACTCTGGGGAGTATCTTTACGGAAGGATATTTATGATTTCGGCGTGTTCCTTTTTGCGTTGGTTACGGGCCTGGATGCAACAGTCGACTACACCCCTGTCAGACCCAGGCCGTCTAAAGTTTCTTACATGAGTGACGGGAGCCAGGCTACAAACGAGAATCCTCCCCCTGTAGATTTTGCGTTTGGAAAAATCAAAAGGGAATACTATACAGGGCAGACCCGGGAAATTTTTGAGAACTGTTCCAGTAAGAATAATGGCATATACATGAAACCGGATGTGAAGAATATCATAGAGAAATGCTGTAATAGTCCCGCGGGCGGAAACTACGCCAGTATGGAAGCGTTACTTACCGATCTCAAAGAAGCTCTCAAGAAACTGGAACCGACTGGTTCCAGAGGCTTTGGCTCCGGATACCCTGCGACACGAACAGGAGAGGCGGCGCCAAGAGCGGCAGAGGAAGTGCACGCGACGGGGGATATGGTGCCGCCGCGTCGTCCAACGGAACATTCGGCATGGATAATCTTCGCCAGTATACTCATTGCGGCGATTATTATGGTGATAGGTCTGAGGTCACACCGGCCCGTCGAGAAACCTGCTCCTGGCCCGTCTGCGACAATCACTTCTTTTATTGAGGAAGCTGTTTACAATCCATCTCCAGCCGATTTAACTTCAGAGGGATGGCATGCGCTCGGGTATAAATTATATGATGCTCAACAGTACCCAAAAGCAGTCGATTCTTTTCAGAAAGCCGTCAACAGAGATAGCCAGAACCTGAAGGCCAGGTTCTGGCTGGGGAAAGCCTATGCCGCGAATGGTGAAAAAGATAAGGCGGTCGAGGAGTTAACCTGGTTAATTTATAATTCACCGGATAATCCTTTTGCCAGGGATGCAGTAAACTGGCTAAAACAGAATGAGCCAGAGAATGAAAAAGCCACAAGGGCAATAGATTTCTTTGAAGCTCAAAACGGGAAGTGAGAAGCTGCTCCCAAGAGCATAACTGATGTCATCCTGGAAGATGCTATACTGCCATTCAAAAGAAAGGCACATGCCCTTTCTTTTGAATGGTAATTTTGAAAAAAGACTTTGATGGAGCCTTAACTCTGATGGCAAACGGGATTGAAAGGCTTCTTATTCGCATAAGAGCGAGTCTTCGCCGGGGAGGCGCAGATGATGCCATTATCTCCGCTCTCCCCACAAATCTCTTACGCTTTCACCATGCGACGATAGCACGCACCCGGATCAGGCTTTCCATAAAAGCACGCCAAGGCCTGCACAGGACGACCGCTGAGGACTATTTTTTTGCATGGCCGCTGGCTCCGGGTGAAGCGGGCCTGTTGCCCGGTCTGGATGCGCTGCTCATAGTTGCGGATGGTGTGGGGGGAGGTGTCGATGCGCATAAGGCGAGCTCTCTTACGGTTGGGTTAGTGGGGCGGCATATTCTAGGAATGTATGCGAAATTGACGCTGACACTCCCTACTCCTGAAGAGATAAGAAAATGCATCGAAAATGGCCTCGATGAAGCAAATAGAATATTATGCGAGAGGGGCCAGAATGGCAAGAAAACCTGTACTACCTGCACAATTGCTGCTATCACGCAAGAAACGCTTCATTTAATGCACGTGGGTGACAGCGCTCTCTTCTTGATGAAGGCGGGGGGAAAGCCTCAACGGTTGAGCGAGATTCATTCGGACGACATCGGCCTTACAAGGGTAGTGGGCAAAGATGCTATCAATTTTAAGATTCAGGTGCATAGCGAAAACCTGGGGGTGAAAGATCGCATCCTGCTGTGCACCGATGGGTTCCCCATGGACGGTAAAGTATTAAAAAAGCAGCTGTGCTCAGAGAAATCAATTGAGACTATCGCAGGAGATTTCATCAGCGCTCTAAAACGATCCCGACTGGAAGACGATGCGACTTTTATCCTCGCAGAGATTGAGAAGAGCAGCAGCCCCATCGATGATTATTATGAGTTTTCCAGGAAATATGCCGCTGATTCCAATGTCTGGCTGCAGCTTGGAATGCACCAGATTCAGGCGGGATTTTTCGAAGACGCCGCTCTTTCTCTGGTAAAATCATTCTCCCTCGACAGGAGAAATGTTCGTGCTCTTTATGAGCTTGGAAGGACTCTTGTGCAACTGGGCCGCTCCGAAGAGGCTATTCGGCACTATCTTGACGCAGTCCCCGGCGATCATGAGCTTTCCCGCAGGACTAATTTTCATGAAGCTCTTGAGCTCTGTCTTGGAGAGCTTTATTATCGCCTGGGTCGCTATGAGGAAGCGCTACATATGTACAGGCGGGATGAAAGCTTCCATGCGCGGCACATCGCACTTGTTCTTGAGTCGATGGGAAAAGATGAAGAGGCTTTTGAATATTATGGAAAAGCACTGGATTCCTCGCCTCTGGATAGCCGGAATTACCTTGCCCTCTCTGAATATTATATTCGAAGGAAAATGTGGGGGGAGGCTGAAATTGCCGCCCGAGATGGATTTAAGTGCCCTCATGTGGCGCGGGAGACACTGGAAGGAATGTATGTATCCCTTGCAACCGCAAAGATGAAGACAGGAATGCTGGATGAAGCTGTTACAATCATAGAAGATGCCAACAGGTCATCACCCGGCAATTATAGGATGCAACTGCGGCATGTCAAGCTTCTCTTTCTTCAGAAGAAATCCAAAGAAGCCCGGCGCGCCGGACAAGAGCTTATCAGAAAGATAGAAGAGGAGACCCGGGTTACTCCTTTCGCTTCAGAACTCTGGTGCACGCTCGGCGATTGTTGTTCTATCCTGGGAAGAATGGATCAGGTAAGGGAGGCATATTCCCGGGCCCTGCAGTTTAATGCCATTGCTTCTGAAGCGGTCCGCGGCAAGGGTGTGCTTGCAGAGAGAGATGGGGACTATGATACCGCTATTCAGTTTTACCGCGAGTTCACCATGCGTGAGCCCCTGGATCTTTCCACCCCCCCGTTAAGGGAAAAGATTGAGGAGCTCAGGCAGGAGATCGAAAACAGCAATGCAGCAAAATTGCTCCCTTACAGGAAAGAGCTTTTCGGGAAGCTTCTCTGGCTCATGAATGCTCCGGCCCGGAGGATGCTCGAAGTTCTCAACAGTCCAGGCAGAGGCATAATCAGTCTGCTCAATCAAAGAAGCAAGTTATGCCGGAAAGGCCCTTTGTGCTCGGCAATTTTAAGAGGTAACCGGGGAGAAGCCGGGGTGCTTCTTGAGAAAGACACTGATGCCAATGTAAAAGCCAACGGTAACTGGGCCTATAACTGGGGGCTGCTGCACTGGATTCATTGGGAAGACGAATATGGTCGGACTCCTCTACACCGTGCGATTGTAAATGGTAACCAAGAAGAGGTGAAATCGCTTCTTGCGAAAGGCGCTCCTTTTGCAACAAACGACAGCAACAGCATGACCTCTTTGCACTGTGCGAGTGCGAGTGGTCACCTGGAAATAGTGGAGCTGCTTCTCAAGAAGGGTGCCTGTATTAATTCAACAACCGCCGATTGGTGGACTCCTCTGCACTGGGCAAGTGCGAGTGGTCGCCTGGAAGTGGTGGAGCTGCTTCTCGAGAAAGGCGCTGATATCGATGCAAGAAATTTCGAAGGCTGGACTCCTCTGCACTGGGCAAGTGCGAATGGTCATCGGGAAGTGGTGGAGCTGCTTCTTGCGAAAGGCGCTGATATCGATGCAAGAAATATCGAAGGCTGGACTCCTCTGCACGTAGCAAGCAAAACAGGGAAACAGGAAATTGTGGAGCTGCTTCTTAAAAAAGGCGCTGATATCAGCTCGAATGCCAGGACTGCAGTGGCAGGGCCTGAGATTCAAAGCGAAGCGCTCAATGCCGAGGCCCAGGAGCTCACTGAGGAGACGCGGGAGAGTTCCCGGGGCTCCGGAAAGATGCCGGACCGGAGGCAGAAGGTGAAGCTGTCGCGGAAGATTGCGCTTTCAGCCGGTCAGAGAGTAACAATTATTCATGGGCCATTCCGGGAGCTCCATGGGATCGTTGAGGAAGTGAATCCCAAAAGAGAAAAAGTCAAAGTATTGGTCGCACTCTTTGGGCGGGAAACTTCCGTGGAGCTGGAGCTCAGTCAGGTGGCGCCGGAGAAGTGTCAGACCGGGGGGGAGCTAAATATGTCCTCCAATCAAAACAGTAATGGGGGTGAATCTCAAATGGATTCTTTTCAGCCTTCTGTTCCGCTGGGCAGATGGATCCAGGCCAATGCCGATTTTCTTTATAAAACAAACCTCGTGATGTTGCGTGAGGCGCTGCAGAACGCCGTCGATGCAACGAGGATGTCTGATTCAGGCCAACCGCCTCTCATAGAGGTGTCGTATGAATCCGACAAAAAGCTCTTGATTGTGAGCGATAATGGCATTGGAATGACCCTGGACGAGCAGAAAAGGTGCTTCTGGGAGCCATACGGCACCTCAAAACGCGATCTTCAAAAAAGGAGCCGGTTGAACCAGGGAATCATAGGCCAGTTTGGTATTGGTGCATACGCGGCTTTTCAGGTGGCCCGGCGCATCATGGTCATTTCCAGGCCGGAAAATCAGTCGCAGGATAAGGTGACCGGAACCTGGGGAGCATTGAGAAGTCCTTTAAGCCGCTCTGACGAGACTCCGCAACCCAGCTTTGGTGAGCTGGATCAAAACGAGGTTGAGCGATACTGGAACAAAAGAAGCAGTAAAGCTCAAGGCACGACTGTCGTCATCGAACTCGTGGAGCACCTCGACATGCGGGAAGTCGACAGGTGGCTGAAGCGTGCCTGTGCATTGTTAACGCATGAAAAGGTCACCATTGAAGGCGTTCCGGTGGAGCCGTTGCGCCAACCAGGATTCGAGTCGCTGGGTGCCCCCCGGTCTCTTGAGCTGAATGCATCGCAGACAGAAGACATACGAGCCTTGACGATCGTTCCGGTAAGAGCCGGCGATGGGAGCCTGGGGGTTCACGTCGTGGCTGCCACGTCCGGGGATGGTGAAATTCCCTGTGAAGGCCTTTTGTTCCTGTCGCCGGAAGGGAAGCCGCCGCGCGGGGAAGCGCATTGCGAAGACATAACGAGCGTCGCTGATCACGGCAAGTTGATATTTTACAAACATCAGTTTCACTTTCTGGAATGGGAGCTCAATCAGTTGAAGGTGAACTGTTACGGAGAGGAAAGATGCCTGCCGCTCACAGGATTTTTGGATTTCCCATTCCTTAACCCTCATCCATCCCGGGAGGCATTTGACAAGAAGACAGACGGGCTGTTGCATAAGCTTCTTGCGGCGATTTCGGTTGCAATTGCAGAGAGTTATGGCGAAATGGGAGGCGAGAAACTTCGAAGTTGCAGGAAATTTTTCGATTTTGTATGGGCCATGTCTTCCAAAATGCGCAGGAAGCTGCTCCGCAACTATCCGTTTCGGATATACAACAGCGACAGCACTATCTCGTTAGACGAGCTGGAAGCAAAGAAGTCCGGCCAGAAAAGGCTCGCTGTTATTTATCTGATTTCCGCAGATAGTGATAAGCCGACCAAGAATCTTGCGAAAAGTTTTGCCACGTTGTCAGACCACATAGTACTTGATCTTGATGGCCCGGAACACTGGCGTGGTTACGCATTGGCACGCACACTGCAGGAGTGCGTCAATGCCCGGCCCATTCTCGACGAAGGCATCAAGTCGGTTCTCAAGGAGGAAGAGTATGGGGATTGGAAGCAGTATCTCGGAAGATTTACCTCAGCATTGGAAGAAGTGCTGGGAAGCGGATGGCAGGTGGTAATTGCCCGGGTGGACCCGAAACACATCCGTATGGTAATGGCAGAGAACAAGAGGATTATATATGTAAATCACCTGAATGATGAGGTCAGGGAATTGCCCGGCAGCGGGCTTATCGGAACGAATCTTCAGGGAAGAATCAGGGGGTGGGCATACGGGGAAGCAACGGCCAGGGAGATGGAAGAAATTCTTGCGCGAGAAGGGAAGTTGTTGGTTACCCAGGGAATCAGGCACATCAGTGTCGTGGATAACCTTGATGTCAAGCCATATGAACCGGACACCAATGATGTGTTCCTGCATATAAAGAACAAGGATGAGCAATTTTTCTGTCTCCGGGTGCCATACTTATGGCAGCATTTCCTGAAAGCTTTCTTGAAAGAGAATGATTCCTTTATATGGAAAATGCGGGAAGGTCAGTGCTCGCGCATGATGTGGGCCGGCCCCCGCCTGGACTACATTCTTTCCAGGGAAGAGGGAGAGGGGCAGCAGCTTCCAAGCCTTCTGATAAACTGGAAGACGGGAGTTATTCTGCGTAATGACCTTTATGGATTTGCCGGAGAGGCGACTCTGACTTTCAGATGCATTGTATTCGATACCCCCACAGGCAAGAGATACTTTGCCGCGCTTCCTGCCTGGATCGGAAAAACGCTGGCTGATGAGCTGGGGGAAAAAGGCCAGATCAGTATAGGCATTCATATGATGGAAATTCCACGCGCAAAGGAGCCGCGCCCAGGAATGGAGACGCAGGGCTAGATGCGCTCAGGAAAGTGCGCGCGGGAGAAAGCTCTGGAAAAGCCTGGAGCCATATCTTAGGATTTTATGGAACGGAGGAAAAGATGTCTCTTTTTATTGAACGCTGCGTTCTTTTCTCAGGTGAAGTCGTAACCGGATATCGCGGGTATGGTAAAAGTTGAGTTCAACTCAACTTTTTTGAATCCAGGCTTTTCCAACGTCATTTGTATTCTGTCATATCGTTACCTCTCCGGATTTTTCAAAGGGGCTTTTTTTTATGTGGAATCCCGATATGGTCAGAAGGAAGCTGGTTTGTATCAGGGCCGCGGGCTTCGCGGCTCCTCAAAATAGTAACAGGGCAGGAAAAGGAGGTTGTTTTCAGTGAAGAAAATGTATTGTTTTTTGCCATTTTGGGTGCCGGGGTTGTTGAGAGATGCAGTCCATTACGCGAGAGAAACAAAGAGCCGTTATTTTTTACCTTTGGAAAAGGGTAAAATATTTTTTGTTCTGAATAACTTCATATTCAGGAACGGAGGGGGATTTGCCCATATGAAAGATGTCTCTGGCAACAGGAAGGTACAGGATCTCCGGGAGGAGCTGAAATTAATAGAACAGGATCTGCCTCCTTCCGATTTTTGCCTGGATTTCTTACAGAAGGCACCGGATTATCATGACGGAAGGCTTCATAAGTCGCTTCGGCAGAGGATCAGGGAACACCTTGAGACGTGCGAATGGTGCCGTGAGAAAGACAGGCAGTTTCGTGAGGTTTTCAGGGGGGCAGAAGAAGGAACTCTGGAAGATGCCCCTCAGTGGGTGTATGACATGGGGAAGAAAAAATTTGACGAGTATAAATCTTCTCTGCCTGGTGTATTGGGGGAAAGAATCGCCGCACTGCGGGGGGTGGCAGAAAATCTGTGTACGATCAAGGTTTCCGGCAGCGACTCCTCAGGGCACAAAAAAACAGGGCATATATGCGGGAAAGGCTCTCCCTGCAGGATACGCCCGGGCTCTACGTTGTTCATAGAAATTGTTCCATCCATGACAGAAAAAGGACATGCGGTGATCGTGTATCGCGATGAAAAAACGATAAAGCTGGTGTTCCCTGCAAGAAATGGAGAGACAACGCTCATACCGCAGGGCGAAGAGAAAGTGATATCGTGGAAAACAGGCAATGCCCCCGCAGGGTGTGCCCTTTCGGCATTTTATACCGGTGAAAGACTGCTCCCGGAAAAAATACGGTACCGAGACGAGTTATCGGTAAGAAGGGCGATCAAGGAATTTCTTGACAGACTCGAGCAGGCAGATCCATCACGGTGGTGCGCCCATACCATTGAATACGAGGTAACCGATGAAAAAGCAGGCATTGAGAATGAGCAGTAAGTCCCAGGTCCATTGACGGGGAACACGAGTCCGAAGGATTGCGGCAAGGTCCGAAACCTTCATAGCCGGCTGCAGGGTTTTGTAACCGGGCACTCCGAGTCAATCAGTTTATATTCACAAATAATGCGGGCTATCTCCCTTCACGTGAGGGCCACAGATAGAGGCGATGGGCCCCCGGGCATCCCCCGGGGAGAGTGAGGCAGAGCTGAACAGTCCGCTCTTCTCCCGGTTTCAGCGACCACTCGCCCAGTATGCCTGCGTGATAGGCAGGGAGCAATCCCGGGCTTTCGACTATCTTCTCATCGACCTTCGCCGCCACATACCCCGGCCCGCCGGCCATAGAGAGAGCCCCCTTCACATGCAGGCTCTTATTATAATGGTTCTTGAGGATAATGGTTAACAGATAGAGCACCCCGTAATTTCCGGGATTATTCATTGAGCGCTTCCCATTATCGGGATCGGGAATGCTTTTCAGATATTCATTTGTCATATGCCGGGCATATGCTCCGCTCATGGGGCCGGCCAGGTCAAGCCAGTAAATGCCGTTCAATGGCCAGTGTATTACTGCAGTTCGACTGTGATAGTGAAACAGCCCCCTGCACAACGGCGGGAAGCGCTGCGGGCTTGTATCCGGAGGGGCAATGGCAAGTTTTTCCGGAGCCTGGGGCGCGGAGGGGGTCGCGAACACGGTAACGGCCACATGGGGGACATTATTGTCAGAGGGAATCTGAAGAGCAACATCATACATTCCGGTAACTGTATAGCTCACCGGCGCTGACTCACTTATGCGGTCACTCTCCCCCGGCTTGAGATCACAGCGCCAATAGTCCTGATTTTCACCGGGTTGCTGCACGCTGCCGACACGTGATGACAGCCAGTTATGGTATGCGCTGCAGCCGGCCTGTGCCGGGCTGAGAGAGCTGGTGCCCAGAGCAGCCTGCGGCAAACCCTGGCTGTTTCTCCAGAGAAATACTTTAACCGGATTTACTCCTCTGTTGGTAATCGAAAAACCAACGAGGAGCTTTTGAGAGCTTTTGTTCTGATGGTGAAAAAATATTCTAAATCTATCAGAAGAAACAACTGTCCTGAAAAGCGCTTTCCCTGCTGATTGTTCATCGATGACCTCGGGAGAGTTGCTGACAATAAGGGGATAGCCCTCGAGGCGGTAGGATTTAAAGGATAAGGGAATGCCGGTATTATCAGGAAAATAAAGGTTGGAGGGAAAAGCGGGAAAGTCCGGCATATTCCCATATCGGTCATCACATGATGCACAGATGTCTTCATGGTGCTGGAGTGCGGCACTTTTGTCAGGCATGCCGATATGCCGCTCTTTGCCTGAAAGGGTATCTGAGGGAAAGGAAAGTATGCCTGCCAGGATTCCCCCTATGATGAGCATACAGAGCACGCGCATTTTATCTCGCATAGCGGCGCCATTTCCGAGGGTCACAGACATCCCGGTTCACTATGACGGCCCCCATCCCTGCAAAAAAATCTCCGGATCTATCGCGGGAATGAAGAACGAGCCTTTCATCAGCGCCCATGTCATTGTAACAAAACAGGTTCATTTTATCAACACGAGTTTCGCACCTGATTAAAATTCCAAGAACCAAGATACAAGAACCAAACAATAATCAATGTCCAAAATCTCAATGACAGAAACAAAATTGTCCTATCTTTCGTTTTTGTTTTGATCATTTGAACATTGAGATTTGGAATTTGTTTGAGATTTGGTTCTTGGATCTTGAGATTTTTTCCTCACTGTTCAAGCCAATGTATCTACTTTCTTACATGTGTGCGAAACTCGTGTTATCAAATATCCTCCTGACTCCATCGGATCGCATTTTCCCATTGAAGCCTGACGATTACAACCAAAATTTCTTCCGGCTGCTTCGGTCATGGCATCAACGGTGCCATTTCTGCTTCGGGTAAAGTTTTATTGTACAGATGAACGCAGCAGAACAGGGTCCTGTGTCATCTTTCAAAAAAAACTTTTTGTCCAAACCTGGCAGATGACTGCGTTCTGTTTAGAAACAGGCCCGAGGTGCTTTGCAGGGCGCTGTATGACAGACGGAGGTGACCATACAATGGAGGTTTCCACTCATGGATCGGCAATGAAAGCGCTTGAAGAGAAGGTTTCCGGGATCATAGATCGTCATCAGGATGGGCTCAGCGTCAATCAGTGGAAGTTTGCCCCCATCGCGATTGAATTAAAGCGGCTGATGAGGCTCATGGGCAGAGATCTCATCAATCTGCCCGTGAATGGCCAGGGCAGGGTGATACTTCCGCTTCTTTCGTTCTTCCCGGAACGGGGAGGGCAGAGGGGATCCTTCCAGGCGACAAAAAGCGGTTTTGGCATATCTGCAGTGGTAAACCTCGATCCTCTCTTTGTTTCAGAAGGTTCTCCTTGCTCGATTGCGACAGTACTTCTTCACAATTTGCTCCATTACAAGCAGTACTGTGAGAACACACGAACGGCATCAGACTCACGGTCATACCACAATGAACATTTTCAGGCACTGGCCCGCGATGTTGGCATACACATGGATAAACATGGCAAATTCGCGTATTCTTCCGTGTTTCCCATTGATCCCCATGGACGGTTCGGTGCCTTTCTCGAATGCTCTCGATTCATGGAAAAACCTTTTATTGATAAGGGAATGAGCTTTGAAGCTCATTTTAAAGATATGCTCGCCCCTGCAAGGAAAAGGAAGCCGAAGCGGCTCACCTATGAATGCCGCTGCCCTAAAAGGATTCGGTCCACGGTGCTCAACCTGGATGCGCTGTGCGTGCGGTGCGGCACGAAATTCAAACTGCGAGATCCATAACTGCTCCGTCACATTTTCACTTCAGGGTCGTTATGCTCATATATGCCCCGGGACTATATCGTGTATGTTGAGCTCGAGGCAATAGTGGTGAAAAGGAGGAAATATGGTGGAAAGAAACGGAGCGAAATCTCCTTCAGGCTCTGATGATCCTGTTGTGGTATCGTGTAATGAACTGCACAGGCTGGGAATTCTCATCGGATCAACGCCGGCGCTGGCAGAGTATATTCAGGTTCGCCCGGTTTTTTCAGGTCCCGGTGAATATGTCCACATACAACAGGCGGGGACCTTCTTTTTTGATGAGAAGCGGCTTGCCCGGATCAAGAAGGAGATCGGAGACAGGGAGCCTATGAGAGGCAGGCATCCGTTTAATACCCTGAAGGTGGTGGCAGCTCTCAAATTTTACCACGAGAAACTCGCAGGGTCATCTTCCTGGGAATATTCCGCCTACTCCAGGGACCTCAACAGGATTGTCCGGGAGCTCGGGAAATTGGTTTCATATGTGCCGCTTCTCCTCATCACATTCAACAGGGAAAGGGGCAGCGAGCCCGGGAGCTTCAATTTCTCCAGGGGTGACGGCCTGGGCATATCCTACTCTATAAACCTCGATGGCAGATGGATGCCAAAAGCCTCACCGGCGTCAGTAGTTCTTGCCGCCCTCTTGCAGGTTGTACATATCTGGCAACATGCCTGCGCATCGCCCTCGAGCTCTGAAAGGAGATCTTATCACAATAAGGAGTATAGAGATTTCTGTGAAGGATCGCTCGGGATAGTCATCGACCGGCATGGGCACCTCGAGAACGTCTTACCTGACGGTCCATTTGCCCGGTTCATGAAAGCTACCACACTGACACTCGTCTCCCGTCCACTTCTCGATAAGGCAATTCCTTTCGACGACAACTTCATAGACCTCCCTGCCTACCGGCAGGAGAAAAAGCAAAGCCGGGAGATACGCTTCGAATGTCAGTCCTGCGGCGCCTCCATCTGGTCTTCGTCAGATGACATCCTGGTAAAGCATCTGCCATGCGGGGCGCTCTTTGAGCAGCGCGATTTCAACTCTCACGCACGGCGAAAGAGGAGGTCACAATCTGAGCAGAAAGAGCGGTGGTTTTACTACAAGGACGTTACCCACGTGTTTCGTTAACAGGCTGCATTTAGTGAGAATGGTGCGAAAAAAGGAATACCGGGGGGATTTACAATAGATTGATGTAACAGCGGAAATAGTGCCCGCCGGCTATGGAGATCTGCTCACCGGGCGTGAAGTGCTTCCGGCTCTCTGATGAAAGGGCTCGGGTTTCTGAGCGGCTAGTGGCGGCTGATCTTGGCGGGGAATGCCTTTGAGCGGCATATATACTCTGGAGACAGACACAGGACTTTTAGGTGAGAGTTCAGATTGTGGTGGCTCGCAATTTTGCAGACCGCTCGCAGATGGTGGGTACGCGCACGGAAACCCTGCGCGGTATACGCCACACTGTATCTGCCCAACCGCCAGTACGGGGCACCACGCAATGAGTAGTCGGTGAAGTGAAGATTCTTTTTTACGGAGTTGCATGAGATGATCGGGAGGATGTTTTAAAAGGGTTGGCATGCCCCTGGCATGCCCCATAGTTGCGTTTTAAGGGGGGAGAGTGTGTGGGAAGTCATCCAGGGGGAAAAGGGGCCTTTAAAATGAATTTTGGGGGGGATATGCTTTTGACGATGTCGGAGGGTATAAATAGAGATTATTTGCTTGACAATGTTTTAACCAACCATTTATAATAATATTAAATAGGTTGGTTAAAACAGGGAGATAAAAATGGATATCATGAAGGATATCGCAAAGGAAGAACTGGAA
>MTKX01001272.1_pt4 | contig 15830 bp, 14 predicted proteins | sample 1042771 | NCBI WGS metagenome assembly MTKX01 (sample SAMN06212183, study PRJNA360534) | anaerobic digester metagenome | biome: Wastewater treatment plant; material: sludge; isolation source: anaerobic digester fed with sludge from wastewater treatment plant | place: Denmark: WWTP Randers ... | reverse complement strand
CGTCGGCCGGGCCCTGCCGGGAGGCGAGGTCCTGACCTCCATGGCCAAGGGCGAGGAGGAGGCCAAGAAGATCCTGGCCGATGACGCCGCCGCGCCCGTCGACGGCTACGTCGTCGTCCAGCTCAACTGTTGGAACCGCGTCGCGCAGACCGTCGCGGCGACCGGAAAGCCCACCCTCTACGTCGACTTCCCGTACGGCGGGAGCGGCGGCTTCCTCGTCTACACGGCGGCCTTCCTGCGCCGGCGGACGCCGAACCTCGGCTTCGTGGCCTCCTCCCGGCCGGAGGACCTCGCGGCCGCCTGCCGGGCCTTCGCCCAGGTCAAGAGAAGCGGAGCGGCCGACGAGTTCGGGAGCCTCGTCGCGGCCGTCCGGCGCGGGGCGACGCCCGGGCCGGGCGACCTCTCCGTCCCCGCCGACGGGCTCGTGTGCCTGTCCGCCGCCGATTGCCTGAAGGCCATGAAAGCGTCGAAGATCCTGGCCGTCGGCGGCAGCTGGCCCGGCATCGCCCCGGCCATCCGCGAACAGATGGGCATCGAGGTCGTCGACGTCCCGTTCGCCGTGGTCAACGACGCCTGGGCCGCGGCCGACAAGGACGAGGCGGCGGCCGTCGCCGACCGCTGGGCCGGCGCGGCCGCGCGCGTCGAAGGCGTGGACCGGGCCACGCTGCTGACGTCGGCGGCCATGTACCTCGGCCAGAAGGCGGTCCTGGCCAAGCACGGGGCCAACGCCATCACCATCAACTGCCTGGGCGGCTTCTACGGCGGACACATCCACGCCTATCCCTGCCTCGGGTTCCACGAGCTCCTGAACGAGGGCCTCGTCGGGGCCTGCGAGTGCGACGTCCGGTCGACGGCGACCATGGTGACCCTGACCGCCCTGACCAACGGCCGGCCCGGCTATATCTCCGACCCGGTCGTCGACACGGCCGAGCGCCGGATCATCTACGCCCACTGCGTGGCCTCCAACCGGGCCTTCGGCCCGGCCGGCCCGGCCAATCCCTACGAGATCCTGACCCACTCGGAGGACCGCCAGGGGGCGTCCGTCCGCTCCCTGCTGCCCGCCGGCCGCATGACGACGACCGTCGAGGTCTCGCCCGAGCGCAAGCTCTTCCTTTTCCACCGGGCCAAGGCCGTCGGCAATTCGCCGGACGACCGGGCCTGCCGGACCAAGCTCGTGGCCGAGCCCATCGGCGACATCGAGAAGCTCTTCGGCGAGTGGGACGAGTGGGGCTGGCACCGGGTCACCGTCTACGGCGACCTCAAGGAGCCCGTCTACGCCCTGGCCGACGCCCTGGGCTGGAAGGTGCTCGAGGAGGCCTGACCGTTTGAACGGCCCCGGGAATTCGGTTAATATAAGGCGGGAATCGAACCCCCGAGAAAGGACATCACCATGGCCGAGCCGTTCATCGAACAAAAGACGCGCAAGGTGGCCCTGCTCATCGACGGCGACAACGCCCAGCCCTCGCTCATCGGGCAGATCCTGGCCGAGGCCGGCAAGTACGGCCTGGTGACCATCCGCCGCATCTACGGCGACTGGACCACGGTCAACATGTCGGGCTGGAAGAACGCCCTCCACGACAGCGCCATCCAGCCAATCCAGCAGTTCCGCTACACCATCGGCAAGAACGCCACCGACAGCGCCATGATCATCGACGCCATGGACATCCTCCACGGCCATCTCGTCGACGGCTTCTGCATCGTCTCGAGCGACAGCGACTACACCCGGCTGGCGACGCGCATCCGGGAGATGGGTTTCTTCGTCATGGGCATCGGCAAGCGCTCGACGCCCAAGGCCTTCGTCAACGGCTGCAACATCTTCATCTATACCGAGAACCTCGTCCCCCGGGGCCGGGAGCCGCGGGACCAGCGGGAGCCGCGGCGCCGCGAGCGCGGCGGATCGCGGCGCAAGGGCGGCGCCAAGGAAGCTCCCGAGCCCAAGGCCGAGGCCGAGGACCGGGGCGAGGACCGGCCCGACGCCTCCGGCAAGTACGACCCCGTGCCCCTGCTCAAGGGCGCCTTCGACATGGCCGTCCACGAGGACGGCTGGGCGAACCTGGGCGAGATCGGCTTCTACCTGCGCCAGCTCGACCCCGGCTTCGACCCGCGGACCTACGGCTTCAAGCAGCTGTCCCAGCTCATCAAGAGCCAGCAGGCCCTGTTCGAGGTCCAGTCGAGGGGGGACGAGGCCGGCGGCGCGGCCATCTACATCCGCCTGCGCGAGGGCCGCGACTAATAACGACCGGGCCGTTCCTCCCGCAGCACCAGGCCGCGGCCGAGGATCCCGAAGACGACCAGGACCACCGCGGCGGCCCAGGCGCCGGCGCTGAACGACCCCGGAGCCAGGACGGCCGCCCCTATCCCTCCCGAGATCATCAGGCCCGCGAGCACCCCGAACAATGGCATGCCGTAGAGGAAGACGAACGGCAGGTAATGCGCGCCGACCAGGACCATGGCCGCCGGGAAGAACCAATTCGGCCGCGGACCGCTGGCCGCCGCCACGAGCAGGAAGCCGATCGGGACGGTGAACGCGATCTGGGCGCCGAGCTGTCCCATCGTGTTGCCTGGAGACAGCCTGGCCGGCCGGCCGATCAGGCGCAGCAGCACCGTCGTCATCGGGAACAGGAACACCGAGCACAGGAACAGGAAGAGCATGGCCGACCGGGGCCGGGACCATGTGCCCAGAGCCGCCGCTCCGGCCCAGATCAGTCCCGCCAGCAGCTGGCCCGCGAACCCGCCCAGGAAGGCCGAGCGCATCTCCCGCTGGGCGTCTTTGATGTCCATGGCCTTCCCCGTCAGACCCTATCCTTCTTGAGAAGGGCCGCCAGTAGGAAGCCGCCTCCGACCGCCAGCATCAGCAGACCCCAGATCAGGTTCAGGTTGATGCCGAGAGAAATGGCGTATATCGCCTTCGGCGTCAGCAAGCCGTAAGCGGTCAGCAGGGCGCCGTAACCGCCGATGAGTCCGCCGATGGGCAGCTTGAGGTCGAGGGCGTGGCCCTGCTTCATGCCCGCTCCCTGGTCCTTGGTCTCGTGCGTGTCTGTCATGGTTGCGCTCCTTGTCTCGCGGGCCCGATCACCAGAAGATGATGTTGAGGACGATGGCCACGATCACGGCCAGCGTCCCCCAGACGGCCGGCCGGGCGTACCAGCGGGCCTCGGCCTTGGGCTTCGGGGTCAGGCCGAAGACCAGGCCGACGAGCTCCTTGGGATCGCGCTTGGCCGTGAACAGGCTGACCCCGATGGTGACGACGAAGTCGGCCGACCAGGCCCAGATGGCCTGGTAGAAGTTGGCGGCCATGTCGGAGTGGTAGTTCAGGAAGCCGGCCTTGTAGAGGATGTAGTGGCCGGCCGCCGTCAGGATGCCGGTGAGCAGGCCCCAGAAGCCGCCCCACGGGGTCGCGCCCTTCCAGAACATCCCCAGCAGGAAGGTGGCGAAGAGCGGGGCGTTGAAGAACGAGAAGATGAGCTGCATGTAGTCCATGAGGTTGGGGAAGGACTGGACGATGTAGGCCGTGCCGACGCTGATGGCGATGCCGATGACCGTGGTGTACTTGCCGACCTTGAGGTAGTGGGCGTCGGGCCGGCCCTTGCGGATGTAGGTCCCGTAGATGTCGTAGGTCCAGATGGTGTTGAAGGCGGTGACGTTGCCGGCCATGCCCGACATGAAGCTGGCCAGGAGGGCCGTGATGGCCAGGCCCAGGATGCCGTTGGGCAGATAGTGCTTCATGAGCAGGATGAGGGCCGAGTTGTAGTCGGCCGTGGGCAGGGCGGCCGGGGCGAACTCGGGCAGGACGAGCAGGGCGACGAGGCCCGGGATGACGACGATGATGGGGACGAGCATCTTGGGGAAGGCGGCGATGATGGGCGTCATCCGGGCCGCGTTGAGGTTCTTCGAGGCCAGGGCCCGCTGGACGACCAGGAAGTCGGTCGTCCAATACCCGAACGACAGGACGAAGCCAAGCCCCATGACCACGCCGAACCAGTCGACCCCGAGGGGATTGTTGCTCGTGCCGAGGTACTTGAGGGAGTGGAGGAGGGTCTCCTGGACCCGGGCCCCGAGGCCGGCGAAGCCGCCGACCTGCTTCAGCCCCAAAAAGACGATGGGCAGCAGGCCGAGCCAGATGAGGAAGAACTGGATGACCTCGTTGTAGATCGACGACGACAGGCCGCCCCAGAAGACATAGAGGAGGACGACCACGGCGGCGAAGAGGATGCTCTGGGTCAGCGGCCAGCCCAGCATGAGCTTGAAGAGCAGGGCCATGGCGTAGAGGCTGATGCCGCTCATGAGCACGGTCATGATGGCGAAGGAGATGGCGTTGAGGCCGCGGGTGGCCTCGTTGTAGCGGAGCTTGAGGTACTCGGGCACTGTCCGGACCCGGCTGCCGTAGTAGAACGGCATCATGAAGATGCCCAGGAAGACCATGGCCGGGATGGCCCCGACCCAGTAGAAGTGGACGGTGGCGATGCCGTACTTGGCCGAGTTGGCGACCATGCCGATGATCTCCAGGGCGCCCAGGTTGGCCGACAGGAAGGCCAGGCCCGTTATCCAGGGGGGCAGGGAGCGGCCCGAGAGGAAGAAGTCCTCGCCCGTCTTCATGTACTTCTTGAGCGAGTAACCGACCAGGACCATGACCAGGATGTAGCCGGCGATGATGGCGTAATCGACGAGGTTCAGGCTGATGACGGGGGCCATCGCGCTCTCCTTTCGGGCGGGACGACGGTCGTCCTCTGGGACCGCGGGGGAGCATAATGCACGCCCCGGGAGATGTCAACGCCGCGACCGGGGGGGACATGTGCTCCCAGTACGTGTCCCGCTCTCCGATTTGCTGTATAGTGAGCCCGTCCGGACGCCGGGTGGTCCGGACAGGGGAGAGGCCATGAGAAGTCGGACCCGATGGATAACGAGATCCCTTTGGCAGGCGACGGTCGCGGCCCTTGTCGGAAGCGTTCTCGTCTCGTGCGGCGGGTCCTCACGACCCGCGCCGGGACCGGTTGCTATCGGTCCCGACGACACCGCGGCGGAGCTCGAGGCCAAGGCCGCCCGGGTCGTGCCGTCTCCGCGCCAGCTCCGCTGGCAGGCCCTCGAGTTCCAAGCCTTCGTCCACTTCGGCATGAACACGTTCACGGACCGGGAGTGGGGCGAGGGGACGGAGGATCCCGGGCTTTTCGACCCGACCGATCTCGACGCCGGGCAGTGGGTCGAGGCGGTCAAGGCCGCCGGCATCCGCGGCCTCATCGTCACGGCCAAGCACCACGACGGATTCTGCCTGTGGCCGAGCGCGTTCACGGACCACTCGGTCAAGGCCTCGCCGTGGAAGGATGGGAAGGGGGACGTCGTCGGCGAGGTCGCGGCGGCCTGCAAGACGGGCGGGCTCGCGTTCGGCGTCTATCTCTCCCCATGGGACCGCCACGAGCCGAGCTACGGCGATTCGCCCCGCTACAACGAGCACTTCAAGTCCCAGCTCCGGGAGCTCCTGACGAACTACGGCGAGATCTCCGAGGTCTGGTTCGACGGCGCCTGCGCCGAGGGACCGAACGGCAAGCGCCAGGTCTACGATTGGGGGGGCTATTTCGCTCTCATCCGAGAGCTTCAGCCCGAGGCCGTCATCTCCATCATGGGCCCGGACGCTCGCTGGATCGGCAACGAAGCCGGGGTGACGAGGGAGAGCGAGTGGAGCGTCATCCCCGTCGTGGGACGGGACGACGCGCCGTCGGAGACGAATCCGGGCGGCATCGCCGGCCTCGATGCCCAAGCCCCCGATCTGGGCTCGATGGACAGGATCGCCGAAGTCGCAAAGAAGAGCGGGCGACTCATCTGGTATCCCGGACAGGTCGACGTCTCCATCCGGCCCGGCTGGTTCTACCACGCGGCTGAGGACGACAAGGTCAAGTCGCTCGATCAGCTCCTGGACATCTATTACACGTCCGTCGGCGGCAATGCCCAGCTCCTGCTGAACATCCCGCCGGACAAGCGGGGCCGCATCCACGAGAACGACGCCGCCCGTCTCCGGGAGCTGGGCCTTCGTCTCAAAACGACCTTCGTTGACAACCCGGCCGGGATCAACCGGAATTTTTCGGGAGAGTGGGCCGAGAGGGACACGCGGGACATGGATCCGGTCCCGTCGCGATCCGAGTTGGTCTCCGATAGCGACTTGGAACTCACCGGGACATATAGCTTCGAGAGTTTGAGACTTTTCAATGTGGCCATGCTCGCAGAGGAAATCCGGAACGGGCAGAGGGTCGAGGCCTTCGCCCTCGATGCCTGGGACGGGGCAGAATGGCGGGAGATCGCCCGGGGCACAACCGTCGGCTATAAGAAGCTCCTGCGCTTCCCGGCGGTCGAAACGAGCAAGGTCCGGCTGCGTATCCTGAGGGCAAGGGGAGCCGTCTTTCCAATTTTTCTGCCTGACCGGTTCGGTCTCTTCCTGGACACGGGCCGGCATTCGCTCCCCGAAAGATAGGGGCGGGGATCATCACTCGTTAACGGCGGGAGTTGCCGATGAAAGCGATCCGCTTCCCGTCGGGCGACCAGGAGGGGACGTTGATCGTGCCCTGGCCGCCGTAGACGTAGGCGACGACCTTGGGCGGGGCGGAGCCGTCGGCCGGCATCATCCGGAGATAGACCGGCTTGTAGAACGGATGGTCGTCCGCGGCCACGTCCTTCCCGAACGACAGGAAGACGATACGGCTCCCGTCCGGCGAGATGTGAGGGAACCAGTCATGGAATTCCCCCGACGTGACCGGCTCCTGGGCCGAGCCGTCCGGGGCCATGCGCCAGATGCGCATGTCGCCCGTCCGGGCCGAGTTGAAATAGATGAAGCGCCCGTCGGGGGAGTACTCCGGCCCGTCGTCGAGGCCGGGCGCGTCGGTCAGCCGGACCTCATCGCCGCCTTCGACCGGGACCCTGTAGATGTCGTAGTTCCCGTCGCGGCCGCCCGTGTAGACGAGAAAGCGCCCGTCCGGCGACCAGCCGTGAAGATAGGACGGAGCCGCGGCCGTGGCCCGTTCCGGCCTGCCACCCTTGGCCGGCAGGGTGTAGACGACCGACTCGCCGCCGTCCTCGGCGCTGTGGTGGCTGATGCCGAGCCGCTTGCCGTCGAAAGACAGGACGTGATCGTTGTTGTTGTCCGTGGCGAAGCCGGTGTCGAGCGTCGAGACCTTCCCCGTGTCCAGCTCGAGACGGTCGATGCGGCCGTCGACATTATAGAGAAGGAAGCGCCCGTCCGCGGTCCAGTTGGGCGCCTGGATGGGCCGGTCCGAGCGGAAGACCGTCGTCCGCCGGCCGGTGTCGACCTCCAGCAGCTCGATGGCGCCGCCGAGGTAGTCCCGGTAGGGGACGAGGTCCGCCGGGGCGGGGAGCGTGACGCGGACGTTCGAGAACCGGGCCTTCTCCGTGATTCCGGCGTTGTGCGAACAGACGAAGAGACCGACCAGGACCTCGTCGCCGAGGCCGAGCGCGACGCTCACGGGCTCTCCGTAGGGCTCGCCGAAGCGGGCCGCGGACATGATGGTGACTCCGCCCCGCCGTTCGAGCCGGAGCTGGTCGGCCCCGGTGACGGCCAGCCGGACTTCCTCCGTGTCCGCCCCGGTCCCTCGCCGGTATTGGAGCGAGGTCAGTCCGTCGCCGTGGACGACCGCGCCGGCGTGGGCGGCGCTCCCGTCCATCGCCGCCCGGGCCATCCAGCCGGTCTTTCGGTGGGCCTCGACGCCCGCGCCGACGAATGCGACCCGGGCCTCGACGATGAAGTCGCCCGTCAACCGCTTCCAGACGAAGTGGCCCTCGTCCGTTCCGAACCACATGTTGGCCCCGGATCCTTCGATGACCAGGCCGCCGCCTGCTTCCTCCGTGACGTCGCCCGGCCTGGCGATGGTACCGATGTCGCCGTGACCGTCGAACAGGGCCAGCGGCTTCTCGAGGTCCGGAACGGGCGCCGGGGCGACCGATCCCCGGCGGCAGCTACCGGCGAGGGCCGCCAGGACCAGGGCCAGGACCGGGACCAGGATCGGCCGGCAGCGGGGGAGGGGCAGGCGGGAAGGGATGTCCATGGCCGCATCATAGACGGGGCTCCGCGCCCGGGTCAAGGCCGTCCGGCGCCGGACAGAACCGCGGGGCCCGTTTGTCGTATAATACAGCGGGCCGCCGCATGCGCGCGGGGGCCCCGATCTTCCCTTTGCTCGATAAGGAGGCCGGCATGCTCCGGGACATCATCAAGAAAGAGATCCTCGACAACATCACCAGCCCGAAGTTCGTCTTCACCTTCCTCCTCTGCACGGTGCTCATCCTGCTGTCCGTCTATACGGGCGTCACGAACTACCGGGCCGAGAAGAAGGAGTACACGGCCTCCCTGGCCCTCAACAAGAAGAACATGGAGGCCCAGCCGAACTACCAGTCGCTGGCCGGCATCGGCATCAAGATCAGCAAGCCGCCCCAGGTCCTGGGGACGGTCGTCACGGGCATCGAGGAGGCCGTCGGCCGGGTCGCCCCCGTCAACATCGCCGCCGACCCCAACCTCGTCGACTCCAAGTACAGCAGCAACCCCGTCTTCGCCGTCTTCGGCTCGCTCGACCTGATGTTCATCGTCAAGATCGTCCTCAGCCTGTTCGCCATCCTCTTCACCTACGACGCCATCGTCGGCGAGAAGGAGAAGGGGACGCTCAAGCTGGCCCTGTCGAACGAGGTCCCCCGCGACCGGCTCATCCTGGGCAAGGCCATCGGCGGCTACATCAGCCTGCTCCTGCCCCTGCTCGTCCCGCTCGTCCTGAGCCTGCTCATCCTGCTCATCATGCCCGACATCTCGCTCGGCGGGCAGGACTGGGCCCGGCTGCTCCTCGTCTTCCTGATGTTCTTCCTCTACCTCTCGGTCTTCTTCAGCCTGGGACTGTTCGTCTCGGCCCGCACCCAGCGCTCCTCGACCTCGTTCCTGGTCCTGCTGTTCGTCTGGGTCGTCTTCGTCATGGTCATCCCCAAGGCCGCGGTCATCACGGCCGGGCAGCTCAAACCCATCCCCTCGGTCCACGAGATCACGGCCAAGAAGGACGCCTTCCTCCAGCAGATCCAGAGCGAGGGCCAGAAGGGCGCCCTGGAGTGGATCCAGAAGAACTCGGCCGACGCCCAGAAGGACCCCAAGGCCTACCAGGACAAGTTCCGCCAGTTCATCCAGGACTACCAGCAGGAGTTGACCTCGAAGATCGACGAGAACAACGCCGCCCTCGAGCGCGACTACCAGCAGAAGAAGCGGGCCCAGCAGGAGCTGGCCGTCAACCTGTCGCGCGTCTCCCCGGCCTCGGCCCTGACCTTCGGCTCGATGACCCTGGCCCGGACGGGCGTCGACGAGTACGACCGGTTCCTGGCCTCGGTCCGGGCCTACAAGCCCATCTACACGAAGTGGATCAACTCCAAGCTCGGCGAGAGCATCAACTTCCAGACCGGGCAGTCGACCAACATCAAGATCGAGGACATGCCCCAGCATGTCTACCAGGCCGAATGGCTGAGCCGGTCGCTCGTCCGGACCATCCCGGACTTCGCCCTGCTCGTCGTCATGATCATCGTCTTTTTCGTCGGCGCGTACGTCTCGTTCCTGCGCTACGACGTCCGCTGAGGAGGCCCCCATGTTGGAAACCATCGAACTGACCAAGCGCTACGAGGACGGAGAGCTGGCCCTCGACGCCCTGACCCTCAAGGTCGAGCCCGGGGAGATCTTCTGTATGTTCGGCGCCAACGGCGCCGGCAAGACCACGACCATCAACCTGCTGCTCGGCTTCATCCCCCCGACCTCGGGGACGGCCCTCATCGAGGGCGTCGACGTGGCCAAGGATCCCCTGCGGGCCAAGCGCCACGTCTCCTTCGTCTCCGAGAACGTCATGCTCTACGGCAACTTCACGGCCGTCCAGAACCTGGACTACTTCAGCAAGCTGGCCGGCAAGCGCGGCCTGGACAAGAAGGCCTACACCGAGGTCCTGGCCCGGGTCGGCCTCCAGAAGGAGGCCTTCGACCGCCGGGTCAAGAACTTCTCCAAGGGCATGCGGCAGAAGCTCGGCATCGCCATCGCCGTGGTCAAGGACGCCGCCAACGTCCTGCTCGACGAGCCGACCTCGGGCCTCGACCCCCAGTCCGGCCGCGAGTTCCTGGAGATCCTCGTCCAGATGCGCGACCAGGGCAAGTCCGTGTTCATGTCGACCCACGACATCTTCCGGGCCAAGCTCATCGCCGACCGCATCGGCTTCATGCGCAAGGGCAAGCTGGTCATGCTCAAGACGGCCAAAGAACTGGCCCACGAAGACCTGACCGACCTCTACGTCCAGTACATGGAGCAGCAGCCCGGCGACCTGACCGTGCCGCCGAGCGTGCCGACGGTCTGACCGGACGGGCGGGCGGCGTCAGGGCTTCTCGAGCAGGCCCATTTTCTTCAGGGCCATGTCGCCGCGGCTCATCTCCGGCCCCTCGCCGGGGAGGTAGAGCATGACCCCGCCCTTGACCGGGCGCAGCCCGATCTTGCCCTGTTGGGCCAGGGCGTCGGTGGCTTCGATGGGATTGGCGCCGTCGAAATAGGCCTTGAAGGCCTCGTTGAACCCGCTGTAGACCGAGTGGATGCCCTTGTAGTTCTCGAGCCGCAGGCGGGTGACGGCCAGCTTGACGAACTCCTCGGGGCTGAGCTTGTTCTTCATCGGACCTCCTCCAGGGAATGGATCGTCGTTCCATCCTTATGGACGTCCGCGGCCCCCCGTCCGTCTCACGACACCGAACGTCCTTCCCGTGCCGGGGGAAGGGCCTTATAATACGGCCATGAAAAAGGTCAAGGACGTGAAGGCCAGGGTCGTCAGCGTCACGGGGACCTGCGAGCAGGGGCACCGGGTCGGGGACACGGTCCGTTTCACCGAGCACGGCGTCGAGGGCCGCGTCTGCATCCATGCCCTCTACAGCCTGATGCCCAAGGTCTTCGCCATGATGTACAACGCGGAGTTCCCCTGGGCCGCGGACCATCCCGACACGCTGACCCATCCCTGCCCGGACGCGGCCAACCCGGTCGTCTTCGAGCTCACCCGCGCCCGGGAGGACTGACCGTCCCGGTCTAACGCTTCGCCCCGTCCGGGACGACCCGGACCGTCTCGACGGCGTGGTGGCCGACGGGCAGGACGAGGCGCCCCTTCTTCGGCTTGAGGGGGGCGCCCGGCTCCTCGATGATGTTGGTCCGCAGCGCTTCCCCGACCGCCACGGGCAGACGGATCTCCGTCTCGCCGTCCTTCCCTTCGATGTCGTAGACGCGCACGATGACGGCGTCGTCCGCTTCGGCTTTCTTCATGGTCGCCAGGGCCAGGTTCGGGGACGTGAACGGCAGGAAGCTCCCGGTGTCCGGGAGCTCGGCCGTCGAACCAAGTTCATGGGCGACGGCGAATAGCGGGCTGTTGGCCGCGATGCCGGACCGATAACCGTTCCTCCAACCGGCCGCGTGGCTCGTCAGCGAGAAGCGGTAATGATGGTCGCCCTCCTGAAGATACCAATTGCCCTCGCCGTGGCAGCTCCGCCGCGACGCGAGGAGGATGGGCTGCAGGACGGGGTAGGGGGCCGGATCGTCCGTCGGGTCCTTATAGTCGTTGACGGCGACCGAGGTCGAGAAGGTCACGCCGAACTCCGGGCCGCCGGCGTAGAGGAAATTCTGGACCTCGCGCGGCCGGATGTCCTTCATCTCCTCGTCGTAGACGAGGTTGCCGTAGGCCGCGCCGCCCGTGCCCTTGGCCTCGCCCTTGCCGACCTCGAGGACGCCGAAGGGGATCTCGTAGGCCACCTCCCCGCCATCCGCGGCCACAGGCATGGCCAGCCGGTACTCGCGGTAGGGGTCGCCGTCGAAGCCGATGAGCTCGACCTCGCAGTCGATGCGCTTGATCCAGTTGTAGAGGATGAGTTTCTGGCGGACCGTGCAATCCGGCATCCGCTGCTCGAGCGCCAGGACGGTCTTGACCGGCCCGGATACCTCCGCGACGAACCGCCAGACCGGCTGGTGCAGGGACAGCTTGTCGAATCCCTCCATGGTCGGCTGCTGGACCCGGCCGAACTCGCCCGCGCCGTTGCCGACCGAGCGCATCGTGAAAACCTCGAAGCCGAGGAACTTGCGGGTGTCGAGGACTTCGCGGCCGAGCTCCTTGTCGAAGAGACCGGCCAACCCGCCCGGGGCGAGCCGAAGGCGGTACCAACCGTTCTCGATCACCTCGGGGGCCCGTCCGGTCCGAGGCTCCCAGTCCTGCCCTGCGTCCTCGACGATATAGAACGTCTTGTAGCCGAGCGCAGGCACGTCGTCGGCCATGAACTCGTACTCCGGCCGGGAGCCGGTTCCCGAGGCCCCGCGAGGCAAGCGCTGGAAAGGGCGCTTCTCGCCGTCGGCGTCGATGATCTTGTAGCGTTGGGACAGACTGACGATGGCCCGGTCGGCGCCGTCTCGATACTCGGGAAGAGGCACGACGACGGGCGCCGTGACCGGCCAGGACAGGCTGTTGAAGACGACGACGGGCCAGACGACGACGGACCAACCTTCGGGCGACCTGTGGGTCACGCGGGCGGCGATCGCCTCGAGGGCCTCGCCGAGCACGGCCCGGCCCTCGTCGCGGGCGAATTCGTACTTCTCGCGGAAGAGGCGGTCGGTGACCTGGCCCTCCTTGCCTCCCCAGCCGTGATCGGGGTAGATGGCGGCTTCCCAGGCGGCGGCCAAGCGGGCGGCGGGATATCTCTCGAAGCTCCCTTCGAGAAGCGCCCGGACCGTGCCGAAGGCCTCGGCCGCGGGCAGCAGCCGGGCGGCCTCGCGCGCCGCGGATACGGCCCAATGATGCGTCGGTCCGTGGATGTAGAGCCACAGCCCCGGCCGTTCGCCGGTCACGGTGTCGAGCTTGGCGGTCTTGACGTCGAGCGCATCGAAGAACTTGCGGGCCGTCGAGTACTGCATGACCGGCCGGGCGTCCCCGGCGGCCCCCGCGCCGCCCCCGTTCCAGTGGGCGATGAGCGGCCCGAAATCGGTCGGCTGGGAGAAGTCGACGGAGTTGAGCAGGGGATACTCGGCCGGCAGGCCGCGCGCCGCGTAATAGGCTTTCCACTTGGCCGTCTTGTCCTCGACGGCCTTGGCCCCTTCGGCCGGAGCGGCGTTGAGGGTGGCCGCGGCGTTGCCGTAGTGGCCGGGCGAGTAGGCCAGCACGGAGCTCCCGTCGGGGCTGGCCCAGCGGTAGAAGCCCTCGTGGTAGCGGCTCATGAGGAGGTAGGGGATGCCGGCCTTGGCCAGGATCTGGGGCATCTGGGCGGCCCGGCCCGGCACGTCGGGATTGAAATAGACCTTAGCGTCCGCGCCCGGGAACGTCCGCTTCAGCCAGAGGCGGCCGAAGTAGGCCTGGCGCACGAGTTGCTCGCCCGAGAGGAGGGATTCGTAGGGCTGGTTGTAGGTCGCTCCCCACTCCATCCGCCCCTCGCGCGTCAGCCGGCCGATCTCTTCTTTGCGGTCCGGGTGCCGCTCGAGGTATTCCGCGAGGTTGAGCATGTTCTCCATGGTGAAGGAGTAGGCCGGGTCCTTGGCCATCATGGCCAGGGCCGGGGTGATGCAGTTCGCGTCGCGGAAGACGATGCACTTCTCGGGAGAGTCCATCCAGGCGATGTCCTGGTGGCTCGAGGAGATGATGTGCAGCCGGGCCCGCTGCGGCGGGGCGGCGGCGAGCGCCAGGGCCAGGGCGGCCAGAGCGGCGGCGGCGGCGAGGACGGGCGGGCGCATGATCATGACGGGGCTCCTTATTTGTCGCTGCCGAGGATGGACAGGTCGGGCCGGAGCAGGCGGGCCACGGCCGGCTCGGCCCTGTTCGCGCGCGTGGCCAGGACGACGGCCGTGGCGACGTTCGGCTCGAAGGGCTCGCCGCGCAGGACGGCCACGGCCGTCCGCACGCTCCGCTCGCCCATGGCGAAGGGGTCCTGGAGGACGAGCCCGGCGAGCTCGCCTTCGTCCAGGGCCTCGATGAGCTTTACGGAGGCGTCGAAGCCGACGTGGACGACGCGGCCGGCCAGACCGTGGTCCTGGAGGGCCCGGAGACAACCGAAGGTCGTCGACTCGTTGGGCGTAAAAAGGGCGTCGATGGCCCCGAAGCGGGCCAGCAGGCTCTCCATGGTCTGGTAGGCCGTTTCCGTCGAGGTCCCGCCGTACTGATTCTCAGAGACGACCTCGACGGTCGGGAACTCGGCCCTGAGCGCGGCGAGAAAGCCCTCCTCGCGCCGGGCCGTGCCCTCGACACCGGCCTTGACCCGGACCATGATCAGCCGGCCGCGGCCTCCGATGAGCCGGCCGACGGCCCGCGCGGCCAGGGCGCCGCCGAGGGCGTTGTCGGTCGAGACGAAGGCCGCCTGCTCCCCACTCTGGAGGGCCGAGTTGAAGACGACCGTCGGGATGCCGGCCCGCCGGGCTTCGGCCACGGGCCGGACCAGGGCCCGGTCGTCGAGCGGGGACAGGACCAGGGCATCGATCCCCGAGCCGGTCAGCGTCTCGACGATCTGGACCTGCTCGTTGCGATCGTCCTCCCGGAGCGGTCCCTTCCAGACGATCTCCACGCCGAGCTCGCGGGCGGCCGTCAGGGCCCCGGCGTGGACCGAGTTCCAGAACTCGTGGGTCGTGCCCATCGGGACGACGGCGATCCGCGGCCGGCCGCCGCGGGGCGCCTCGCTGGAACGGGGGCCGCGGCAGTCCGGCGAGGCCAGAAGGACGAGCGCGGCGGCCAGGGCGACGGGGGAGAGGGGGACGGGGCGTCGCGGCGCCATCGCGGCTACTTGATCTCGGCCAGCTCCCGTTCGAGGTCGAGGGGCGGCTTGGCCCGGAAGTACTCGCTCGCTTCCCAGAGCGTCAGGGCCCGCGTCCCGGTCCGGGCGTACCGGCCCTTGGCGTAGGCGTAGCGGTAGACGATGGACATGTCGCCGCCCTGCTTCCAGTACGTTTCCAGGCGGGGCAGGCCGCCGTCGGTCTCGCGGCCGACGAAGATGACGGCCCCGGCGACGATGCCCCGGGCGACGTCGCGGGCCGGGTCGTAGACCAGCCACTGGTAGGCTCCGGACGCCGCGGGCACGCCGCACAGGACGAACTTCTCGTCCTTGCCGTCGCCGTCGAGGTCGACGGGGACCGACTTGAGAGGGCTGCCGTCGTCCTTCTCGAACTGCTCCCGCCAGACGTCCGGCACGGTGTCGTCCGGCCGGGCCGAGCGCACCGAGAAGAACGTCCGGAGCTGGAAGTCGGGGGCGGGGGCGGGGTACTGCGCGTCCGGGGTCAGGCCCGTCAGCGACAAGGCCAGGACGGCCGCCGCGATCGTGAGGAGGGCTTTCCGGACCATCGTCAGTTCAGTATAGCCCGGGGTGGGGAATTGTCAAACCCGTGGCGCGGCCGGCCGGCCCGATTGACAACGACGGGCTTCCCTCTACAATGGACTGCGGTCCGGCCGGGCCCGCGGGCCGCTGCGCCCCGCCGCCGGGAAGGAGGGACGATGGACAGGACCGTTCGGTTGCCCGTTTTGGCCGTTCTGGTTTCCGCCGGGCTGGCCGCGCTCGCGGCCGCCGCCGGCGCCCCGCCCAAGCTCACGCCCATCGAGGAACTCGGCAAGAAGCTCTTCTTCGACAAGGACCTCTCCAGCCCCAAAGGACAGGATTGCGCGGCCTGCCACGGACCCGAGGTCGGTTTCACCGGGCCGAGCGAGCACGCCAACCTGGGGGCCGGGGTCTACGAAGGGGCCTACGCGGGACGGTTCGGCAACCGCAAGCCGCCGGCCGCGTCCTATGCGGGCGGGACCCCCAAGCTCCACCGCGATCCCTCCGGCGAGTTCGTCGGCGGG
>MTKX01000151.1_pt2 | contig 15835 bp, 14 predicted proteins | sample 1042771 | NCBI WGS metagenome assembly MTKX01 (sample SAMN06212183, study PRJNA360534) | anaerobic digester metagenome | biome: Wastewater treatment plant; material: sludge; isolation source: anaerobic digester fed with sludge from wastewater treatment plant | place: Denmark: WWTP Randers ... | reverse complement strand
CATGGAGAGGATCACCGATCGGCACTATCAGGCCATAGAAGATGCCATAAAGGACCCGGAGATAGCCAAGGAGATCAAGGAGACTGTATCCGGGAAGCTGTCCCAGCTGGAGAAGGCCTATATCGGCATCTGCTACCTGGGCGAGCTTACCGCCCGCTCCCTGGACTATATCTCCAGCTACGGCGAGCAGCTGGCGGCACCGATTTTATCCGGCGTCCTCAGGGACATGGGCATCCCCTCCCGGCACTTCACCGGCTCGGAGGCAGGGATTGTCACAGACAGCAATTATGGCGACAGCAGGCCGCTGGAGAAGACCTACAGCCAGATACCCCAGAGGTTGCTGCCCTTGAATGGCGTTCCCGTGGTCACCGGATTCATTGCCCAGGATGAGAAGGGGACGGTCACCACTTTAGGGCGTGGCGGCTCGGATCTGTCTGCTTCGCTGATCGGCGCAGCCATTGATGCCGATGAGATATGGTTCTGGAAAGAGACCTCGGGGATTATGACCACCGATCCCAAGATAGAGCCGGAGGCCAAGTCCATTCCTGCCATATCCTATCTGGAGGCCATGGAGCTATCCAACTTCGGGGCCAAGGTTCTTCACCCCCGGGCCATTGAGCCGGCCATCAGAAAGGGCATACCGGTGAGGGTCAAGTGCACCTTCGATCCCGATATCCCCGGAACCCAGATTGTGCATGACGATGTGCCCAAGGCGGATGTGATCAAGGCGGTGACGCTGCACAAGAATGTGGCTCTCCTCAATATCTCCGGGGCAGGGATGATTGGAACTCTGGGTGTGGCAGCCAGAGCTTTCACTGCTCTGGCCCGGGCGGGCATAAACATAGTCATGATCAGCCAGGGCTCCTCCGAGGCCAATATCTCTATGGTCATTGAGGAGCGGCAGGTGGAGAAAGCAGAGGACGCCCTGCGGGCGGAGTTTCCCAGAGACCTGGTCAAGGAGATCTCTCACGATCACGATGTCAGCGCCGTGGCCGTGGTGGGGGCAGGGATGGCCGGAACGCCCGGCGTTGCCGCCCGGGTATTCAAGGCTATGGGAGCGGCCAAAATCAATGTGGTCATGATCAGCCAGGCCTCTGGCCAGCACAATATATCCTTCGTGGTGGCATCCAAGGACGCAGAGCGGGCCGTGCGGGAGCTGCACCGCGAGTTCGGGCTGGGTGCAGAGGCATGAAGAAGCTCACCTACGCCGAATCAGGCGTCGATATCCATGAGGAGAACCGCTCCATAGAGGCCATGAAGGCGGTGCTGAAAGCCCGGCGCAAGGGCTTCGGAGCGCCCATGACTGAGATCGGCCATTATGCCGGGCTATTGGATATGGGCAGCTTCGCCCTGGCCATGACCACGGATGGGGTGGGCTCCAAAGTGCTCATAGCCAATGCCATATCCAAGTGGGATACGGTGGGCATAGACTGCATCGCCATGAATGTCAACGACCTCTATGCTATAGGAGCCGAGCCCATCGCCTTCGTGGATTATCTGGCAGTGGAGAAGGTCGATCCGGAGAGGGCGGCGCAGATAGCCATTGGCCTGGCTCGGGGCGCAGAGATCTCCAATATGACCATTGTGGGAGGGGAGACCGCCTCCCTGCCGGAGATCATCCGGGGCTTCGACCTGGCAGGCACGGCCATCGGAATCGTGGACAAGGACAAAGTGGTGACAGGCGAGAGGATCCGGGTGGGGGATGCCCTGGTAGGGGTGCCCAGCTCAGGGCTGCATAGCAACGGCTACACCCTGGCCCGGAGAATCATTGCCGAATCGAAGTACACTTATTTCGATGCCATGCCCGGCGGGGACAAAAGCATCGGTGAGGAGCTGCTGACGCCCACGCGGATATACCCCGAGATCGTGGAGCTGGTTAAAAAGTGCGATGTGCACGGGTTAGCTCACATCACCGGATCGGGGCTGCTCAAGCTGCGGCGCATCAGCGGCCTGGGCTTTGAGATCACCGATCCCCTGGAGCCCCAGCCGGTCTTCCGATTCTTGCAGGAGCAGGGGGGCGTGGACGATGAGGAGATGTACCGCACCTTCAATATGGGCATGGGCTTCCTGATAGCTCTGGATGAGTCCGAGGCCAAGCAGGCCTGCCGGATCATGGGGCCGGGCTCGCGGATCGTGGGATCGATAGTAAAAGAGGGATTAAAAGCAGGCAGCCTGACCTTTTAAGCCTGCTTTTCTTATTTTCTCTTTTCTCCGGCTTGAGGCTCTTTTTTGCGCTTTTCGGCTTTTGCTTTTACTGCTTCGTCTCCCCGAACAGTTCCACCAATTTGGCCTTGATAGCCCTGATGGAGTCCACGGCCGGGCAGTTGACATCTATGGGCGGCTTTCCGGCCAGGTCTGCTTCCACCAGGCACTTATCGAAGGGAATGGTGCCCAGAACCGGTATTCCCATGGCGGCAAGTTTTTCCGCCACCGGGCCGGGATTGTCTGCCTTGTTTATGACCGCAAAGTACCTTTCGATGCCGATCCCCTTGCCCAGCTGCATAATCCTCTCCACGGTGTCTATTGACCTCATGCCCGGCTCCACCACGGCGATCATGGCGTCGACGCCTTTGGCTGTGGCCCGGCCCAGGTGCTCTATCCCTGCCTCCATGTCCAGGATGACCAGATCCTTCTCCCGGACGATGACATGCCTGATCAAGGCTTTGACGAAGGAATTGGCGGGACACATGCATCCGGAGCCTCCCGAGTCGATGGTGCCCATGACCACCAGCTTTACGTTGTCCGGTCCGGTGCAGCCGCACATGGAGACCACATCGTCCACCTTGGGGTTCATCTTGAACATGCCACCGGGCATTCCCGCACGCTCCTCCACCAGTTCTTTATGTTCGGTGACCGGTTTGGGCAGCTCTTTTATGCCCAGGGCGGAGCCCAGGTTCATGCTGGGNNACGTTGTAGCCGTCGCGGGCGAAGAGCCGGGCCAGGGTGCCGGCCAGGGTGGTCTTGCCCACGCCTCCTTTTCCTGAAATGGCAATCTTCATCTTAGTTAGCCTCACTTGATGTATGGGATGATATGGGAAGGCCTTTGCCTTCCGGTTTATCTTATGCCGCTAGTATCCTCAGGTCATATGGAACATGTAGGTTTAAATCGATTCTGGATGATGTATGAGGTGGGACGGAAGAAAGATGAATGAGCCACAGGCAGGGGCAGGGCTGGAACTATCCGCCAATGCCATGGAGGTTTTGGAGAAGCGGTACCTATACCGGGATGAGTCGGGGCGGATAGCGGAGGCTCCAGAGCAGATGCTGGAGCGTGTGGCGGGGCATGTGGCCCTGGCGGAGAAGAGGTACGGCGGGGATTCGGTGTATTACAGCCGCCGGTTTCTGGAGATGATGGCACGCCTCGAGTTCCTGCCCAACTCGCCCACTTTGATGAACGCCGGGCTGCCTTTGGGGCAGCTGTCCGCCTGCTTCGTTTTGCCGGTGGAGGACTCCCTGCCGGGGATATTCGAGGCCCTCAAGAACATGGCTCTCATCCACCAGAGCGGCGGGGGCACAGGCTTCTCCTTCTCCCGGCTGAGGCCCAGGAATGATGTGGTGGGCTCCACGGGAGGTGTGGCCTCCGGGCCGGTCTCCTTCATGCGCATATTCGATGCCGCTACAGATGTGATCAAGCAGGGTGGACGGCGCCGGGGGGCCAATATGGCCGTTCTGAGGGTGGATCATCCCGATATCCTGGAGTTCATCGGGGCCAAGGAGCGGGCGGGAATCCTGGAGAACTTCAATATCTCCGTGGCGGCGACGGACGAGTTCATGGCCAAGGCCAGAGGAGGCGGGGAGACCGATCTGATCAATCCCCGCACCGGCCGGGCCTCGGGCCAGCTGGATGCCGAGGCGATCATGGAGCGTGTCGCCAGCTCCGCCTGGAGGGGAGGCGATCCGGGAATGATCTTCATAGACCGGATCAATGCCGCCCATCCGTTTCCTGGAACGATCGAAGCCACCAATCCCTGCGGGGAGCAGCCGCTGCTGCCCTATGAATCCTGCAACCTGGGCTCCATCAACCTCGCCCGGATGGTGAAGGAGGGGGAGGTGGACTGGGAGAGGCTGGGGGAGCTGGTGGCCCTGGCGGTGCGCTTTCTGGATGATGTTATCGATGTCAATCGCTTTCCCCTGCCGGAGATTGAGAAGGCCACGCTCCAGTCGCGCAAGATCGGTCTGGGGGTGATGGGCTTTGCGGAGATGCTGATTCTCCTCAATATATCCTACCGCTCGCCGCAGGCGGTGGCCATGGCGGAGAAGGTGATGAGCTTTATCTCCCAGGAGGCCCGCCGGGCCTCCGCCAGGCTGGGAGAGGAGCGAGGATCTTTTCCGCTATTGGGGCAGTCGCGTCTGAAGGGCTGGGCGGCCATGAGAAACTCCACCGTCACCACCATCGCCCCCACCGGCACCATCAGCATCATCGCCGGGACCTCCAGCGGCATTGAGCCGCTCTTCGCTCTGGCCTACGTCCGAAATGTGCTGGAGGGAGCGCGCCTCCTGGAGGTCTCGCCGCTCTTTCAGGCCGCTGCGGAGGCGTGGGGCATCTGGAGCCCGCAGCTTCAATCGGAACTGGCCCGGAAGGGCAGCGTCTCCGGCCTGGCCGGGGTGCCGGAGGAGCTTAAAGAGTTATTCGTAACCGCCCTGGAAATCCCTCCGGAGCAGCATGTGCGGGTTCAGGCCGCCTTCCAAAAGTACACGGACAATGCCGTCTCCAAGACGGTCAATCTGGCGGAGAAAGCCACTGTTGAGGATGTGCGGGCGGTGTACCATCTAGCCTATGATCTGGGCTGCAAGGGCGTCACAGTCTTTCGCTACGGCAGCCGCAGCCAGGTGCTGTACCTGGGCAATGGGGAGACGGTGCCGGGGTGCAAGTATTGCGGATGTTGAAGCAAAAACCCAAAGTGCGATTTAATCATCTAGAAATATCATTTTTTCTCGTGCCATACATAATTTATGCTTAGCATATAGTTGATTCCAAAAGCAAGCAAAATCGCCATAATTTCTGAAATAATATAATTTATATATAAAAATTCAGTCAAGAATAGAAGCACAGCCAAATTAATTAAGAAGCCTGCAAGCGAAGCTAGATGGTACTTAATCATCGAATCCAAGAGGATAAATCTATTTTTAAATCTATACTTAAAAGTTAGTTTTGTATTAAATATAAAATTCCAAAGAATGCTTATTTCGACTGCAATTAAAGCTGAAAGGAGGTAGAACAAATGACCAAATTCTGTCAAGAGCCAGAGAATAAGCACATTAATAACTGCTCCGCTGGCTCCAACGGAAGCAAATTTAATTAAATATTTCTTTCGATTAACAAAATCCATTTAGATCCATTTCTTATTTCAAGCAAAATATTTGAAAATATGCTTCTCACCAATAGCCTCGTATCCTTCCTAATCTAAGCTCAAAAAGAAGCAAAAAAATTCTGAACATCTCCTTTACTCCATTCATGTTGAAACCGGCTTTTGAAAATCCTGCTTTTCTTTCACGGAATGAGATCGGAACCTCGACGACTCTCGCCCTGGACTTATACACGATTTCAATCACTATCTTGAAACCTCTAGGACTAAGTTTTATATTGTTAAATATATATCTTTTTGCCACCATCATTCCGGTCATTGGATCATTTATGTCAATCCATAAAATCAGCCTCGTTATCCATGAAAAGGCAAGGGTGACAATCCTTCTCTCCAATGTGTCATAGGTCTTTCCGCCTCTAACTAGCTTGGAGCCTAATACAATATCATGTCCCTCAATATTGTTTAACATACGAAGAAGATCTGTGGGCCGATGTGAACAATCGCCATCCATTAGTGCAATTAAATCACCTGATGATTGGCTTAACCCTTCTACGAAGGCATTGCCAAGGCCATCTGATCTCTGAAATACAACTTTAGCACCATCGATCTTAGGTTTAACATCACTTTTATCAACTATAATTATTTCATAGTTTTGCTTTATTGTTTTATTTAGTTCATCGATAAGCTGTTGAATAGCTGGCTCATTTTTTATTGGTATTATTATTGAGACGAGCATTTTAATTCCTATCGAATATTGGCTTATTACGTCGAAGGATCAAGGTCTATAAATAACTATTTACCCGCTTATTACTGAGTAATTTCATTTCAAATAATTCTTCTTTAATAAGAAAGTATTTATCAAAAGAGTTAATTATATTCTATACAACTTGATTATACACAAATATTTTATAGTTTTTGTATGATTTCGTTTCGTTTGGCTGATTATTCATAAGATAAGGTTTCAATGCATCCATCATCGGTGCATCATCCGATCTAAAGATTAAGAAAAACTTATTGAAATCAATCGCCTCACCGGAATACCACCTCTGGGAGGACCACCACCAATTTGGAGGTAGAATCTGTCCATTATTTAATAATATAGGTCGAATGATGACTTGTTCTTTTGATAAATATGTAATTATATTTGAATCCCAATAGTCACCTACACCATATACAAGCCCATTTTCCTTTAAATATTCTATTAATTCAAATTGAGCTCTATTTGGCTGATAATCAAGATCTTTTACTGTTGCATAATTGGAAAGCCCGCTTGATAATAAAATCAAGAATACTAAAAACATATATACAAATTTTTGAGTATTCCTATAAACCTCTCATTTCAGGCCAGGCTTTATAAACCCCTATTTATAGCATCACCAATTTTAGCAGGTTTTTAGGAATCCTCTCTTTATTATAAGATAAAGAAATCAAGATAAAAATAGACATGGCTGTAAAAGTTAAATATCGAGTTGTGCCAAAATCGATGCATAGATTTGTACTCACATAACTTAAAAAGACAATTATTGCGGATGCGATTAAGAAATAATAAAATTCTTTTGCTTCAATAGTTTGATTAGACAATATCTGTTTGACGGTAAAGTATAATAAAAAAATATAAGATAATATAATGATATAATCGCTAGGCGCAAGCTTATCATAAACCGAGTAGACGCTTTCATTCAATAAATATAAAATACCTTTTATATATATAATGGTATATTTATTTCTACGATTGTTTTAATATCTACCAAATAAATAGAATCGCTTAAAAAATTGCTTATGAAATACGTTTTTATAATATATGTAATCACAGTCGTTAAGCCTATTAGGGATACCATAAGATTTGCGCTAGAATCCTTTTCCTTTAAAAATAGAATATAAATGGCGATAAAAGGAATTACAAACCAGGCAATTATTATGGTATCGGAAAATACTATCAAATTCAAAAGCAATATCGAAAGAACCGAACCTAGATTTATTGTATAAATGTTTTTAATAAATAATAATAGAAATACGCCAGTAAAAAATAGCGTTGCATTATGGGACGTCGCCATAGAATAAAATCCAAAGGATCCCGCCCATAAATTGGATAGCAAAGCGGCAAAAATTAATCCATTTATTTTTTCATTAGTAATTCTAAATATTATATATGAAAAGATGATAACCACTAATAGGAAGATCACAAACGCCATTATGCGAATCGCATAAGGATCAAAGTTCGAAATTAACTGCGGTAATAGATGGAACGGCAAAATATCGGAAAAAATATTTGAAGTTGCTGACGAAAAATAGTATTGACTCAATAGATAATCCTTATGGACCAACATCTCTCGACTTGCTATTCCTGCAATAACTTCGTCGCTATTCAAAGATTTATTTAAACAAATTAATAATTTTTCAATTAATCCATAAATGATAAAAATAATAAGCAATAAAATCTCTGCATTTTGAGCGGCTTTATAATTAATCTTTATTGCTCGCATAATAGTCGGCTGGTTTAACTAATATATATGTGTTACCAAACCTTGTTAGTGAGGTAGCCCCAGCCCGTCGAAGTTGACAGGCGTTCAACGCCCAGATGAGAGACAACTTCTTTGATCCGTCTGGTTGAGACTCCTTGAAGATACGAATCTTTCCATTGCATTTGTTAAGTCCAGTTCAATGCTAGAATAATTATTAAAGATAAAGGATTCAAGCCAAATACCTCTAAGACAGATGGCAATATTGGTAGCACTACTATTCCTGCTGGCCTGTCCCCTCACCCTGGCCTCTGATGCCGCCAGGATGACCCTTCCTAGCGGCATGAACAGTCCCCTGACCATAAGATACCCCGAGCTGGCCCAGGCCCCAGCGCCTGCTCTCATCGGCGAAGGCCTGCGGGCCACATATGAAGACTGCCGGAAAATGTGCGGAGGCTAGGGCAGAATAGGGCCGCACCTCTGATCGAAGCCCGCTCTCATCCTCTCATGAACTTGTCCCAGCCCACATAGTGATCCTTAAGAACGGTAGAGATATCCTCCATCATGGAAAAGGGAATTCCCACCACCACATAGTCGTCCTCCAGTCCGGAATTTTTGGCGCTGCCGTCACACCCCAGGGAGACATTGACCTCTCCCTTAAGGTAGGGCGAGGTGGTGGCATCCACGCAGACGGACTGAATTCCCGCTGTGCTGAAATTGGCCCGCCCTCCCTTCTTGTACATTACAGCCTGCACAATTCGGCGGGCGGCGAGGGGCTTGCCCACGAATATGACCACATCCGGATTCATGATCATCTTGTCCAGGGGGGCCACATAGGTGGCTACAGTTCTGCCGGGAAGGATGCGTGGCATGCTTGTGGCAATGTTGGCTCCGATATCCGGAGTCTCGCACTTATGCAGCTTATCGAAGTAGAGCGCTCCCGTGGCTATGTTCTCCGGGCAGGCGACCAGGCCCAATCCCGAGGCTCCGCCTTTGCAAGCGTGTTGGTCAGGCCGGGCAAGGAAGCTCTTTCCCTCCCTCCTAGCTCCCTGAACCATGGAGCAGTAATGGATGGGCTTTTCCATAGGCCCCAGCTCTTTAGGTATCTCAGACTCGTTTTTAAATAGCTTGACCCCAACCACATTCTCGCTCAAGCCCAAAGAGGCCTTCAGTACGCCGGACATCTCTTCCAGATTCATCGAAATACACCTTTTTATTCCAATGTGCAGTGGGAATTTCTGCCTTGCGCTCTGAAAAAAAGCTGAAATAAGGAGGTTGGAAAAAAGGGACGAATTCAGAGGCATGCTCTGGCAAAATTTAGAGGCATGCTCTGCAAAAGGAGTAATTCCATCTTGCGAGAGCATGCCTCTAAATGACGGAACTAACTATTCTTCTTTAGCCCCTCCGGAATAGGAAGAGACTATGTTTCCAGAGGCGTCCTTCAGTGTGGCCACATCGCCACCATTGTTCCAGACCGATGTACTGCGGTCCCAGTAGAGGTCTCTGGCGGTATCTGCGCCCTCGCCCGTATGCACTTTTACCGAAGCCCCGGCGTTGAGGCTGAATTCGGGGAAGGTGTAGGTATGGTTGCCTTCATCCTCCAATGTCCAGCCGGTCAGGCTCTGGGGGGCGGTGTCCTTGTTGGTGATCTCCACCCACTCGCCCTCCAGGTTCTCATTTTCCGGGGAGGGGGCGGCAAAATTGACATTCGTTATGGCGACTCCTATGGCCTCTGCGCCCTGCACCAGGGTTCCGCTCATCAAGAGCAGGGCCAGGGCGATCAAAGCTCCTGAAAGCATTCGCTTATTTGTCATTCCACTGCACCTTCTACACTAATAATAGTAGTATTTTAGATTATCCTTGCCTATGTATATAAATTTTTTCTAAAGATTGTGCGGTTAAATTGTACATAAAAAGCAACTTAAATAAATATATTATAAATGTACTGACGCAATGCATTCATTTTGCATTTAAAAATTATGTGATTTATGGAAAGGTGATCCCTGTCCTCAAGTTAGAGGATTCGCCAGCAAATCCGCCCCGCCTCACCACAGCACAGCCGATGTTCAGGAAGAATAGAATGGAGAAACGGGGAAGAAGATATCAAGAGCTGTCTCCAGTCTCCAGGAAAAGAATAAGCAGGCATGGGCAGCTAAGCATTTCCTCAAGTCGATCTTCTTGGGCAGCTTAATTCCATGCAATGTGCCGGATATAATGACCGCCTCTCCGGTACTGATAGCGATGCCGCCTTCCATATCCGCCACGTCAAGCCAGATTCGATCTAGCTCTGATTTGTAGTGCTATTACTTTCGCCCCGCTTGGCTGACCTATATCAGCTACTAATACTACTCCTATAAATTGGAGACAGCCTTCCCCTTCGAGCTACTCCCTTTCGCGGCTGGCTCCATTCATCCCTTTAAAATCGCTCTTATGTAAAATGGGCTTATCCTCAAAGATATTCTGCCTTCTTCAAGAATTCGATCACATCTTTTTCGGACGGCAGATCGGTGCTTGCTCCCGGTGTCATGATATTCAGCGCCGCTACTGCTCCAGCGAATTTCACTGCATCCTGGGTGGAATAGCCCTTGAACTTGGCATGGACAAATCCCGCCGTGTAGCTGTCGCCTCCGCCGGTTGTGTCCATTACATCTACTTTGTAGGCCGGCAGGCTGAAGATCTCCTCTCCATCAGCAACCAGCGATCCTTTTACATCCAGGGTGACAATCACCGTCTCCGCTCCCAGCTTTTTCAGCTCTTTTATGGCTGAGAGCACATCATCTTCCCCGGTTATGCGGCATGCCTCCTTGCCGTTCATGATTATGGCATTGCTGTTTTTCATGGCGTACTTCAGATCCTCGGGCCGGTGCCTGACCATGCTCATGCTGGGATTGGTCAGTATGAAGAGATCTCTGCTCTCGGCCTCCTGGACTGCCCTTCTCATAAGGCGAGCGTTGTCAGGGCTGTTGAGGCTGGTTAAAATCAAGGCATCGATCCTGTCAAAGACCTCCAAATTGAGGTCCTCCTCGCCCAGAAAATCGTTCGCCCCCCGGCTGGTGAGGACCGTCTTCTCCCCGTTGACCAGAAAGACCAGGGACATGCCGGTAGAGCCTTCCTTGAGGCTCACATATTTTGTATTCACTCCCTGCACCCTCAGATTTCGCAGAGCCTCCTCGCCATAGTCGCCTCTGCCTACAGCTCCCAGGATATACGTATTCGTGCCTAAAGTGGCCAGGTTGGCCGCCAGGTTATGCGCCGAGCCGCCGATATCCTGCTTGAGATCCTTTAATGTGATCTTGGTGTCAAAAGGAAAGCAGATATTGCCATCGATCACCTTGAACTCATCCGATGATGCAATCAGATCGATGATGATGCCGCCCACCACCAGGGCACCTTTAAAATTGCTGCTATATTTTGCTGGGGACATAATTTCATGCAGCTTTGCGGATAAATAGGTTTTTTGGCTCTGAAAAACATGATTTTATGAATTGCAGCTTCAAACAGTCGGCTGCTGCTGGCTGACGCAGTGCACTGCTCCCAGGCCCGCCACCATCTCCCGGCAGTTGATGCCGACAACCCTCCGTTCCGGAAAGGCCTCTTGGATTATCTGCAGTGCTTTGCCGTCGTTTTTATCCCCAAAGACCGGGACCAGGACCACATTGTTGCCGATATAGAAGTTGGCATAGCTGGCCGGCAGACGGCGCTCTTTTCCCAGGGCGCCGGGCATGGGAAGCTTGATCACCTTGAGGGGACGGCCGTCCTGGTCCCTCTCCCGGCAGAGAAGCTCATAGTTATGCTTCAGCGGCAGGTAATTTTCGTCCTCTGGATCGTCCTCATAGGCGCAAAGAACGGTTACGGGATCGACAAAGCGGGCTATGTCGTCCACATGGCCGTCTGTATCGTCCCCGGCTATGCCCTCCTTGAGCCAGATGACCTTGCTGACGCCCAAATATTCTCTGAGGTAGCCCTCGATCTTCTCCCGGCTCAAAGATGGATTTCTATTTTCATGGAGCAGGCACTGCTCTGTGGTCAGGAGGCTTCCGCAGCCGTTGACATCAATGGAGCCGCCCTCCAGGACGATGCCCGGCTTAAAAAGCCTGATATTCAGGTCCTGGTTGATCAGATCGGGTATGGCGGCATCAGCCATCAGCTCGGGATACTTCTCTCCCCAGGCATTGAAGATCCAGCCCACCGCAGCCACCCGCTCCTCTTTGGCCTCTCGATCCCGGTTGACCACAAAAGTGGGGCCATAATCCCTGAACCAGACATCGGCATAGCTGATGATGTGAAAGTGAATCCGTCCCAGATCGACATTCTCCCTCTTGAGTTGGTCTGCCACCTGGTCTCGCATTATCTCGTCTTTGACCAGGAGGTTGACAATCTCACTCTTATGAATGGCCTTGATCATAGCGGCATAGACAGATTCTACTGCCTCTATCTCCGGGAAGCTGTCCAGATCGTAGGGCCAGGCCAGCCAGATGGCCTCATGCTTCTCCCACTCAGCGGGCATATGATAGCCTAAAGAGAGAGGCGTCTTCTCCCATCCTTTTAAGGCATCTGCTGCCTCCTTCTCCTGCACCATCTCTATGAGCGGCCAGTAGAGGTCAGGCCTCCGGCAGCGGAAGAAGCCCCATCCCTCCTGGACCGCCTGGTTTTTGTCCAGGTCCAGCGGCACCAGCAGCACCTCTTCATCGCTGGAGCTGGCGCGAGCGAGGATTTTGCCGAAGCAGTCGCAGACAAAGGATCTGCCCCAGAAGACGAGGTCCTCCTCTCGCCCCACCCGGTTCACTGCCACCACGCAGACGCTATTGGCAATGGCATGGCCTCTTTGCACCGTCTCCCAGGCATCATGCCAGTCTCCCTCCTCCGGCTCTTCCTGACCTCTAATCCAGCCTATGGCTGTAGGGTAGAATATGATCTCTGCACCGGCCAGGGCCGCCAGCCGCGCCACCTCCGGAAACCACTGGTCAAAGCAGATCAGACCGGCGATCTTGCCATAGCGGGTCTGGTAAACCCGGATCTCCTCTCCGGGAGAAAAGTAGCTCTGCTCATAGAACAGGGGATCGTGGGGGATGTGCACCTTGCGGTAAACCGGCAGAAGGCTGCCGTCGGCATCGATCACCGCCAAGGAGTTGTAGCAATTGGCCTCGTCCTTTTCGAATATGGGAACTATGATAACAATTGAAAGCTCTCTAGCCAGAGAGGAAAAGGCTTCCGTGGACGAGCCGGGGATGGTCTCCGCCAGATACCGGAAGTCCTTCCCGTCCTGCTGGGGAAAGTAGCTGGTGCGGTACAGCTCCGGCAGACAGATTATCTGTGCCCCTCTCTCGGCTGCAGATCTCACCTTTTCCATAGCCAGCTTCATATTCAGATCCGGATCTCTTGAAGGCGAGGTCTGAATCAATCCCACAGTCACTATTCTCTCTGCCATGTGCATTCCTTCCTTCAAATCAGGTCCATTGATTGATATATTTTCCGCAGGATGGCTCTATACAAATCGAAAGAACAGCATCAAACTTCGAATATTTGCGCATGCGAGCCTGGCCTAACCTCAGCAGAGTACTCTTTAATATTTAAATCAATAAACTATCCTCCATGCAGCCCACTGGCCGAATATTCATGGAGATGACCAGATACAAGAACCTCTCCCAGGCCGATCAGTTCCGGGGAATGCCGGCTCCGCCATTGGAAGAGCCCGCCCCCGAAGAGGGCAAATTCATCTCTTTGCCCCCGCCCTCCCAGATATCAGTGCCGCCGATGGAGATGCGCTCAGCCATAGAGTCTCGCCGGTCTGTCCGCCGCTATTCGGAGAATTTTCTAAGCATTGAGGAGCTCTCTTATCTGCTCTGGTGCACCCAGGGCATAAAAGAAAGCCATGAGCCCTATGCTACCTTTCGCACTGTTCCCTCCGCCGGTGGCCGCCACGCCTTTGAGACCTATCTGCAGATCAACCGGGTCAGCGGCCTGGAGCCGGGCCTGTATCGCTATCTGTCTTTCTCCCATCGCCTTCTGCTCATAGATCCGGATCCAGGCATGGCCGAGTGCCTGGCCGACGCCTGCCTGAGACAGGCCATGGTCAAAGACTCGGCGGTGTTCTTCATCTGGTCCTGCGACATCTATCGCATGGCCTGGAGGTACAGCGAGAGGGCCTACCGGCTGGTCCACCTCGACGCCGGGCATGTCTGCCAGAACCTCTACCTGGTGGCAGAGCAGATCGGATGCGGCGTATGCGCCATAGGAGCCTTCGACGACGAGATCATGGCCGGACTGCTGGGAATAGATGGCATCGAGCAGTTCGTCATCTATTGCGCCACTGTGGGAAAGAAGCAGTGAGAGCACTTGAATAAGAGGCAGGATAATTGAATCTAAACCAAGAGACCATTTCCTTCTCCCTGGATTCGTCTCCAGGTCTGAACTCCTCCATAGACAGACTTGTCTGCCTGCTCGACCAGCCGGTGGAGCTGCTGGGACTGGGAGAGGCGCTGCATGGGGGAGAGGAGATGCTCATTTTGCGCAATCGCCTCTTTCAGCGGCTGGTGGAGAGGCACGGCTTCAGCGCCATTGCCCTGGAGAGCAGCTTTCCCCGGGGGCATCTGGTTAACGAGTACGTGGCTGGACGAGGTCCTTCTTCCTACGAAGCAGTGGAGGAGACCGGCTTCAGTCACGGATTTGGCAGGCTGGCTGCCAATAGAGAGCTGGTGGAGTGGATGAGAGGATACAATGCCGATCCCTCTCATTCCATCAAGCTTCAGTTCTACGGCTTCGACGCCCCCACGGAGATGAGCTATGCCGACAGCCCTAGCCGGGTTCTGCATCTTGTCCTGGCCTGGTTTTCCGCTCTCGATAATGCCCGGGCGTATGAGTATGGAGAGCGCATGAAGCCGCTCATTGGCAGAGACAGCGATTGGGAAGACCCGGCAACTCTATTCGACCCGGCCAAGTCCATCGGCCTCTCAGCGGCGGCAAAGCAGCTGCGCATAGAGGTGGAGGATCTGATAGCCGAGCTTCTGGCACGCCGTCCGGAATTGATCGCAGGGAGCAGCAAAGAGCGATACTGTGAGGCGGTCCATTATGCTCGACTGGCCCGGTGGCTTCTGGCATACCACGCCGTTATGGCGGAGAAGGGCAGCCAACGGACCAGCAGGCTTCTGGGCATTCGTGATGCCTGCATGGCCCAGAATCTGGCCTACATTTCATCATGCGAGCATGGCCGGGGGAGGGTTCTGGCCTATGCCCACAACAGCCACCTAAAGAAGGGAAAAATGCGGTGGCAGTTCGGCGATGAGCTGTTCACCTGGTGGCCGGCCGGATCGCATCTCAAAGAGATCTTTGGAGAGCGATATGCCGTCATCGGCTCCGCCGTGGGCGTCTCGGATGAAAACGGCATAACCCCGCCCGAGGCGGGCAGCCTGGAGGCACTGCTAACAGCCATGCCTGGACCGGGCCGCTTCGTCTCCACCCAGCAGGTGCAGGAGCTTTCGGCTTCGCAGGTTGCTCTTCCAGTCCGATCTGGCAGCCTCAAGAATCCCACCTATTTTCCTCTGACGGCGCAGAGTTTGACTGATTTCGACTGGCTGGTTGCCCTAGACAGAGTGAGATACAGCAGGGGCGGCCCAACGCTGCCGGGATAGAACTCCTTTATCCCTTGGACACTCCAAGGGGCACCAGCCTGGCTACCCTGGTGGCTATGCCCAGGTTGTGCACCACATCCACCACATCCCCGGAGGGCTTGTAGACCTGAGGAGCCTCCTCGGCCAGCATGCCCGGAGATGTGGCTTTGACCACGATTCCCTGCTGGTCCAGGGCGGCCTTAACACTCTTGCCGGTAAACTGCCTCAGGGCCTGGCTGCGGCTCATGACCCGGCCCGCACCGTGGCAGGCTGAGCCGAAGGTCAGATCCAGAGCGGCGTCGCTGCCGCAGAGGACATAAGAGGAGGTGCCCATGCTGCCGGGAATTATCACCGGCTGGCCCACAGAGCGGTAGGCCGCCGGGACCTCGCTCCGGCTGGGGCCGAAGGCCCGGGTAGCGCCTTTGCGGTGCACATAAAGCCTCTCCCTCTTTCCATCCACATT
>MTKX01009460.1_pt2 | contig 15878 bp, 14 predicted proteins | sample 1042771 | NCBI WGS metagenome assembly MTKX01 (sample SAMN06212183, study PRJNA360534) | anaerobic digester metagenome | biome: Wastewater treatment plant; material: sludge; isolation source: anaerobic digester fed with sludge from wastewater treatment plant | place: Denmark: WWTP Randers ... | reverse complement strand
TCAGGCTGGCGCCTTTTTCAGCCGCGCGCGCGACTTCCAAAACCATCAAACTGAGCGCCATTGAAACAATTTTTGAGTCGAACACGATCAGGTTCTCAGGGTCACCCAGTTCGGCACGCGCCTGGAGGGCAGAGTTGATCGTGGCTGAGATGCCGCTGGAAATGCCCAGGTAGAGCACCTGTTTGCCCGTGTCCAATAACTTCCCAAAGACCTCGAGGAATTGCCCCACGGTCACCTGGCTGGTAGTCGCCATGCTCTTCGATTGACCCAATTGCTGATAAAATTCCTCAGCCTGGATGTCGATCCCGTCAAAGTAGGACTTGCCTTCCCAATTGACCGTCAGCGGCAGGACTGGAATTTGATAATGATCCACATATTCCCTGGGTAGATAAGCGGAAGAATCGGTTGCAATGATAACTTTATCCATGGTATCCTCATCAAGCGTATTTCATGGAAGTATAGCATATCCGTCTTCACCGCTTATAACGCAGACTTGTACGACCTCAAAATCTTAGCGAGGTTTTGGGGCTTTCAGATAGGTTTTGATAGGGTTAGAAACCCCACCGGTGATATCATGACCACATCTTACCGGACGCATCGGTCCTAAAAAGGAATATTGCGCGTCTAAGAAAGGTAATTATGGAAAAAATTGAAATAGATAACAAAAGTGATATCGATGAAGGTCAAATTACCTCATCCCCCACAGAAGAGAAAGCTGCCGAGATGGATGGCAGACTTAAGCATCCGTTTCCAATCCTGCTCATCGCTTTAGCGGCAGCAGTGCTGTTTGATCTGCTCTTCTTTGAAAAGATGTGGGGCTGGCACTGGGCAGTTGCAGTAAACCTTTTCCTCATTGCTGCGGTTGTGAGCGCGCGCCTCGAAGACAAAAAAATCCCCCAAACAAGCATCACTCTGATGGCGCTCACCAGCCTAACAGCTCTCCTGACGGGCTTCCGCAGTGCCAGCGCCACCACCACAGCGCTTGTGCTCGTGAGCGGGCTGGGCATGCTTTTAGTTACAGCCAGCCTGCTAAACGGGCAGTGGATGCAGTTCCGCCTGCGGGAATTAATTGGGGAACTTTTTAAACTGATCCCATCCGGTGTGGTTGGCACGCCGCTGTTGATCCTGGAAGGCATTCAGAGTTCCCAGGACAGCAAAGAGCATAATCCACAAAAAAGCAAACGCGGACTGGCAATCCTTCGCGGAGTGCTGATCACCATCCCACTCTTGCTGCTATTTGGATTGCTGCTGGCTTCGGCAGACAAGATCTTTTCAGACATGCTCGGCTCTGCTTTCGACTGGCTAAAGTTCGACATTTTTGACAATTTCATCCCGCACACATTGATTATTCTGCTGCTCACCTGGCTTGGGGCTGCCGCGCTCTGGCACGCGATGACAAAAAGCGAAAAACAACTGGCCATCCAACCCGACAAACCCCTGTTCAAACCCTTCCTGGGAATGACAGAAACCAGCATTGCCCTGATCAGCCTGAATGTGCTGTTTGCGCTTTTCCTGGTGGTTCAGTTCCGCTATTTCTTCGCCGGCTCCGCGAATGTGAGCATTGACGGCTTTACCTTTGCCGAGTACGCGCGGCGCGGTTTCTTTGAGTTGGTTGCTGTGGCGTTGATTGCCAGCGTGTTGTACTTTAGCCTGGCATCCTTCACCAAACGCAACACACAGACAAAAAAGCGCGCTTTTTCGGTGATGGCGGGTCTACTGCTGGCACAAGTCGGTGTGATGTTGATTTCGGCTTTCCAGCGTCTGCGCCTGTACGAGCAGGCGTATGGCTTTACCAGCTTGCGCCTGGCTGCCCATGTGTTTATGGTCTTCGTGGGGCTGCTTTTGCTGGCTCTGATCATCATGGAGTTGACGAATTCCTTCCGCAGGCTGGGACTGGTGTTGATGCTCGGCTTTCTGGCTTTCGCGCTGGTGATGGTGGGGCTGAATGAAGACGCCCTGATCGCCCAACAGAACCTTGAAAGGGCTGTGCAGGGTGAAAAACTCGACGCCGCTTACCTGGTTCACGGTCTCACCAATGACGCCGTGCCGACACTATTCCGCTATATGGATAACGGGGCACTTGACCCTGAATTGCAGGAAAAGCTGCAGCTGGTGATGGCTTGCCGCTATGGCTATTACAAAGAAGTTTTCGGAAACGCTCCATGGCAATCAACCTCCATTTCGGAGCTGGTTGCCGGAAAGCTCTACAAGCAGCACGCGGAGGTCCTTAGCAACGCCCCACTGAGACCCAAAACTACGGGTGCCAGTGTGACCATCGATGGCGAAATCATATGGTGCTATGGCGAGCCGGATTTCTAAATCAATAGTTTTTGCTTCATCAACAGCCAGCTCCGCCTGGCTGTTTTTTTGGCGTGTAGGTCGGAAGAAGTCAAGCGTAGGTCGGAATGAGACCGCCTCGTGACCGTTAATTTTCGTGAAACCTTCGCGGGCTCACTCCGACGTTCATAATATCGGCGGAATGAGTCGTAGGTAAGGTTGCGCAGCCTGCCCCGAGTATTTTTGCGGGGTTCAACCTGACATTGATGTGCACTGCTTTACCCTCACGACATTCCAGTAGTTCAGATCGCCACGCTTCGCTCGCGATGACAGATGTAGGTCGGAATGAACCTTCGTAGGGTGGGTTGGCGTCGGATTATCTCACCCAGTCTTTACATCAAAATAGCCAACCCACCATAAACAGGAGTCCGCCTTACAAAAAAAATGATTCAATGTGTTTGTGCTGCGGTGGGTAGGCTATCACCCGGTGTGTTCCGGCACATGCTTTGTGAGGCCAACCCACCCTACCTGCACATATCCCAAATGAACATGTGAATTGCGGTATCATTTGATGGGAAAACCATTGCCATGCAACCCCAATCACTCACCCCCCAGGACGCCACTGGTCTGCTTAGCCTGATCGGCTTGATTGCCCTTTTCGTTGGGTTGTTGATCCTGACCCACCGCACACAGCTTAAGCGCAAGCTACAGGCTCAACCCAATCCCTCTCCCGCGATGAAACCTTTCCCGCAAGCCTCCAACTACAGCCAACAGCTGCTAATTTCCACGCAATTACCGCCAGCTGAAAGGCAGGCAACCCTACACCAGGCCTTTGAGGATTGGCAGGCTGCTTACCTGCTGCGGGGACTGGACGGACAAACAGAATTTTTGCGCGGCGAAACCTACAAACGCGGCTTACGCTACCAGCTGACCAGCACGAGCCTGGCGCAAGGGTTGGGATTGTTCATCCAGGCGCAAATGGCGCAAAATGGCGATGATTCGCGCGGAAGATTCGAGCGCATGCTGGCATACCTCCTGGCACATCCCGCCCAGGATCAGCCCGCCCTCAGCAGCTGGCTCTCCATGCCCGACCTGCCCACCTCGCCCCGCCTTGAGTCCGATCTGCACGCGGAAGCCTGGATCCTGGCTGCGCTTCTGGCTGCCCGGCAGCAATGGGGCGGTTTGCAGCGCTTCGATCTTGACCAGATCTTCCAGCAACGCTCACAGGCTTTGCTTGAAGCCCTCAACACCAACTCTGAAAACGGGACGGAGATCTTTAGCCCCCTCTTGTTCAACATCATCTCCCAACAGGTGCCTGATCCGTTTTGGCAGACCCAAACCGAGGTGGAGTGGAATAAGTTGATACCGCACCTCCGTGAGAATAATGGGCTTCCCGGCAGGCAGGAAGCCTTGAACCTGCTCCAGATTGGGTTGGACGGGTTGTTATTCCCTGATAATGGTTTTGCGGAAAGGGCCGACCTGGCATTCTCGCGTCTGAAACGCGCCTTTTCCGACCAGGAAGCGCTTGAAGGCGATATCGAAGAAGGTTTTTCACGCCTTGCCAGCTTCAGCTGCTGTGTACCTCTGGCTCTACTTGTGGAAAACGGGGAAGATCCGGATCAGCTCTGGTCGCGCCTCAACCAGGCACAGCCTGGCAAACAGGATTCGCTGGGCGCGAGTTTGCGGTTGGTGGCAATGATGTGCATGGCAGAAACGCTGTGGGTGGGAAGGAACGGAAAAGAGCTCTCGCCTACAACATCGGAATAGACCGGATCTCTACCTTCGGGATCAATTCCAAAATATGTTCATGCTGGATGGTGCTGTAGTCTTTGTTGGAAATATATGCCGCACGGAAAGCAGCTGCAAGCCTTGCAATCTCCACCAGGTCCAACCCGCGAACGAATCCATCCACCAAGCCAGCGCATAATGCCCCCCTCGCGCCTGTAACTCGCAATACTGGTACCTTTATGGGTGAAGCCATGACCATCAGGCTCTTTGAAGAAAGCAGCACGCCGCCACTCTCAAGCATCAGAGCCACGTACTCAATCCCCTGTTGCAAGAAGCTCATTGCTGCCCGTTTGGCCATATCGAAGTTCCTGATTTCGTAGCCTACCAAACGCTCTGCTTCAGTCACTTCGGGGTAAAGCAGCCATGGAACTTCCTTGACGCCTAGTTTTAATGGCGCGGCAATGGCATCAAAGACGACGTGCACGCCTTTTGCTTTCAGAATTCGGATCAAGTTAGCATAAAAATCTTCAGGCACACCTGGCGGTATACTTCCCGAAACAACCCATATGTCGGCAGGGTTGGCATAGGTTTTTGCTTTTTCCATCATCTCATCGATTGCGTCAGGCGGGACGTGTGGACCGGGTTCATTGACCAGCATGTACCAGTCATTGGATTCTTCCTGGATAACCGTATTGGTGCGGGTCTCACCATCCACCCAAACAAAATCCGTCTTGATGCCGAGCCTGGTCAGCCCATCTTCAAGCATCTTTCCGGCGCCCCCTCCCACCCAGGCAAGCGCCAGGCTAGGCTGTCCGAGCACAGTCAGCCCCCTGGATGCATTGAATCCCTTCCCACCCCAATCGAGTTGAGCCGGATTGGTGCGCAAGATCTCATTGAATTTGAGACGATTGACCACCAAAGTCCTGTCAACACTGGGGTTGGGAGTGAGAGTAATAATCATACAAATATTTTATCAGTTAAAGACTTCTTAACAAAAGTTTAACCTTCTATATTGTTCGTCTCTTGGTTATGGTATTTGTCCGAAGTTGATAACTTCCTGCTAAAGTATCAAGGCGCAGGTTTTCCAGAAAGCAAGCTGTGCGCGTTTCGGATGTAAGCCAGCTGCCAACTGCCCGCCAGGCGGGTTCAAGATCCCTGCCGACCTCGTTTTTGATGCGTCCATCCTTGCCAAGCCAGAAGACAGGGCTGCCAGGAGCAGGCTGAGGGAACACCCGCAAATGGCGATTTGGATTTACCTCTACCAACAGTCTGTCCAACTCAGGCGTTCCCAGGCTCAGCAGTTGAAGGAAAGCCGCCTGGCAATCCATGCCTGCTTCGCTAACGTAAGGCAAGCTCACACCTACCCCAGCTTCGTATGAAAAATCATTGAAACAGCCGGAAGCCTGGACTACCTGCCCCATCAATTCGACCGAATCGCTCAACGTATTGAGCTTGAAAAGCAGATCAGCATCCGGCGTGCGCTGTCTCCATTGGTTAAGCGACGCATCCAACAGCAGCAGGTTTCCGCCAGGAAAACCGAGGCTCTCATCCAGGCCAAGGCTAAAGTAAGCCGTGGAACTCGCTGCCCCATCGCGCGTAACAACCAGCCAAAGGCTTTCATTGGCTGCAACTGCACACGGCGCAGCAAAGCTAACGCTCACCCAGCTATAGCTTTCAATCGGGATCGCGCTTGCGAGCAGAACTGCCTCAGCCCGAATGGTCCCTGAAGGCTGTCCGGCAGCATCAGTTTGCATCTGGAAGCGGACCTGGTCCTGCGGGGCGCCGATTTTCCTCATTCGCATGCTGATTGAAGCAATTTTTACAGCATCTGGAAATTTGCAGGATTGTGCCAGGCTTTTTTGCTTGAGTGAGGCACCCAGGGACTGATAACCCTGCTGGATCGGGCTGTGTCCAAGGATGTCCGTGCGCACCGGCCACTGTCGCCAGCGCATACGCTCAAACCAACCGCGGCAAGTCACTTGGCTCTTGCTTGTTTTGGTTGCGGGCAGCAGCATGCTGACTGGCGGCGCCAACCGCCTCAAACTCGCGTCTCTGAGGAGCAGCGCCTGCTCCTCGCTCAACACTTCCCGCTCGAGCAGAAGCTCCTTGATGCCGTAGATCTCCTGGCTGGTGAGGTCGTCCTTCCAATCTGTCTGGGCGATTGCGCCATAATCCTTGCCTGGTTCCATGCTCCGATAACGAACAGCCACACGATTCGCCAGTTCTTCCAGGGAGGCCTCGAGCTCCGTAGTCCCGACTGGCTGGTTGACACGGTCCACATAGCCCCACCATGCCAGGCGGTCTGAAGGATCATAAATTTCAACCCCGGAACCCAGCCAGCTTTGCATTTCTTCAAACCCATGTAAGTCGTTCTGTAAGCCCAGGATTGCCTGCTGTGGTCCGCCGATAGCACCCCAACACAGGCTGAGCGGCTTCAACCCCATCACAGGCGTTCGATCGGTCAGAAAAACGCGCCAGCTCATGGCAGCCTCCAAGCCGGGCGGTACCAGGCTTTGACCAAGATTGTTCGTGTGATTGGCGCAACCCCACTTGCTTCGCGTTGAAAGCAATAAAACCGTTGCAGGGTGCCCGGCTGTAAGTGGTGCCCAGGACCGACGCGTACATGCGTGGTTAGTTCCAATCCGCCGCTTTCGGACCACACCGCCTGCCGCAGCGGATCATCGATCAGGCTGGCATTGTATTTCAAAGCTCCGATGGCATGGTAAGCGCCAAAGGTTTGCTGGGGAAGTAATAAAAAATCATCCAGTTGCAGACGGTGTGCTCCCGTGCCAATCTGGAAAGCTTGCAACACCAGCTGGTGTCCCACAGCAAAGCTGCGCAAAGGCAGATCCCCCCAGGGTATGAGCAGCGGGTCCATGCGCAGGCTGGCTTGCCCCAATTCCAGGTCTGTGGCAGGTCCAACCCAGACCGGGATTCCGTCCACCAGTAATTGCCAGCGCAGCTTGAGGTTAGCTTCAGTGGATGCACCAAAACAGCGTATTAACGGCAAGAGCCCTATCCCCTGTACTCGGGTGACATCCAGGGCGGAGATCGTCCAGCTTGCCAGGCTGTGCCAACCGCTGCCGCTCCAGTCGTAGCGGCAGTATTCCCCAGATGAAGCTCCGGCATCCGTCAGCACGGTCCCCCCAACCCCGTTTTCCGCTTCAAAGACCAGGTTGGGCAGATTGCCGCTCCCGGGCAAGCACATGCTTCCGAGCCAGAAATCTGCCAGAGGTTCCGTGTTGGTTGTGTTCTTCAGCTCCAGGTGCAGTGGGAGCGGCAAGAGATTCCCAATCGTCTGTAGGTTGACTTCAAACCAGTTGTCGTGCCCAAGAGAAGGATCGTCGTGGTTGTACAGTGTCAGCCCATTTGTCACACTCGAACCAGACGAGTTGGAAATCGGCAAGGCAACTTCACCCCCATAGAAAACGTTTTCCCGTGCCCAGTTCAATTCCAACCGGAAGCTTCCGCCTTCTGTTGAGAGCAAATGCGCTGGCAAAACATGCCAATCAAATTCCGCCAGGGGTGAATAGAGGAAACAATCGCGCGTATCGCTCCAGACCCGTAAACAAAGATCCTTCCTCCGGTCAGCCGCTAAACACAGGGATTGGAACCCTTCGGTCACCGCTCGCAGTTCCTGCAGTGAGCCTCTGACGCTGACGATGGCAGTTTCTGACACGCTTTCAGCAGCGCTTGTTTGCATCTCCCACTCACAACCAAGCATGCCCGGCAACATCGCTGCCCCCTGGAGCTCAAACCAAGCCAGCCCAGACGTGTCGCTCAAAAACCCAAGAGACATCGGGATTTTCACCGCCAGCTCTCACTTTCCTGCCACTCCCATTGAAGATGCGCAGAACTCTGCGCGTTTTGCAGTTCCTGCAAACGCAGTCGGTCCATCTGCAAATCGAACTGGCGCTTGAGGTGTTCCGCCCAGAGCTGCAGCTGTGCCCGGTCAGCCGCAAGGTTGGAATGGCTGCTGAGATCGTAATGCAACACCGTGCTGATCAGGATGGCTGCCGCGCCGCTGAGAAGAGCCGGCAAACAATTATCAGGCAGATCGCCAGTAAGCTCACCGTCCAATCCGGTTATGCCATAAGCATGGTTCAGGCTCAGGTTGATCTCCTCCAGTGCCAGCCGAACAGCCTCTTCGCGTGTTTCCTGCGGAGCTGCCAGTGCGTGTGGATCCAGGAACTGCGTTCCAAGGCGCTGGGTGATGGTGGTTAGTGTGATCATTCTTTCCTCCTTTTTCCGGTCTTTGCCCGCTGATCGTGCAAGGCGTGATAGTCTTCAGGTGTGAATTGCAGCTTCCAGCCGCGGGCGTCGATGATGGTCAGGCTGCCGTCCGAATGTAAGGCGTAGGCAAGCGCTCCTGGTCCAACCAGGTCTTCAACCACTTGTTTCAAAATATCCTCTCGCATGTTTCCTCCATTTGCCCCGCATGGTTTCAATCCATGCGGGGCAGTGATTAATCGCTTACTTGCTGGCGCGCAAGCCGTCTTCCAGAGCGGTACCCAGGATGTAGCTGACCAAAAGCGCCAGGATGCCAGCCAATTGATCCCCATCCAGCGGGAAATCAGGCTTCACAACTTTGATGATCATGAACACCAATCCCACCAGGGTCGCCCAAAACTTGCGTGAACCTAAAAGGGTCTTCCATTTTTCCATGCCATTCTCCTTTCGAACCTAAGCAACGTTGCACTTGAACAGGGGACGGAAGTCGTTGACCCAAACTGCCAGGTAGTGACGCACCTTCAGGCGGTGTTCGTCGTTGCTGAAGACCGCCGGGGAGAGTTCGTCGCCGGCAATAAAGATCTCGGGCGCCAGCCCAAAACGTTCTCCCACAAAGATTGCCGGCGCCACACGTGGATCGCAGGCAGCGGCCCAATCGTTGGCATCCGTCCACTCTGGCACAACCAGCGGCACAGCACTACCTTTCAGGACGTTGTCATAAACATAATCAGGCTCGCGCACCAGCGAACCGGTGCAGATCTCCATGGCTGCTTTTTGCAGCGAACGCCCAACCAGGATGTACTTGGGATTAACTGCCATACGTGGACCTATGCCGTAAAAACTGCTGGCGTCCTTGATCAGCATCGGCTGGTTGTAAACTTTCCCGCTCACCACGTCCCAATTGGTGTGGTTGAGGGCGATCGTGTCGAGGTTGAAATGCCCGCCCGAGGTTATTACGGGGGTGGTATTAAACAACAGGCTTCCGTCAGCAAGGTAGGGACCGGTTCCGCTATTAATCGTAAAGATCTCTGCCACCAGTTTTGAGATTTTGCGCATACCAGCAGATGCCAACTCGCGCGCGTAAGAACGCAGCTTGCGGGTCTCATCCCGATCGATCAGCTCGAGTGACAGGGGGATGTAACCGCCATATTTGACGAAACTGGCTGTTTCAGGCGAGTCGCCAACCTGCAACTCGGTGTATGCGCCGCCTTCAGCAATGCTCGGCAGGTCGCCGACCGTACCGATCAACGTCCCGGTGATTTCGTGCAGGCTGTTGAAATGTTCCTGCACAGTGATATCTTTCCACCAGTCATAGCCGGCCTTTCCGAGTTCCTCCCAGGTATTGGTGACCAGCTTGTTGAGGCTGTTCTTGACCAACCCGGTAAAGTCGGCGGTGGTCGCCAGCTGGGCACGTTCAGGGAAGTATCCGCCGTGCAAATCGTAGTCGCCGGTGGTGTTGAGGTAGAGCTCGCGAATGCCCGAAAGGCGCGGCACGGAGGCGGAAGCCAATTGTTTTTCGCGCGGTGCACCAAACATGTCATCCACGGCTGCCTGCAGCCGCTCGCCGGGCTCGATCATACCTTCGATTCGGGCAGGTCCCTGTACACTTTTTGCGCCTTCGTAATCCCCAAGCATGGTGTGGGCTTCACGCAGTGCTGCTTTGAGTTCGGCAGGCGCAAAAGTGCGATCCTGGAACTGCTTGCGGATACGCTGCTGCATCCCCACGGGCAGGCGCGTGTTCGCCAAAGAGCTTTCCAATAGATAAGCGCTCATCTCAGAGCGCATCGCCCGCATCTCTGAAAGCTGCTCCTGCAGTTCAGGGCTTGCTGAAGCAGGTCGCTCTTCCACTGCTAATTCGGCTGACCCATTAAGGTCGTTGTTTAGGTTTGATTGCATGTGTTTTCCTCCGATTTGTAAGGGTTCGATTCCAAGTTGATTGAGCGCGCGCAAAAAGATTCCACCGCGTGCCGGGTTGTAGACCAGGTCGACGGAGTAGATCTTGAGGATCTTCTCCACCTTGCCGGCCTTGCCCTTGAACAATACATCTGCTGAAAAGCCCACCCTCACCGCTGGCTCGTCGCTGGCTTCCAGCACCTGTCTGCCTATTTCGGCGAGCACCTTAGCCGACGGACCAAAGGCGGTAAGTTCAGCCCGTACACCGCAGGCAGTTGCGTCCCAACGGGTCTCGCGCAACACCCCGGCGATATCGCGCACCGAGCGGGCGCTAAGGCTGTGATCCACGAAACAATTGACACCGTCCCAGAGTGCCAACGACTCACGCAGCACCTCCGCCGGGAATTCCCAACCGTTCGCCACCCCGGCGGTGATCGCCAGGATCTCAAAACGGTCGTTACTGACAGGGTTTACCTCCAGACTTAAATGCTCTCTGAATTCACCCATTCAACTCCTTTCATTTCTTCCATTCCAGAAGCTCCCTTTGCCCCACGCAAGATCCTCCTCTGTATCTAATCCTGTTCGCCGTCGCCCACCTCAACTGTCGGCAATTGCTCACCCATGAAGCGATAAACCAAGCGCAGCAATTCCTCCGAGCTGATCAAACCCTTCTCGTGTAACCCAAAAGCAATCTCCGCAGCCTTCTGCCCGGCATCCGCCAATTCCACATTATCCCGGGCGGAGATATCGCCCCCAGAGACGGCAATTGGGGCAGAGATATCTATGCTTTGATCAAAATAAGCCCGTCTTTCAACGACTACGCGCAGCAAATCCTGCAGGATCCAGCACATAGCCCGCTGGCGTTCCGCAAAGCGGCGATAGCTCGGATTGCCCGATGCCTCAGCCGTGGTTTTGGTCGATGATTCCGGCTCAGCCAAAAAGTGCAGCGGCAGCCCCACGCCAGCCGCGATCATCTTTTTGATTGCCAGTCCATCGCTCGAGGCATCCAATGCCTCCAATTTAGGCGCGATGACCGACCATTCCTCGTTCTCATCCGTGACCAACACTGAGCCAGGCGCTGGCGGATGAGCTGCCAGCTGCGACTGGCGGTTGGAACGCGCGCTTTCATTAGCAAACCTCGCCCTCACCACGTATACGAAGGCATTGCGGAAACGGTTCAGCCGCACCCGGTCCTCCAGCCAGGCGTTGTAACGTGAAAGCCACTTCAGGATCGGCGCCAGGTCACTTTCACCCCACTGGGAGCCAGCCGGGCGGTTGACAGCGTAGTGCAGCATGACCGGGGGAAAACTGCCGCCCTTTTCAGGTCTGTCCCTGCCTGGTTGATAAGCCGGATAGATCCTTTCCTCGCCCGTCAAACCCGCTGTACCCACATAGAAAAGTTCCTGCTCAACGTCCGCTCCGCTTGATTCAATTCGTGCGATATCCGCGCTCGGGATGACCCGCAGATAACTCATACCTGAAAGGTCGGTTGAAAGCAGCAGGAACAGGTTGCCGCTCAGCACCAATTCATCCGAAAGCTCGCCCGTCCGCAGGCTGAGGTGGTTCAAACGGTGGTTCCAAAACCGCTCCAGGAAGGCCTGTGTGCCAGCATGCGGGCAGCTAAGCACGAATCCACCGCCTGCAACGTAGGTGGTGGTCAGTTCGGTGATGCGCCGCGCCAGGGGATTGAAGCGCCAGGCATCCATGCAGTCTGCCAGCACGTCCTGCCGGTCATAAGCCAGGCGGTCGCGCGGGCTTTCCCCTGCCTGCCAGGCACCCACCAGTAAGGTGTTTTCGGTTTCTTCCAGGCTCAGCTGCATCTGGTTTGCCTCTGATTGAGGTTGGAGCCCAAAAAATTGACGAAATTGATCACCCAGCCGGCTCATACTTCCACCGCCTGGCACTGCACGATGTCAGCCTTACATTTCCCCTCCACCGGGCAAACTTCGCCGTCCAGCGGGCAGATCACCCTGGCTGCGTCCGTTCGTCCAAAATACGCCAGGACGTCAGCAGGCGTGCCATTCCAGCGGTCGTAATCCATATAGTTGCCCACCCCTCCAATCGCCGGACCCCGTTCGGAGGTCTGGTGGATCAGCCAGCGGTCGATGCCTTTGGGCATGCGTGGTGGGCAGGGATACTCGGGCGTGTACTGCGGAAAAGGACGCCGGTAGTAGTACTGTGCCAGCCACCAGTCCACCTTTGGCAGGTCCGCCACGCGCAGGTTGGCATCCACCCACATCGCCCGCGAGTAGACGATCGGCAAGCGACCGGTTTCCTGCTCGAGTAGTTCAAGCGCGGTCAGAAGAGTGTTGGTGATTACCGCCCGGGTGTGCCCGTGCTCCAGCTCCACATCGAGCACCAGCCGTACCTGGTCCAGGTTGATCCCCTCCAGGATTTTCAGAAAACTATCCACCTGTTTTAGGGCAGGCTCTCCCGGGTAAAGCACGTGGTAGGGCAGCACGCAAGCGCCCATCGCCATAGCCGGTCGTGAAAAATGCCTGAACATCGGGTCTCGATAACCCCACGAAACGCCCGTCCGGATCGCGATGAAGTTCACCGCGGGCTCGTGGGCTGCAATCTGATCAAAATCAGGCATCTGCGTCAGGTCGGCACTGGCGTTATAACGCGACAGGTCAATCCCAAAAGCAAATTCCTGATTACGCACAAAATAACTCATCAAAAACCTCCATCCATTTCCAAAATCGGGTCACTGGCAGGGATCAACACGGACTGTGATGACAGACCCCAGCTTTGCTCGTCCAAAACCGCAACCATTGCCGCCGAGAGCACCAGATCATCATGCAACAAGCCGCCCTCTGGGTCGCGCGCGCCTTCGGGCACGCTCCACCGTAGCAACCGTTCGGGTCCGGAGCTGACTTCTGCCTTCAGACCAGCCAGCTGGCGGTAGAAAAGTGCCTGAAGCCGGTCTTGCTCGGCCGCCATCTGCCCCAAAAGCGGGTTCGTGCTCCACTCGTTAGGAGCACTTCGGGGAGAAAAGTCCTGGAAGCGACCCGTATCCACCACCGCCAGGAATCCCCACCCCAGGCGTGATTTCAACTGCCGCGTAAACTGCAGCGTGATCACACGCTCACCCAGCTTGTCACGCAGGAAGGACCCCACGCCCGCTCCCACGCCGCTGGCATCCACCACGATCTTTTCCGGCTGCCACAGCTCAGCGAGATGTAACAAGCGCGCGTAGAGCGTGCTGTGTCTTTCGCCCTGCCAAAGCTGCCGGTTGACCACCCGGTAAATCGGCTTTCCCACCAGGTCTTCGCCCAGCAGCGAAAAGTCCAGTTCCACCATTGTCACCGCCGTCAGATCCCGGTCGGGATTTTCAAGCTCCGTGTTTGCACCTCCCTGGCGCAGGGCTTCATCTTCGCCCGCCAGGTCGATCAGCATTGCGTAGCGCTTACCCAGCTGAGGGGTTTCGAGCGCAGTGTGAGCGCCTTGCATCAAACCCAGCCGGCTGGGAGTAAACAACCCACCGGCAAAATCGATCTCCTCACTGAAAAACTGGCTGCGCACCATCGGGTGGTTGCGTCCCATGCGCGCGATCTGCTCATCCACGAAAGTGCCATAAGCCGGGACTTCCTTTGAGACTTCTTGAGCTGTGATTTGAAACACCCGCCTGATGCCATCGCGCGCCTCTGCCTCCCTGGCAGCCCGCAATTCGCGCGCTAACAGGGTCTGTGCGCTCCAGGCTGTGCCCCAAAAGACGCGCGTGGCATTGGTGGAGGCTGCCATGGGGGCGATTTGCTTGTCGTACTTGGCAATTTCAATGTCCTGCGCCTCATCCAGCGAAAGCAGCGTTGAGGCAGTGGCACCGACAATATTGGAACCCGGTGCTGCCGACAAGAAGGTGAGATGGGATTTGTGGAAGCGGTAGTGATTGCCAGCGCTTTTGTGCCATTTGCCGCGCGTCAGGAAGTTGGCTTCCAGGGCGGTTTCCAGGCGGCGCATGGCGTTGAGGCTTTGCGGTTGATAGGTGGGTGAGAGTTTTACCATCTCCGACCCTTTTTCTGCCAGTAATGCCATCAGGTAAACCTCGAGCTGCGCCTGCATCAGGTTCTTGCCGGATTGGCGTGGGAACATGACAACTATCGACAGTCCCTGGTTATTCAGCACGGATTGTACGATCGCGTTAGCGGCTGCCTGCTGGTAAGCGCGCAGTTTGATGCCGCCGAAGACGCGCGTGAAGTTGGAAACCTGTCGCAGGGAACGCAAAAAGTCGGGTCGGCTCACGCTTTCAGCTTCCGAGAGCCGCATGCGCTGTTGGTAACTGAAGTCAGTTCTTGGGAGAGCGAGCGTTTCAGTCATGGCTCACCTCACCCATCTGCTTCACCTCCTGGCCAAAATCCGTCAGGCGCTTTAGCAGTTCCATCGAATCGGCGCTCTTTTCCGGACCAAGCAGCACGACATTCACGCGCAGCAAGGAAGCCATGCGCGAACAGGTCAGTCCCAGCAGATCAAGCGCTTTCGCCAGGTTGACCGGGTAATCTTCCTCGCCAGCACTCTCCGCGGCACGCATGAAGCGTCTCAGCGTGCGCGAGAGCATACTGATTTCTTCGTCGAGGTCGAGTTTGGCAGCTTCAGAAAGCTGCAGTCGTTCAGCCGGGCTGAAATCAGCCAGGAAAGCTTCCCGTTCAGCCAGTTTGTCCAGTTGCTCAAAATTCGCCTGCCGGAGTGAGCCCGCCGCGTTCGGGCGGGCTTTTCCGGTGGGCTGCGTAGGAGCCTGACAAGTGGGGTTTGAGTGTCGCATGTTACGCTGCCTCCTTTTATAGAACTTATGTTCTATTTATGGACATAGTTTAGCGTCTTTTCTTGCGATTGGATAGAGGTCAAAAGTTGCCAATTTTGTAAGAGAATGTCAACTTTTACGTCAGCGGTATACTTAGGGTGTGATTACCTGGAGGTTATAATGCGCCGAAAAGACCGTGAAATGGACCAAGATTTTGCCCGTGAAGTGATTGACCGCAGCCAGTATGGCGTCTTGGCTTGTGTTACCCCTGGCGGAAAGCCTTACGCCATCCCGCTTTCCATCGCGAGGGACGGCGACAGGCTCTTCTTCCATTCCGCCACGGCTGGCAGCAAGGTGGACTACCTGCCGGATGGGCAGGAGGTTGCGCTGACGTTCGTCTCGCACGTCCAGGTGCCAAAGCTCTTCAGCCCGGAGGAACTTGCCAAAATGGCAATCGAACCCGGGGCTGCTTCAAAATTGGGCTCTAAGGTCTTCACCACCGAGTTTGAGTCCGCCTGCGTGCGGGGCAAGGTCTATGAGCTGACGGGATCAGCGGATAAATTAATTGGTTTGCGCTGTATCTGTGAGAAGTTCACGTCGGATAAAATGGCATTTTTTGAGCTCGCGGCAAACGGCGCGCTGAGGATCACAAAAGTCTACGAGATCAGGATTGAGAGCCTGACGGGGAAGCGCAAGCGCTTTGACGCGCAGGGGAATGAACTGAAAGGGCAAGCGAAGGGCTAAAAATCCGGCAGTTTGAGCCCGTTTTGCTTCAACCAGCGGCGCTGAGTTTCGTATCCCGGCAGCATCTGCCCCAGGAAGGTCCAGAACGCCCGCGAGTGATCGTGGTGGCGGGTGTGCGCCAGTTCGTGCACTACCACATACTCGAGCGCTTCCGGTGGCACCATCGCCAGCCGCAGCGAGAAATTGAGCGAATTCTTCCGGCTGCACGATCCCCAGCGCGTTTTTGCCCCCGTAATGCGGATCGATTTAACTTGCAAACCCCATATTT
>MTKX01002911.1_pt1 | contig 15898 bp, 27 predicted proteins | sample 1042771 | NCBI WGS metagenome assembly MTKX01 (sample SAMN06212183, study PRJNA360534) | anaerobic digester metagenome | biome: Wastewater treatment plant; material: sludge; isolation source: anaerobic digester fed with sludge from wastewater treatment plant | place: Denmark: WWTP Randers ... | reverse complement strand
TCGGTTTTTATCCTTTTTTTCAGAATATACCTATAGGTCAATTTAGAATAAATATTGCCATTAATCTCATTTGTCCCTAATTTATTCTGCAAAAACCTATAGGTTTTTATCAAAATTAATCAAAACGTCGTAGATCGTCGTAGAGTTTAAATATCCCTTAGTTGCATTTAACAAAGATTGTTATGGATGGAGTGCGTCGGAGTCGCAAGGACTGGTTTTCTATGACTCTCGGAGAAGGCCAGCGAGGAAAAATAACGAGAGTGGCTGAGCAGAAAAGGACGAGCATGGGCGCGATAGTCCGGCAGTGCATCGACCTCGGACTTGAGCGGATAGAGAACACTGACGCTATTCTTTAAAAAATATTCAAAACTGCAAATGAAATCAAAAGAAGATAAAGTCCGGCTGCCGAAAACAGCCGGTCAGGATGTGAAACAGCATGTGTAAAAGAGAAGTTATAGGTGAAATAGCTTGCGCAAACAGATTCGGGCTACTCCGGTTACCGGGTGACCGAATTTTTGATGAAGATTTATTAAAATCGGTAAATAAGGAACAGAACGCCCTGGTAGAATTCTCAGATGTCCTTTTCGTCTTTGAAGGATTACTGGAAGAGTTCATCGAGCGCGATGAGGCCGACCGGGGGCGGTGCTGAATGGCTGCAAATTCTTGTTCACCTAGCTTAATAGCCACGAATTCTTGTTCACCTAACTTAATAAAAACTAGACGAACACGACAACAGGTAGAGGAATTATTGCATGGGACTTTAGCCGTACTAGATGCTGAAAAAGAATATGGTCCCATGACAATTCGGCATTGCTACTATAAGCTTGTGGAGCTGGGGCTTTTAGCTAAGACCGAGCAGGAATATAACAATCTCGGATATCAACTTCGGAAATGGAGGCGAAGCGGACAGATCCCTTATTCCGCTTTCTCAGATAACTCTAGGTCATATTACGAGTACACCCAGTTCGACAGTTTAGAGGATGCTCTGATAACTACTAGGGACACATACCGCAGAAATTTGTGGGCATCACAAAGTGAATATATTGAGATTTGGGTTGAGAAGGATGCTATAGCGACAATAGTGTTTCGCATAGCCAGCCAATTCGGAGTTAAGGTCTTCCCAACGCACGGCTTTAATTCGATGACGGCGGCATATGTCTCCGCCGAGGCATTCAAGAGGGCTCAAAAGGCTGGAAAGAATGTCCATGTCTATTATTTTGGGGATTACGACAAGGCCGGAAAGGACATCTCAAAAAGCATAACTCGTAACCTGAGAAAAGATCATCACATAGACATCGATTTCCAGCGAGTGGCAATCAATGATGATCAAGTTGAGAAGTACAATCTTCCAACAAGACCCCCGAAGGATCGGGACATAAAATGTGGGTTCGTTTCTTGTGTTGAGATTGATGCTCTGCCAATGAAACCTTTTACGGAATTAATAGAGAGTTCTATTATCCAGCACATTGACGGGCGAGCTTGGGAGAGGCAAATGGAAATTGAATCGCAGGAACGGGCCTTAATGAGTCATCTGGTCAGAGATCTTGGGCAGGTGATGCACTAATGGCTGCCGCAATCCCTCAGCCCTTTTCATGCCCGCTCCCGCCTTGCCTCGAATCGCTTTACCGCGAAGGCGCAACCTTCGGTAAAGAAGATACCAAGCACTGCCTATCTTGCCTCGCCCTGTACTACGTGCTACAGGCACGAAATGCAAATCCGCCAATTGAGGATGAGGGATATTCCCTTGAGCCGATGCTCCAATTCATCAACGACCTAAGCCATGAAAAACTTTCAGAAGAAGAAATTGAGATTATAGCGGGGGATGTCCAAAGGAGCAGCCGGAAAAAGGTAACTTGCAGAGAGCTTAAGAAATCCGAGACACTAAAAAATCTTTGCGTTCCTGAAGACTGCAGGCTCTCCGGTGGTTCGGCTAATGCCGATCCGGACACAAAGAGAGCTGCAAATATCATCCTGGAGCGCGGCAACGTGCTCAAATTCTTAGTTAATCAGGCCCAAAAAAATCATATCGGTGATGAGGATGTAATCAAGCATCTCCTCGCCTCGATTGCTTCAACAAATAGCCTTACTTCAGCAGGTATCCAGCCAGAGCTTAACGGCGCTAAGGGACACGGCAAGACCGATGCAGTGAGGGCAGTATTTCATCTCATCCCAGATAAATGGAAGCTGGCAGCCTCAGTTAGTGCAAAGTCACTTTACTACCATAAGGGACTCCTGCCTGGCTCCATAATCTTCTCTGACGATGTCCAATGGTCCGACGACCTCATCACCACAGTTAAGCGGTCCATGGGCAGCTTCCAGGAGCCTCAAACCCATTTCACTCTCGATACTAACAGGAACCCGCTTCCTCATACTATGCCGCCGAGGTTGGTATGGTGGCTCTCTTCTGTGGAGAGTGTGGCAGATGATCAGTTAAAGGACAGGCAGTATTCCCTAGACATTGATGAGGGCAAGGACCACGCAAGAGAGGTTAGCGACTTTCTCCGGTGCTCACGATCCCAAAAAAGAATCAGATTCTCAGTAGATAGGGGGATCGAAATTGCCAGGGAGATCATAGCTCAAATCAAAGAGCATGAGCCTTTTCAAGTCGTTATTGATTGCGCCGAGTTCGCAGACTGGAAGGTCAAAGAGGACCACCGGACCCAAAACAAGTTTTGGGATCTGGTTGAAGCCTTCACTGTCTTGAGGTTCAAACAGCGCTACATCGATGAGGAAGGGTGGCTCCACGCTTCTGTTGAAGACTTCAATGAAGCCAAAACCATCTTCATGAGGCGGAAGGCCAACCACCGCACCGGCCTAACCAATGCCCAAACAAAGGTTGTCCGATCTGTTATAACTCTCCAGGCAACCAATGAAGGAGCAACGCAGGCCAGCATAGCCGCAGACTTAGGAGTTAGTCAACAGGCGGTATCTAAGTCTCTGAAGGCCATTGTAGCCAATACGAGATTTTTGATTCATTCCCCTGGAGTTCATGGTGAGGAGTTTTTTAAGTGTACCGTGGCCGGCTTGGAAGTTGTCTATGGTGAGGGCGATATAGTCACCTTGCCAGAGGATTATGAAGATCCTCACAACCCGATACAACCACCTTACAACCATGATACAACCATTCATACAACCACTAAAACCACTAACAGTAACTACAATCAATCATCTATACAACCTAATCCAGAAGAATGCGGTAAGGATGGCTCTGATGAGGGCCTAGTTGTCTCCCAACCTTATCATGCCCTGGAAATAGGTTGTAAGGTTGTAAAGACGCCTCTTGATAGCGAAGAGCCTAGTTGTAAGGAGGTTGTAAGAGGTTGTATGACCATCCTCCGATTCTTGCAGCCGTATCCTGCCTTCGTGGGAGATGAGCCAAAGATGCGAACCTATGGCCCATTCCAGAAAGAGGACGTAGGCACAGTACCAACCAGTCAAGCGGCGAACTTGGTTCGCAGCGGCCATGCTGTAGAAGTCCATGCTAACTTAGCCTCTCCTTCTCGGAGCGATGAAGTGGCCGAGGAGGCCTGAGCATGGCCGCGCTTAGCGTGTCCGAGCGCCAGCGGCGCGGCAGGTTCCGGGATGTCCACGGCTACATCTCGGCTAGGGTAGGTCTTCCTACATTTTTTTACAATGGCTGCGATTTGCGTAAGATCGCCAAAGCCTGCGATATCACTGTCGATGAGGTGCGGGGGCAGCTTCGTAAGCTAGGATATGAATTGAAAGAGAACAAAAAGGGTATAAAAATTTGGAGGCTGCCCAATGACAAGACCAACATGCGATCTTTGCGAGAGTAACCAGATTTCTCTTTATGGCTATTTGGGCCTAAATCTAGTCTATTGCTGCCGAAATTGCGGTAATAGATTTGTTGAGACTGTAGAAGATATCAAGCAAAGTAAGATCAAGGTGATCAATTTATGCCGAAAAACCAGATAAAACCAGAAGCAGCCGAGCCATACACCGAACAAACCAGCCTCGGAGGGCCGATCCCAAAAATCGGCTCACCTGGCGTGATGCCATGCAGAATGCAGCTATCTTCAAAGATCCTGGCGGCGGCAGGCCTGAAGCCACGCGATCAAGTGGAGCTGATCGCAGAAGCTGGAGAGATCCGAATCCGCAAGATAGGCGGCCCCGAGCCTTCCATATGGAGCGCGTCCGAGCCGAGCAGGCCGAGCGCCCGAAAAATCATGCTGGATGAGCTGATGGAATTTGCCAGGGAGAAAGAGGCCAGGGCGAGAGGCGAGTACGACGAAGGGGATGAAGCCGAGGATGAAGCCGGTGATGGGGCAGCCCTGAGCGATGAGCAGCTAGGAAAGGAGGAGCTATGAGCGGTGATGCTGCGGGGGAATTTCCACCGCAAGCCCGGAGGAGACGGATTAACCCGAGATGGGCATATCCTGAAGCGGCTGCAATAATTGATGACTACTCCGAGCTTTCCGCCCTGGCTCCTGAAGAGATCAGGCGCTACTGTGGCGGGAAGAGGTAGTGGGGAAATGCCTAGACCTTGCGGCCCATGCTCGGACAAACGGCGGACAGAATTAGACCGCCGGCTCCTGGAGAAGGATCTAACCGGCGAATCATTCCGGCGAATCGTGGAGGATTTCGGCTATAGCGAGACGGCTCTGAGGCGGCATTTAGAGAACCATATTGCAGCCGATTTGGGAGATATCAAGGCCATCATGGAGCAGGCCAGGATAGAGGCCCTGGAAGAAGCGAAGACCAAAGAGCGGGAAGATCTCAGGGAGGAAGTAGCCAGCGCCGCAAAGGATAGCATGGCTGCCAGGCTGGAGAACGCCGCCAGTTTCATTGATCAGCTTAACGAGGTGCGGGCCAGAGCAGCTAACCTCTTGGATCAGGCCGAGGCCTCCGACAACCTCCGGGCGGCAGGGGTATTCCTCCGAGAATTGCGTGAGCAGATTAGGCTCATGGCCGAGCTGGAAGGCAAGATCTCTAGCCAGCCTCAGCTAACGATTATCAATAATCCTGAATGGGTGGAGCTGCGAACCCTCATCATAACGGCCTTAGACGACTTCCCCGAGGCCAGGCAGGCGGTAACCGATGCCATCCGTAGGCGATGATTTGGCCTACTCCCTAGACCCGGTCCTATGGGCTCGGGAAGTGCTCGGCTTCTCCCCGGACCCCTGGCAGGCTGATCTACTAAGGAGCCGGTCAAAGAAGATTATCCTCAATTGCAGCAGGCAATCGGGGAAGTCCACCGTATGCGCTGCCCTAGGGCTCCATGAGTCCATCTACAGAAGGCCTAGCTTCGGCTTGGTGATCGCTCCTAGCCAGGATCAGTCTGCCGAGCTTATGCTGAAATTTGACGAATTCAGAGGCGCTGTGGAGCTGCCAAGCGATTACCTCAGCACCGACACCAAGCTTGCGGTGCGGTTCGCCAATGGCAACAGGTTCATCGCCAGGCCAGGGAGTGAGAAGACCGCCCGATCCTTCTCGGCTGTGACCTTACTTCTGGAAGATGAGGCAAGCCGAGTGCTGGATGATCTTTTCAATAGCGTTAGGCCCATGTTAGCAGTGAGCGATGGCCGGCATATTCTAATGTCAACCCCATTCGGCAAGCGTGGCCACTTCCATAAGATCTGGAGCGAGGAGAGAGACCTTTGGGAGTCTTTTGAAATTCCTGCCGAGCAATGCCCGAGGATCAGCCAGGAGTTCCTGGAAGGAGAGCGGAGATCTAACCCATGGTTCGAACAGGAATATCATTGCCATTTCATGGAAGCGATGGGCCAGGTCTTTAGTGATGCTACGATAGAAAAAATGTTCGATACTGACGAAAAACCACTATGGGGGAGCACATATGCTTGAAGATCACGAACCACGCCAGCCAGGCGAAATTAGAGCTTTTGTTGAATACAGGAACCAACCACGACCCCAACCTCAGCGCTATTTTGTAGGATGGGATATAGGCCAATCAATGGATTACAGCGCCGTGGCTGTCTTGAAAAAGACGGCTGGATACTATGTAGTGAATCACCTGGAGCGGCTGCCTTTGGGCATGGAGTATCCTGATCAGATTGAGCACGTCTATAGCCTGGTTAATCGCAAGCCGCTTGCCGGGGCGGATACAACGGTTTGCTTGGACAAGACTGGGGTAGGTGCGCCGGTATATGATGCAACCCGTAAGAAAGGCATCAATGCTGTTGGCCTCACCCTTCACGGTGGTGACGCGGTTACATGGGATGAAGAGAGAATAGCCGTCAAGGCTCCCAAAAAGGATGTAATCGGCTGTTTAGTGGTCCTGGCTCAATGTGGCTCGATTAAGATAGCCAAAGGGCTACCTTACGGCGATACTCTGCTAAAAGAGCTGCGAGACTATCAGATCAAGTTCAACCCCAACACCGCTAACGTCTCCTTTGGCAATGGCCGAGAAGCCGAGCACGACGATCTAGTTTTGAGTGTGGCAATCCCGTTATGGATCGCAGAAAATCGTTATCCCTGGCCTAAGCCGGTCTTTCGGTATATCAGCACAGGCCATACCCGGAGGCAGCGATGGTGAGGGCGGCGGCTCTCGCTCTCTGGCCGCTCCTGATCTTCGGTGCGGCTGTAGGCCTGGTCATGGTGCATATAACCTGCGATCCTGATCCTCTCTTTTTTCCTGCCTTAAATCCAGGTGATGAGTTTATATATAAGTAAGTACGTAAGTAAGTGCATGGCAATAGAATTGAGCTGTAAGTGTGGTCATAAATGGACCTATAAGGGCAAATCAGAGCACTATGCCACTTGTCCGAGATGTCATAACCTCGTTAACGTGAGGAAGGCCGGCGATACTGGATTGACACCTGAAGAGATTGACGTTCTGGATAGATGCGACAACGAACCACCAGAAGGCGCGCCCGCGTGTGATCCTTGGGCGGGGCATTTTGTGTGTAAGGAGTGCTGCGGGGGGCTGTTTGAAACATTCAGCTTCATCAGCAGGCCAAAGTTCTGCCCTGTATGTGGTAAGGAGACTGTTGTCAGAGCTGACATGGTGCCCGATTGGAGGGAACGGCAAAAGAGGAGCTGAAGTCCACCTAAACCTGGCCTTGATCCCTCCGAGAAGGCCTATCAAATACGTATAACCTGTTGACCTCATCCTCTCTTTTTCCTTCCATTTTCTCCTGATCGCGGCGGCGTATATTTTTATAAATACCTTTCCCGGTGAATAATCCTCCCTTTGCGATATGGGAAATGCCCTTATCGGAATCGATAGTAGCGGCCCGGACTGACCGATAACAGGGGATCAGTCAAGCTAGCTTGACAAGAATTCCATAGTCTTTGGAAGGGCTACTTTGCCAGAAGTGATTTTAGGTCGATTTCAGATAGACCAAGAAGGTTCTATAATTTACTACGTGCAACTTGCAGCCAAGCCTAAAAAGTTCTATGTCATTTTTCAGATTAAACAAAAAATGTCATAGAACTTAATCTACCATTCAAGCGCCATGCTCGATAGATTAAAATAGGAACTAACTAAGCTTAATGCAAGGAGTGCTTTTCCTATGGTATGCTCAGATGTGGTGCCAATTGGCTCCGCAGTGGCCTTGATGACGCGCGAGGAGAGATTAAGCGCGCTATCACCTAGCGAATGCGAGCACTTCCTTGAGAGCTTTAAGTACCATAAGGACATGCTGGTAGAGCTAGCCAGTAAGTAAACTCATTCCAGCTTCACAACCTTCTTTTTAATCCATTTCACTATTGCGTCTATCTCTTCCCCTTCAGGACATCTATATTCAGCAATCTTTATCATTACGCGAACTATTTCGGACCGGTCACTTCGATCGAAGCGATGGCCATTTTGCCTTAAAATGAGATCTGCCAACTCAAATGCGGTTCTCTTTTGGCCATCCCAAAAAGGATGACGATCGGCAAGAAACAAAGCTTGAGCTGCCTTTCTGAAGATATCAGGCTCATAATTGATGGCCTCGACCACAAAAAACAACGTGGCAGGATCACGTACCCCTGGTTCACCGCCGGTGTTTTCGATGAGAAAATCATGAATTTGGATAACCTTCTTTTCGGTGAGCCTTTCCATCGCTAATGCGATTTCTCCTAAGGTTTATGAATTATTTGAAAGCCGGATCAACTGTCATTTCAGGGGAGGGTGAGTAGGGACATTTTGAGGTATTCAAGATGATCCCCCACCCCAAACCATGTTTTTGGCATGACTGGCTATTCCCGCAGCAATCTCTGTATCTCCTCATGCAAGCCGGCCAGCTTCTTGGTGATAGGATGCTGCGGCCCGTACTCCTGCTCTGCCAGGCCCTTTATCCGCCAAGTCTCGGAGAGGAGCTTGCCGATCTCTTTTGTTATGTACTTGCGGTTTTGATCAGTCATAAGTCCACCATCCAGAAATCGCCTCCATATCCAAAGGGTTTTCGTGTGGTGAGTGAAGCCCTCAGCACACAAGTAAAGGCTGAAAGTAGATTTATGATTTATGAAATTCAGCAGTAGAAAAATGTAAGTAGTATATCAGCTTCTGAATTATGAATTATGAAAGTCATAGGAGTGGCTATCCAGAAAGGTGGCGTGGGAAAGACCACGACCGCGATAAACCTGGCCGCTGCCCTGGCGAGAAGGGGAAAGCATGTGCTTTTGGTAGATGCAGACCCTCAAGCCCATGTGACCATTAGCCTCGGCCTTGATGAATGGAGCCAGCCTTCGACCCTCTATGATGTCATGGTCCGAGGCAAGGCACTGAGCGAAGTCATCAAAACTACAGATACCACCGGCCTAGACGTTGTGGCCAGCACATACGACCTAGCAGGCGCAGAAATGGAGCTTTCGACCCAACTAGGGAGAGAGTACATACTGAGAAATGAGATAAATAAGCTGAAAGGCTATGATTTCGTTATTCTTGATGGCCCTCCAAGCCTGGGAGTGCTCACAGCTAATGTGATACTCGCCAGCACTATGCTTCTGATCCCGTTACAGGTAGAATGGCTCGCTATGACAGGCTACGCGCACCTTATCAAAACATTGAGTCTTATAGGTAGCCATCTGAAACACGAGCCAGAACAGCACATACTTTTGACCATGTACGACGGAAGGACAAAGACTAGCCAGGAAGTAGCAGGCCAAATTAGGGATTACTTCAAAGAAAAGGTACTCACTACGGTTATTCCCCGAAATATCGATCTATCCAGAGCACCTAGCCACGGGATGACTATTTTCCAATATGCTCCAGACTCCACCGGAGCCATAGCTTATTCTCAACTTGCGGAGGAGATCTTAAATGACGAAACTGGGTAAGGGCGCAGCAGCGATATTTTCACAGGCTGAAAGTCAGACTCTGAAAGAAGATGAAACAATAGCTGAAATTCAGCCTTCGGAAGTAGAAACTCATAAGATGAAAGATGAGATAGATGTAGAGGCCCTTAAACAAGCCATTGAAGAAGGAAAGAAATACCCGAAGGTGACAGTCTATTCCCCTATAATTGCTGCCGTTATGAGATATAGAGAGATCACGACACCCCGGTTTAAGCTGAGTCCAGAAGTCGAGATGCGCCTTGAAAAGGTTCTGAGAAAAGAAGACCCCAAATTATGGGCGGCAGTCGAGGAAAATATTCGTTGGAATAAACGGAAGAAATGAGAAAGCATGACTGAAGAAGAAAAGCCAACCACCAAGCCAGCACCCAAGCAAACCGGCCCGCATTTCATCCCCAAGCTCCGGGGCAAGAAGGTTATCATCAAGCTGATATCTGGCGGCCAGCCAGTCACCGGCAAAGTGGAGGGCTATAATTCCTACGAAATCCTCATCCAGACCGCCAAAGGACAAGTATTGGTATTCAAACACGCCATAGCCGTAATCGAGCCGGTGGACATGCCAAAACAACAAATCTTCACGCTAAACGAATGACATCTGTACAGTCACCTCGCGACCGTATTCTCTGGATACTCACAAGCAGCGGAGGCCGGATGGACAGGAGCAGGCTGAGGAGATGCACCGGGATCAAGCTTGCAGGCTTGAACCTGATCCTGGGAGAACTGGCCAGGGAAGGTAGGATCAAGATAACCGACGAAGTGATATCATTAATATATTGAATCGTTATTTTAAGTTTTAAGACCATGATCTCAGGCAGATCGGCACACAAAGCTTTTTCGTTGAACCTATCTAACTTAAAAGGAGAATAACGAGGGATGAGATGAAACTAATAGCAATCATAGCATTCTCGGCGCTACTGATAACGCCCTGCAGTACAGAGGATATTTTGGCGAGCGTATCGGCTGAGGGACATAATGATGCGGATTTCTTTTCAGACGAATCGAACACGTATACATACTCTAAAGACATTGATAGCGAGAAGGATGTCAAAGTAATCAAGGTTCATCTTAGAAATTCTCTAAGAGGCCCAGACCAAGACTATGCTACTGTAGATCGGGTTTGGCAAGTATCTGATACCAATCCCTCACAAGTGATCTTTAATAGTTTCGATGAATTCATCATCACTAGTAGCTCACCTCTAATGCTTCATGAAGGATATCAATTGGGACTTAAAATCGATACTAACCTAACAACTACGCTAGAATTATCCAAGGAAGGTTTTATTATTGATATTAAAAATATATCGTTGCCTGAGTCATCGGCTAATATCTTTGAGTCAGACCCTGTTTATTGGTATGAACGAGGACTATCTCTCTCAAAATCGTCGAATACTTATAATGAGTCAATTGAAAAATTTGACAAAGCCATAGAACTCAATCAATCCTATGAGTCTGCATGGTATAAGAAAGGTCTAGTTCAGTGGTGGCAAGGAAAGCCAGATGATGCTTTGAAGGCATTTGATAAGGTCATCGAGCTTAACGAATCAAACATAAAGGCTTGGGAGCTTAAAGGCCATTGCCTATCCGATATAGGAGTGATCTTGTCAGACCCAAACAAATTTGACGATTGTATTAATGCGTATAATAAAGTTATCGAGCTTGATCCTGAAAGCGACATGGCCAAAAACAATATAAATGCTGCATGGTTTAACAAAGGCTTAATTCTAAAAGAATTAGGTCGTAATTCAGAAGCTAAAGCAGCATTTGCTAATATAGAAAGCATGCCGACGTGGATGGAATTCATCACTCAACAAAGAGGACAAGGCTTCGAGGGGCTGCTGATTCTTTATGACGATAAAGATGAGAGCGTTAGAGGTATTGGCAAACTGAGAATTGAAGTATACGAGGACAGAGAATACAAGAATAAGCTATGGATCGAATCCTTCGATGTGGATGATAGTGATTTTAACTTTTATAAATGGGGATTCGGCAGGGAAGCTACTGGATGGAAGCTAAATCGGATTTCCTTCGATGAGATCCAGAATGGTGCTGAAGACCCCAGTTGGTATGTTCGCGCTTACTTTGACTCACCAGACGGCAGCACTTTGAGAGATACAGCTATAATATGAGCTAAACCACGGCAGCGCACCCCTGGTGAAGAGCTTCATAACACACACATTGTATTTATAAGAGAAGACAGATTGCTTAAAGCTAAACGGAGGTATGAAGAAATTGCGCTATATGGCTAAGAGGCACACTACCTGGGAAAGGCTTTTCATTGCTGTTCAAGGTTTAGCATCAGGAACGGAAAACATACAAAGACGCTTATATTATGCAATGGTGCATATACTTCCACTCCACTTATGGGAATTCCCTGAAGATGTACAAGAGGATGTTAAGGCAATACGAGAGAGATTGTGGAAAAAAGAATCTCTTGAATTGGAATTTCAGGACATACCTGAAGACGAAGCCAAGAAGATTGCCGAAAAGCTAGTTTCAATATACGATGCAATAGCTTGCGATTATTCTAGATCTTAATCCATGGGCAGGGTGAACACCTGCTTGTCTTTTTGTTTCACTTGGCAACGGTCCGAGGAAGATATCTATCCCGCTAAAGAAATAATATCAAGATGCTATTATAATAGAAACGAGACCGAAACGGCATTAGACGGTAAACTAGAGCAGACAGCAAACGGTTATTATCCTTCTCGGACTTATGGAATTTAATTATATATTTTTCGACTATATTAACTAAATTGACTTATAAGCTGAGACTTACGCACCTATTAGACCGTTGCCAAAGGTCACGATAGCCGAATTCTGGCGTATCTTTCAGCTCTTCCACCTTCGCAGTTATCCTCATGGTTTGACGGCCATCATTGGGCCTGTGGCCACATTGTAGAGCAGGCCATAGGGCCTCAGCTCTTTTCATGGCTCTGATGGTCTCTTTGCGGCTCACAGGGTCTCCGCCAGCTCCAGAGAATAGAAGCCGAGCTTGCCCGGAGTCAATAGCAATCTCTTTCCTTGGGGAGTCTTGCGCTATGGTCTTGATGTACTCTACAATCTGGATAGCCCTGGCTGCGATCTTTGAGACAACCTGTACCACTTTTCCCCCTTCGGAGGGTCTGCTCTGCAAGGCATCGCGTATTCTGGTTAGATGCTGTCGGATATAGGCATTCAGCAGGTGCATCTTGATCAAGGGCGATCTTTCGGCCATGAGGGCCTTATTATGGACTTCTGTGACCTTGGACAGCTCCCTCCCTCGGAGAATCCCGGCGTCCCGGACCACCTCAGCTATTTGGTTGTAAGTATCAACCAAGGCTTTTAGAAGGCCCTGCAGCTCGAAAAGAGGTATCTCTAAAACAGGTTCATCCGGCGGTACGGAATCGGCTCCGGGCGAAGGCCCAAAGGTATTTATGCTGGCATCTGCTAGTTTAGTCATACGGTAACACTCCTGCATTCTGGAGTCTCCTGTCAGGGCTGGCGGGCCCTGGCCGGACCTAGTTTTTTATTTCAACTATTATTTCTGTGATTATTATTTTGGCTTAAATAGCTAATCATACTAGGATTAATTTTATAGCTTCGGGGACTGCATCTACTGTAGTACATATCTCCAAATATTGTACGCTTCGGGCAGGTCTCCTGCCCATATTCTTATCATGCACTTTCGGCAACCGGTATAACCCTCTTAACGGTCACTTCCAAAACATCGCCCTCTTTTAGTCTAAGGGCTTCCTCGATTGCTTTGGGTACGGTTATCCTTCTATGTTTCATCAGTTTGACAGTGCAAACCCTTGGTTCTTCAGCCATGTTCTTATCGTATATCCGTCAAGGATATTTAAATCTTATGTACATTCTCTATTAATCAATACTTATTTATACCAAATAAGTACTATATAGGTTCTGGAGATATGTACAATGGCAGCAAGAACAATCTTGAACACAGCAAACCCAAAAACGCAAGCAATAGATGCAGTCAAAGCCCTCCTCTCCTGGAGAGGCCAAGCAGTCGAGCCCCTGCCTCAGTATGTGGAGCTGGGCACCGGAGAGGGCCGGTGCGTTCTGGTTCTGTCCAATAAGCGGGATTGCTTCTATGTGACCACAGCCCGCGCGTGCTCCTGTCCCGCGAATACCTGGAATCCTGGGCATCCATGCAAGCACCAGCGCAAGCACTTCCCACAACGGCAGATCGCGAGGCCCGCCGCGACCACAGAGCCTGGGAGCATCAGGCCGGCTGCAGGGTGGATAGGCCCGGATGGCCAGAGGGCAAACGGCCCGGTGGAGGCCTGAGCCACATCATTTTGAGCTTATGGAGACTGCCAAAAAGTAACCTGCCAAGAGTCAAAAAACTGCCAAGTCCTCTTGCCAGGGATAAACCGATATGCATTAAGCCAGCCTGCCAAGAAATCTCAGCCGTCGCAGCGGATGGTTTTAGGCCGGTCTTTGCAGGTTCATCCCCCTCCCCGCGCCCTACCCTCTCTTCCCGCCAGCCGGGCCTCCACCAGGGAGGCGGTAGTGGGTAGCTCTGATAGCATCATACCCCGAGAGCCCTTCAGGCCCTTCATAGAAGACGACGGCAAGCCAACCGGGACCGCGAAGGCCCCATCCTCAATCCCATTGGTGGACACTCTCGGAGACTCCACAGTCCGAGATATCGCCTACCATAGCCTCAAGGTAGATCGGGAAATGTGGCCTACTGAGGTTTAAGTTCTTGGCTTTACCAAAGATTTTTTTGTAGAATAGTTAAATGGACGTGTGAGGGATTATGTTGAGATTGAAAAAAGCTTTGTGCATAGTGCTCATTTTCTCGATTCAGCTATCTATACCAGTGCTGGGGCAGAACAGCAGAGGCAATTTAACGGGAATGCCCCAGGAAGAATTGTTAGATATGCACGACCTCCTATTGGAGCAAAGATGGGGGTCTGGTGAAGGTATAGATCTTGCAGCTTTTATGCAGATTTATGGTCTCTCAGGTAATGGACTGCATTCACCGGGGGATTATCTTAATGATAGCGAATTGAATGACGTTATTACATCAAGCGATTATCTATTTCAGCATCAAGGAGACTTGATTAACCAAAGTAATTCGCTATTAAATCAAGGAAAATACAATGAAGCTTCGCAGGTCTATGATGCTCTCTTAGAACTAGATCCGATCATAGATATAACAAGAAAGTGCAGATGCAGTGCTATATGTATAATTGCTGATACTGTGCCGACAACTCCCATGGGAGACGACTATTATCCTTCAAGTGAACCAAAACAGCCTCAGACTTATGAATCCGTGATGGAAAAGCGACAGATCCAAGAGCAAAAGAGATTAAAATGCATGGAATGTGAATACGAAGGAGATTCCGAATACAGTGAAGATCCTAGGTTAACGTCTCTAAAAAGAGACATGGAAACTGCAAAGGCCGCATTGGATAAGCTAAAGGAGGACGAAAACTCCACTTCCGCAATAAGCTCAACAGTATTTACAGGAAGTTCAATACCTAACAACGGTTTTGGAAACTATACCTTTGATGGGGAAGATGATGTCAGAGTCTCCGTGAGAAAGGGGACTGATGTCGTTCATATGATGGCGATCGAAGAAATTCCAACTGAAATTGGGTATACGAAAGATTCAGCGCAGTACACGGTAACCTCAACAGGAAAAAGAATCAAAGGATACATTGACTATACATTGGACGGTTATGTTATTGTTATGCAGCCGAGATCTTCATTGACGAAAAGAGAATTCATGGAGTTACTCGATACATTCCGGCGGACTGATTAAGATATCTATAAGGATAAGGCTTACTGCCATAGACACCCTGGACGTGAAGGGCACATTTTCTAAGCCCTACATCCCTTTTTCTTTTCTGATTGGGCGGGAGTCGAAGGAGGTGCTGCGGCCACCAAAGGCGAAAATGTTTCAACCGCGCTTCCGTCATCCTTCGAGCATTTTTAAAAAAATTTTCGCAAGGTTTTAATATCCCAAACAAACAAAATGTAGGAATATCATCCTAAGGTCGGTGTGACCGCCATCTACTGGCCCTCTCCAAATTTACGGAGGGGGGATTATTAGCAAAATCAAATTCATAGGAGTGTACAGAGGATGACATTCATTAGCGTTTCACCAAAAACTGGACTGCCGAAGGAATACGCCAATTCTGCCGAATTTTATAAGGAAGTTGAAGCGGCTACCGCCAAACCGTCCGAGAGGCAGCGAGAGGTTAAGACTTATGCAGATGCTTCAAAGAGACTCCGAGAGGAGACCGGGCTTGATCTGAGGAGTCCTGCCGAAAAAAAGGCCGCGGCTGATAATGAATTTATCGAGCAGCGGATAGCCGAGGGCGTGTCGAAGGCCCTGGAGAGGCAACAGGAAGCCCAACAGGCCGGGAAGGCCGGGAAGGCTACTAACCAGAGCCCGCCTACCTTTACCCTCTCCCATGCACCACGGCAGCCAAAATATAATTTCCGGTTCAAGCCTGAGTGCGGATGCCCTGGAAAGGAAGGCCACAAGCCAGAGGCTAAAGAGGTTATCCATAGCAGGCGAGGGGTAGGCCCTACTATGACTGCTCAGAGAATTTCATGGCCAGAGGCGCAAACCAGGCTGAAGGTGACAGGGATTGAAATCTGAGAACTTAATGTTCTCATAATA
>MTKX01017093.1_pt1 | contig 15947 bp, 11 predicted proteins | sample 1042771 | NCBI WGS metagenome assembly MTKX01 (sample SAMN06212183, study PRJNA360534) | anaerobic digester metagenome | biome: Wastewater treatment plant; material: sludge; isolation source: anaerobic digester fed with sludge from wastewater treatment plant | place: Denmark: WWTP Randers ... | reverse complement strand
TTGGAGCATTGCCGGTAGTATACCATATCTGCTCTGCGGGTTTCATTTTGGCTTTAGTTTAGGACCAGCTTTGCCAGACGCGCTCCACGTCGTCGGGGTTGCCCCGCCAGGGGCCGGGCTCTTCCTGCTTTAGCGTCGTCACGGCCGCGGCCCAGCGCGTCGCCTCTTCCGCATCGAGCGACAGCCGTTTGCCCAGGTAGGTCGCAAAGCAGGTATCGCCGCGGCCGGTACGCCCCGCCAGCGATCGGGGAGTAAAGGGCGCCCGGTGAAATTGCCCGCCGGCCAGGACCATGACCCCGGATGATTGGGTGAGTACGATCTCGCGCGGCCCATATTCGGCCAGGCGCCGGGCCGCCTTCCAGAGCTCGGTATGCCCCGTCAGCAGCTCGGCTTCGGCCCGGTCCACCTTCAGGTAGGTGACGTATTGAAGTCCCTCTTCCATATCGGGCCACGGACGAAAGACCAGCTCGTCATTGTCGCGGACACGCACAAAGCCCTGGATGTCGATGGCAACCGGCCCCCGCGCGGCAAGGGCCCGCAGCAGCGGTAGGTCCACCTCGCCGGCAATGATGGAAGCCACCACCTGGATGCGCGCCGGGACGTCGGGAATGTCCTCCAGGCGGAAGGGCCCGGCAAATCCCAGGGGCTTGCAGATCCGCCGCTCCATGTCGGCCGAGTCATAGATATTCTCGATGCCCGACGTCGCGGGCGCGGGCGCGGCCCAGGTGCGAACCCCGGCCTGCTTCAGCTCGTCCAGCAGGTCGAAATCATCCGGGTGCAGGCGGGTCACGACGCCCACGCTCGCACCCAGGCGCCGCAGGGCGATGCTGCCATAGTACACACCGCCGCCGGCCGCCATCTCGCCCCTGCCATCCACCACCAGCCGATCCTTGGCCAGGTGGCCGATCATCAGAATATCCAGGTTCTCTCTCTGGCTCATCGTCCTCTACCCAACCTGAGTGTGGTCTCTCGGGTCCCGGCCATCATAGCGCTCGCGGATCAGGTCTTCCACGTCGGCCGCGGTGCGGCGGAAGGGGCCTTCGGCCTCCATCTTCAAACTTGTGGCCGCCGCCGCCCAGACCGTGGCCTCGGCCGGCGAGTGGCTCAGCCGGCGCGCGACGTACGACGCCAGGCACGTGTCGCCCCGCCCGCTGCGTCCCACCAGCTCTCGGGGAAAAAAGCCGGCCTCGAAAACGCTGCCGCGGGCATGGACCAGCAGGCCATTGCGATGGGTGAGCACCACCTCCTCGGGGCCGAACGCGGCGAGGGCTTGTGCCGCGGCCCGAATATCGGTCTCGCCGGTCAGCATCTCGGCCTCCACGGCGTCGGTTTTCAGGATGTCCACGTGACCCAAGAACTCGTGTTGCTCAGGCCACGCCTCGTAGCGCAGCACACCATCCTGCTCCACCCGCACCCAGCCTTGCACGTCCACGGCCAGAAGCGCCTTCTTGCCGGCCAGCACCTCGATGACGTCCAGGCCAACCTCGCCGCGGAGCGTGGGGCCGACGACAAAGGCCGGCGCCTCCAGCTCCTGCACCTGGTCTGTCGTGAAGGCGCCGGCCGTGCTCGTCACATAGATGACCCGCTCGTCGACGTTGGCCGTGGGATATTCCAGGCGCAAGCAGGTCGAGTGGGGAGTGGCCCGGGCGCGCACATCGATCCCCATGTCTTCCAGGTGCCGGACCACGTGCCAGTCTTCTTTTGCCAGCCGGGTCACGGCTGCCACGCCCAGGCCCATGCTCGACGCCACGTGGGCGCCATAGTTGAACGCGCCACCGTCTACGACCCGCGTGCCGGCGGCAGAGACGATGGTGTCCTTGGTATAGTTGCCCAGAAAGACGATGTCGCGCTTCATGAAGCATCCGCCGGCAGGACGTATAGGCAGTCCTCCAGGAATTGCAGCCAGACCTCGTGCCCCTCGGGATAGACCGTTGCCTGGCGCGGATCATGCTCAACCAGGCTGAGGAGCTGGTTCTGCACCTCGACGTCGTACTCGATGACGTTGCCCAGGTAGGTGGCCCGCCGCACGATGCCCGACACCTGGCCGTGCGTCGAGTCTAGCTCTACCATCTCGGGCCGGATCACCAACTGGGCCATGGACCCGGGCTCCAGGCCGTCCTCCGGGGCCGGTGCGTGTACTGTCGTCCCCAGGGTATCCAACACCAACTGGCTGCCTTCCCTTCCGCGGACGATGCCCTCCACAAAGTTGGCCCGCCCGATAAAGTCGGCCACGAAACGGGTCTTTGGAAATCGATAGATCTCCGGGGGCGGCCCGATCTGTTCGATGCGTCCCTGGTTCATAACCACCACGCGGTCCGAGAGGGTCATGGCCTCCACCTGGTCGTGGGTGACGTACACGCTGGTAATGCCCAGCCGCCTCTGGATGCGGCGGATCTCGCTGCGCATCTGTTCCCGCAGCTTGGCATCCAGGTTCGAAAGGGGCTCGTCCATGAGCAGCACCTTGGGCTCCATGACCAGCGCCCGGGCCAATGCCACGCGCTGCTGCTGGCCGCCCGAGAGCTGGTTGGGGGCCCGGTTCTCCAGCCCCGTCAGCTCCACCAGCTCCAGGGCCCGCGCCACCCGCTGATGGATCTCGGCGCGGGGCAGCCGCTGCACGTTCAGCCCGTAGGCCGTGTTCTCAAAGACGGTCAGGTGCGGAAAGATAGCATAGCTCTGGAACACCATGCTCATGTCCCGCTTGTGTGGCGGCTCCTGGTTGATCACCTTGCCGTCCAACTCGATGGTGCCCTGCGTCGGAAACTCGAAGCCGGCGATCAGGCGCAAGGTGGTCGTCTTCCCGCAGCCCGAAGGGCCCAGGAGCGTGACCAGCTCGCCCTTTTCGATCTCGATGTTCACCCGATCCACGGCGGTCACTTCGCCGCTCCCCCCTCGGGCAGCGAAAACCTTGACCACATCCTTCAGTATGAGATACATCCCTTTGCTCCTATCAAACTGGGGTTCGAGTCGAGCAGGCCTCGCGCCGGCCTCCCTGCACCCCCATCCCTGCTCGATGCTACGCCCCTATAGAAAGGTCGACGTCGCCTCGACTTCCCAGGATCTTGTTTACGACAAAGTAGAGAACACCGATGGCAATGAGCACCAGGATAATGATCGTCGTCGAATAGGCGGCGGCGATGCTGATACCCCCCTGTTCCCACTCGCTCAGAATGCTGGCCGTCACGATACGCCAGCGGGCACTGACCAGGAAGATGATGGCTGACAGGCTGGTCATGTGCCGCGTAAAGCTAAAGATGAGGCCCGCCAGCAGGGCCGGCAGGATAAGAGGCAAGGTCACCCGACGGAACGTGTATTGAGCATCGGCCCCCAGGATGTTGGACGCCTCTTCAATGCTGGGATCGATCTGCTGCAAGGCCGCCACTCCGGCGCGTACCGAGGCGGGCAGGCTGCGTACGGCAAAGGCCGCGACAATGATGTACGGAGTGCCGACCAGGGCCAGGGGCTTGCCCATGAAGCACAGGGCGCCTACCAGGCCCAGGAGCAGGATGGCAATGCCCAGGCGCAGGGCGCCCTTCTGCCGCTCCAGGACCAACACTGCCGCAAAGGTGAAAAAGATGGCGGACAGGGGCGTCGGCGTCTGGAAAAACACCTGCAGGTAATCCCCGAACTGGAAGATGGCGTTGCTCCAGAAGCCGCGGGGGATGGAGCGGCTCAGGGCGGCGATGGGCTGTGCCAGGTAGACCGAAAAGACCCCGGCCAGCAGATAGAGCCCCAAGCCGCACAGGATCCAGCCGGCGACTTTTTGCCGTCGAAAGAGCCATAGGAGCAATCCCAGCCCTACGTAGATACCACCCAGTAGGTACAACATCCCCGACTCGGTCATAAAGTCGTAGAGCTGGGCCAATCCGATGCCCAGGGCCGTCCCCAGGCCGAGGACGATCCACTGCTCGCGGCGCCCATTGAACGCCGTGCGGGCCATAAAGAGGGCCAGCAGGGCATAGAGAACCGCCACCACGAACATGGGCGGTGTGGAAAAGGCCAGCACAAAGCCGATACCCAGGATGGTTCCGGGCACGGCACCGCCGAGGTTCGAGATAAAGTCGACGGCATTTTTGCCGCTGAATCGCTTGCGCACCACCAGGAAGGCGATGACCATGCCCGTCAGACCGGCAATGGGCGTGGCAAAGGCGCTCAGGAAGGTGGTATCAAGAACCGACTCGATGCCGCGGGTCACCATGTGCTTCCACCACTGCAGCGTCGGCGTGTAGTCCACACCCCAGGCGGCGCTGATGGAGCCGACAAAAATGGCCAGGTAGAGGGCAATGATGAGCAGGCACATACCATAGGTGATGATGATAAAGGGCCAGCGGATCCACGCCTCTTTGACCAGGATCTGCCCTCCCGTGGGCTTGCCCGTCACCGACACGTAGGAGCGGCGGGTTACATAGTAGCGCTGTACCAGGAACACCACCAGGGTGGGCAGCAGGAGCACAAAGGCCAGCGCCGAGGCCTTCTGGTAGTCATACTCGCCGGCCACGGCCAAAAAGATCTGGGCCGAAAGGACCGTCGTGTTGCCGGCGATAAACAGCGGGTTGCCCAGGTCGGCCAGCGACTCGACAAACAACAGCAGGAACGAGCCGGCGATGCCCGGGACCAACAGGGGCAAGGTGACCGTGCGAAAGATGTGAAACTTGCCCGCTCCAAGGCTGTGGGCGGCCTCCTCCATGCTGGGATCGAGCCGTTCCAGCATAGCGCGGATGATCAAATAGGCGACGGAGAAGAAGGTGATGATCTGGACGAACACGAGACCATCCATGCCATAGATGTCGTTCATTCCCGGGCCAAAGTTGATGCCCAGTATTTTGCGCGTTACCAGGCCATTGCGGCCAAAGAGCAGGATGGTGCTCAGGGCAATGGCGAAAGGCGGCGACACGGTAGGGACCAGAGCCAGGAGATGGATCAGCCTCTTGAAGGGTATGTCGGCGCGGACCATGGTGTAGGCAAAGAAGAAGCCCAGGATCGTGCCGCCCGTTGCGGTCAAGACGCCCATGATGAGGGTATCGATGAACACGCGCCGGGCAAAGGGCCCATAGTAAGAGTCAAAATAACGGCCCAGGTATTCCACGCTCAGGCGGGTGTACCACGGCCCTGACCGTTCGGCATCCAGGAAGCCATTGGCAGTGCCGCGGAACAGGGGATAAACGACAAACATGAACAGAAACAGCCCGCAGAACAAAAGGCTGATCATCAACACCGGGTCACGGGCGATGAGGGCGAACTCGCGGTAGCGCCTGAGAAGGGCACTGCGCAAGGTCGCTCGTTCCCGGGTGGGCACGCTTTGTGCAGAGACGGCCATCACTCTCTCCCTTACGAAAACCGGCCCTTGAACAACTGGCCCCATAAAAAGTGGGGCGGGGGAGCGCGCCCCCGCCCCACAGAGTCACATCGTTATTCCTTTAGCTGATCGGCTCCAGCAATCTCGTTCGAGAACTTGTCCACGAACTCTTTTTTGTGCTCGCCGGCCCACTGGAAGTCATAGTCGATGAGGTTGACTTCGAGGAGCTCGGGATGTGACAGCTCGACGCCGCTAACCGTCGGCGCCTGGTATGCCTTGTACTTGGGGCCCAAGGCCTGGGCCTCGGCGGTCAGCGCCCAATCGAACCACTTCTGGGCGGCGTCCAGGTGCTGGGCGCCCTTGAGGATGCCCATGCCACCGATCTCGTAGCCGGTGCCTTCCGCAGGGAAAGTTAGCACCAGGGGCAGCCTGTTGTTGTCGATCTCGTTGACAATGTCGTGAGAAAAGACGACGCCCACGGCCGCCTCGCCCTGGCCCACGAACTTGGCCGGGGCTGCGCCGCTCTTGGTGAACTGCAGCACCTGGGCAGCATACTGCGTCAGGTATTCCCAGCCCGCATCTTCGCCACGGAGCTGGAGGACGGTCGCGAGGGCGGTGTACGACGTGCCCGACGTGGAGGGATGGGCTACCAGGATCTGGTCCTCGAACTCGGGCTTGAGCAGGTCATCCCAGGAGGTGGGCGCCGCGCTGCCGGGATTGGCCGCCAGCCAATCCTGGTTGGTTGCAAAGCCCAAGGTTCCGACATAGATACCAACCCAGTGGTTGTCCGGGTCTTTGTACTTGGTCTGATCGAGCAGGTTGCCATAGTTGGGCGAGTCGTAGGGCTCCAGCAAGCCATCCGCCTTGGCGGATACAAAGCTGTCGATGGGGCCACCCCACCAGATGTCGAACTGGGGGTTGTCCTTCTCGGCCTGCACGCGGGCCAGGGCTTCACCGCTGGACATGCGCACATAGTTGACCGTGATGCCGTATTTGGCCTCGAACTCTTGCTTCATGCCCTGGCACCACTCCTCCTGCGGCGTGCAGAGGACGTTCAGCTCGGTGCTCTCGGCTGCGGGGCCGCATCCGGCAAGTCCTACCACCAGGCTCACCAAAGCCAGGAGAGCCAGAAATTTCCAGTGATTGTTCCTCATTCTTTCCTCCTCAAATGTCCTGTTCGCCCCCGAGGGGAAAGGCCGGTCCCCCTGCCATGTGGGCAGCCCGACGAGCGGAGCCGGGCTCAAGACCTGAATCTGACGCTGCCACGCACCTCCTGGATCTTCTGGCTTCCAAAGAACCGCCAGAGAATTCACGAACCACGCGCCAGACCCGTACGTAGAGGCTGGCGTTGGCTCTGGGACACATGGCCGGCCAAGGCCAGAAAGGATTGGCACGACGGGAGGAGTGTACCACCGGACCCCTGCTTTGTCAAGGCAAAGCTTTCGCTTTCTCGAACCTGGCCCCTGCGCAATGAAGCACGAGCCTGCCGCCGTCGTTTCGCATGACCACTCGCCGTGGCGCCGCGCCCTTCTCGCGTTGGCATAGAAGGCTGCTCCTGTGGTATAATGGTCCGCGGGCGACGCGCAAAGACATGCACGGCAAGGCCCATACCCGGCAGCACAAAGAGAATGCAACGCGGGTAATTTTCCAAACAGGAATTGCATAAATTCGGAACGGATCTTACTGACGACGGCGATTTGCCTGGGGTATGATTCGGGGCAATGGCTCGGGGCCGGTGACAGGGCCGGAGAATGTGCCCCAGGCACCTGGCAAACACAATGAAACGACATGGAGCGGGCGAATGACGACGCGTACCGAGAACCTACTCTCGCGGTTGCGCGCCGGCGAGGTTTTCCTCGCCGACGGTGCCACGGGGACAATGTTGCAAAGCCTGGGGCTGGAAGATGGCCGCCTGCCTGAGAGCTGGGTCGTGGAACAGCCAGACCGGGTCCGGGCGCTGCACGAAAGCTATGTGAAGGCTGGAGCCAACCTGGTGCTCACCTGCACCCTGGGCGGCACCCGCTTTCGCCTGGCACACGAAGGGCTGGAGGATCGGGCAGCGGAGGTGAACCGGCGCGCCGCAGAGTTGGCGCGGCAGGCAGCCGGTGACGGCGTTTTCGTGGCCGGCGACATGAGCTCCACCGGCCAGCTCCTGGCCCCCCTCGGGCAGCTCACAGCCGCCGAGGCAGCCGACGGCTATGCCGAGCAAGCCGCTGCCCTGGTCGAGGGCGGCGTCGATTTCCTCCTGGTCGAGACCCTCAGCGACCTGGCCGAAGCCAGGGCGGCCGTGGAAGGTGCCCGACGAGTGACGGATCTTCCCATCTTTGTCACCTTTTCCTTTGACACCCATGGCCGGACGATGATGGGCGTGCGCCCGGCGCAGGCAGCAAAGGAGATGGCCCCCCTGGTGGAGGGCCTGGGGGCCAACTGCGGCCGCGACCCCGACGAGTACCCTGCCATCCTGGAAGCCATGGCGGCCGAGGCACCGGGCGCCTTCCTGTGGGCCAAGCCGAACGCCGGCCTCCCCCATCTGAACGGCGACGACGTCGTGTACGATGCCAGCCCCGCGTTCATGGCTGAGGTGGCCCTTCGCTTGCGCCAGGCCGGCGCGCAGATTATCGGTGGTTGCTGCGGCACGACGCCGGAGCACATCGCCGCCATGTCCCAGTCCCTGGCCCACTGACGTATCATGGGCGGATCGCTGATGGCGACGTGTTCGATCTGTTTTTTCCAATGGAGGTAAGATGATCGTCGATACCTTACTGCTCCGCCTCGGCGGCGAATCGGGCACCGATAATGCCGTCTCGGCCGGCGACGTCCTGACCTTGTCCATGGCCCGCAGCGGCTACCAGGTGCACACCTTTCGCACCTACCCGGCCGAGATCAAGGGCGGCCCGGTCATGTTCCAGCTCCGGGTCGGCGTCCGGCCGCTGCCTTCGCTGGGCGACGAGCTGGACCTTCTCCTGGCCTTTAATGAGGAGGCCTGGGACCTGCATCACGAGGTGCTGCGCCCCGACGGGATACTGATCTACGATCCGGGGGAGCACGACTGCCCTGAGGGCTTTGTGGGCACAGCCTACGGCATCCCCCTCGATCGCATGGCGCGGGACTTGAACCTGCGCAAGGGCAAGAACCTCATAGCCCTGGGGGCGCTGTCGGCGCTGCTGGCCCTGGACTTTCCACAGCTCCAGGCCACCGTCAAGGAAAAGTTTGGCCGCCGCCCGGAGTTTGCCGAAAGCAACCGCATGGCGCTCCTCGCCGGCTACGAGTGGGTCAAGAACAACCTGCCCGGCGAGTCACCCCTGCGCCTGGCCCCACCTGACCCGACACAAGAGCCCGAGTTGGTCATGTCCGGCAACCAGGCCATCGTGGCCGGGGCGCTGGCCGCCGGCTGTCGCTTTTACGCCGGCTATCCCATCACGCCCGCCTCCGACATCCTGGAAGAGATGGCGCGGCGCCTGCCCGGCATCGGGGGGACGAGCCTGCAAACCGAAGACGAGATCGCGGCCATCGGCAGCGTCATTGGCGCCTCCATTGCCGGTGTCAAGGCCATGACTGCCACCAGTGGTCCCGGCTTTTCCCTGATGCAAGAGATGCTGGGCCTGGCGACCATGGCCGAGGTTCCCGTGGTGGTCGTCAACTCGATGCGTGCCGGCCCCAGTACCGGGATGCCGACCAAGATGGAGCAGGGCGACCTCAACATTGCTCTGTATGGCGGTCACGGCGAAGCGCCGCGCATCGTCCTGGCCGCCCGCTCGGTCGCCGACTGCTTTTACCAGGCAATGCAGGCCTTTTACCTGTCCGAAACCTTTCAGATGCCGGTCATCCTGCTGACAGACCAGTCCCTTTCGCACCGCACCTCCACGCTGCCCATGCCCGACCCAGGCCTGGTGCCCATCGTCGAGCGCCTTCGCCCGGCGCCGGGACAGGCCGACGATTACCGGCGCTACGAGCTGACCGAGAGCGGCGTGTCGCCCATGGCCGTGCCGGGCTTTGACGGCGCCCCGTTCACGGCCACCGGCCTGGAGCACGACGAGGAGGGCGCGCCCAACTATACGCCGGCCATGCACACGGCCCAGCTCGACAAGAGAGGACAAAAGTTCGAGCGGGCGGCAGAGGCGCTCTGTGGCCTGCAACCGCCCCTGGGCTGCCTGACCTACGGCGTACCCGAGGAGCAGGCGGAAGTGGGCGTTATCACCTGGGGCTCGACGGCGGGCGTCGTCCGCGAGGCGGTGGAGAGCATGGCTGCCGAGGGCTATCCCGTGGCCGCCCTTGTGCCCGCCGTGCTGAATCCGCTGCCCAGCCAGCGCATCCTGGAGTTCGCGTCCCATGCCAGAGCCATCATCGTGCCCGAGGTGAATCGCTCGGGCCAGTTCGCAGCGTGGATCAAGGCCAACACCGAGCTGCACACAGTCTCGCTCAACAAGTACGGGGGCCTGCCCTTCACGCCGGGCGAGATCCGGGCCAAGGTCATGGAATTCCTGGTGGGGGCCAGCAGCAAGCAGGTGACCAGGCGCAAAACGGTTGAATCCGAGTCCATGGAGGAGGTGGCCCGTGGCTAAGCAGGCTGTCGTAGAAACCAGGCCCAAGCTGACCACCAAGGATTACAAATCGGGCGTTAAGCCGACCTGGTGCCCGGGCTGCGGAGACTTTGGCGTCCTCGCTTCCCTCTACCAGGCCATGGCGCAACTGCAGCTCGACCCGGAGCGGACGGTTGTCGTGTCGGGCATCGGTTGCTCCAGCCGCCTGCCCTTTTTCGTCCAGACCTATGGGTTCCAGACCGCCCACGGGCGGGTGCTGCCCGTGGCGACGGGCATCAAGCTCGCGAACCCGGAGCTGACCGTCATTGCCGTGGGCGGCGACGGCGACGGCTTTAGCATCGGCGGCGGGCACCTGGCCCACGCCGTGCGGCGCAACCCCGACATCACCTACGTCGTCATGGACAACGAAGTGTACGGCCTGACCAAGGGCCAGACCTCGCCCACCTCACCCCTGGGTTTCAAGACAAAGAGCACGCCCCAGGGCTCGTCCGACGCGCCCATCAACCCCATGGCCTGGGTCCTGGCCTCGGGAGTGAGCTTTGCAGCGCGCGGCTTTTCGGGCAATCCCAAGCACGTAGCCGACCTCATCGTGCAGGGCATCCAGCATCCCGGGTTTGCCTTCATCCAGACCATGAGCCCCTGCCCCACGTTCCACAACACCTTTGACCTGTGGCGACCACAGGTGCAGGACCTGCCCGCGGATCACGACCCGACCAACCGCATCCGCGCCCTGGAGCAGGCGTTCCGCGACGATGCCATGCCCGTGGGCGTCTTTTTCAAGGAGATCCGGACGACGCTGGACAGCCATACCCGCGTCACCAACCATCCCCTCAAAGAGGATGCGCAGGATTTCGACGTGCGGTCCCTGCTGGAGATGTATCGCTAACCGCCAGGACGTGAGAAACCCGGCTCCCCTGGGAGCCGGGTTTCTTTTTGTCAGGCCAGCTCCTGGCTAGACCGCGGGCTCGCCGCGCTCGATGTGCGCAAAGAACTCGTTGCGCGTGGCCTGGTTCTTCTTGAAGGTACCGAGCATGGCGCTGGTCGTCATCCGGGCGTTGGCCTTTTTCACCCCGCGCATGGCGCTGCACATGTGCATGCCATCCACCACGACAGCCACGCCCTGGGGCTTGAGGGTCTCGTCCAGGAACTCGGCAATCTGGCGGGTCATTCGCTCCTGCACCTGCAGGCGCCGGGCAAACATCTCGACGATGCGCGGGATCTTGCTCAGGCCGATGACCTTGCCGTCGGGGATGTAGGCAACGTGCGCCTGCCCGAAAAAGGGCAGCATGTGATGCTCGCACAGGCTGTAAAAGTCGATGTTGCGCACGACGACCATCTCGTCGTAGCGGACGTCAAACACGGCGTCGTTGATCAATGCCTCGCCATCCACGTGGTAGCCGGCCGTCAGCTCCTCGTACATGCGGGCGATGCGCTTCGGTGTGGCGCGCAATCCCTCCCGGTCCGGCTCCTCGCCAATGGCCGTCAGGATGTCGCGCACCGCGCACTCGATCTCCCCGCCACACTCCTGATCGGGCAGGTCGACCAGGTCATTGCGAAAGGCATCGTATGTGCCGGTCTTTACTTGAATTTCGGACACGTCGTTCCTCCTTTATTCTTTTTCTCTTCAGCTCGGCCCTGACCCCACAGTCAGGACCGACCCGCCGGCCAGGCCTGGCTGGCGGGCCAGAACACCAGGTCGGGCCGATGAACAAGCCCCCCCTGGGGCAGGCTGCGGGCGATTTCCAGGAGCGTCTGCCCCGTCTCGGGGTGCCGGTAGTGGGGCGCCAGGTCGGCCAGGGGCCGGGCCACGTGGGCGTGGCGCAGGATGTCGGGCTCCGGAATACGGCGGCCGCGGACCTCCAGGACCTCGTGGTTAAAGAGCGAAATGTCGAGGTCCACGGTGCGCGGGGCGTTTTTGTCAGCCGTGCGCACCCGCCCCAGTGCTGCCTCGATCTCGAGGAGCACGCCATCCTTGAGCGTCTCGGCGTCCAGGTCCGTCGCGAGGAGGACGGCGCCGTTGACAAAATTCGGCCCGCCTGGTGCGCCTACGGGCTCCGTCTCGTAGGCCCGCGACACGGCCAGGAGCTGGCAGCGCTCGGCCAGGCGGCGAACCGCCTCCGGCAGGTAGTGCTCCGGCTCGACGTTCGAGCCCATGGAGATGAAAACGCGGTTGGCCGGCGCCGGACGGGGCCGGTCGCGGACGATCTCGACGCCCACGGAGCGGGCAAAACGCAGGGCCCCCGGCTTCTCAACGCGCACGGCGGCACGCGCGACCCGGGGCTCCTCCAGGCAGATGTTGGCGATCTCGGCTGCCATCTTTTCCACCAGGTAAAAGCTCGAGTTCTTGACCAGGGCAATGACCCGCTTGGTGATGGTCCGGTAGTTGACGGCGTCTTCTATTCGGTCAGAAGCCCCGGCCACGCGGGTGTCGGCCTGGAGGACGATGTTGACGAGCACGTCTTGCCGGTCACGGCGCTCCTCGGGATTTACGCCGATGACTGCTCGCAGCAGTAGGTCTTTGATCAGAATCTGGTCGGGCATGGGATCCTCGCGCGTCGTGTTGGGTGCTGCCTCGTCGGTGCGGCGGTCCGCAAGCCTCCCTGGCGTGGGACATGAGCCCTGGAGAAAACGTGCGGGGATCGCGCAAAACCCCGCCTGATCATTCTAATCCGGCTCGCTTCCATTGGCTGTAAGGGGTCTCACAGCCGGCACGCCCGGCGCTTATCAGCGGCGCGTGCCCGGCGAAAATTGCACACGGCGAAAATTGCATCTTGACAAACGGCGAAACCTGGAGTATAATTAACACGTGTTAGTAACGCGCGTTAGTAACGCGTGTTACTCAAAGGGAGGCAACGTTGGGCCGAAGGCAAGCAAGAAGCCAGGACGTGGCCAGGTTGGCAGGGGTCTCTCGAACCACGGTGTCGTTCGTCCTCAACGAAGTACCGGGGGTCAAGATCAGCGAAGAGACGCGGCAGCGCGTTCTACAGGCTGCCCGCGACCTGAACTACTACCCCGCCGCCGCCGCCCGTACCCTGGCCAGTGGCAAGACGCAGCGCATCGGGCTCATCCTCGGAGAAGGCCAGGCACGCCTGGGCGTCGATGCCTTTTTACCCCCGTTCCTGCAGGGTGTCACTGCCTCAGTTCACCGCCGTGGATACCTGCTCGTCCTGCAGCTCGCCGAAGACGTACCCAGCCACGAAGCCTACGCCCGCCTCATCCGCGAACAGCAGGTGGACGGCGTCATCCTGTCCGGCCCAAGGGATGGCGATCCCATCCTGGAGGAGCTGGCCGAGGACCGCTTTCCCCTGATTCTGCACGGGCGGCTCAACCGCACGGACTTTCCCATCGTGGACGTCGACAACCAGGCAGGCGCCTACCAGGCTGTGCAGCACCTCATCGGCCTGGGGCATCAGCGCATCGGCTTTATCTCCAACGCGCCTCTTTCCTACGCGGGCGCTCAGGACCGGTTCGCCGGCTACAAGCAGGCGTTGGGAGAGCACGACCTCGCCCAGGACCCGGCCCTGGTGCACACCGCCAGTTTTTTGCCCGGCTCGGGCCGCGCCGCCATGGAACGGCTCCTGTGCCTCGACCAGCCGCCGACCGCCGTATTTGCGGCCAGCGACGTGGTGGCCATAGGCGCCATGAGCGCCATTCACGATGCCGGCCGGCGCATCCCAGATGACGTAGCCATCGTGGGCTTTGACGACATCTTTCTGGCTGCCCACGTGCATCCCAGGCTGACGACCGTGCGCGTGCCGGCCTATGGCCTCGGCTGGACCGCCGCCGAGGTTCTTACCGCCCTCATCGAAGGCGACGAAGAAGTTCCCTCGATGATCCTGGAAACCGAACTCATCGTTCGGGAATCCTGTGGAGCGCCGCCAGGCGCTCGCAACTGAGCTTCGATCGTTCTCGGAGAACAACGGCCATGCGCGACGCTTGCGGAAGAGCCGCTGTTGCGCTGGCAAGACGCGATAGCTCGGTCCCAGGCCAGAAAGGAGGTAAAAGAACATTCGAGTGATTCCATTCCGCACGACACCCGAAGTCGATTTTCAACGAAGCACTCTCGGGCAGGTGCAGTGCCTGCCCCAACGATTTTCGTGTAACAGGAGGAGATTCAAATGAAACGCTCAATCTTTACTCTCGTGGCTCTGGTCGTCATCGCCAGCATGCTGCTGCTTGCTTGCGGCGCGACGCCCGAGCCCACCTCGGCGCCAGCGCCAACCGAGGCGGCGCCCGAGGCAACCACTGCTCCGGAGCCGACAACAGCTCCGGAGGCAACAGAGCCGGAGCCTGCGGTCGAGGGCGTGGAAGCGCCCTTTGCCGTCATGGCCGGCGGCTTCCTGGAGAGGGCCCTGGCCGGCGAGTTCTCCGGCACGACGGTCGTCGTCGACGGCCCCTTCACCAACCCCGACGACATCCGCTTCGAGGAGTCCATGGTCGCCTTCGAGGAGGCCACGGGCATCGATGTCCAGTACATCGGCGACAAGGAGTTCGAGGCTCGCATCGCCATCGCCGTGGACGCCGGCTCCCCGCCCGACATCGCCGACTTCCCGCAGCCCGGAGCAGTCGCCAACTTTGCCCGCCAGGGTCACCTCATCGACCCCACCTCCTGGATCAGCGAGGAATGGCTCCAGCAGCAGTTCAACCCGAGCTGGCTGGACATGGGCATGGTCCAAGATCCCGATGGCCAGCCCATGGTCGGCGGCATCTGGCACCGCTTCAACGGCAAGAGCCTCGTCTGGTATCCCAAGGACGACTTTGACGCCGCCGGCTACGAGATCCCCGAAACCTGGGACGACCTCCTGGCCCTCACCCAGACCATCGCCGACGACGGCGACGCCGCCTGGTGCGTCGGCATCGAGTCGCAGGCCGCCACCGGCTGGCCCGCCACAGACTGGACCGAGGAGATGGTGCTCCGCACCACCTCCCTGGAAAACTATGACGCCTGGGTCCGGGGCGAGCTGCCCTTCTCCTCGCCCGAGGTCAAGACCGCCATCGAAACCTGGAGCGAGATCTGGTTCAACCCCGACTATGTCTTTGGCGGCACCGACGGCATTGTCTCCACCTACTTTGGCGATGCCCCCGCACCCATGTTTGAGGATCCGCCCCAGTGCTGGCTCCACAAACAGGGCAACTTTATCACCGGCTTCTTCCCCGAGGGCACCCAGGCCGGCGTTGACTATGACTTCTTCTACCTGCCGCCCGTTGACGAGGCCTACGGCAAGCCCTTCCTCGTCGCCGGCGACATCATGACCATGTTCAACGACCGCCCCGAAGTCCGGGCCCTCATGGAGTACTTTACCACGCCCCAGTCCGCCTCCGGCTGGCTTCAGAACGGCGGCGCCCTGGCCGCCCACCTGACCGCCACCCCCGACATGTATGGCGTGGATCTCGAACGCGGCATCGCCGAGCTCGTCGCCGAAGCCACCAGCTTCCGCTTCGATGCCTCGGACCTCATGCCCGCCCAGGTCGGCTCCGGTTCCTTCTGGACCGGCATGACCGACTATGTCAGCGGCCTCTCTGACCTCGATACGGCCCTCGCCGAAATCGACGCATCCTGGCCCGAAGGGGCGGGGGCCCCGACGCCGAGCGGCGAGGGCGTGGAAGCGCCCTTTGCCGTCATGGCCGGCGGCTTCCTGGAGAGGGCCCTGGCCGGTGAGTTCTCCGGCACGACGGTCGTCGTCGACGGCCCCTTCACCAACCCCGACGACATCCGCTTCGAGGAGTCCATGGTCGCCTTCGAGGAGGCCACGGGCATCGATGTCCAGTACATCGGCGACAAGGAGTTCGAGGCTCGCATCGCCATCGCCGTGGACGCCGGCTCCCCGCCCGACATCGCCGACTTCCCGCAGCCCGGAGCAGTCGCCAACTTTGCCCGCCAGGGTCACCTCATCGACCCCACCTCCTGGATCAGCGAGGAATGGCTCCAGCAGCAGTTCAACCCGAGCTGGCTGGACATGGGCATGGTCCAAGATCCCGATGGCCAGCCCATGGTCGGTGGCATCTGGCACCGCTTCAACGGCAAGAGCCTCGTCTGGTATCCCAAGGAGGACTTTGACGCCGCCGGCTACGAGATCCCCGAAACCTGGGACGACCTCCTGGCCCTCACCCAG
>MTKX01009102.1_pt1 | contig 15975 bp, 14 predicted proteins | sample 1042771 | NCBI WGS metagenome assembly MTKX01 (sample SAMN06212183, study PRJNA360534) | anaerobic digester metagenome | biome: Wastewater treatment plant; material: sludge; isolation source: anaerobic digester fed with sludge from wastewater treatment plant | place: Denmark: WWTP Randers ... | reverse complement strand
AACAGCATTAAGAGAGCGTAAGCCCGTAAATCGGGTTTTCCTGTGCGTGCCTGAGCTTCAGCAGTTTTTAATGCCAGTTCCTGTTCTTCCATGGTCAGAATAACTGGCAGGGGACTGAGAACGGATTGTTGGAGGACTTTTTCCGCCGGGTCAGAGGGGATTCTGCCATTTTTAAATAACCAGCGAAAGAAAGCTTTGATTGAAGTGACGCGCCTAGCAAGGCTTTTCGGACTGCATGGTACACCCCTCCCGGATTGGAGCCACGCCAAAAATTGATTAATCTCACGGGTTGTGATTGATCCTATTGTCCGGTCTGGAGGCAGATAGGAAGCCAATAATTGCAAATCCCCAAGGAAAGCTTTAATTGTGTACGGAGAACGCCCCTGGTCCTTCAGGTACACCTCCCACCCCCGTAATGCAGGGAGAAGAAGGGTGGAAGAGGTGATGTGGATTTCCGGCAAGCTTGATGATGACATGGAGTCCTCCATTTGAATTGCGTATAGTCTATAACATTCTACACATTTCCACTCCACCTGTCAACAATAAAAACGCCGGGTGTTGCCCGGCGCATGGATTATTGGTGGTTGGTCGATTATTCTGCGTTAAATGCTCTTTGAAGGATGATCTGAATTGCGTCGTTGTTTGGCAGCAAGACGTTTGCTCCGGAATCCGGAACGATATAGGGGTACACTTCCGAAGGTCCAATGAAGTATTGGTGAATTTTTGAGGTATCTGAGAAGACCTGCAATGCAACTGGAGCCAGGCGTACCATCTCATCCAGCGGTAAATTCATGTCCACGTTATTTCGATATGCCTGGTATAACTCGGGTAATCTTGGAATGGCATTCAGGCTCATCAACTTGTTGAAGATTGCCTGGATCACTTCCTGAGCGCGCCGGGTGCGGTCAAAATCACTGGTGGAATATCGGGATCGAACATACCACAATGCCAGTTGACCATCCATATGTACCAGACCGGGTCCGACAGTGCAAAATCCATTTACGTTCTGGGGTAATTTGCAGGTGTCACTCAGCCTATAGGCTGCATTTACATCAATCCCTCCCAGACTATCGACGATGGAGACAAACCCATAAAAATTAGTCAGGATGTAATAATCGGGTGTAAATCCAAAGTTGGCTTGAAAAGTAGCCTGGGTCAAGGGGAATCCGCCGAACTCCTGGGAGGTGTTGAGGCGGTTGTTGCCCCAACCTGGGATCTGGACATATAGATCTCGAGGAAATGATATTGTGCTGACTGTATTCTTGCTGGGAGAAATCGAAACCAACAGGATCACATCTGTTCGGAAGTCGGCGGTATTGCGCATGTCAGATCCCAATACCAGGATATTGATCTGATCCTTTGGGATGATTAATCCTTCCTCGGTGGGAGTGGGAAGAGGTTCGATAGGTCCGCTTGTGGGGATTGGTTCCTGTGTCCCTTCTTGAACCGGGAAATCACCCGGCTGAAAGGGGGTGGGTGTAGGGGTGGCATTTGGATTTGGGGTTGCCCATAAATACGATCCCCCTCCCATCCGATTTATCGAGGGAAGGTTGCATGATGTGAGCGTTAAAGCGATCAGGATTAATCCAAATAATAAGTGGTATTTTTTCGTCATCATCTAAAAAATCCTGCCCCGGTTTCCGGGGTTGTGGTAATTGTTGGTGTGATCGTCACGGTTGCTGTGATTGTTGACGTTGGGGTTGGCGTGAATGTTCCCGTGGATGTTGGTGTGCTGGTTGGAGAGGGAGTTGGGGTTGGCGTATGAGTAAATGTTGGGATGGTGGTGTGTGTTGGCGTAAATGTCCAGGCGGGTGTTGGGAAAAGAGTGGGTGTCATTGTGGGTGATGGTCGTGGCGTATTTGTGGGCGGTAATGTCCGTGTAGGTATATTGGGCACATAAATTTTTTGACCCACATAAATCAATGTCGAATATCCCATGCAGTTGGCAAGCTGTAAATCCCGGACAGAAACACCAAAGTCAACACTTAATGCAAACAAGGTGTCATCTGGTTGGACAGTATATAGTATCCATCCTCGGGGTGGAGAACAGGATATTGTTGTGGGTGTGTAAGTGGGACGGGGGGTTCTGGTGGGTATGGAACCGGGTAAATACAAAACGGTTCCGGGAATGAGCAGGTCGCTGACCAGGCAATTGCCTGCCAACAGCGTCTGAACGGTTGACTGTTGTTTCTCTGCGAGGATAACCAGCGAATCACCAGCCTGCACCAGGTATGGAACCCATCCAGTGGGGGGAGGGCAGGAGGTTGGTGGAATCAGGGTGTTTGTGGCTGTCTGAGTAACAAATGTTGTGATTGTCAATTGTGGGGTGAGGTTGGGCGGGGCAATTGTGTTTTCAGGTTTGGGTTCCGGTGTCAGCGATATGCCGCCTTCGGTAATGGATAATGAAATCGCCCCGAATGCAATAATCACGGAGATTAAGAGGTACCCAATCCCAGTAATGATTTCCCGTGAGGTTCTCATGATCAAGACAAATCTGGTGTGGAATTTTGGGGTTGGATGGGAATCAGGACGCTGAAGGTTGTGGTTTCATCGGGTTTACTATTCACCCAGATCTGACCACCATGTGCTTCCACAAGTGCTTTCACAATGGATAATCCAACGCCTGTATCACCCAAGCCCTGAATCAGGGGATTTTCTGCCCGATATTTCCTGGAAAACACCTTGGATAAGTCTTCTGGTGGAATGCCACCGCCGTAATCGGTTACTTCGATTAGCAGCAGCGGGTTACTGGTATCTTCATCTTTGACTGAGATATTTAACTCGATGGTTCCTTCCACAGGTGTGGCAGTACCTGCGTTTTGCAGCAAATGAGTCAAAATTTGCTGTAAAGACTCTTTATCGGCGTACACATGGGGCAGTACGTCTGGAATATCGACTAGGAGCGTAATGTTCTTGGAACGCAATTGCCCGCTGGTCTCATTGATGCTTTGGTCAATAATGCTGCCCAAATCCACCGGTTCAGGAGCTGATATATTGACTTCTGGTGCGGATGTTATCTGAACCAAATCGTCAAGCAGGGAGCGCATTCGCTCTGTAGAACTTTTGATTCTTTCCAGGAATTTGCGCTGTAAAGCGCCTAAAATACCGACTGATTCGCCTAACAACAATTCGTTGTAGCCCAGGATGGAAGAGAGAGGCTGGCGGAGTTCCTGGATGATTGATGCAATCACATCCCGTTCCTCTCCGCTTATCTGCCCGGCTCGTCCGGCAGCTTCCTGTAGATCCATTATTTTGGCGTTTGCTTGCACCAGAGAATTTTGCAGCCTGGCAACTTCTTCCAAGGTAAGTTTAAGTTCATTCTCAAGCTGTTCGATCTGCAGGGGATTTGCACCTGGATTTTGTTGCAAAAGTTGGTTTCTTAAGATTTCGTTTTCAGAGAGAAGCCCCTCAATGGTGGACTGCGCCTCCTGTTGCAACGCAATAAGATTCTCGATTTGTATGGAAGCTTCAGGATTCACAGTTTCTGCGGACTCTCTCAACAGTGAAATTTCCTGAAGCAGGGTCTGGTTTTCGGATGACAATTCATTGATTTTTTCGAGCAGCGGGCTGTCCAATTGCCTGGTGGATGGTTCCGATTTGTAGGCATGGAGAAGGATTTGCGAAATGAGATCGCTGTGACTGACCAGAAAGGTTTGCTCGTCTGGTGTCCAAACATGGTTGGAGTAGGGGGATAAAAGCAGGATCCCACCCATCTGGGTTTGATCTGTATTTAATGGAATAAACAAGAGGTTTCCAATTTTGGAAATTTGCAGGGCTTCGCCAAGGGCGGATAATTCGGCTTGATGATCTTTTCCCGATGATATGTTCAGCGGTTTGGCACGCTGAATGGAATTGGCTAACGTGGGGACTTTTTGATGATCCATGGATGCAGCCGGGATGGTGTCCTCACGGATTAAATCAAAACCGGATTGCAGGATCATTTGCCCAAATAAATCCGGGGGTGTAACCAGAAGACAGAGGTCAGCAACCATGGTTCGACCAACTGCCTGTGTCACGGCTTCGGCAATTTCTTCCGGTTTTCGTGGAACGGCAACTTCCATCCATGCCTGCAAGGTGCGGGTATTATATCCATCTCTGCCAGATGAGGGGTTGGATGCTTGTTCCTGTAATTTGGATTGTGGGACGGCAAGAATTGCTTTGTGTGGAGTACCAATCCTGCGTGCCAGTGTTGGCAATAATGGAAATGCGCAGATTTGCGCCAAACGAATCGCACCGGAGAAATCAGCATCCAATTGCGGAAATACAAGGTTGATGACAATGCCAACAAGCAAAATTGTTAAAACCACCACTCCAATCCCCCATATGTCCGGGCGTTTGACCAGTAAAACGCCAATTCCTGCAAAGAGAATGATGGTACTGGCGATATTCCAGGCAGTATCCAACCACGTTTGATTGAATTTGAGGATTTCCGCGGAACCTGTCCATAAGGAAATGGAAAAAATCGCACCGAGAATGATTGCGGCGTTTAGCAGGATGTGGATTGCATCAATAGTACGGTTTGGATTTGGGAAACACCAGATCCAAACCAACCAGAGTGAAATCAATGAAACAAAACTTCGATCAAGGGGCGGAAGCAATATTCTTGGATTCGCCAACCCTTGAGCTGATAGCCCGCTCATGACAAAAAGGATGATTTGACCCAGCAGGAGTATTGAAAAACCGAGAATCATCCTTCGAATGGATGGTTGCTGAATGTCCGAATTGAGAAGCGCAGATTGCAATCCAGACATGATTGTGAATGCCAAGACTAGATGATAAATCAAATTGCCAGGTGATGTGATGAGAATATTAATAATCTGTTGGATGGGAATGTTCATAGGCAATGGTCCACAGGTTTGATTATAGCATGGACAAATGGATGGATGGAATAAGGTTTGCAAAGGTTGACAAATGCAGAATATCCGGTAAAATTCATTTCGTTCCGTGCCGAAGTGGCGGAATTGGCAGACGCGCTACGTTCAGGGCGTAGTGGGCGTAACGCTCGTGAGGGTTCAAATCCCTCCTTCGGCACCATATCCCCCGGGAAAACCGGGGGATTTTCATTTCCCAACAGGTACAAAATGTGCAACATAACCATTCATATCCATTGCATAAAAATATTGGGATGGATTGGCTTGTAACCTGGTTCCAATTGAGGTAAGATATGCATATGAAGCGTCTGGTGGTGGATAAAAAACGACTTGTCATGATTGCGGGATTGATCGTTCTCTTCCTTTTGATGATCGATCTGAATAACCGGATTGTTATCAATAATCGTTTGAGTAGTGAGCGCAATCAGATGGGAACCCAGGTTTCCAACCTGCGTGCAACAGCCACCATGATGCATACGCAAATTGCGTTTGCCACATCGGAAGCTGCGGTCGATCTTTGGGCAAGAGAAAAAGGTCATTATGTTCAACCGGGGGATCAATTGGTTATTCCGCTTCCACCACCAGGAGTTACGCAGGCACCTGTTTTTGTTCCAACCCCCACGATCCCGTCTGTGGAACCATGGGAGGTTTGGTGGGCGTTATTCTTTGGTGATTAATTTTTTAGCGCCATATCCAATTTGTTGCAAGGTTTATGCCTCACGCAGACAGCGGATAGCAACCATTGTTAAATCATCGCTGGGTGGGGCATCTTGACGAAATTCTTTCAATATGGCGTCAAAGTTTTGCAGAAGCTCTTTTACCGAACCAGACCGGGTTTGCAATAACGATTGACCGATTCGTTCCTCTCCAAATGACAACCCTTCTGGTGACAGTGTGTCTGGCAACCCGTCTGTATATAACAGCAGTATGTCCTCTGGATGAATTTGGATGGCATGTTCTTGATATTTGCTACTCTCCATCACACCAAGTGCCATACCCCCAAGTGGAAGGCTCTCCAATTCATTTGTATCGCTCCGGTATATGAGTGGCCGGTTATGTCCAGCGTTGGTGTAGATTAACTCTTTCTTTTCCAGGTCCAGGATTGCATAAACTGCGGTAACAAACAGTCCATTGGGGGAATCCACCAGTAACAATTTGTTTACTTTTTCCAAAACACGTGCAGGAGATTGCACATTCAACATGGAGCGAATGAGAGTCCTGGCAACAGTCATGTAGAGTGCAGCGGGCAGTCCTTTGTCAGATACATCAGCAATGACCAAGCCCAGTTTACCTTTCGGCAGGCGAATGATGTCGTAGAAATCCCCACCCACCTGACGGGCGGTTTGCCACCGGGTATCAATCTCCCATCCCTTAACTTTTGGCAGTCGGTTCGGAAGGAAGGTTTGTTGGATCTGCCGGGCAACCTGGATTTCCCTTTCCAGGCGTTCCTGGTTCACCATTTCCTGTTTCAACCGATCATTTTGGATTGCCAATGCAATTTGTTGGGCAATTCCGTTGATTAATTCCAGCCGGCGTTCCTGGAATGTATTGGCGGAGCCAGCATGTTTTGTGAGAAGCACGCCAAACAATTGTCCTTTGACCGAAATTGGAAAACCAATGATCCAGCTGTTTTGGCTGGTTTCTTCAATGGTTGGGATGATTCCAGGGGAGAGGGGGGAGAGGAGACTCCAATCCAATGGCGTTGTCGTTGTGTCGATTTGGGGAGCGGCAGCCATCACGCCATGATTACTGACGGTATCAAGGATGGGATATTGACCGCGCAGATGGGTGGTTTGGAGAACCATTTCATCCAGTTCGTGAGAGCCAGTAAAAACTGCATTCGGTAAGTATTCAAGGCCCTCATCATCGAGCAGATAAATAACACAGGACTCCACTCCGACAAAAATTGGAAGCAGGTTCAGGATCGTTTCCAGTGTGTCAGAAAGCTGATCTTGTCCAGCAACAGCCTGGGCAATTTGCAACAAGACTGCTGTGACGTAAGCTTCCTGTTGGCGGGTTTCAAGTAAGTGAATATTTTCAATGGCAACGGAGGTTTGGTGGGCTATTCCCTGGAGAATGGAGAAGGTATTGGGATCAAATCCCATTTCCTGTGGAGCGGATGATTGTGTGTACTGTTGACCCACCAGGAATGCCCCCAGTATCTGACCATGGGATTGCATAGGCAGAAGGATAATTCTGTTATGACTGTCTGTTTCAGGTTTGATGGGGAGGTGAAGCTCTTCTTCAAGATTATTGATCAATATGGGAGTGTGTTGTGATAAAAGATTTGAGAATGCAGGAACAGATGGATCAAGCAGAAGAATGCCCAAATCAGGAAGTTCCAATCCATAATGTGCATGCAGTGAAAACGCCTGTGAATCCTCATCCCATATGAAAAACGCACACTTATTGACGCCAGCAAGGAGCGGCGTCAACCGGACCATTGTTTCAAGCAACTCATCCAGGTCGGTGATGGACTGGCAAGCCTCGGACACTTGTAGCAGGACGGTTGATATCCATGCCTGTTCCTGGGAGGACGCGAAGAGCCGGGCATTTTGAATGGCAACTGCCGCGTAGCCCGAAAATGTTGTTGTCATGGTACGGGCTTCATTTCCATAACGACCGTTGGTCGCATGAACAAGCGATAAAACTCCCAATGCTTTATTCCCAGACATCAGGCGGACTGCAATTGAAGAATAATCCTTGGGAAATTCCAGAATTTTTCCCAATGGGCAGTGTGGATCATCGGGAACGCGGATAATTGGGGAATCGGCAGCCATGACTGTTTCCATCCAGGAGATGGTGTCTTCCGGAGCTTCCATAATTGATGGAAGTTTTTCCTGATCAACACCCTGAACTGCACGTGGGATTAAATTGGAGATTGAAGAAAAATCTCCCTCCGGGTCATCCACCAGCCAGATGGCAGCAGCGTCAATTGGTAAATTTCTCTGCAGCTCTGCAAGAATCTGTTGGAGAATGACATCCAATGATGCCCCCGCGGAAAGCAGGTGTGACACTTCCCGAAAGCTATCTGCCACTTGACGCCGCCATTGCTCAGTGCGATACAGGGTGGCGTTTCGGATGGCAAGAGCAACAGATGACGCAAGTGACTCAAATATCTCGATTTCGTTTTCCCCAAACCCATTGGTATCCGTGCTTTGAATATCCAAAACCCCAAGCACTTCCGTGCCAAACTTCAAGGGAATGGTTAATTCCGATCTGGTGTCCTGGGGGGAGCCGTCAAAGGGGCGGAATAGTGGCTGTTGCTGGATATCATTGGCAAGCAAAGTTTCGCCTGTACGGGTTACGTGAGGGATCATTCCGGATGGATCATCAATGGAGTAAGTCAGCCTCTGAAGCTCCATGGTGTCTTTGCGGTTCCCACTACCAGCAGCATAAGTGATCATCCGTCTTCCCCAGTGTGCCAGGTACAGGTGAACGTATGGATAACCAAATCTGTCATGAATCAAATCCACAACCTTGTCCAGCAGTTGATCCAGTTCCAGGATGGAAGTAATGGCGTAACTCACATCCAATACTGCCGATATTTGATCGGTTTGCCAGCGCAGGTTGCTGTAGAGTCGGGATCCCTCCAGTGCAATGGCAACACTATCCGCAAGAGAGTGCAGTACCATCAAGTCATATTCATGAAATGCGTTTGGAAATTCAGATTGCAAATCCAACACGCCGAGGATTCGATCCCCAACTTTCAGGGGTAGGGCGACCTCGGATTTTGTTTCGGGAAGAGATGGGGCGGGATGATACAGGGGTTCCTGGCGTACATCCGGTGCAATCAATTCCCGACCGGATTGTGCAGCAGTGCCGACAATTCCATCCCCCAATGGTATCGGATCTGGTGGATTGGTGTTGAGGTCACGCCTGGAGTGCCCTGCGATGGATTGAAATTCCAATACACCACGTTCATCATCAAGCGTAAAAATGGAAATATTATAGTAATGAAAGGTTTCTTTGATTAAACCGGTTACGCGTTCGCACAAACTACGTACATCCTGGTTGTGAGCAAGCTGTGAACTGACGTCTCTGACCAGCGAGAGTTGTTCAAAACGCCAGTTTTTTAATTGAACCTGCCGGAAAACCTGCATCCCCAAGGCTACGTAGGCGGCAAGTCCTTCCAGAAATTGGATCTCTTCTTTGCGGAAAATGGGTCCGTTGGGTCTATCAAGATGCAAAATTCCCAACAGGTAATCCTGTGCAAGGAGAGGAATTGCGGCTGATATATGGGATGAATTTTGATCTGAAATAATCACCCTGGAGTCAATATCGTCACCTGTACAAAAACCGGCGTATTCACAGAATACATCCTGAACAATGCCGGGTGCTGTATCGGAGGGCAGGAGTGTGACGTTGGGTTCCCCCGGAAGTGGGTAGGCTGGTTGGGCAAACCAGAGTTTTGCCTTGCAACCGAGGATGGAGTGAATCGTTTCCTCAATTGAAGTTGCCTGGGCATATGTATTTGGCTGGTTGAGAATCTTTTCGCCCAGATGAAGGAAAACTTTCCAGTCCGGGGTTTCAGAAAGATGAGCAAGGTTCATCAGGCGTGCAATCCCGATATTTGGTCATTGTAAGGATGTTATGCCCATCAATATAGTCAAATTGTACATCATCCATCCATTTCCGGATGATAAAAATGCCAAGACCATGATCTTTACGTTTTTTCAACGGGGCGTTGACATCCGGCGGCAGGACGGAATCCGGTGAAAATTTTCTGCCGTTGTCCTTCAAAATAATTGTTATGGCTTCTGGTGTGGTTAAAATTGTGAACTCAATGACACCGTCAGAGATACCGCAATAAGCGTGCTCAATGATATTTGAGCACGCTTCGTCAACAGCGGTTTCCAATTTATAGGTTTCAAAAGGACTCAAGCCGGCAGCCTGGGCGATGGAACGGACAAATTCCGCTATTTCTTCCAGGCTTTCATACCGCCCGGGGAAAAATCGGGTGATCATGCAGATGCGGGTTAAAAATTGCCTACTGCGGTCAGCAGGTCATCAAAAATCTTGAAAAGAACATTGAAACCTGCCAGTTCCAGGGCTGCAAGGATATTGGCTGGCACCTGGGCAAGAACCAGTTCGCCCCGGTTATATCGTTTGCAGGTTTTTTGCGTGGTGATCAATACTCTAAGACCAGCAGAGGAAATAAATTCCACATCACTCATGTCGATGACGATATGATATCGCCCCTGGTCGGTGAGCGAGGTTAAGGCAGCACCAAAATTCGGTGCAGTTGCACTATCAATACGCCCTTTGACTTTGATGACATCACAATGTTTATACTGCGTGTGGATTGTTTCCATACCAACCTCCGGAGAATACGATCAAATTTGACATGATGATTATATCATGATGAGAATAAGTTAATCTCGTGTATTTCCTTGTTTTGGGGTAGAATAATTTGGAATGTCCCAGGTGGATGTTGAAACTAAATTTGATATTGAAAACTACCGAAAAGGATGCAATATGAGTGGAAAGGATTCACCACAAAACGTCATAGATTCATACAAAAAGCGGCAAAAGATGATGCCCATGCTGATATGGGGACTGGCAGGTGTCCTGGTTCTTGCCGGGATCATTATCTTGATTTCCTGGTTTGCTGGACCGAATCGCCCTGTGCTCTTCCCCACCCAAACCCCAACCGTGACAGCTACATTTACCCCAACGCCTGTCACACCCACTGCCACATTTACACCAACCCCAACGGTTACAGAAACACCAACCATTACGCCTACGTTCACGCCGAGTGGTCCCTTTGATTACACGGTGCAGGATGGTGATACCTGTTGGGACCTTGCTGCAAAGTATGAAGTGGACATCCTGGTGCTTCTGGCGCTGAATAATTTCCCGGCAGGAACCTGCCCAATTAAACCGGGGGATGTTATTAAAATACCCGCCCCGGGGCAGGAATTGCCAACATCAACTCCGCTACCTACTGGTCTCCCGCGCGGTACCATCATTGAATACACGGTGCAAACAGGTGAAACGCTGGCAATTATTGCAGCCAAGTTCAACTCCACGGTGGATGACATTATGACCAGGAATAAGATCACTGATCCAAACACGATTTATGCCGGTCAAATTCTGAAAGTTGCCATCAATCTCGTTACCCCGACACCAACCCGGCAGCCAACATTGACGCCATTACCTTCAACGCAAACACTACCGGCACCAACCGCGACGCCTTGATCCGAATATTACATATCCCAATGGTCCAGCCCATATTGAATTTCTGATAACACGGCTGGGTCAATCTCGGATTGGCGGGCAACGTTCAGCATACGAAGTGCTGATTGCCCGCCAATTTGCGTTAATGCCCAGGCTGCATGTTCTCGAATTAAAGGGTCTGATTCATTCAGGAGCACATTTCCCAGGGTTTTAACTGACTCGAATGATTTCTGATTGCCGAGGACAATGGCGGCATTTCGAAGGATGCCGCTTCTGCGTGAACGAAGAATTGGACTATGTGCGAATTGCGTTTTAAATTCATTGGGAGAGATTGAGAAAAGAGCCGCAAGATTGGATATTTCAGGAAGGTCATAAGGTAAAAAAATGGAACTGCCTTCATGATTTGCAAACCGCTGATTCCATGGACAAACTTGCTGACAAATATCGCATCCAAAAACCCAATTCCCGATTTTTGATCGGTATTCTCGTGGAATTCTACCGCGATGTTCAATCGTCAGATAAGAGATACACTTTCTGGCATCCAGGGATCGGTCAGGGAGGATGCAGTTTGTGGGACAGGCATGGATACATCTTTCGCAAGAACCGCAGAACTCATCCTGGATTGGATCGGTAGCGTTTAGTGGAATATCTGTGAATATTTCTGCAAGCAGAAATGTGGAACCGTGAGCAGGGTGGATTAAACAGGAGTTTTTTCCTATCCATCCAAGCCCTGCCTGTTGTGCCAGTGATTTTTCAAGAATGGGGGCGGAATCGGAAAAGATTTTGTATGAAATTGAGGCATGCAACTCATTCATCAGGCTTAACATGAAATTATTCAATACTTCTGGAAATACATCATGATAGTCCCGTCCCCAGGCATATGTAGCAACTTTTCCCGATCCAGCGTTCCATGCACGGCGATCGTGATCGGGAAAGGGATACGCAGCTCCTATACAAAGAATCGATCGACAGTCGGGGAATAGCAGGGAGGGTTGGGAACGTTTCCGGATCGCGTCCTCCCGTCCAAGATAGAACATATCTGCATGAAATCCATGACCCAGCCAGCGAAGATAATTGTCAAAACCGGAAGGGGGATTGGGTGTGGTTATACCAACCAGGATTAATCCTTGATCATGCGCCAAACCTTCCAGAACAGAGTGGGAGGTTTTCATGGTGCTGAGAAATATTCCGTCTGAATAGCGGAGATGTTCACATCTGTCCTATTAGATAAGATCTCCCAGAAGATTTGTGGAGAAAGGATGTCATCTCTTGCTGTTGAATACAATTCACGGAGAAAACCAAAAAAGACATCATCCCCAACAGATGTTCGTAGGTCGTGAAAGAATTTTGCACCTCGCAAATAGACCGCATTCCGATAGGGCAAATAACCAGGGTAATCATCAATGGCGAGGTCGATTTTCCCGGAAGGTTGATAGAAATTGACGCGATATGCCCACCACCAATCCGTTGTATTTTTTCCTTCCAGTTCGTAAAACAAGTATTCGGAATAGGTTGCCAGCGATTCATCCAACCATGGATGCATAAATTGGTCATTACCCACTTCTGCGTACCACCATTGGTGAGCAGTCTCATGAGCCGCAATCAGGGTTAGATATGTCCGGTCTGTGCCGTCGTATAAATTATAAAAACCCCGGCTCAGAAAGTATAAACCGTCATACTCCATGCCATCCAGAAAATCTGCTTCAACAATGGAAAGAGTTTGGTGCGGATAGGGACCAAACAATCGGTTGTAGAGTTCTACAGATTTTTTGGTTGTTGAAAGTGCTTCCTTGGCGGCTGAGTTTGAAAATGGTGAAAAGGCGTAGCTGTAAATGACAACATCCCCAACGCGATCTTCCAGGATGGAATAGCTGGTTCCTGCACTAAAGACGAAATTGCGCGCATCGGATAGCTGATAGGCGAAGTGATGATTGGCGGTTGCAACCGGAGCAGAGCTTGCCGCAATGGTCAGGTTGACAGGCGGGTTAACCATTTCCAATTGAATCTCAAAATTAGCTGTTTCATATACCTGGTGTTCCCCATAATAGTGTGGATGATACATAATCCAACCGGATTCAGCCCGGAATGGGGGGAAGTAGAGATGCCAATCCACCAGGTTGACCTGGTTTTGCGTGTAGCCAAAGGGAATCGGGCGGGTGGCTGCAGAGTCTTCTGGAATGGGGGGAATCTTGATGGTGTAAATCAATTCCAGCCTAATTTCCTCCCCCGGTGCAAGGGGTGCGGCTAATGGGATCAAAAGCCAATTTCGCTCCAATTCCCAGTTGGTAATTTCGGTACCGTTGCCTTGCTGGATGGTGTGAATATCAAGGCAGTTGTCCCAAGTGTTGGTATCTGCAATCATATAGAGATCATTTATTGAAACAATCGAGTTGTTCTTATAGGTTGCAATTTGATCGACATCCACTGTGTTGTTCGGAAAATCCCACTTAACTTGAAATGAATAGGATATTTCTGGAATCATTTTGCTGGGGGCGGGAGTATCGGTCTTGATTGGCACGAGAGTTGGATTTGAGTCCGTTGGCTGTAATGCGGTGGCTGTCTTTCCTTGCATTGGTGTGACGGTTGGAAGATGAACGATTGAAACAGGTGTCGTTGTACATCCTGCCAGCAGCAGGATGGTGAATAATAAAACAAGGGGGAAAGATAAATGTTTGCTCATCTTCTAATTATAAAAATAATCCCCATTGGTTGGTCGTTCCAATGGGGATGTTTTTATACAGAGTAGACTAAGGGGTGGGCGTGACAGTTGGTTCAGTTGTTTGGGTCGGTCCAACTGTTGCTGTTGGTGCCGGGGAAGTGGGCGTAAAAGCTGTTCCTGATACTTTAATCACGATGGATACACTGTAAAAGTTGGTTCCTTCAGAATTTGTCAACACCCAAATACTGTTGTAATCGCCTGGCAATGCTGGAGCTCGCATTTGCAACACGATATCAATTTCATTATCTGGTTTGACTTCCTTGGGCAGAACGATATCAGAAGCATTCATCCGACCTCCCGAACCGGCATAAAATCGGAACTGGTATTGAGTGGTCCACGTAGAGCTCCCGGTATTTTTAATCCGCCAGGTCATTGTAAAGCTCTGGTTGGGCGTGAATTCTGTTCCGTCCGTGGGAGATTGTAATATCCACAATGCCTGGTCTGGCAGGGTTGGTTTAACTGTATTCGTGGGAAGTGGAGCCTGGGTTGTTGCCAGGGGCGTGGAAAGGGTTGGGGTAACTTCCATTTGAGTGGAAGTTGGCTCAGGTGTGGGTGTGGCAGTTGCTGTTGGTTGAGAAGCTGCTGTTTGAGTTAATTTTGCAGCAACGGTGATTGCTGCCTGGGTGTAAACCGCATTCGCATCCAGTGTGGGAGTGGATGCTGAGGTTTTTCCACAACCAGACAAAAGGATGGTTCCCCCAATCAGTACAATACTGATGAATAATCTTAGTCCATGTTTCATAACAGATCCTCCGAATTGATCAATGGCTTGATTGCCAAACTTCTATTCTCATTTGGCAACCATATCTTGTCAAGGGAAATATTAAGATCCCGTGAGAGTCAGGGTTGAGGCGTGGCAACCTGGTAGGCAGACATTATGGGATTTTTGAATTCAATGCCTGTGGATGGTGTGAATGTAAAGTATGAGACAGAGCCTGGATAAATTTCGAATAATTGCTGATAACCTGTCCCGCGATGGGAAAAAGAAAGTAAATATCTCCCGGATGGCAGGTCGCTCAACACCAAGTTCTCCCGGTACACTTCATCCGGGTGCATGGTGGCTTCATAAGTAAATAACTCATAACGGAAGCTGGTATCCAGATTTTGGACTTTTATGGGCATTCCAGTTAAGTAAGCCCCGTAAGAAGTTGTCAGTGTACCGACGAGAACCCCCATGTTTTGTGGTGGAACAAGCCATAATTCCGGGTTTAAGGTATGAAAATAACTATTATCATTCGCAATCCGGACTTCAAAATGTAAATGTGGACCGGTCGTGTTGCCTGTATCTCCCACCAACCCAATTTCTGTACCGGTTTCTACGCGTTGTCCAACAACGGCATCCACGCTGGACATATGTGCATATACCGTGATCAAATCGTGCCCGTGATGACCAAAATCGTGCAATACAACCACTGCAAGCCCATAAGGATCATTGGGATCATTGTCGCCATGCAAGTATCCATAGCCTGCCCAAATTACCTTGCCGGGTGCTGCTGCCAAAATTGGAGTTCCATGAGGAGCAACGATATCCACGCCGGTGTGGAGGGATGTTGTGCCAGGAAATTGATATCCATATCGGTAATCAGCCAAAAACCAGTTTACTTGATCCACCTGGATGGGTCGCATAAAATAAAAATGATCGTTTGGTGACAATGCCCAGGGTGATTCATTTAGCGGGGGTCTCCACGCGAAATTTGGCATTCCGGTCGCCGAGGGATACTCCAATTTCACGGGATCGGAACCCGTGTGAGGGAATGATGTAGGGTCGAGGGCTGGATTCTGTTCAACCTGTGTTCTGACCGGGGTCTGAATCACAACAGTTTCAACAGGAATGGGAGAGTCAAATGGTTGCGGATTACAACCAGCCAGGACAACGACCAGGAGGATAAATATGAATGCAAATTGTCTCATGGATTTGTTGATCCGCTGGTTGGAATCGCTGTGGGAATGAAGGTTGGTGTTACCAGTGCTTCCGGAGGATATAGTTGGGTCATTGCTTCCTGCCAGGTCAGTTCATCTGTTATCACAAATTCGTTAAAGTGGGAGGCAGGATAATAAGTTCTCCAACTCCGATCGGCTGGCAGGCGTTCCCATCCCTGTGTGGATAATACATCCGTCAGGTCAATCCAGTACCCGGAGGGCAGGCTTCCGTTTTTCCCTCCCTGTTCGTAAGCCGTCATATCCCCGGAATATCGTGCGTCAAAA
>MTKX01000699.1_pt1 | contig 15975 bp, 16 predicted proteins | sample 1042771 | NCBI WGS metagenome assembly MTKX01 (sample SAMN06212183, study PRJNA360534) | anaerobic digester metagenome | biome: Wastewater treatment plant; material: sludge; isolation source: anaerobic digester fed with sludge from wastewater treatment plant | place: Denmark: WWTP Randers ... | reverse complement strand
CATAGGCATAAGCAAGGATCATATGGGCCGCCTGTTCCAGTCCTTCAGCCAGGCAGATCCATCGACCACCCGAAAGTTCGGCGGCACTGGCCTGGGGCTGGTGATAAGCAAGAACCTTGCCGAGAGAATGGGGGGAAGAATATGGGCGGAAAGCGAGCCCGGAAAGGGATCAGTTTTTTATTTCACTATCAGAGCCCAGCCCACTTCTGCGGCCCTACCAGAAAGAGAAGAGGATATGCTGGTTATGGAAGTGCCAGATATTGAGGGCAAGAGCAAAGCAGATTTGAGAATACTTCTGGCTGAGGATAACGCCGTCAACCAAATGGTAGCTCTGCGCATGCTGAAGCGGTTAGGCTACCAGGCCGATACGGCAGCCAATGGTAAAGAGGTCCTGGCTGCCCTGAAGAGACGATCTTACGACATTGTTCTCATGGATGTGCAGATGCCAGAGATGGATGGCCTGGAGGCCGCCAGGCTCATTCGCAGTGAAAAAGTAGGCCATCCTTATATTATCGCCATGACCGCCCATGCCATGAAAGGCGATAAAGAGGTATGCCTGGAGGCAGGGATGAACGATTATGTATCCAAGCCGGTGAGGATGGAAGAGCTGAGGTCAGCCATCCTGAGGGGCTATGGACCTGGATCAAAACTTGTACTGCCCACCGGGTCAGGCTGATGAGAGCGGATCTACTGCAGGAAATGTCTAATAATCTCCTTGATGCACTTGCATAATTGCTTGGTCCTGATTCTAGCCATTATAGTTCCGATTTAGGAACGCTAAATATCTTTAAAGCGAGACTATTTTGCAGATTCATCGCTCAAAATTCTAAAAATAGGAGGCTGGAGAGACGCAGCATATTTTTTAACTGGCTGATGAGAGGGCAAGCATGATCAGGAATGCCAGCATTACGCTGCATAAGAGGATTATGTCACCGTATTTGCCCTGCATCAAAGCGCTAAGGCCTGACAGCATGCAATCATTCTCCCCATCCACCATCCCTTCCCCTGAAACCACTCTCACCCGTGACATAAAATACAATTGGATTGAATGTATTTAAGTAGCTATTTTTCACATTGGCGTTTTGTAGGAAGCATCTGCGCTAATTTACATCATATGAATCACATCTAGATCTCATATTGGAATTAGATGAAAAATTAGTGCTGAAAAAAAAACATATTACAGCAGGTTCTATCATTGATGAAAGACAATCCCAGAAAAGCTTTCTCAAATTACCTATAAATAAGAAAGGATCAAATTTTTGATTGGAAAAAGAAAAAAATATTGTCATGATGCTGCCTATTCGATTGTAACCTCCTTGCCCTTTCGCTTCTCTTTCTTATCCAGCTCTACAGTCAGGACTCCGTTCTTGTATGAGGCTTTAGCGCTATCAGCGTCCACTGCCGAGTCAAGGTAGATCATCTTGTAGAACTTTTTTTCGTCATCTGTCTTGATCTCCAAGCTGTCCTCGGCCACATCAAGCTTTACCTTGTCCTTATCTACGCCAGGCAGCTCCACGAATATCCTGTAGCGGTCTTTTTCACTCATGACATCTACCAGAGGCTCCCGGCCCTGGCTGGGCTCAATTCCCCGGTAGGAGGGCTTTATGTTGCCGAACTCTCTGAAGACAGGCTCCTTTCCGGGCTCGGCAGTATAGCTGAAGCCATAAACAAAGGGGCCATATCTCCGGCTTATGCCTCCCGGGGTCTCCTCCTCCCTAACCAGTGTCTTGAATTCTGAGGGGATGGATTCATCAAATCTCTTAATCATATCCTCAAACGGCTCCTTGAACCAGTCCTCCTCGAACTTCTCCTTTCTCTCGAAAGGAAAGCCCTTGGTGAAACTCTCAAATATATCAAATATGGATGGATATCTCTTGTCCCACATTTCACTCTCACCTCATGATTACTTTGACATACTAACTTAAGGATAGTGATAGCATATAAATTTTTTGTCTGGATGGCAGGAGCAAAACAATGGAAACTGGATTGTGCCCCGTTTAATGGAGATTTAGGTCAGTCTTTCGCGAAAGATGTCTCATACAGCTATAATTGAGCTGGCGCTGATTGGCTTCTATCGGATGGGGGAAGTCTAAGGGTGATGTTAGGAGTACGCATAACGCCCAGTCTGAGCTACAAGCAAGGTGGGTCCGTATTCCGCAATCCTTTTCCCTTTTTGCCGCCAATACAGGCAATCATGTCGATTCCAAACCGGGTATTGCAAAAGCTATCTAGCGACGAAGAGATAGTCTATCAATTCGAAAAACCATTTAGCTTTAAATCACCAGGCTTGGTTTTCACCAATAAGAGGCTGATATATTACAAGCCCAAGTCCTCGGGCATAAAGCTTGAGCAGTATAGCTGGGGGGATGTGGACAAGATCAGCATGGAAGAAGGTCTTGTGAATGGAAAGATTGAGTTCGAGATGAAGGGAGATCATGAGATCGAATTTGAGGATATTGCTAAGAGCTATGTTCGGGAGATGCATGCCATAGCCACAGATTTAAAAGAGAATTCTCATGCCGGCCGAGCCAGAATCAGTGCCCTCACCGATTCATTGAGGCCTATGTCGTCTTCCTTGGCCAGCAGTCAAATTGTGCCTAGGAGATCTGGTATGGGTTTTATAGCCCGGATGTGGACCGCAGTCCAGGCCAAGATGAATAGGATCATGGGAACAGTAGATACGAGAGGTGACCTCGACCAATCCCATGAAAAGCAGTTGCTCCTGCTTCAAGATGTCAAACGCAGTGTGGCCCATTTTGCCGCCTGTTGTGAAAGGGTAGAACTTCAGAGGGAGAAACTGCAATTAAGCATGGAAAAGCTGGAGACCCAGGCCAAAGAGCAGTTGCTCAAGGGCCGAGAAGATCAGGCAAGAAAAGCTCTGGAGAAGAGGGCTGTGCTCCAGGCCCAGGCAGCTTCACTGGATCAGCAGATAGCCGACCTGAAAGAGCAGCAGCATAAGCTTGATGCAGCAGAAAACCGTCTGGCGGCAAAGATTGAGTCATTTAGGGCTAAGAAGGAGGCCATTGAGGCGGAATACTCCGCAGCCGAGGCTCAGGTGAGAATAGCAGAATCTCTGACCGGCATCAGCGAGGAGATGGCAGATGTGGGAATGACCTTAGATCAGGCTGAAGAGAGGACCCTGAATATGAAGGCACGCTCAGCCGCCTTGGATGAGCTGCTGCAATCCAGAACCTCGTGCGATTCATCTCCTTTAAGCGACCTGGAGCAGGAGATCGCACTGACCAAGGCCAAGGGCAGCATAGATGATGAGATTGAACGAATAAAAGCAGAGGCGAAAAAGGGAATATAAATCGAGGTCGAAAATTATCGCAGCTTTCAACCTCAGCTGTGATCCTGTGGCCGGAGCACAGAGGGGCCCAGGGGATCATTCTCTTTTTCAGACCAGATGCATCAGATATACATTGGCTCCGGCGGTCCGGATACCCTTCCCATCTGGCCTTCCCCAAAGACCTCCTGGAACTTCCAGACCACATACAGCTCGCATTTGAAGTTCTCCCGGATGACTTCCATCAGCTTGTTNNCCATCTCGAAGCTGGATTCCCGGAAGAGAAGATCATAGCGCATATGCCAGATCAGCCTCTCTCTCTCTTTGGGGGGCATGGACCACAGGGCCTGATGGTGCTGCTCGGCCAGCTTGATCCGGCTGAAAACCACAATCATATCCTCATGATCCTTGGGCTGAATTATAGACAGGTGACGCCCGGATTTGGCAGGATACTCTGCCGCTATTTGAAAATGGAGGTTCTCCTCCATGAGCTGCTCCTTGAAAAGACCTTCCTCAGTAAGCCAGGCCACAACATCATCTCTGGCCTTCTCTATCTCCTTGCTGGACATCTCTATTCTCACCACATTCAGTCAGGGATATGCCTCCTCCGGTTTAATATTATGCTTTGAGTGCGCTCATTCAACTCACCAAGCAGTTGGACGAAAAGATATCTTACTGAGCCGCACGGCTGCTACAATAGGTCAGAGCCAATCCCCTAAGAAAGACAGACCAAGAGGGAGTTGTAGAATGCAGAAACGGGCTGTGAGGTTTGGGCAGGCCAAGCACTGAGCCATAGTGCCCCATTGGGAACCACCCACCATAAGTGAGGGTCTTGAGCCCGCCTTTCGCCATCACACAAGCGACGACGAGGCAGCACTGGAATCAAGGCACAGCGCCCGTCTTACGGGGACATTTCATCAGGGATGAGATGCCTGCTCTCGTATCGCCTGCACACAAGCTATTCATGCCGCACTCACTTAATAACTGTGTGAGGTGTGTCGCACTCATGCCGAAGGCTTCGCATGGCGCAAAGCGCTCCTTGATCGAAATACAGATATCAATAGGAGCTTAATCGGCTACAGTTTTATCTTGCGGCAATATCTATTCTTTCGCAATCGTATAAATATTCTTCGAAACATGTATATTATATAAATACTTAAATCTTAAAACTGTGAGCTGACTCAGGATATCAGACTTTTCTGCGGGGTCCGGTAGTCGTCTATCGCAAGATATGCCTGATCAGGTGCATATTCATGGAGTCCACATATGGAAAGAAGATCGCGACAATATCACCAGGAGCAAAGATCAGACTCGCCCGTCTAAGGACAGCTGTATCTCCAGGACCGAGGACCTGCTGGAGAGCATAGTTAAAGAGGCAATCCGTGGGCAAAAAAGCTGGGAATGAGGATGGGAATGGGCGGGAGGCAGGCGTTGGGTATGCTATGAGCAAATTTTAAATCAATCTATTATCTGAACATGGCCTTCATCTCAAAGATCCCCTCTTCATTTCTCTTGCTAATGTCAAATCCCATCTTCCGGAAGAGCCTGAATACCGGCTCATTTCCGGCCAGGACCTCGGCAGTGAAGCCCAGGAGCCCCTGCCTCTTGGCCAGGAAAGTGAGATAGGCCAGCATCTCTCCCGCCACACCCTTCTTCTGGCAGTCGTCCCTTACCACCAAGGCCACATCTGCGGTGTACATGTCCCGGTTCATGCCGTACTGGCCCAGGCCGCATATCAATTCCCTGCCATCCCTCTCCGTAACCGCCACCAGCACCATCTTGGTGAAATAGTCCACAGCCACCAGATCCTGCAGCAGCTCATGGGGGATATCCCTCCGGGCGGAGATGAACCTCTGGTACATGCTCTCGTCAGAGAGGGAGTAGAAGAACTCCTTGAGCATTGGCTCATCGCTGATCTTGACCGGGCGGAGCAGCAGCTCCAGGCCGGCTCGGGTGGTCTTTCTCACCTCCAGGTCCTCCGGATACTCGCCCTTGATGCCGGGTATGAAGGCCTGGTCGGGATAGATGAGATGAAGCCTCCTGGCCTCCTCGATAAGATAGTGCCGAAAGCCGGGATGGGCAATGGATATCAGGTCCATGGCCCTTTCTCTGATGCTTTTCCCATGCAGATAGGCTATGCCGTACTCGGTTACCACATAATGAATGTCGCCCCGAGTGAGAGTGACCCCCGCCCCCTCTTTAAGGAAAGGCACTATGCGGGACACCAGTGGCCCCCGGGAAGAGCTGCCATCAATATCATCTCCCCCCCCGCTCTGGGCGGTGGATGGAAGGGCCAGTATGGTGGTCCCTCCCGGAGCCAAGACAGCCCCCCGCATGAAATCAGCCTGGCCGCCGATGCCGCTGTAAAAGCTGTGACCCAGGGACTCTGCCGTAGCCTGACCGGTCAAATCTACCTCCAGGGCGCTGTTGATGGCAGTCATCTTTCTGTTTTGCGCAATGATCAGAGGATCATTGGTGTAGTCGATGCTCTTGAATTGCACGGAAGGATTGTCCCTGAGAAAATCGAATGTCTTCCTGGAGCCCATGCAGAAGGTGGCAATGCTCCGGCCGGGATGAAGGCTCTTGCAGCTGTTGTCAACCACACCCTCCTCCATCAGAAGGGCTATGCCGTCGCCCAGAAGTTCGCTGTGCACCCCCAGGTGCTTCTTTTTTCCGAGGCATGAGACTACTGCATTGGGAATGCTGCCGTAGCCCACCTGGATGGTTGAGCCATCCTCTACAATGCGGGCTACATAGTTTCCGATCCTTTTGGCAACGCTGCCTGGGGGGGTTTCGATGTACTCCAGCAGAGGCTCGTCGTGGGGTATGATATAGTCCACATCATCCATGCCGATCCAGCCGTCGCCCTCAACCGCAGGCATAAAGGAGTTGGGCTGGGCGATGACCATTCCCGCTTTCTCCACCGCCGCCCGGACGATATCCACCGATACCCCCAGGTTCATTTTTCCTTCCGCATCGGGAAGAGAGGTCTGAACTAAAGCCACATCCAGGGGAATTCTTCCGGACCGGATCAGGCCGGGCAATTGAGAGAGGAAGATGGGTGTGTAGTCAGCTTCAGCCCGGTTGACCGCTCTTCTGGTGCTGTCGCCTATGAAAAAGGAGTTGAGCCGAACATTGTCTTTGTACTTCTCATCGGTATAAGGGGCCACACCCAGGGTGACTATATTGATGATCTCAGCATCCAGAAATGCCTTTGGCTGCTGCTTGACGAAATCAAAGAGAGATTTGACCAGAAATTGAGGCTCGCCGCAGCCTGTGCCCACGAAGATGCGATTTCCGGGGCGAATTGCCTGGAAGATAAACCTCTCCTGATCTCGAAACTTGCCCGGCCATCTCTTCCTTATATCCTTCCAATCGACCTGGCTCACGCCTATGGCTGTGCCTTTTGCCATATTACTGCCACCATTCTGGATCTATGACCATCGTACCCGCCTTTTATGGCTATACATATTGCCGCTGTAGAGCACCAATTCTATCATTTCGCCTTTGCCACGAAAAAATATAAATATTTCCCCTAAAATTTATAGACAGATAAAGAGAATTATCAATATATCTCTATGGATTTGATCGCCATTATATAATTCTCCTTAGTGGAAAGGTAGAAGAATCAAGGAGATGATTCAATTTAAAACAGAATAGGCCAGACGAGAATCCAGGTTGAGAATTGCTTTCTCTGACCAAGATAGGATATAGCTGCAAGGCGATGAATACAGTGGTAATATGATAAAAAAAATTATGATAGCGACCGATGGATCGGATATGAGCAAAAAAGCGGTGAAAGTAGGAGTTGATATCGCACACCATAGCAGGGGATCTGTGGCTGCGGTCTATGTCATAGACCTCTCTCGACTTTCTCATCTTCCGGGATATGCCATGCTGCCCGGTCTGAAAGAAAAGATATCCGAGTTGATGAAAGAAGAGGGAAGGCAGGCTACTCAATTTGCAGAAGACCTGGCCAGCATATTGAATATTCCCTGCCGCAAGATAGTTCTCCAGGGAAATCCGAGCCAAGAGATTCTTAAATCCGCCCAGGAGATGGATGCAGACCTGATTGTGATAGGCAGCAGGGGCAGAACTGGAATTGAAAAATTTCTGCTGGGAAGCGTGGCGGAAAAGGTTGTCTTACAGTCTACAATTCCAGTGCTGATGATCAAAGGAGATGGTGAATGATTTTTTGGACAAAGATGAGATGCCTCAATAGATGCTCTTCAAACCTATCCACGCTATCCTCATCCACTCCCTTTCCGAGTGCGCCATCGCCGCAGATTGCTCTTTCTGCATCATAGAGTACCTNNAATGCTATTGCATGCTATAAGCCGAATGAAGCAGTTATTCCCGACCGGAGAAGTTGCCACACTCAGAATCACTCAGAATGGATGCGGTATACCAAAAGGGCTATATTTTTATGATGAAAATAATGAAATCCATGAGAAGGCTTTTTGCTCCTATTTTATTATTGTTCTTTGCAGCACTATTTATGCCCGTATTGGGGCAGACAGATGCTCCAACAACTTCAGAGATTCTCCCTTGCGGGCCGCCTCACCAGGTGCCTCGTGAAGCATATAGCCAGCTGGAGGAAGGGGAAGCTCTTGCCGGACAGGAGAAATGGGATGAAGCCATACAGGCTTATGATAAAGCTATCCAGATCGATCCGCAATTTGATCTGGCCTGGAAAGCAAAAGCCGATCTTCTCCAGATGCTTGGCCGCGAAATAGAGTCTGAGGAGGCCTACGACAAAATAGAGGAGATGAAAGAAGCTCATACCACCTCTATTCTTGATCATAGCATGGCAACCAGTATTGATGAGATCACCAGAAATGTTACCTCAAGAACCCATGAATTCTCTGCCGATGACAGCAGAGCCTATTCCTGGCTGAGCCTGAAAAATGTTCAAGCCGGTCAGCTTTGCGGAGCTATTTTATGGAATTGGTATTCTCCATCTGGCGATCTGCTGCATAGTGATTCGGTTAATATCCCCCCATAAACGGAGACTATTGGAGTAGGTATAACGTCTGGTCCACTCTCGATCTAGCGGGACATCCTGCCGCTAATCTTTCAGGTGACTGGCATGCGGATATTTTCTTGAATGGCCAGAAGATCCTCACAGAATACTTCAGGATATCTGGAGGTCAGCCGCCAATAGCGCCAGAAGGTCCGGAAGATCAGCAACTATACCGTCCAGGCCAATCCGAAGAGACCGCTTACCAGGAGATATATAATCAGCTATACAATCAAGGCCAAAAAGACGAAGCCATAAACAAGGGCGATAGGCTTCTCTCAGAAGCCAGATACGACGAGGCCATCTACTTCTATGACCAGGCCATCGATCAAGATCCCAACAACTGGAATAATTGGAAGGTATTTAGCAGCAAAGGAGATGCCCTCTCTGAACAGGGAAAGTACGAAGAGGCCATCCAGGCTTACAACAAAGCCATTGAGTTGACTCCGGAAAATCCGATTGCCTATGGTCGCAAAGGAGCAGCCCTGAAGGCACTGGGACAGATTAATGAGTCGAATATAGCCTATGCCACGGCAAGAGAGCTGGGGGATTATTCGGCATGGGTCCCTGAGACTGATGCCGCCGCAATCAATCTAACCGATCTATTCCATATAGAAATCCTTGATCATAGCATGGCCAGCAGCGTTGACCAGTCTACCAACAAAGCGATCAAGAGAACTGGCACCTTTTCCAGTGCTGATGGAAGAGTCTACTCCTGGCTGAGCTTGGGACACATTCTAGGGGCAGAAGTCGACTGGCATTGGTATTCTCCAGACGGCAATCCATACAAAACTGGCCGAGTGGAAATTCCGCGAAATCAAAGCGGCGGCTTTTGGCCCGCTTATAATGTATGGTATTATCTGGATATTGCCAGCATACCTGCTGAAGATTACATGGCCGGCGACTGGCATGTGGATATCTACATCAATGGCCAGAAACGCTTGACGGAGCAATTCAATCTGAAATTCGATTCTGGAGCCTCGAAAATCCCTGGTCCCGCATCTGGCGCAAGCAGAACACAAGGTACATTCACTGTTCTTGATCATGCCGTAGCGACCGAAATTGATGATGCTACTGATAAGCCGGTCACAACCGCCAGAACTAACGAGGTCAAAGACACACTAGGAGCCTACTCCTGGCTGCAGTTAGGAAATATCGGAACTGCCAGAATCAGGTGGGATTGGTATGGCGGCAGCAATCTGCATGGTGGCAGTGTTTATGAAATAACGCACACCTATGATATCCCCCCCAATCCCAAAGATGGCTATTACGACACTATGAACGTCTGGGACTACATAGATATTTCCAGCATGCGAACGAGTTTTGAGATCGGCGAAAGCGATGAAGAGATATTTCGAGAAAGTGATGAGGAGCAAGGATATTCATCATCCTATTCCAATCCCATTGTAGATCCACGTGGCGACTGGACGGTGGATGTCTATTTGAATGACCAGTGGCTTTTCCAGGAGGAATTTACAGTAGTATCGGGATGATGTGGCTATCTAATTGAGCCCTGGTTCCTGTAGGATTAGCCCGATGGATGCTCGTATGCCGAAACAGGGCTCAAGAATCTTCCTCATTCGACATTAATAAAAGCCATGATCGCTCTGCACTCAGATCACCCTTTTCATCATATACACATCGGCATGGGATCGGGCCCGAGGACGCCGAAGATATCGCCCTCCGTGTCCTTGCAGTAAGCCAGCCACCCCACTTCCGGACCTCCCAGCCGAATACGCTATGGTAGAAAGCGGCGTCACAGTCCGCGCCGTCTGAAGATATAGATTTCTATCGAGCATATAAACGGAGATAAGCCTCGTCGGGCAGTGGCAGGAGGGCTTGGAAGTGGCTGGCAAGTTTGCTGTTTGATCTTTGTTCATGAGTCCAGCTTTTTTGTCTTAGCTGAATTCTCTTCAAGGAATTGCTCGATCGATCCTATAAATTCATCGAAATCCTGTAAATTCTCCGTTAGAATCTTGTAGGCCAAGAGGTCATCGATCCTTCCGTATCTATGAACGATTATATTTCTGAATCCCTTCATCCTTCGGACCTTATCAACCATATTTTGGGTCAGAATCCCATTGCGGCCCAGGTTTTCAACAACATCCTCTTCGTCTTCCGGGATGCTGAGGCGCAGGTCGGAGTTGATTATTGAGAGAATATCGATGATGCTTTCTATGGAGAACTCCATTCTCCTGTAAATTCCATCCTTGACCAGGCCGAGCTCTGAGAACTCTTCGAAGCTGGGGGGAAGATTGGCCTCTATCAGGCTCAGGCTCTCCTCGATGCCTGCCATTTTTGACCTTATCAGCTCAATCCTGAGGTCTCTATTTTTGGTCATTTCTTGCCTCTGCTTTACGCCAGGGGTTCTATTCCCAGGTAATCATAGTACCTCGGCTTGAAGGATTCGAACTCTTTGACCGTCTCATAGGCCTTATCGTAGAGGAATGGTGTGTCGTCATCATAGAAGACCCGGCCCTTCAGGACTTCCTTGCGCAGGGGAAGAGGGAGCTGCTGGAAGATCTTGATATCATAGATGTCGTCAAAGAGATCGGATAAGACTTTAAGGCGGAATTCAGATGCATCTTCGCCATCGTAGTACACACAGATATCGATATACGAATCCTCTTTCATGCGACCTTCAGAGGCTGAGCCGTAGAGGATGATGAATCTGATCTTCTCGCCGCCAAGTGACCTGATCCGGCTGACGGCCCGGTCGATCTTATCCGATAATCTTTCCATGTTCACCATGCGCATTTAATCACAATTTCCTCATATGCACATCGGCATCGGCGCGGGCTCCAGGACGCCGAAGATGTTGCTGTCCGTATCCTTGCAGTAGGCCAGCCACCCCACGCCCGGTATCTCCGCTTTGGGCTGGACGATCTGTCCCTGGTTAGCGGCTACAGCCCTGAGGGCCTGGTCGATTGACTTGACCCCGACGGTGCAGACATAAGCCTGGATGCAGTCGCAGGGCCCCGGGCCCTGGCGTCTAAGAATGCCGCCGTCTATCCCCATCTCCTCCCTGGGGCCGGTCATGACTAGCCAGTAATCGAAGGGGCCATCCCACTTCCGGATCTCCCAGCCGAATACGCTCCGGTAGAAGGCAGCGGCGCGCTCCGGGTCGTCGGCGTGGATTTCAAAATGAACTACTCTGGACATGTCACTATAATTGGGGGCTGTCGGAGGATATAGGTTTCTATAGGGAGACAGGCGGGGATGCGCAAGGTGGGATGGGGCAGGCAGGGTTGGAAAGGGCTCCTCAGGTTGCCCGAATTGCTGGGAAATTACCAGTATCATCCCAATGCTTGTATGTTTCTGCTTTCAGGGTCAGGGCTCTATTCCCAGGTAATCGTTATACGGCGCTTGAAGTGATTCAAACTCCTTGATGGTCTCATCGGCTTTTCGTAGAGGAAAAGCGTGCATTTCTCGTAAAGAACCCTCCCATCAAGACCTCAATGCGCAGGTAAAGGGGGAGCTGCTGGAAGATTTTGACCTCATAGACATCATCAAAAGAGATCGGACAGGACTTTGAGGCGAAACTCGGAGGCATCGGCGCAGTCGTGGTACATGCAGATATCGATATATGGATTATTTCCATGAAGCCTCGAATGCTTGGCCGTTGAGAATGACGATCCCCATTTGCGTGCTCATTGCTTTATCGTAAGATCCCGATTACTTTCGCCCTGCTTGGGTTAACAACATATGCAATTGGCAGCTTCGATATCAGACTAAAGGTGAACCAAATTGGATGAAGACGTAGAAAAGAAATTGGATGAAATAGCTAAAAAGGTAGATCAGCAAAATAGAATGAAGGATGAAGCCCAAAAAAAAGAGATAGATGAAAAAGCAAAAAGGGATGAAGAACATAAGAAGCAAAAAGAAGATCTCTTAAACGAAATTAAAAAAGAATTAGGCGAGTTTCAACCAAAAATGCTCCCATTGCGTCGCAGACTGCTGGATCAACAAAAATTTTATTCTGCCATGAGCACTCAATTCAGTTTAGTAGCAACAGAGGATAAACGAATTGAAATTTCCGCTTCTGGACGCTTAAATGGAAATCCAAGTGTTTATGATTTAGCAAACAAACCTGAATTGGATCCATACATATTGGATCTATTAAGGTCTTTCCTTATTCGGCTGAAGCAATTTGAAAGATACTATGCAGAAAACATCGAAAAATATATAAAATAATCTAATCAACAATTATTTTTGTCTCCCTGCTCTTTTGATGGCCAGCGTTAGGAAATTCATCATCGAGGCCAAAGTACTGGAACTAGAGGAGATCCTGAAGACCAGAACAACAAAAGGCGACAGTCAAGACATCCTGAATAAGCTTAATGACCTGAAGTCATCGGCAGGACCCGAATGGATGGGGAGAATAGCTGATCTGATAGCTGTTTTCTATGCCTCTATAAAAGTCCTTCAATTTCTAGCCTAACCAAACCTTTCTACCACACCTTCAAATCAATCCCCTCTATCCTCACCCTCTCCCCCTCCGAGTGCACCACCACCCCGGAGTGCACCTTCTGCATCATGCAGTGCTCCGGCAGGAACCGCACCGTCTCTCCCACCTCCGGCCTCCTGCCCTGGCTCACCACGCCCTCGAAGGCCGTCACCAGGCAGATGCCGATATCCTCCGGCGCTGGCAGGCCCTGAAGCAGGTGCACCGGCCCCACCAGGTGGACTGTGACTATTCCCTTGTCGGACTTGAGAACTTTGGCAAAATGGGTGATGGGGCAGCCCAGAGGCCGGTAGCGGAAGATGTCTCCCTCTTGGAGTTGCGCCGCCGGGTTGAAGGTATGCAGATCCTCCCGGCAGGATGCTTCTCCCGGCAGCGGGGCGAGAGCGAAGTCCGCTCGCAGGCCGTCCAGGACTCCCACGATCTCTTCCCCCCGGTCCGGGCAGGCCAGGAGACGGGCGATCTGCTCCGCCCGGCCCGGATCATATCCCTGACCGCATGCATGAGCACCGAGGTCTTGCCTGAGCCGGGAGTGCCCGCCGCCACCAGTCGGAGACTGCTGCCGCCCTGGAGGCGGCTACATGCCGGCGGTACTGGAGAGGGCCTTGCAGGGGGAGCTGTAGATCAGGATGGAAAATATATACTAAGAGCCCTAAAATATGGCTGATGGGTGAAGATGCAAGAATTGTCGTCACAGTCGATGACATAAAGGCATTCGAAAGGCTGAAGCTTATCTCCCAGATAGCACCTGTGAAAGAGAGGATCAGTTCATTTGAGATGAAGCACGGCTGCGGCCTCAAAGCATTCGAAGAGAGATTAAAGCAGCTTCCTGAGGACTTCGAGCGCTGGGACGATTTTATCGAATGGAAGGCCTACGCAGATAGCCTGAAGGATCTCGAATTGCGGCTTAAGAAGATCGAAGATGCAAGGAACTTTAGAATCGCTTCAGGATGAGCTTATTTAAGAGCTTTGAAATCCTGGACTTCAAGAGCGGTGAGAGCTTTTATTTTCTAAAGGGCAAGGCAGTCCTAATCGATGACAGCCTGCTTCATATCAAGGAGTATAGCTCCCTTGATGGCTATTTTTATTCTTATCACTGGCAGGGCAGGGATGGATCTCTGAGAATAAGGTGGGACAATTCGCCCCATCATAGAGATCTTCCCACCTTTCCCGATCACAAGCATGTTCCTCAATTAGAGGAGTCCAGGGAAATGTGTTTGGCAGATGTCTTGCAAGAGATCAGGCAGATACTGAAAGAGTAGACATGCCCCGACACCATCTGCCGCCACCAAGCGTAGACCGCCGCCGCCCTGGAGGTGGCTATATTCCAGCGGGAAGCTTTGCCGCTTTATTGCGCCAGGGCGAAATAGGCTCGCAGACCGTCAAGCGCCTCAAGCGCGCAGATTAATTTCTAACATTCTGCACGATCAAAGCCCAGAGAGAGAATGGCAGCAGCGCTTGACCTGGGCATATCGGCGTCGAGCAAAAACTTAAGCCTGGGCATAGGCAAAGATCTCTTCTCCAGCAATCAGCAGAGTGGCATATTCCAGGGCTGCAAGAACATCTTCCTTCTGCAGGTCATATTCCCGGACGATCTCATCGATCTCCATGCCGCCTGCAAGTGAGCCAAGAATTATCTCCAGAGGAACACGGGTGCCCCTTATGATCGGCTTTCCGTGCCTTACTGCCGGATCGATTGCTATTCTATCCTCATACATTCTAAGCCCTCAGGTTAGATAGAACTGCCATCTTTGAGCATAAATCCTTTTGCGGAAAATTGAGTCTCTGCATCAGAGGATGAAACCAGGACTGATTTGACTGACGGATCTGTCTACCACACCTTCAGATCAATCCCCTCGATCCTCACCCTCTCTCCTTCCGAGTGCACCACCACACCGGAGTGCACCTTCTGCATCATGCAGTGTTCCGGCAAAAAGCGCACCGTCTCCCCCACCTCCGGCCTCCTGCCCCGGCTCACCAGCCCCTCGAAGGCAGTCACCAGGCAGATGCCGATGTCCTCAGGGGCGGGCTTGCCCTGCAGCAGGTGCACCGGCCCCACCAGGTGGACGGTGACTATTCCCTTATCCGACCGGAGCACCCTGGCGAAATGGGTGATGGGGCAGCCCAGGGGCCGGTAGCGGAATATGTCGCCCTCTTGCAGTTGCGCCGCCGGGTTGAAGGGATGCACATCCTCCCGGCAGGAGGCCTCGCCCTTCAGCGGCCCCAGGGCAAAGTCCGCCCGCAGGCCGTCCAGGACGCCCACGATCTCCTCCCCCCGATCCGGGCAGGCCAGGAGACGGGCAATCTGCTCCGCCCGGCCCGAAAACCTTTCCTGCTTGAGCATGGGGCAGCGCTCCAGCCCGGCCACGTCCACCAGCTTGGTCGCAAACTCCCGGCAACTGGAGAGGCCGCACTCCCCGCAGTTGTATCCCGGCAGCAGCTTCTCGATATGCTTCATGACTCTCTTTCCTCTATTCCCCGCTGTACTCCATGAAGCCGTCTAAATGCCGCAGCACTCCCCGGTGATGCTTCTTGGATACCCGCAGCTCGCCGGTGCATAAGGTGCAGATGGCCAGAGGAGGATTGTGCCGGAGAACCATCTCCCCGCTCACATCCGGCCAGGAGCGTATCAGCTCCGCCAGCTCCGCCGATCCCTTTCCCGTGAGGCCATTGGCCTCGATAATCCGGCATCCCGGATTGGCCTCGATGATTCTCTCCCGGAAGACCTCCCTCTCCGCCTGGGAGACCAGATCCCCCTTGGTCATAACCGCCGCATCGGCAGTGGTGAGAAGCGGCCCCACCTTGAGAGGGCTGTTGGGCCCGGTGGTCACATCTATAACGCATATCGCCAGGGCCTTGTCCGGATAAGGAGCGCAGCGCAGGCACAGCCCGGCGGTCTCGTTTAGCAAAATATCCGCCTTCTGTGCCGCCGCCCAGTCCATCATCTCCTGAAAATTGTATATGGCATAGTGGTCCGGGCACATGTCCCGGGAGAGGCCCACTGCTACGGGCACATTTAGCCGCTTGAACCGCGCGTCATCCTCCGTCCACATGCAGTCTATCTTAACCAACGCCGGATGATGCCCGGCCCGGAGCAGATCCTTGACTGCATGCATGAGCACCGAGGTCTTGCCCGAGCCGGGAGTGCCCGCCGCCACCACCATCTTCAAGATACTGCCTCGCCCTGACGGATGGTCTCCCGCAGAG
>MTKX01003734.1_pt1 | contig 15977 bp, 15 predicted proteins | sample 1042771 | NCBI WGS metagenome assembly MTKX01 (sample SAMN06212183, study PRJNA360534) | anaerobic digester metagenome | biome: Wastewater treatment plant; material: sludge; isolation source: anaerobic digester fed with sludge from wastewater treatment plant | place: Denmark: WWTP Randers ... | reverse complement strand
ATGGACAAGGTTACAGGCAAGCTCAAGCTGGTCTGAGGCGATTGAGAGTGAGATCAGGCCCTGCAAAAGGCGATAGATGATGATTCCCGCCAGCGAGATGGATCGGTCCCTGGGAATGGAATACTACATCACCGATACAACTGGGTGCGGAGGAAAGATCAAGAGCTCTGCCGGGGATTTCGTAGTCTCTGAGATCTTTTCGGAAAGGGAATATGAGGGCGGCAGGTACCTGATTGTAGAGGTGGAGAAGACCAACTGGGATGCGCACAGGCTTATCCGGGAGATGGCCAGGATTCTGCGCATCAGCCAGAAGAGGTTCTCCTGGGCCGGCACCAAGGACAAGAAGGCCGTCACCAGCCAGCGCATCAGCATCATGAATCTGGAAGAGGAGGAGCTGTCACGCATCAGTCTGCCGGACCTGAAGATCAGGGTGCTGGGCCGCTCCAACCGTGGCGTGGGGCTGGGTGATCTTCTGGGCAACCGTTTTTCCATCACCATCCGCGATCTTTCCTGCCCNNGCACTGGTGCGGGGGCAGTATGAAGATGCCGTCTTCATCTATCTGGCCCAGCCCTTTCCCGGAGAGCTGCCCGAGACCATCATAGCCCGGCAGGCCTTGTGGACCGGCCGAGATATTCCTACCGCGCTGAAGCAGTTTCCGGAGCGCCTGGGCTTTGAGACGGCCATGCTCAATTATCTGGTGGAGCATCCGGGAGATTATGCCCATTCTTTTGATGTGCTCTCACCCAACCTGCGCCGCCTCTTCGTCCATGCCTATCAGTCCTATCTCTTCAATAGGATCCTAAGCCAACGTCTGGGGGAAGGATTGCCCATGAATCGGGCTCTCGTAGGAGATGTAGTATGCTTTGCCAGGGACGGTCTGCCCGACATGGACAGGCTGCAAAGGGCCAATCCAGAAAACCTCTCGGCCATAAACAGGCTGGTGGAGAGGGGCAGATCTTTTCTCACCCTGCCCCTGATAGGATTTGACACCGAGCTGGGAGAGGGCAGAGAAGGCCAGATTGAGAGGGCGGTTCTGGCTGAGGAGGCCGTCTCTCCGGAGGACTTCCGGGTGGCCGGATGTCCGGATCTGGGATCCAAGGGCACCAGACGCGCTGCCCTCTGTCAGGTATTGCCCCAGATCACCTTCTCCGGCAGCAGCGCAAGTCTGCAGTTCTTTCTGCCCAAGGGAAGCTATGCCACAGTGCTATTGAGAGAGTATATCAAGGGCCAAGAACACAGCTACAGTTCAGAAAAGAGTGTTTCAGCTGAGGAATGATGCCAGTGCAATTGGAATTAGAGAATCCATATGTTGTGGTCTACAAGCAGATCCATGCCGTGGTTGACGACGAGGGCCGCAGGGTGGAGCTCATGGAGCGCTCCAGCTGCTATGGAGGATCGGCCTGGGCCAGATACCATTACTGCCGCGGTCCTCTGGTGAAAAGCTGCCGCAATATCGGAGATTGGTTTCGCTATGCCATCGAGCCCGGAGCAGTCGATCTGGATCTGGTCTCCTCCAAGAGATCCGCTGGCATAGAGTCGGTAGCAGTTAAGGGCAATGAGGTGGAGGTGACCTACGCCGGCCTGGGCGGGGGCGGAGTGGGTGCTACACTCAGCCGGGCTGGGGCGGAGGACGTGCTGCGTTATGAGGCAACGGAGTGCGGCGGAGGGCGGGTGGCTCGGGGAACCATAGTCCTGCCCCGCAGGGAGAGGATGATCATCGGGATAGACGACACCGACTCCAAGACCGAGGGAGCCACCTGGAGCCTGGTTCACAATATNNGCCCTGCTCCAAAAATATTCCGTCTCCTCAGAGACGGGAATGGCCGTCTTCCGGGACTATGATCCCTCCTCCCTCTTGCCCTTCGGGCAGCGCTGCCGGAAGGAGCGGGTCAGATATGAGGATGCCCTGGATGCGGCTAGGGAGAATGGGGTGCAGATAATGATGAAGGGGCAGGGATTGATTGGAGCCGTGGCTGCCCTTCCATTCTGCGCTCAGCCGGATGAATCGGTTCAGCCTGATGATTCGCTGAAGGCCTGAATTGAATGAACGGCCTGGATGCTGCCCTGCAGGCGGCGGAGGATGCCGCCGTGGACGTTCGGGTTTATGTGCCAGGCTATCCCATAACCGATCTGGCCCAGGCACTCAGCTGTGAGATATCGGTCAATGAGAAGGTGGCCCTGGAGATAGCTCTGGGGGCCTCCGCCACCGGCCGGCGCTCTCTGGTGGTGGTCAAGCAGGTGGGCATGAACCTGCTGGCCGATCCATTGGTCATATCCGCCACCCATGGCATAGGCTCCGGCGTTGTGGTTTTGGTGGGAGACGACCTGGGGCCGCGCCGCTCTCAGGTGGAGATGGACAGCAGGTTCTATGCACCCCACTCTGAGCTGCCGCTGCTCGATCCCAGCAGCCCCGGCCTTCTTTATGCCTCCCTTCTGGAGGCCTACACCCTTTCGGAGTGGCTGCGGATTCCGGTGATTGTGAGGGTGACCTCCCGGCTTCTCGCCGCCCAGGAGGAGAATATCCCATCCCGGCCCCTCCCCACTACGGGGCAGAGGCTGGAAAAAGACAGTTGGGAGCTGACGGCAAAGGGCCGTCACCAGAGGCATCATGATCGAATCATGCCCTTTGCCCAGGAGGCGTCCGAGTCCTCTCCCCTAAACCAGCTTCAGATATCGGGCGACATCGGGATCATAGCCGGGGGCTATCCCGCCAGTCTGGCCCAGGGGCTGGGGGTCTCGGTTCTGGCTCTGGCCTACAGCCATCCTTTGCCGGAGAGGCTACTGCGCCGCTTCATTGGTGGACACAGATTGATACTGGTAGCAGAGGAGCCGGAGCCATTTATAGAGAGCATACTCTCCGAAAATCCCAAGGTCAAGGGCAAGCTCACTGGCCATCTGCCCCGGGGTGCCCTGGAGCGTGCAGACATGGTCCAAGCCCTGGAGACGCTGGAGGGCAGGCGGGAGAAGAGGCCCCTGGCATATGAGAGCGTGGCGGATAGGGGGTATGAGGGGCTATGTCCGGACTGCCCCTTCCGGGCACTCTTCTCTGCCCTGGCGAATGTGGATGCGCCCGTGGCCGGGGATGCCGGCTGCTCTATCCGGGCCACCAGGGAGCCGTTCTGCTCTGCGGATGTGGCTTACGGCCTGGGCTCATCGGCGGCAGTGGCCTCCGGCTTCTCCGCCAAGGGCATAGCCCTGATGGGAGACTATGCCCTGGCTCACTCCGGCCTGGCGGGATTGATCAATGCCGTCTGGCAGAAGCGAGATCTTCTGGCTGTGGTGCTAAAAAACGATGTGGCGGCCATGACCGGCTTTCAGGAGGCTCCCGATCTTTCAGGGATTTTAGAGGCGCTGCTGCCCACACGCTACCTGGATCTGCCCGCGGAGGAAGAGGAGATAGAGGCGGCTCTGCGGGAGGAGCTGGCTTGTCGGAGTCCCTCCGTCCTGGTGGCCCGGGGCAAGTGCGTAACAAGAAAGGATGCAAGTAAAAAAGAGCGCCGGGAAAATTAAAGAAATTATTTATCCCCATAAGTAACAGACAGGATCTCATGCCCATTCTGCGTGAAGACAGGGAGATCAAAGAGGCCCTGACCAGCTGCAAGAACATCTGCGTGGTCGGCATCTCTCCCGATCCCTATAAGCCCAGCTACTTCGTATCCGATGTGCTGCAAAGCCGAGGCTTCAAGCTCTTTCTGGTCAATCCCCACTATGCCGGCCGGACCATCCTGGGAGAGCGGGTCTATGCCTCGCTGGATGAGGTGCCGGAGGAGATCGACATCATAGATGTATTCCGCCGACCTTCCGCAGTTGTTGCTCTGGCCGATGAGGCCATGAAAAAGGGCTTCAAGGTCTTCTGGATGCAGCCGGGCACAGAGAGCCCGGAGGCCATAGTCAAACTGGACCGGGAGGGCTACCGGGTGGTGGCGGGAAGGTGCGCCAAGATCGAATCGGGAAGGCTGCTTTAAGCCTCGATTCAGGCGCAAATTGGATTCGCTTTTTCAGTCCAATCTGCTATGGCAGCTCTGGCTAAAGGAGCAGCACCGGCATTTCTGCCTCTGGCTGTGCCCCCTTTGGGGGGGACGGCTCTCCGAGGCTCTTCTAATCTCCTCTATTGTCTTCAGCAGATCGGCACGCAGATGCTTGTCGAATTCTATCTTGTGCTGCCTCTTATCGGCGTAAACCAGGATTCCATAGGGCACAGCCGCATTGTAGTTTTCTTCTACGAGAAGGCAGTAGGCGGCGAGCTGAAGCATATGGCCCCGATGGGGCTGTATTGCCCTGCCGCTCTTAATCTCCACCGGGATCAGGCCGCCATCCTCATTGCGGACGATATAGTCAGGCTTGCCGGATAAAGCTGAAGAGCGGGAATAAAGTGCCCGGGCTGGCCGGTCCAGGTCGGAGTAGATCACCTGCCCCGAGAGGAGGCCGTTTTTCTGGCGCAGGGATCTGACACCGGATGAGGCCATCCGGGAGAGATAGAGAGAGGTGAGGGCAAGAGCCAAAAGCAGAAGGGCGGGCAGAATGGCGTTTATAAGCCGGTCCATAATATCCATCCTAAAAGAATCAGCGCTGTAAATGCGAGCAGCAAGCCCGCCATGCGGAGCAGGCTTGCTGTCCTCTCCCGGCACGCCGCATGCCGCAGACAGCCTCCGGCCCTCTCGTGCTCCGCCGCTCCCCGCTCCAGGCCCGGTGACACCATAGGAGCGCCGGATCTCTTAAGGTGCCAGGAGACGGGGCAGTAGACATACTGGGAGATCTCGGATGCGGTTATGATGCGGCCGGCTTTTGGCTTTGCCATATGCCATTCTGGCTGGGCCGAGAGCAGATAAAGGTATTTCAAATATTGATTAAGCTACCACCCTGGCGCTCTCGATCTTCACCTCTTTCACTGGCCGGTCCCCGGGTCCCGTCTTCACCTTGCCCACGGCATCCACAACCTCCATGCCCGCAATAACTTTGCCGAACGCAGGATGGGCCTTGTCCAGAAAGTTGTTGTCCACCAGGTTGATGAAGAACTGGCTGCCTCCGGTGTTGGGCCCGGCATTAGCCATGCTGATGGTGCCCCGGTCGTTTTTGTTCTTGCGGGTGAACTCGTCCTTGATGGCATAGCCCGGCCCACCCCGGCCGGTTCCGGTGGGGTCGCCCCCCTGGATCATGAAGCCGTCTATGATCCGATGAAAGATGGTGCCGTCGTAAAATCCCTTCTCCACCAGCTTCTGGAAGTTGCCTGCGGTAATGGGCATATCCGGATAAAGCTCTAGGGTGATCTCTCCCATATTGGTCTTGAGCAGTACCTTGACTGCGTTGCTATTGGATTCCTCTGCCATTTCCATCAATCCTTTCTTATTGCCTCTAACTGGCTCTTATTTTATTTTCCTGTCAGACTGTGATGCATTAAAATTAAGGCGATAGATCAAGATACCATCTTAGCCTCGATGATCTTGACCTCGCTAATAGGTCGGTCGCTCGAATCGGTGGCAACCCTGCCTATGGCATCCACCACATCCATTCCCTCGATAACCTTGCCGAAGACCGGATGGGCGCTGTCCAGGTAATTATTATCCACCAGGTTGATGAAGAACTGGCTGCCCCCAGTGTTGGGCCCGGCGTTGGCCATGCTTACCGTTCCCCGGAAGTTCCTGTTGCTCTCAGCAAATTCGTCATCTATGGTGTAGCCCGGCCCGCCGGAACCGGTTCCTGTGGGGTCTCCTCCCTGAATCATGAAGCCGTCTATGACCCGGTGGAAGATCACCCCATTGTAGAATCCCTTCTCTACCAGATCCCGGAAGTTGCCTGCGGTCTTGGGCATATCATCATAAAGCTGGATGATGATGTCGCCCATGCTGGTCTTCAGCAGAACCTTGCCCGATGTGGCCTCATCCTGGGAGGCGAGGCAGCCTGCTGCCAGAAGTACCAGGGCGACAATGGCTAATTCAAAGATGGATCTCATCGAGAATAGCCGATGGATGTGGAATAAATTAAGCCTTTTCCCAGGACGCCCTTGAGCGGAATTGAATCAGGAGATCAGAATAATGCCTTGGGCCTATTCTGAGGCCTTATCTTGTAGTGGCTTAACCTTCACCGCCCGGCTCTCATCGATAACAATGTAGTCCTTGATGGCCACCACAGAGGAGAATGGAATGAGCACGAAGCGGCCCTCCTCTCTATATTGGATGCGGTTCAGCTCCCGGTCAGGGCGTACTCTCATGTCCTGCAGCTTGCCGGTCTGGACATCAAAGGTGAGATCATCGAGCCGCCCCAATACCATGCCGTCTATGTTCACAATCTCCTTTCCGGCAATGCTTCCCGAGAACACCTTTCCCATCTCTTCCGCCCTCCAAATTTTACACTTGCAAGTCACCCTTCAAGTCAGACATATGCCGCAGCATATGGGTCATATATGGGTCATCTGTAGCCCATGAGCGAGGCAGGATCCACCTTTATGCCTCCCTTGAACCTCTGGTTGATCCTCTCATAGTAGCTGACCATGTTCTCCTCCACACTGGGCCGGACCTTGCGCAGAGCCTCCCGGAAGTCTTTCATCTCCACCTTCTCTCCTTCCTGGCGCAGAGCGAGCATGGCCGCCTCCCGGCAGAGGGCGTTAAGGTCCGAGCCGACATAGCCCTCAGTCAATTCCGCCAGCTCCTCCAGGTTGACATCCTCCCCCTTGGGCATGGCCCCGGCATGGATTTTGAGTATCTCATGCCTGCCCAGCTTATCCGGGGGACCCACCAGAAGCATGCGATCGAACCGGCCAGACCGCAGCAGGGCCGGGTCCAGTATATCCGGCCGGTTGGTAGCGGCGATCACCACCACATCCTTGAGAGCCTCCAGGCCGTCCAGCTCGGAAAGAAGCTGGTTTACCACCCTCTCCATGACATGGCTGCCCTCGTCTGTGCCCCTCATGGGGGCGATGGAGTCCAGCTCGTCGAAGAATATGATGGCAGGCGAGACCTGTCTGGCCTTTCTGAATATCTCCCTTATGGCCTTCTCCGACTCGCCCATCCACTTGGAGAGCATCTGATGGCCCCGCACGCTGATGAAATTGGCTGCCGTCTCATTGGCCACCGCCTGGGCGATCATGGTCTTTCCCGTGCCCGGCGGGCCGTAGAGCAAAACTCCTTTCGGCGGGCGCACTCCCATCTGCCGGAACTTCTCCGGGCTCTTGAGCGGCCACTCTATGGCCTCGATCAGCTCCTGCTTGAGAGGGCCCAGGCCGCCGAGATCACTCCAGCTGACAGCAGGCAGCTCCACCAGCACCTCTCTCATGCTGGAGGGCTCTATCTCCTTGAGGGCCTCCTCGAAGTCCTCCTTTCGAACCTGCATCTGCTCTATGATCCCAGCAGGTATCTCGTCCTCCGTGGTCAGGTCGGGCATATAGCGGCGCAGGGCCCTCATGGCCGCCTCCTTGCACAGCGCATTGACGTCCGCCCCCACGAAGCCGTGCATACGGTCTGCCAGGCTCTCCAGGTTGATGTCATCAGCGAGGGGCATGTTCTGCACATGGACCTGGAGGATCTCAATTCTATCGGAGCGGTCGGGCACGCCGATCTCTATCTCCCGGTCAAAGCGGCCTGGGCGGCGCAAAGCCGGATCTATGGCCTCCTCCCGGTTGGTGGCTCCGATCACCACCACTGCCCCCCGCTCCTTGAGGCCGTCCATCATGGCCAGAAGCTGGGCTACCACCCGGCGCTCCACCTCGCCGGTGACCTCTCCTCTCTTGGGAGCGATGGAGTCGATCTCGTCTATGAAAATTATGGATGGCGCGGCCTTCTGGGCATCATCGAAGATCTCCCGCAGCCTCTGCTCGCTCTCGCCGTAGTACTTGGACATGATCTCCGGGCCGGCTATGGAAAAGAAGTTGGCACCGCTCTCGTTTGCTACTGCTTTGGCTATGAGGGTCTTTCCTGTGCCCGGCGGGCCGTAGAGCAGAACCCCTTTGGGCGGCTCGATGCCCAGCTTCTGGAAGACCTCGGGATGCTTCATGGGCAGCTCGATCATCTCTCGCACCCGCTGCACCTCGCTCCTAAGGCCGCCCACGTTCTCATAGGTGGTGCCGGTGGCTTTCACCGAGCCCACGCTCTTGACCGGCTTTTCCAGAAGCACTATCTCCGTCTTCTCGCAGATGACCACCACATCAGCGGGATGGGTCTCGGTGACCACCAGGGGGACGGCCTCCATCCTTCCCATGAAGGGATGGGCCCCGGAGCTCATGATGGGCAGGATGTCGCCGGCCACCACCGGCCTCTTCAGGGTCTGGCGGCGGATCATATCTGCGGCATCGTCTCCATAGTGCATATTGGAGCCGGAGGGCGGGGCCAGGATGATCTTCTGGGCGTCGGCAAACTTGGCCTTTCTGATCTTGACCCGGTCGCCTATGCCCACACCGGCGTTCTGGCGGATGAAGCCGTCTATCCTTATGTAGTCCTGAGACCAGTCCTGCCGGTCCGCCCTCCAGACCTTGGCTGCGGTCATCCTCTTGCCCTCGATCTCGATGATATCGCCGGGCGAGAGCCGCAATGTCAGCAAGGCATTGGGGTCCAGGCGGGCTATGCCCCGGGCGGAGTCATTGGGATAGGCCTTGGCCACCTTGNNAATATCCTTCACTTCCCACACAATCTGGCTTTATTTTGCGGCAAGCGATATAAATTTATCCGAGGCCGGTTGCGGAATTTCATTCGCAGAGATAATTTTTTAAGTTCTATACCCAATTGAGTCCTGGAGGGATATATTATGGCCAGTTTTACTCCTGATCCGAATGCTCCAATATTGGTCCAGTTTGCTCCTTCTCCTGGATTTGATGAGGTCAGCCTTGTCGGACCCGACCTTCAAAAGCAATCCGCTGAAGCGATGAAGAATGCCATGAACACAATCTACAACACCGCCCGTCAGGTCACGGACACCATTGATAACCTGGCAGTCAAGCCATCAGCTGTGGAAGTGGAGTTCGGCATCATTCTGAAAGGTGAATCTGGGGCACTCGTAGCCAAAGCAGGCGCTGAAGCAGCCTTCAAGGTCAAGCTAACCTGGGAGAATAAGTAGAGCATGGCTGAAAGATACCGATTACAGCAGATCAAGGACTTCGTGGTGCAGATCCGTCACACCAGCACAGACGCCATCGTCGGGACTGGATTTGTGGCCAGAGAAGGCATAATCACCTGCGCCCATGTGGTCCGGGATGCAGGGGTCAATCCGCTTGGCACAGATGGACTGGAGGTAGGCGTCTATTACCCGGAAAGGGAGGGTCGATCAAGCATAAAGAAGAGGGCTAAGGTAGCTGCTTGCTTTGATCAATACGACGATGATGTAGTGCTATTGCATCTTGTGGATGGCTCTTCTCCCTTGGGACCGGAATTGGCGGCCAAACTTGGCTCGGCCAAGGGATCAGAGGATCACGACTTCCGCAGCTTTGGATATCGGCGACTCCAGAATTACCAGGGTTTTCCTGCCTTCGGCAAGATCGTCGGCCATGGCGAGAAGCCCAGAGATAAGAAGTTCCAAGGGGAACCCCTCATGCTCAGTTCCCAGAATATAGACAAGGGAATGAGCGGCGCGCCCGTGCTGGACACTTCCCGTGACCTCATCATTGGGATCATTTATTTGGCTTGGGATTCAGCAGAAGGATCTCACGATCGAGACACGGGCTTATCTGTTGACGCGAGAGTCTTATCCCTGGAGCCACTATGCCTGGCCCTTGAAGAAAACGACCTGCCCATATCTTCTTCTCCTTCACCGAAAATAGATCAACAAAAAGCCCGTGAATCTGTCGCCATCCGGCAGAAGATAATCTGGAACAACGCACCCCCATCTCTTCCTGAATGGACCGGGCGCGAGCAGCTTTTGGAAGAGATAACCTCGGATTGGGCAGATGCCGGTGTTCGCATTACCGGCCTGGTTGGTTTTGGCGGCGAGGGAAAGAGCAGTCTAGCCAGGGAGTGGGTAGATCAGCTTTTGGCCGACAGCTCACGACCTCAGCCGGAGGGCGTATTCTGGTGGGGTTTCTACGAGAATCGCAATGTAGACCAATTCTTTGATGCGGCGCTGAATTACATGAGCGGGGGGAAAATCGAGGTGAAAAAGATCCCCTCTGCCAATATGAAATCCCAGGTCATCGCAGCCATGCTAGGTGCCGGTCGGTATCTCTTCGTCCTGGATGGCCTGGAGGTACTGCAACATCAGGATGGAGATATGTACGGATCTATTCGCAGCCCTGACCTAAAGGCATTCCTGGAGTTCTTCGCCTCGCCTGACCACGAGTCATTCTGTCTGGTCACAAGCCGCGCCCCGCTGATGGACATGATTAGCCTTGCCACCTACAAACACCGGGATGTGGACAGGCTCAGCCCCCAGGATGGCCGGGATCTTTTGCGGAAATTGGGAGTTCAGGGAAAAGATGCGGAATTGGATAAGGTGGTCAAGGATTGGGATGGCCATGCTCTCACCTTAAGCTTGCTGGCATCTTATCTCAAGGACTATCATGACGGCGACATTGCCCAGGTCCACAACATCCCTCCGCCCACGGCTGACGAACCGCGCTATGAAAGGGTGCATAGGGTATTGAGGCGATATGACGAACATCTCGACGAGGCGGCGAAGGCTTTTCTGAAGCTGTTTTCCGCTTTCCGTAGGCCAGTGGAGAGAGATGCCTTCGATAAAGTCTTTCGGATCAAGCCTAACGAAAATGCTCTCAATGCTTCTATTGCTGCCTTAAGCAATTCGGAGTTCCAGGCTATGGTAGAGAAGCTTGTGGCCTACCGCATCCTGCGGTACGAATCCGAGGCCGGCCAGTATACCGCCCATCCTCTCATCAGAGCCTATTACTCTGACCTTTTAGCCAAAGTTGGCCGAGTTCTGGCTGAAGCCCACCAAAGGATCAAGGACTACTATCTGGCCAAGGCCGAAGATATGCCCGGTAAGCCGAACCTGGAGGACCTGGCGCCCCTGATCGAGGTAGTTCACCATGCTTGCCAGTGTGGGGCCTATGATGAGGCTGCGAACATACACTGGGAGCGCATCAACCGGCATAATAATAGCTATATCACCCATAAACTGGGGGCTTGGCAGGCTGAGTTGGAAATCATGCAGGAATTCCTTCCTAGAAATGGTACATCCCTGGATCCATTGGTCCGTAGTCCAAGCGATAAGTCTTGGATACTCAACGAAGTGGGCGTTTGCCTGGAAAATAAAGGGCAGGGGACCCTGGCAGAAGGATTTTTTGAACGCTCCTTGGCTATAGTTCTAGATTATGAAGATTGGACGAATGCTAGTGCAGAATACTTAAACCTTTCTGAATTTTATCAGCAAAGGGGAGAGCTCTCAAAAGCCTCGCAAGCAGCTGACAGAGCTCTGGAGTTGTCTAGACTGGCGAAAAATACAGTACTTGAATATATTGCCCTGACGTATCATGCTTGGTATTATCACATTCAGGGCGATCTGGAGGCAGCCAGCAGGGCGTTCTCGGAAGCAGAATCATTACTTAGGAAGACGAACAATCCGATATCGTACCTCAATAGTCTCTGGGGCATGCGTCATGCTGATCATTTGAGGCGCCTAGGCAATACCCAATATGCTCTCAAAGTCATCGATGCCAATCTTGAGTTTTGCAGAAAAACTAATGCGCTAAATGATATCGTCAGGTTTAATCGAGCCAAAGGAGATCTCTTTGGGGACAATGGGCAAGAGGAAGAGGCTTTAAAGAGCTACGTCCAGGCTCTTGATATCGCTCGCCGCATCTTTAATCGACCAGTGCTAATTAATGTCTTGTTGGCCCGGGGGGCATGGTATGCACGCAACATGAGAGACTTTGACGCTGCTTTAAGCGACCTGACCGAAGCATTTGATTTAGCCCGAGCCGGAGGCTATAGGCTTTATGAGGCGGATATACGAATCGGCCTGGCCTGGGCGCATCTAGCTGCAGATAATGTCGATCTTGCCAGAGGCCAAGCGAGCTATGCCCTTCAAATCAGCCAAGATATGGGCTACCATTGGGGGATTGTCGATGCCAAAGAGGTTCTGGCAAAATTAGATGAGAGATAACCACTCTTTACCTCATCCACAGAATATGCCCCTCCTCCATAGGCACGAAGGCCTCCGGATGGTAGGGCACAATCCTGGGGGTGTAGTCCTCCGCCGCCCTCGCCGCTGCCACCTTGGCCCCGACGACAAATCCATTCACCGCCCCCGCCAGAGGCCCCAGACGCTTCATCTCTATCCTCTCCGGCCTGCCCCCGTCTCCTGCTTGCGACTCTTTCTCCGGCAGAGGATCGGCATATAGCTCCACCCGTACGTCTTCCGGCAGCAGCTCACCCAGGTAGGCCTCCACGGAGAAATTCCACATCTCTCCCTCCCGGGTCACTGTTTGCCGCCCCAGCCGCAGGTCCTTCCAGCCCTCCTCCAGCCGCGCTTGCCATTCGGCGAGCACACCGGCCAGGCTGGCTCCCTCCGCCGACCGGAGGCGATAGGCCCGGGCCGCCGGCCGGTAGAGCTTTTCCATATACTCCCGCATCATTCTCTCGCTGCTGTAGCGCGGCGTGAGCCTGGTCATGCTGGCCCGGACCATGGCTGTCCATGCTACTGGAATCCCAGCTTCATTCCTTTCATAGAAGAGGGGCACTACCGTGTCCTCCAGCAGCCGGTAGAGCATCTCCGCCTCCTCTTCGTCCCGTGCGGGCTCGGCATGCTCCCACCTGTCCCCCAGGCACCATCCCACCTCCGGCTCGTAGGCCTCATCCCACCAGCCGTCCAGATTGGAGAGATTCAGCCCCCCATTGGCCAGGATCTTCATCCCGCTGGTGCCGCAGGCCTCATTGGGCCGGCGAGGGGTGTTGATCCATACATCCACGCCGGGCTGCAGGTGCTGGGCCAGGTCGATGTCGTAGTCGGATAAAAAGACCGCCCGATCAGATACATCCGGTCTGGCGGCAAAGGCAGCCATCTTCCGGACCATCTCCTTGCCCTCCTCGTCGGCGGGATGGGCCTTGGCCGCCATGACCAGCTGCACCGGGCGCTTCTCGTTCTTAAGAATGGCCGCCAGGCGTTCAGGATCGGACAAAAGAAGGTCGGTGCGCTTGTAGGCCGTGGCCCGCCGGGCGAAGCCAATGGTCAGGATATTAGCATTGAGTACATGCTTTGCCGCCTTAAGCTCCTCCTCTCCTGCTCCCCTTTCCACCTCCTGCCGGAAATGGCGGCGGCGGACGTACTCCACCAAATCCCGGCGGGCCTCGGCTCGGAAGCACCATAGCTCCTCATCGCTCTTCTTTGCCAGGCTGTCCTTAAAGTAGTCAATCCCCTCCGGGCCGCAGCCGCCGGGGCAGGCCTCGCTCCACAGCCGCTGGGCTGCCGGCGAGTCCCAGGTGGGGATATGAATCCCGTTGGTCACATAATCCACAGGCACCTCCCGCTCCGGCCAGCGGGGATATCGGGACTGAAATATCCTCCGGCTGACCCTGCCATGCAGCCGGGATACGCCATTGGCATGGCTGCAGCCGCTCATAGCCAGGTGGGCCATATTGAATGAAGCCGCCCCAGCCGGGCTGTCTGGCTCTCTCCCCAGGCCCAGCTTCATCAGATCATCAATGGAGTGGCCCAGAAGTTCGGCATAAAAATGAGCATACTTTCCCACCAGGGATCTGTCGAATTTATCGAATCCCGCCTCCACCGGGGTATGGGTGGTGAAGACATTGCCTGCCCGGCTGGCCCAGAGGGCAGTCCTGGCCGAGCAGCCGATCTTCTTCATGAGGCTGTGAGCCCGGGCCAAAACCACAAAGGCGGCATGCCCCTCATTGAGATGGCAGATCTCCGGCTCGATCCCCAACTTTTCCAGCACATTCCAGCCCCCTATTCCCAGAACAATCTCCTGGATCAGCCGCCGCTCCTGGCCCGGCGAATAGAGGTTGGCAGTGATAGCCCTATCCCAGGGACGGTTCATGGGATCATTGGAGTCCAGCAGATAGAGGTTCACCCGGCAGACATTGGCCTGCCACACCCGCAAGATGAGTGAGCGACCGGGCAGCTCGATCCTCACCCGGAGCCTGGATCCGTCCTTATCTCTGGCCGGGACGATGGGCATGGTCTCGGGATCATTATAGGGAAAGGCCTCCAGCTGGGAGCCGTCCTGGCTCAGGATCTGGCGGAAGTATCCCTGCTGGTAGAGTAGCCCAATTCCGGTTAGGGGAACTCTCATGTCGCTGGCGGTCTTGAGATAATCGCCTGCCAATATTCCCAAGCCGCCGGAGTAGATAGGCAGCGCCTCGGAGAGGCCGAACTCCATGCTGAAATAGGCTATGGATGAGGGATCGTCCCCGCCCGGAGGCAATGGCCTCTCCAGGAGCCGGCACCTCTTCTCCTGCCAGGAGGCGATCTCCTTCCTGAGGGTCTCGTCTGCCGCTGCCTCCTCCAGCCTGGCCCGGGAGACATTCTGCAGTATGAGATAGGGATTCTTGGTCTTCTCCCAGGCCTCGGCATCCAGCATCTCCCAGATTCTGTCTGTGGTCTGGCGGACAGTCCAGCGCAGATCCAGGGCCAACTCGGCCAGCCCCTCCAGGCCGGGAGGCAAACTGAGGTCGGAATGAAGTTTCATATCCTTCTATTCTGTCCCCTGAAGAGATCAATATTTCGTGATATAGGGGCGAAGACGGAACTGCCTTAATCTGGCGGCCTCTTTCAAGAGCGCGGAAATTGCATGGCCTTAAATAGAAATGAAAGTGATATTACCATTCTTATAGCAGGTGTGGGCCATGAGAGATCCTTGTCTGATGCTTTTGCTGGCGGCATTGGCTGCTTTGGGCCTTTGTCCCGGCCTGGCTCTCTCCAATGAATCAACGGATGGGAGAGAGTGGATGGTTTATAGTGAGGACAATGTTGCCTTTCAGCTGGTGGAAGATGAGGTGGAGCTATGGGCATCCTCAGCCTCCGATTCTGAAAGGCTGGCCATAATCGACTCATCGGGAGAGGAGAGCCGAACCTCTCTGGAGATGCCCTCCGGAAGCTGGGCCCGAATGCGGCTTACTCCGAAAGGGAGCGGCGATCTAAAGCTATTCTGCATCTATCCCACGGGCACGGTTGCTGCAGTCCTCAACTCCTCGGTGAAAGAAGGCAGGTCCTATACCACCTGGATAGAGGCGGGGCTGAAGGGTGACTACGAGCTATGGTTCGTTGTCAATGGAGAGAAAAGCAATTCAGTGAAGATCCGGGTGCTTGAAGCAGAGTCCACAGAGGAGGGCGCTCCCATGGCCGGTTCAGGCATTTTGTCCAAGGCTCTGGGGGGCGGGCCCGCCTTATCCTACAGCGCTGCACCCGCCGCAGCTGCTGCGGGACCCAGCATCGGCCTATCTGCCGGGGGAGCCAAGGACATCTCCAGCTTCCGGGAGAACATCAATCAGAGCTATCTGCCCCTGCCCAGCGACCTGACCTATGAGGGCCTCTTCTACGACTACTACTTTGAGACCGGAGCCACCCAGGAGTGCAATAAGCTCTTCTGTCCCTCCTACAGCTATGCCCTCTCTAAAGATCCCTTCTCCGGAGAGCGGCAGTATTACCTCTCCTTAGGCCTGAACTCCGGAATCAAGGATTTAGAGAGAAAGAAGCTGAACCTGATGGTGGTTCTGGACTATTCCGGCTCCATGGGCAGCCCCTTTGACCGGTATTACTATGACCGCTTCGGAAACATGGTGGAGGTGGATCCTTCAGGAAAGGAGAGCAGCAAGACCAAGATGCAGATAGCTGATGAATCCGTGGTGGCTCTTCTCGATCACCTGGGCCAAGACGACCGCTTGGGCATGGTCATCTTCAGCGATGAGGCCTTTCTGCTCGATCCCCTCACAGATATGGCGAACAAGAATCCCGACCGATTAAAAAGCAGCATCCTGGGAATCAAAGAGACAGATGGAACCAACATGGAGGCGGGAATGCAGGCTGGCGCAGCCCAATTCGACCGGCTCCTTCCGCCAGGCGGATCGGAATATGAGAACAGGATTAT
>MTKX01033758.1_pt1 | contig 15985 bp, 11 predicted proteins | sample 1042771 | NCBI WGS metagenome assembly MTKX01 (sample SAMN06212183, study PRJNA360534) | anaerobic digester metagenome | biome: Wastewater treatment plant; material: sludge; isolation source: anaerobic digester fed with sludge from wastewater treatment plant | place: Denmark: WWTP Randers ... | reverse complement strand
CTTTGCCAATGAGAACTCCGTCCACATAGACATCATAGCTCTTCAAGGTGGTCTGGATGGTCACCGGCGTGTCTCCCGCGACAATTGCAGGCACGGCAGGCTTTGCAGCCACAGCAGCCGGGTATTGAGTGGTGCTGCTGGCAGAGGTGGTCTGCTGGGCCGTTCCGCTGTATGTCTGCATGACGCTGGTTGTGGCTCCGGGGAGCATCTGCACCGCCTGCGTAGGCTGTACGGTTTGCATGGCCTGCACTCCAGAGGCTGCAGGGTTGTTGGTGGATGGTGGCATATCAGCTGCCACTGCCGTCTGCTGGGCTGGAGGGGCCTGGCTGATCACATCGATGATGATGGCGTTGCTGGGCTGATTATTGAGCACAAAGAGGAGAATGTGCCTGCCCACCTCATCAGCCTTGAAGTTCAGGCTGTTGTATCCGGGGTAGAGGTCCAGACGCTTGCTGGTGATGTTGAGGGAGTTGCTCTGAAGGATCCAATAGTAGTCCGCCTGGCCGCCCACGGGGGCAAAGGCGATGAACTGAATGCCGGATCCTGCCGGGACGATGGCGTACTGGGACCAGTCAGCTCCTTTCTGAATCCAGAGCTCATTTCCTCTGCTGGCGGCCACTGTAGATTGGTACTGGGTATATGCGATCCCCTTACCGCTGCCGAAATATATCCGGGAAGGAACATTTTGAGTCACATCGATCTTTACCGGAGCGAAGGTCTTGACCACTGGGACAGAGCTCTCCATATAGAACTCGGAAAAGAAGGTGGTGGCGGTGCTGACATCCTGAAACTCCGGGCCAAACCAGAAACCTTCCCCACCTTCGGTGCCGAATCCGAACAGGCTCTTGACGAATTCTTCATCGAAGTCAGTCTCGGATACCTCCATGGATTGCGATATGGATACATCATATCCGGCTGCCACTCCCAACCCCATGACCAGGGCCAAGAGACATAAGCATAGGCAATTGAATCTCAACTATTGCACCTCAATGAATACTGACTGGACTTGTGTCTATTTAGCCTTAAGTCTTGTATCAGGCTCATCTGAATCTCATGGAAGAGAACAAGAGTTATTTTATCCTGTTATGAAACACCCTCTTTGCCTTTCCTTCCTGGCGGGGCAAGCCTCCCAGGGGGAAGACGTCTCCTTTGGGGGAGAATCCCAGCGCCTCTTTGAGAGCCTTTTCCACCATATAGCCGGTCACTCCCGGTTCGGCTTCGACATTGACCCGGACGCTATTGACTCCGTCCTCCTCCTCCACTATGATCTGGTAGTTGTTGCCAATGCCCGGTATTCCCAGGAGGGTTTGCTCAATCTGCTTGGGGAAGAAGTTCACCCCTTTCACAATCAGCATGTCATCCCTTCGCCCGGTTATCGGTGCTAGACGGATGTGAGTTCTGCCGCATTTGCATCTGTCCCGGGATATGACATGGGTGAGGTCAGCTGTCCGGAAACGGATCATGGGCAGCGCCTCGCGGGTGAGCGAGGTGAAGACCAGCTCTCCCTCTTCTCCGTCATCCACTGGCTCTCCTGTCTTTGGATCGATGATCTCCAGGATATACTGATCCTCCCAGATGTGGATCCCGTCGTGCGCCGGGCAGTCCATGCCTAATGTGCCAACGCCTCCGGACTCAGTCATGCCGTATATGTCGAAGACGTCGATGTCCAGGCCCGAGGAGATCTTCTTTTTCATGGAGTCAGAGAAAACCTCTGCTCCGAAGATGCCTATCTCCAGCTCCGGCAGGCTCTCCTTCTCCTCGGCCAGCACCTCCATCAGCCGGATGCCATAGCTCACCACTNNGCGGATCTGCCGGGCGGTGTTTCCCGGACCGGCGGGGATCACGAACAGTCCTGCTGCCCGAGCGCCATGATACATGCCAAAGCCACCATTGAAAAGGCCGAAGAGGGGTGTGATCTGGGTGGGGTCCCCAGGCTTCGCCCCGGCCATACGGTAGCAGCGGGCCATGCATTCCGCCCATTGATCAAGGTCTGAGCGGGTGTAGGGCATGACTACCGGGGTGCCGGTGGAGCCGCTGGACATATGCATCTCCACGATCTGATCGCGGGGAACGCAGGCCATATTCAGGGGGTAGCTCTCCCTGAGGATGTCCTTGCCGGTGAAGGGCAGTCGGACCACGTCCTCTGCCGTCCTGATATCCTCAGGCCGGACGCCTTTCTCGTCGAATAGACGCCGGTAGATCGGATTGGATTCATAGACGTGACCGACGATGGCCCTCAGCCGCTCGGACTGAATCTGGGTGATTCTCTCTCGGGAGGCCGTCTCCATCGGTTCATTGTGAAATTTGCTCAATTCTGTCATGCTTTGCTCCTGCCAAGTGAAAATGCTCTCAAATTGAGATCTCGGAACTTCTCCCGGACGCACAGGCCGATGGCCTCCTCCCAGGATTCCAGGGGGAGGTCCAGCCCACGGGATATCGTCCCCAATAGTATGATGTTCGCTGCCCTGCTGTCGCCCAGCTCTCCTGCCAGCTTCGGGGCGTCGATATAGACCAGCCGGGGAAAAGCCCTGGCCAGCAGTTCCTCCGCATTCTCTGGGTAGCGGGCAAGACCGGAGGAGACTGTCACCGGCACAATGGCCTGGCTGCTGACTGCGGCCAGGCCGTCCGGCCGGAGAAATTCCCAGTACCGCAGGGCTTCCACCTTCTCCAGCGCCCCCAGGATATGAGCGCTCTTTTTGGAGACCAGGGGGCTCTTGACCTCTTCTCCATAACGAATCTGGGCCATCACCGAGCCTCCTCGCTGGGCCATGCCGTGCACCTCATTGGTCTTGACCTGGTAGCCCTGAATCATCGCTGCCTGGGCTAATATCTCGCTGGCCAGCAGTATCCCTTGACCGCCCACGCCGACGAGGACGATGCTCTTTGTGCCGTTCGAGTCCGGGTTGTCTGCGCTCTCCGTTCTCTCCCTGCTTTCTTTGTTCATCATTCCCTCTGTCCTCTCCGCCACCCTCTCGATCATACTCCCTCCCGGCTGACAATCGCCCCGGCAGGGCAGATCTGTTCGCACAGGCCACAGCCCGCACAGAGGGTCTGATTGATCTTCATCACCCCATCCACTCCCTCTATCGCCGGGCAGCCCAAAGAGAGGCACAGCTCGCAAGCCCGGCACTCCTCCGCCAGGATGGTTCTCATCGCCCCCACCCGTCTCCTCTCCCGCAGGGGGCAGGGAGCGCGGGATACAATAAGAGAGGGCTCAAGAGCCGCCAGCTCCTCTTTGATCGCCTCTCTGGCGTCATCCAGCTGGTAGGGATCTATCGACCTGACCCGATTGATCCCGCAGGCCCGGCCGATATCCTCGATGGAGACGGCGACTGTGGGCTCGCCGCCAATGGTCCTGCCGGTGCCCGGATGGTCCTGGTGGCCGGTCATGGCAGTGGTGCGGTTGTCCAGCACAATTATTGTGGAGTGGCCCTTATTGTAGACAATATCCAAGAGCCCCGTGATCCCGGAATGAAAGAAGGTGGAGTCTCCAACCACGCCCACCACCTTTCTCTTCTCCCCTGCTTTCTCCATGCCGTGAGCCATGGAGACTCCCGCTCCCATGCAGAGGATGCTGTCCATCCGGTCCAGGGGCGGAAAAGCGCCCAGGCTGTAGCATCCGATGTCCCCGGTGACCACCACATCCTCCCTGGAGAGGGCATAAAAGACCCCTCGGTGAGGGCAACCGGGGCAGAGCACCGGCGGGCGGGGAGGAAGAAGCTCTCGGAAAGGATCTTCTTCCTTTCGGGTGGCCTCTCCTCCATNNCTCTATATGGATCCTCTTCCTTTCGGGTGGCCTCTCCTCCATCCATCAGCCTTCTGGACTGGAGCAGTCGGTCTACGGACAGCTCCATGATCCCCGGCACGAAATCTCTCCCCTGGCAGGATATCCCCAGGGCTTTTACGTGCTCTTCTATGAATGGATCCAATTCCTCAACCACCAGCAGCCGGTCCACACCTTGGGCAAACTCCCGGATCAATGCGTCTGGGAAGGGATAAGAGAATCCCAGCTTCAGAACCGAGGCCTCCGGCCAGACCTCGCGGGCATACTGGTAGGCGATGGAGGAGGTGATGATTCCCAGGCCTTTTGACCGCCACTCAATGCGGTTTGCTGGCGACTTTTCAGAGAGCGCCTGCAGCCCTTTCAGCCTCTCTTCCACTCTCTGGCGCATGGGCCGGCCCCAGACCGGTATGGGAACGAACCGGGGCGGGTTCTTGACAAAGCCGATCTCCTTCTTCGCCTGCTCCCGTTCTCCCAGCTCGACCAGGCTGCGAGAGTGGCTGACCCTGGTGGTGGTGCGCAGGATGGCCGGGGTCTTGAACTCCTCCGAGACGGAGAGGGCGAGCATGAGCAGATCCTTGGCCTCCTGGCTGTCCGCCGGCTCAAAAAGGGGGACCCGGGCAAAGCGGGCATAGTTTCTGGTGTCCTGCTCATTTTGGGAGGAGTGCATCCCCGGGTCGTCTGCCACGCAGGCCACAAACCCGCCCTCCACGCTGATGTAGCTCAATGTCATGAGGGGGTCAGCAGCCACATTCAGTCCCACATGCTTCATGGTCACAATGGAGCGCGCCCCGGCCAGGGATGCTCCGGCTGCGACCTCAAAGGCCACCTTCTCATTGGGCGACCACTCGCAGTAAACCTCCGGACTGTACCGGGCCAGGTTCTCCAGGATCTCGGTGGAGGGAGTCCCGGGGTAGCCCGTGCCGATGGTTACACCGGCCTCGTAGGCCCCACGGGCTATGGCCTCATTGCCGGAGAGCAATCTTCTCAAATCCTTTTCACCTTCGCCTGAAATTACTCGTTATGGGATTTTTCGCTGGTTTATATTGATCTTTTATGCACATTCTTATACATCAGAGTATGATCTGTCCCTATGGATGAGGGGATATAATTCTTGTGGTTTGCGGGTTTGGAAGTCACAACGTCTAACCCCCTCTATCCCGGAGACAAAATGAATAGAATTCAGGATACGGAGCCACTGTGAATCTACAGCAGTATGTGCGCTACCAGAAGATTGAATAGCAGGAAGTTGAAATATATAGATTCTACACAAGGATGGAGACAATAGCATGAGTGCCAGCGAAACCATAGAATGTGTATACGAAGGCGGTGTCTTCAAGCCGATGGAAGATGTAAAGCTAGAGGAAGGCACAAAACTAAAGATCAAAATTGAAAAGGTAGATCTCTCGAAATACTACGGCATGTTTGGCAAGGCTTCTGCAGAGAGGCTCGAAGAGCTTGAGGGCGAGGTCTATCTGTGATATTCATCGATACCAATATATTTTATAATGCTTTCTTTGATACAAAATTTTCGAACTCCGCCAGGAGATTTATAGATCAAAATCATAAACTCGTCACATCATCCACGGTCATACATGAGCTGATTTTTGTATCGGTTAGAAATCTGTGCGAAGAGCGTTACGGAACGAAAAATCATGCCTCATTCAAGAGGTTCCTCATTGATAACGGCTACGCGCCATTTGAGAAAGAGATAGAAGCTATATTCCGCTTCATCGATGCAAGATGCATTTCCTTGGTGCCAATCAATGATGATATGAACCACTGGCGGGAGACCATGATACAATACAGGCTTCTGCCATATGACGCACTAATAGCTTCGACCTGCTATCGCAACGGAATCAAAAAGATCGCAAGCTTTGACCGGGATTTTCGAAGAGTTGACTTTTTGGAAGTAGTGGAACTCTAGGCGAAACCCCATCCGTCCTTCATCCAATTCTTTCCATCCACGCTGCTGGAGCTTAATGCGCATGTATCCACTCGTTGGAGCGATGAATGTGCTAAAATGGCCAACTTGTCCATTTTCTGCTCACGATCTCTCTTAAATAAAAAGACTTATTAAATCGCACGTATACCGTTCATGGCAAACTGATAAATCGTCTGCAGAAAGCAACAATAATCGGTCATGTGATTTGTGGATGTGGGAGCTATAGATACATGGAAATGTGCATAATTAGATGGCCTGAATTAGGCAGGTGGAAGTAATTGGGCTCCAATTGCAGTATTGAGGATAAGGCTCGAACACATCCGCCTGCCGACGATAGGGTCGACCTTTTCGACCGCTGGTTATCTATTAAAAAGGCAAATTTGGGCAAGCATGTGCTTATTATCTGTAAAGAGAATAACTGCTCGTGCGATAATATTTTCGATGAGCTCCAGAACGTTTTACTCAGTCACTATGTAGCACCAGAAATTACCGCAAAGAGACTTGCAGAATTAGGCGCTCCAAGAACTGCAGAATTGTTGAGGGAGCATTTGCCAACAACAAAGACGGCTCGTTCCGGTGACCTTGGGGAAATCCTTGCCATAGAGTTTACTGAGCGTAGGCTTGGATTTAGCGTCCCAATTCGAAGGCTTCGCTTTAAGGATGGACGCAATATGGCTCTTCGAGGCGATGATCTTATTGCCATCGATCGAGATCTTAAAGGTAGCTTAAAGTTCCTTAAGGGCGAATCAAAGAGTTACGCAAGACTGACTCCAACTGTAATCAAAGAAGCCGCAGATGCACTTGACCGATATCGTGGTCGTCCAAACAGACGTTCGGTGCTCTTTGTGGCAGAACGTTTGCGAGACAAGGGAGATCATGACCTTGCCAAGGATTTGGATTATGCTGTGCTGCAGAGCTTCCGTGGTTGTCCTTTCGAGCATTTGCTCTTTACAGTGTCTGGCACCGATCCTAATACCCATCTATCCAATCATCTTAGGGAATGCAGGAATCGCACTCGCAGGTATGCAGTCGGAATTTATATCGTTAACCATGGCGATGTTATTGAGCGCTTGTTTTCGGAGCAGTAAATGACCGAATCTGCGATAGAACTTCAGAATATCCTCGAAAAGGCTATATCCCCTGGATTTCGGGATCGTTTGCTGGATAAGGGATTAGCTCGTGGTCTAATCTGGCGCAATGGGGAACTCCCTACCGGAGCACCATCATTTGGAGACAGTCTTACTGATGATCTTCTCGATTATGCCTACACGGTGCTTGCAATGGCACTGCGTCTGCGCTCGGTCAACGGGGATGAGATTTTATTGCAGCGGGCTTTCCTCGTTGCTGGCGAGGCAATCGAAGCAGCCGTGCGCAATGGAGATCCGTTTCGCATAGACCGCGGATTTAATCTGGTGAGTTCAGCCATCTCCTTTCACCTTGCGAGATATGCAGCACGTGCTTATTCCATGTTGCCTATTGGTGCTAACGACGGGAACCTAGCACCAACTGAGAAAGCCCTTGTCCAGCTTCTGAGGAAATCTCTTGATGAAATGCATGAATTTGTTGCGGCTTGGCTGCTTGATAAAGAGCAATGGGATGAGAGAATTGCAGAGCGCCTTCTTAATGATGCAGATTTCGATGAGACTGACGCGATAAGCGCGGTTATTACCAGATCTTTCATGCGCGGACTCGCACTATTTGACCATGCTATAACAACCGGTGAGGAGGTCTCTGCTATGGAAGCAAAGCGTCTGCTACTTTTTACGGCCGAGGCCGCTAAAGATATGCATGCTGTGAGCCATTGGTGGACTTCTACGATGGCATTCCACCTAATAGACGATCTCTGGCAAATGAGCCTCCACCGCCAAATTCCAAAGATACTCTCAGACGATGATGACATTGAAAAGTGGACTACCTTGCGTCAGGCCTATATTCAGCGACTGCGAGCAGCAAAGAAATCCGCAATCGAACTTTGGCCATCACAGATCGAGGCAGCTCAGCGCGCCATAGATCAATCTGATGATCTCGTAGTAGCGCTACCTACAAGTGCTGGAAAAACCCGAATTGCAGAGCTTTGCATCCTTCGAACATTAGCATCAGATCTCCGTATCATCTACGTCACTCCGCTTAGAGCCTTGTCAGCACAAGTTGAACAGGATCTTGCTGATACATTTCTTCCTCTTGGGATATCCGTATCCTCTTTATATGGATCTGCTGGGATCGAGAGTTCTGACGCTGATACACTTAGGGAAGTTAAGATTGTTGTTTCCACTCCGGAGAAGTTGGACTTTGCCCTCCGCGTTGATCCAACAATTATTGATAATGTTGGCCTCATTGTACTAGATGAAGGTCATATGCTCGGACCAAGCGAGAGAGAAGTTAGATACGAAGCACTCGTGCAACGGTTGCTTCGTCGATCCGATGCTGGTTCTCGACGTATTGTCTGCCTATCCGCATTATTTCCGCCACCCGAAGAAATGAGCGATTTGGTCTCGTGGCTTCGACGAGATGAGCCTGGAACTGCAGTGTATTCCACTTGGCGTCCTACTCGTCAAAGATTTGGTGTCATAAGATGGGTAAGGGATGCAGCGCGCCTTGACATTAAGGTTGAGACAGAGGGCCCCTTTGTGAAGCGATTTGTGGAAACTAAGGTGCCACTCGCGGGATCTCGGCGTTTTAATAGCTTTCCACATGATAAGGACGAATTGACTCTGGCAGCAGCATGGCAATTCGTTGACCAAGGAAAGGACGTCCTCATCTATTGCACAATGAGGAGGTCTGTAGAAAAACTAGGAAGGGTTATCCTTAAGTGTATCAGGCAGGGAATGTTAAAGCCGCTTCGCCTGATGAACCAGGATATTCAGGACGTGATGGCTGCAGGAGCTGAATGGTTGGGCCCCGATCATCCAGCGGTCCAGTGCCTAAAATACGGCATAGCCCTGCACCATGGCCATTTACCTCGTCAATTCTTGAATGAACTAGAAAAGCTTCTACGCAAGGGCGATATTCGTCTTACGATTGCTTCTCCGACGCTTGCACAAGGTCTTAATCTCTCGGCCAGCGTGCTTCTGGTCCCTTCAATATGGCGAAACAGGGATATTATTCCTGCTACAGAATTTGCAAATGTTATCGGTCGTGCTGGCCGCGCTTTTGTCGATGTTGATGGTATTGTATTGCATGTTATATGGGAGGACGATGGAAAAAGCGAAGCCAGAAGACTATATCATTGGCATGATCTCGTCTCCAAAGCAAAAGCGCCAGAAATTTCGAGCGGCCTTTTGCTGCTAGCTAACAAGATTTTCCAGAAAATCTCAGATATTGTCGGGGCGCCATTGGAGGAAGTCATTGAATATCTCACTGGGCATGGAGATGTTTGGGATTTTACTGATTCTCAATTAGAGCAAGTAGAAATGAAGCTTGAAGATTGGGAACATGATATAGCTTCCCTTGATGCGGCTATTTTGGCGCTATTGGACACAGGGATTGAAGAAGAATGTCTTGACAACGAACTTGATAATGTGTTAGAAGGGTCGCTCTTCTCTAGAAAGCTGGCATACTATGAACATAACATGCAAATGCTAGTGCGACGGTTCGTTAAAGCGCGAGCCCATTGTATCTGGAGGCAAACAAGTACATCTCAACGAAGGGGATATCATGTGGCTGGCGTCGGGCTACGAGCCGGTCGGTTCTTGGATGCTAACATTGCAAACCTAGTCGATCTCCTTCTTCGAGCAGAGGCAGCAGTGGTAGCGGGAGATTCGGCTGGTGCCACCGACTCCATTGTTGAATTTGCCAGACTTGTGTTTCAGACTGAGCCTTTTCGCCCCTCTGGGACTATGCCCGACTATTGGGAGAATGCACTACGAGAATGGATTGAAGGCAAATCAGCATCAAAAATTGTTGGCCTTGATTCTAGTAAAGGTGTTGACCTATTGCAGGAGGCCATATCTTACCGACTCCCTTGGGCGATGGAGGCTGTTAGAGTGCACGCAATAGCTGTCAGACAAGACGGTGCAGAGCAGATCAAAGGCCATGCAGCTATGGCAGCAGAGGTAGGAAACGCCAATCTCTCTGTCATAAAATTACTGCGTGCTGGACTGAATTCACGCGAAGCTGCAATCACGGCTGTTACCAAAACAGAAGCGGCTTTTATTGACTACAGAGAAATGCTCGAATGGTTGAGATCGGATCAGGTAGAGTCGATGTCCAAAATGGAGAACTGGCCGACAAAACAGAGCCGTCCTGCATGGCTACAGTTCTTCAGCACCAAGAAAGGAAACCGTCTTAAGTTGACATGCCAAACTCAAGTCGTGCAGGTAGAGTGGTTTATCGACGCACCACCAATCAACACGCATGTCATCGTTGAGCCAGACGCCAGGCTCGTTCTAACAACAGACTATGTAAGACTTGGTGTTCTTATCACTGAGCTTAGTATACAAAGCCATGATATCGTTAATGCATGGGTAGCGGACTGCCCGAATACAGTCGTCGTTGAGTATTTTGGCCCGTCGTAAAGATGATATAATCCAACATTATCAGGCAGATGGTCATGCCTGGCCAGAGCGTGCAATGCAGATCCTAGGATGCCGGCATCTCTAGCAACATATGAAAGTGCTTCTGGGCCTGCTCGCTGCCCCAGGCGAAGGCGAATCGCACAAATCTGCAGATCCATTGCATCGGTCTTGTAGAAGCAGCGCAGATAGTGAAGAGCCAGTAGGTTATCGCCTTCCTGGCTGAATATGACGCCCAGGTTCTTGAGTGCCAACGTGTTTCCGGGGTCGAACGGTCTAGGGCTTATGTAGAGTCCTCGTGGCCCGCATGGAGGTCGCCCTTCTTCTAGCAGCGATCCTCAGGGCCACGCAGGCCCGATAGCGCTGCCGCTCCATCTGCGGGCAGCAGCGCAGAAGCACCATGCTCCGCGCAGCCTCTCTCCGCCGGACTTCCCCTCAGTTTATCCTCGCTATTGCCGCCACCTCGTCTCCCGGCTTGACATTCATGATCCGAACACCTTGGGTCGACCGGCCCTGCACCCGGATGTCGCTTGCCGGTATCCTGATAATCACCCCGTCCCGGGTGGTGACCAATAATTCGTCCTCCTCGGAGACAGTGGTGGTGCAGCAGACATACCCCTTGCGGGCATCGATGTTCTTGACTCCCTTGCCCCCCCGCCTCTGCTGGGGATACTCCTCGAGCTCAGTCCTCTTGCCATAGCCCTGATTGGTGACGGTGAGCAGAGTTGAGCCTGAGCCGGGCTCAATCACATCCATGCTGATCAGCTCGTCGCCCATGTTCAGGCTGATCGCTTTGACCCCCATGGTCCCCCGGTTGGAGGCACGCACATCCCCCTCTTTGAAGCGGATGGCCTTTCCGAATTTGGTGGCCACCAAGAGCTCCTTTTCTCCATTGGTGAGCTTGGCCGAGACCAGGCTATCCCCCTTCAGGTTCACCGCCTTTATCCCTCCCTTGCGGGGATTGGAGAAGGCCTGCAGAGGCATCTTCACAATATTGCCGCTCCTGGTTACCAGCACGATGTATCCCGCCTGGAAGCTTTTCACCGGGATGGCTCCGGCGATCCTCTCATCCGGCTCCAGCTGGAGCAGGTTCACTATGGACTTGCCCCGGGCTGCCCTTCCCAAAGCGGGAACCTCATAAACCTTTAGCCAGTGGGCTTTGCCCTTGTCGGTGAAGAAGAGCAGATAGTCCTTGGTGGAGGCGGTGGAGACATCGGTCACAAACTCCTCTGTCTTGGTCTCGGCTCCTATAACCCCCCGCCCGCCCCTTCTTTGCATGCGGTACGTATTGACGGGCTGGCGCTTGATGTACCCGGAGCTGGTGATGGTCACCGCCACCTCCTCCTCCTGAATGAGGTCCTCATTAGTGACCTCACCATCGGCCTCGATGATCTGGGTGCGCCGCTCGTCGCCGTACTTGCTGATCAGCTCCGTCAGTTCGTCCTTGATGATGCTCAGGATCTCCAGATTGCTGGAGAGGATCTGTCTCAGGTGGGCGATGAGCTTCTCCAGCTCTGCTGCCTCGGAGACTATCTTCTCCTGCTCCAGGCCCGTAAGCCTCTGCAGCCTCATGTCTAAAATGGCCTTCGCCTGCTCCTCGGAGAGGAGAAATGCCTCTATCAGACCATCCCTGGCCTCCGCCGGTGTGGGGGCGGCCTTGATGATCCTTATCACCTCATCGATGTTCTTCAGGGCGATGAGCAGGCCCGCCAGGATATGGGCCCTCTTCTCCGCTGCATCCAGCTCGAAGCGGGTGCGCCTCTCAACCACTATGGAGCGGTAGTAGATGTACTGCTCCAGGGTCTCCTTTAAAGAGAGGATCCTGGGCATCCCGTCCACCAGGACCATGTTGTTGATCCCGTAGCTGGTCTGCAAAGCGGTGTGTTTATGCAGCTGGTTTAAGACCACATTGGCGTTGAATCCGGTCTTGATATCCACTACCATGCGGATGCCTTCTTTGTCTGACTCATCCCGCAGATCGGATATGCCCTCCAGGCGTCCCCCTTTGACCATCTCCGCCATATCCTCGATCAGCTTGGCCTTGTTCACCTGGTAGGGAAGCTCGGAAAAGATGATCCTGGTGCTCTTTGCTCCCTCCTCGATCTCCGACTTGGCCTGCATGATTATGCTTCCCTTGCCGGTCAGATAAGCGGACTCGATTCCCGCCCGGCCCACGATATATCCACCAGTGGGAAAATCCGGGCCCGGCAAATAATGCATCAGCTCGCCTACTGTTGCCTGGGGATTGTCTATCAGATGGATGATCGCCCCTGCCAGCTCATTCAGATTATGGGGTGGGATGTTGGTCGCCATGCCCACGGCGATTCCAGTCGAGCCGTTTAAGAGCAGGTTGGGAAGCTTTCCCGGAAGGACTGTTGGCTCCTTGAGCGAGCCGTCATAGTTGGGCACAAAGTCCACGGTGTTCTTCTCGATGTCTGCCAGCATCTCCTCGGCGATTTTAGAGAGCCGGACCTCGGTGTAACGCATGGCGGCAGCCGGATCTCCGTCGATGGAGCCGAAGTTGCCCTGGCCATCGATCAGAGGATAACGCATGGAGAAGGTCTGGGCCATTCTGACCATGGTCTCATATATGGCCGCATCACCGTGAGGATGGTACTTGCCCATCACATCGCCCACCACGCGGGCGGACTTCTTGTAGGGCTGATCGTGGGTCATGCCCTGCTCATACATGGCATAGAGAATGCGGCGGTGAACGGGCTTCAATCCGTCTCGGACATCGGGCAGAGCCCTCCCTACGATCACGCTCATGGCATAATCGATGTAAGAGGACTTCATCTCCTCGGTGATGTTAACCTGTACTTCTGTCACGATCCACCTCAGATATCAAGATTCTTCACATACTTGGCATGCTTCTCTATGAACTCCCGGCGCGGCTCCACCTGGTCGCCCATGAGGATAGTGAAGATCCTGTCCGCCTCCACTGCATCCTCCAGGGTGACCCGAAGCATGATCCTCCCCTCCGGATCCATGGTAGTCTCCCAGAGCTGCTCGGGGTTCATCTCACCCAGGCCCTTGTACCTCTGAATGACCGGTTTGTTCATGCCTGCTACCAGCTCGTTAAGCTGCTCATCGCTATAGGCGTAATTGGCCTGCTTTCCCTTCTTGACCTGATAGAGGGGGGGCTGGGCGATGAACACATAGCCGGCATCGATCAGGGGCCTCATATAGCGGTAGAAGAAGGTGAGCAGAAGGGTGCGGATGTGCGAGCCATCCACATCTGCATCGGTCATTATCACCACCTTATGATACCTCGCTTTACTGATATCGAAGTCATCTCCCACGCCCGTGCCGAAGGCCACGATCATATTGCGAATCTCGGCGTTCTTCAGGATCTTGTCCAGCCTCGCTCTCTCCACATTGAGGATCTTGCCCCGCAGGGGCAGTATGGCCTGAAAATGCCTGTTCCTTCCCTGTTTCGCACTCCCCCCAGCACTCTCGCCCTCGACGATATAGATCTCGCATTTCGCAGGATCATTGTCAGAGCAGTCGGCCAGCTTTCCGGGCAGTCCGCCGGAGCTAAGGGCGTTCTTGCGCCGGGTCAGCTCCTTGGCCTTCCGGGCCGCTTCCCGGGCGCGCATGGCTTCTGCAGCCTTCTCCACAATGGTCGTCGCAACAAGAGGGTTCTCCTCGAAGTACTCCCCCAGGCCCTCTGCTACCATCGACTCCACAATTCCCCGGATGGAGCTGTTTCCCAATCGGGTCTTGGTCTGGCCCTCGAACTGGGGGTCAGGCAGCTTTACGCTTATGACTGCCACCAGCCCCTCTCTCAGGTCCTCGCCCCCCAGCTTCATCTCGTTCTTGAATAGCTTGTTATTCCGGGCATAATCATTGACTGTGCGGGTTAAGGCGGCGCGGAAGCCCATGAGGTGAGTTCCTCCCTCGCGGGTGTTGATGTTATTGGCATAGGAGAATATGTTCTCTGCATAGGAGTTGTTGTACTGCAGGGCCACCTCCACCTGGGTCCCATTCTTGCTGCGCGAGAAGTAGACCGGCTGCTCGTGCAACACCTCCTTATTCTTATTGAGGTACTCCACGAAGGAGATGATGCCTCCCGCGTACTGGAAGATGTTCTCTTTATCAGATCTATCGTCTTTTATGGTTATCTTAAGGCCGCGATTCAGAAAGGCCAGCTCCCTCAAACGGGAGGAGAGGGTGTCGAAGGAAAACTCGGTCTCCTCGAATATGCTGGTATCAGGCTTGAAGGTGATGGTGGTTCCGGTATGATCCGAGCTGCCCCGTTCCTCCAGATCCGAGACCACCTTGCCCTTTTCGAAGCGCTGCCAGTAGATCCTTCCGTTCCTGCGGACCTGCACCTCCATCCACTCGGAGAGGGCATTAACCACGGAGACGCCCACCCCATGCAGTCCGCCGGAGACGCCATAAGACTCGTGGTCGAACTTGCCGCCGGCATGCAACACCGTTAAGACGATCTCCAGAGCCGGCCGGTTAAACTGGGGATGGTTATCAACCGGGATGCCCCGGCCGTCATCACGAATGGAGACGCTCCCTCCGGGATTGATTGTCACATCGATCTCGCTGCAGAATCCTCCCAGGGCCTCGTCCACGCTGTTGTCCACTACCTCGTAGACCAGATGGTGTAGCCCCAGGGAGTCTGTGCTGCCTATGTACATCGAGGGCCGGCGCCTGACCGCCTCAAGGCCCTCGAGAACCTGGATATGGCTTGCATCATAGCCTGTAGCTTCGCTCAAAATCAACTAAGCCTCCTTAATAATTAGGACTGTATCACACTCATTTGAGCAGATATAAGCTTTTCCCTGAAAAAATTCGCAAATTGGGAAAATACATTGATACAAAATGATGCCTTCGCAGGGGGAGTCTCATCTCATCTCAGAACTGAGAAGGAGCTATTTGACAAGCGCATACGAAAGAATGAGCTGATCGTAAAAAACTTGAAAATGAGAAGCCAAGGTCCGGATTCGAACCGGAGTGGTAATGCTCTGCAGGCATTTGCGTAGCCGCTCCGCCACCTTGGCATTAGGAAGGTCTCTCTCAAGAGTGCTGCTGATACCACCACCTTTATCGATGTGGGCTCACTCTGAGCAGAGATCCTGCTGCAACCTCTCCCCTTATAAAGATTGCCTTCGAAGGCCGATCCTCACACCTGGATACTATTCTTTCACACCGGGCACTTCTTCCATCGATTATGATCTCACGGCAAGTCTCGGAATGGGAGACTTCTTCGTCGCGCATCTCTTATACCCTCTAGGTGCGGTCAAGTGCCGGGTTGTGGGTGATGGTGCAGATCTTGCATACTATTTTTCGATGATCTTCCATGTCCAGGGTGGATACAGTTGATTTTGAGACGATATTCCGAATGAAGCGAGCAGGTTGTGTCGAGCTTGCCTTTGGCGTGGAGAGTGGAAGCCAGGCCATCTTAGACCTATTGAGGAATGGAATTACTCCGGAGCAGATAATCAGGACTTTTAAACAGGCGGATGAAATTGGATTAGTCTCAGATATGCTTCTGATTGTGGGAATTCCTGGAGAGAACCAGGAGGATATAGATATGACCAAGAGATTGATTGCGGAGTCCAAGCCCGAAATGGGTGAATATCGCTTATTCCACTCCCATTCCCGGAACAGAGATTTATAGAGGGTGTGTTTGAGGCGGGGCTTAGGGAGAGGATGAAAGAGTAAATGGACTTTTATTACATCGGGAGTGCAGAGGGTCACGAATACCCCAACCTTCAGGTTGGGGATGAAGTG
>MTKX01005660.1_pt3 | contig 16026 bp, 15 predicted proteins | sample 1042771 | NCBI WGS metagenome assembly MTKX01 (sample SAMN06212183, study PRJNA360534) | anaerobic digester metagenome | biome: Wastewater treatment plant; material: sludge; isolation source: anaerobic digester fed with sludge from wastewater treatment plant | place: Denmark: WWTP Randers ... | reverse complement strand
TTAAGTTAGGTGGTCAATTTTATACCGCCATAAGTGGACAATTTTGCACCGCCATTGACACAGGACTCCAGATAATGGGTACATTGTACCTATTCCTATCTAGCTAAAAAATACCACGATCGAATGAAAGCCAAGATCCTGGGAGTCAAGATCTGAAGATTTAAGGATGATGGGGTGAGGCGTAGATGTAATAATACTACTACTATCATTAGAGCCCACCCCGTACTAGCACTATTGATGCTTAACCTTTAATAGCTTTTTGGCATGTTCAATGCCACAACTCATCCTTCCACCCAAAGCTCTTGCGGCCATAGCTCACCCTCTCGGGAACGCCTCTCCTCTCCGACCTGGAAGCGATTCTCTATCATCTCATCCACCTCTGAGAGCTTGACCCCGAAGACCTGCACACGATTGCCATTAATGGTCTGCAGAAACCTCATCTCCGATATCAGGCGCTATATAGTACTCATCGGAGCCCACCAACAATACATGGTAGCTTCCCGGCTCGATATATTGCAGCGAACCATATACGGAGACATTGTCTCCGATCTTGATGTTCGGATCAATGAATCCCGGCGGATATTCTGCAGGATTGGCGGAGGTCATATAAACCGAGATATTCTGCCCCAACATATCGGCAGGTCCGTCTATGACCTGGTCGACTGAAATATACCAACCCCATGCTCCAACATTCTCAAAATGCAATAGCGCCTGCCCATCAAATCGCGTATCTTCTGCATAGACACTTCCTGACAGAATCAATAATCCAAGAAATAATAAATAGAGTCNNCGTCATCGTTGCTCAAATGTTCTCTGCAATTGCTGGGCCACGAATATTCATATCGGTGACCATCTGGAGACCTGCAATCCATAATCCCTCAGGGACGGCTTTTCGCTCTGCTATTGCCATCATTCAGCTTCCTTGCATCTATCAAATTCATCGCATGGATGATCGCAACATCCGTTGGTGCAATGATAATCACATCCATATGCAGGGCAATCAAAGCAGATGCAGAAGTAATCCCTTATCAGTCGGATTGAATCAATTGCCCCAAGAAGCATTGGCGCATCCATATCGAATTGTCCGGCGGGCGCAAAGATTCCAAATAAGAGGTCAACAGTTGTTCCATAGCCAAATAGCTCTCTTGTAGCCACAGTAAATGATCCCTCCGCGGGGATGCCATTGACCTCGAAAGAACACCTCATCGATTTGGCTGAACCCAAAACACCCGTCCAAGAACCATAAGCATTGGCAATATCCTGGTTATCTTCGTAGGCGATAATCGTCATGTTCGTTATCTGATTGCCCTCAATGCTGAAATCCTGTGGCATATAATATTCCACGTATGTCTCTGGTGTGGTGTGTGAAGGCAGAATATCGAACCCTTGATGCAAATGGTTCAGAGCAATTATTCCTCGGGCAGGATTCGTAGAGTCTACTGCGGTTATCCCGTTGCATCCAACACCTGTGATCTCCCAACTATCAGACACTGAGATCGTAAAATATATTTGAGATCCAGGCTGCCCGATGCAAATATTTGTCCGTCAGGACTATCATCATCCAGAGTAATAGGCATCTCATGGTCAATTCCTCTTATGATGCTGATATGTATAGATAAGCAATATAAATACACATTATTGAAAGTTTCAAGCAAAATGTCACAGAACTAATTTACCGAGCACAAAACATCCGCTGGTGAGAAGAGGAAGGCCCTGAAGGCCGAGGCCCTGGAGCTGGCCAGGGACGCTAAGGCGGCTATGAAGGCGGCAAAGACCCTGCCGGATGCCAGGAAGAAAGCCCGCACCCTGGAAGGCCAGGCAGACAGCTTGAAGACGGAAGCCGAGGCCCTGAAGGGAGCTGTCAGGCTGGAAGATCTCACCGTATGGGTGATGGAGAAGACCAAGACCACAAAGAAAGGCAGCAAGACATACGGCTATTGGAAGGCCTCATGGAGAGAGAGCGATAGGGTGCGAAATGTCCATCTAGGGAGCTGTGCGAAAATGGATACAGAGGCCGCTAGGCAGAAGGCCAAGAAGATGAAAGCAGAAGCGTTAGGGATCGATGTCCTGTGAGTTCTCCTGAGGCAACACCTTGAGCAGTTAATCCTCAGAGAAGAAATTACTCAGTAATTATATGCTCCCGTCGACAACACAGCACATTCATCGAAAGATTTTTAAGCTTTAAAATCCTTTTCCGATTTAATGTTTACTTGTCCTTCTTGCGGAAAAACAGTGTCCGAGGATTGGAACTACTGCATTCATTGCACAAAACAATTGATACCTACGATTAGTGTTGGTTTTGCTTACGATCAGTTGTACGACCTAATGAAACTTGAAGAAACTAGAAGAGAATACCTTGATACCAAAGCCGGTACTTACATAGGATTATTGGGATTATCTGTAACAATTCTCACTGCTTTTGGAGGCGTTGTGATCCTCCAAAGCGGCCAAATTAGAGAGATTACAAATATAGATATTATATATTCACAATATTTGCTAATTTTACTATATTTTCTTTACTTTTCGGTTATTGTCTTGTTTATAATTTCTGTTATTTTTGCTTTTCGTGCATATAGTACAGGTTCTTTAGGCGCGTCTAATGAGCCTAAATCACCAAGAAATGGCATATTGAGCCCTATTAGAAGTTTTTTGGGTTCTAGTGGACGTTTTTTGATTAACATTTTAATTCCCAAAGATAAAAACATCTATAAGTGGATCGATCGAAATTTTATCGCTCTTAATAAGGAGAGCTGTTTAGTAGATCTTCGCAAGTTTTTGATAGATAAAATTGATGAAGCTGTTAAAATCAACTACGATCTAAATAACGAAAAAGCCAAGAGGATCTTAAGAGCCTATATTTCAACGATTTTAGGAATATTTATTTTATTGATTTTAATAATTTTATTAGGATTAATTACCGGGATTGGGCTGATATAAGGAGTGAAATCTATGTGCGAGACTTGTGGCACGACTACTGAAAAATTTAAGTGGGTTTGTGGATCTTGTGGAAAAGAGATATGTTCTGATTGTTCAAAGCCTAACTATATTTTCTCCCATAAAGAATGTCCTAAACAGCAACCAGCACTTTTGTCGCCACATGATTCTTTGGGAGGGGTATATGAAGCTGAAAATCGTCCAGGCCTACAGGGGGTATATAACGTTCAAGATCGTTATGGTGGCTCCCCCCCAATTTGAGTGTGCATCGCACACTGGACTTTTAAAGACTACTAGAAAAGTGGCAAATCCGCTAATATCACAGCAAAGGCAGGTGACCGCGCCGGGAGACATTCGATGTCCAGGTGGTTCGCTCTCACTTAGGGAGGCAGGATGCAAACACCTCAGGCTTCCTGCTCCGTTACCCAGGGAACGCCACGGCGAAGAGCCCTATAGAGCTTGAATTTACTCAGTAATTATATGCGCCGATCGGGATTCGAACCCGAGTTTAGGCGTTGGCAACGCCTAGTGATAACCGCTACACTATCGGCGCATTCGTGTTATGCGAAGCATCCCCTACAATCACCTTCTAGTCTAAAAACATTGCGGGCAAAAGGGCTACCCCACATCTGCGGCCCGGTGTTACATACCCTTTATCTACCTTGAAGGAGGACTTTTCCATGGTGATATTCGTTTGCATGATGTCGTCATAGTGGGAGCAGGCCCGGCTGGGCTGACTGCAGCCATGTACTGCGCGAGAGGCGGCAAGAAGACTCTGATTTTGGGAAACACCTACAGCTCGCAGCAGTCCATGGGCGGCCTCTATGAGAACTATCCTGGATTTCCGGATGGCATCCAGGGTATTGAGCTCTCCGAGAGGATGCTGGCCCAGGCCCAGAAGTTCGGTGCGGAGAACCAGACCGAGCAGGTGGAAAAGATTGTGCCTCTGAGCAACTTCTTCCGCCTCAAGACGGAGAACTGGCAGTATGAGGCCAGGACGGTCATACTGGCCATGGGAGCAGGCCATCGACCCTTGGATGTGCCGGGGGAAAAAAAGCTGACCGCCCGGGGCGTATCCTATTGCGTCCATTGCGACGGAGCGCTCTTCCGAAACAAGGCCGTGGTCGTGGCTGGCTTCGGCAATGGAGCGGCCCGTGCCGTACTCTATTTAGCCGGTATCGCCGGCAAGGTGCACCTTCTCTGCACGCGAGAGAAGCTAGTGGCTGAATCGGTCTATCTGGAGCGCCTCAAGAATCTCTCCAACTATACCGCCACCTTCGGGGCGGAAATCACCGAGATCCAGGGCGAGGATTTCGTCACCGCAGTGGGCTTCAAGGTGGGAAACACCCCCCGCACCGTCAAGGCAGACGGCGTCTTTGTGGAGATGGGCATGAAGCCCAATGCCGATCTGGCTATTGCCCTGGGCCTGGAGATGACTCCCGGCGGCTATGTCAAGGTCAACCGCCTCAATCAGGAGACCAGCATGCCCGGCGTCTATGCCGCGGGAGACCTCACCGGAGGAAGGCTGCAGGTAGCCACAGCCGTGGGCAGCGGTGCATCCGCCGGAATCAGTGCTCTGCAGTACCTGGGATAGGGTCCGGTATAAAGCAATGGCTAATGCAAAAAAGAAGGCAGAGCTGGACCTGGGCCGGCCTGTAACTGTCTGGCGTTCCCAAGATCTTCTTGACGGCCGGCCCGCCCAGTCTCTGACCATGATCCTGCGCACCGTAGGATGCCGCTGGAACCGCTGCACCATGTGCGGTTTTGCCGGAGAAGGTGCGCCTGCCGGTGCGGATGATCTGATCAGGCAGTTCGAATGGGCTATGGGCCGCTCTTCACCGGAGGTTTCTGTGGTCAAGATCTATACCAGCGGCAGCTTCCTGGATCCGGATGAGATGCCTGTTCGAGCCAGAGATGAGATCCTGGGGCGTCTGAAAGCTATGGGAATATCCCGGCTGGTCATAGAGAGCCGTCCGGAGTACATAACTGCTCAGAGCGTCGAGGCCTGTCTATCCCATCTTCCTACTGAGTTCGCCATTGGTCTCGAGAGCTCCAACGACCTCATCCGGGAGAAGTCCATAAGAAAGGGCTTCTCCTTGCAGGATTTTGTGGCGGCATCAGAACAGGTGCACCGCCAGGGCGGCAGGATAAAGGCCTACATTTTGCTCAAGCCGCCCCTTCTCACAGAGGGCCAGGCTATGAGAGATGCCATAGCCACCGGCCTGGCAGCCCACCCTCATGCCGATGTGCTTTCTCTGAACCTGTGCAATGTGCAGCGCAATACAGTAGTGGAGAGGATGTGGCAGAGAGGAGAGTTCCGCCCGCCCTGGCTCTGGTCGGCTCTGGAGGTGCTCAAGAGCGTGCCCGGACCCATAGTCTGCGATCCGGTGGGGGCGGGAACCCGGCGGGGGCCGCACAATTGCGGAGCATGCGATGAGAGCATAGCTTCAGCTATCCGAGATCATGCCCTCTCTCAGGACGTGGGGCCGCTGAAAAGCCTGGACTGCTCCTGCAAGGCCGCCTGGCGGGAGCTGATGGAATTGGAGGAGGGAGCCTTCGGGGCAGTATTGCTCTAAAGAAGGCCTCTTCCCGTCATAAGATCCGGATAGATCAGGCATTCTCTTCAATTTTGCTCCTTATGGCAGAAAGCTCTTCATAGATCTCCTCCAGTGCCCTATTCTGAGCCGCAAAATTGTCCAGGACGGCTTTGCTCTCTTCTTCAGTTCTAAGGTTAATCAGATAATCGTTGTGAGCCTTGAGCCGATCCTGGCGATTCTGGCTCATCAGAATCAAAGATGCAGTGTAGGCAGACTGCAAGGAGAAGATCAGATTCATGAAGATAAAAGGATAGGGGTCCCAAGGTCGCATATAGGCACTGGCATTGAGAATTATCCAGACTGCCACAAGAATCGATTGAATGAGTATGAACTTCCATGAACCCAGATTCTTGTACACCCAATCGGCAAACTTCTCTCCATATGTAGACGGACCGGGGTCTATTTCAGCTAATTCACGCACCTGGGGATGATCGTGCCTGAAGGGATCTGGAAATACCAGCTTTCTCAAAGGTCGGCCTCCTATATCTATATTGAAACAACTCCAAATGGAATATGCTCAAAGCTCAAGGTCATCCCTAACCATTCTCTGTCCATTTTATATAAATTAATCATATGCCCCTATTGAACCTGCAGCTCCTTATGTACGGCATCAAGGGATGGGAAATGCTTATATGCCACCTCTGCATCCTACCATGCGCTGCGCGGGGCCATAGGGTAGCCTGGTATCCTACAGGACTGGGGGTCCTGTGACCGGCGTTCAAATCGCCGTGGCCCCATCGAAGGCTTTTCTTGAGGCCGATCTCTATATGTCCAGCAGCGCTTTTGATACATGTGGCACAAAACTGTCATAACTCTTTACGGCCGAATGCCTGGAGCCCGAGGGCGACCAAGATCTCCTTCCGGCTATCTCCAACCTGCTGAACTATCCACATGAGGATCATACAAAGCAGAGTTTTTTATATCATATTAATAGATCTGGATCATAAATCAATCCTGCCGGCTTCCGGCGGGATCATGGGGAGTGTAATAATTGATAGCTATGCAAAAGAATAGGATTTGGCCTATGGCTTTGGCATGCCTTTTTTTGCTGTTTGCTGCCATCTCTGCCCAGGGCTTGCAGAACTTTGATCCGACTTACTCAGATGTTCAATATGGGGAGGAGTATGATCCATATGGAGAATATTCATCCAATCTGCCCGAGGGAGCACCGCTTCCCGCTGCACCCTCAAGCGCACAAGAGCTGGGCCTTTCCATACCAGAAGAAGATGCTGCCTCCTACCAAACGCCTCCATCAGGAGAGATCAGCAAGTCCTTAATCCCAGCCAGCTCGGCAATCGTCTCTGATGCGGCTTCATCAGGCCGCTCCTCAGGCCGGGTCCAGGCAACAGAGAATTTCGCAGCCAATTATCCTCAGGAAAGCTATGCCACTCAGCAGCTGATAGTCTCTCCGGACGGGGCCGCACCGAAAAACAAGCTTTATGTATCCAGTGTTCCCAAGACCGTGGCCGGCTGCCGTCTAAATGGCTGGCTGCCTATGTGGCTGCAGACATTCAGCAATGATCCCATATGGATTTATGAGTGGTATCCGGGCGGCAGTCTCAGCGTCAATTATCTGGGATATGCTGGAGTAGGCTGGCAAAAGAGATGGTTTAATGGAGATACCCCTGGCTGGCATATTCTGCAGTTTTACTCCCGTGGCTGGAGCAACTACATTTACATCTATGTCTACGGCCAGAGATCCGGGCAGTGGACTGATCTCGGACCATATACAGGACCTGTATCAAGCAAGCCATCATACAAAGGCACGGCATCAGTTACCATGAGGTCGAGCTGGCTTAAGGGCTATGACGTCTACGTTGACGGCAGCTATATAGGAACTGAGGGCATGGGATCCGATATCCTGGACGGCGTCTACAACTTAAGAGTGCCTGGTGACATGTGGCATACTATAGTTCTGATGAAGAACGGACAGAGCTATCCCGAAACTGGGACGTTCTTGAGCGGTGCATCCTACAGGTTTACAATATAAAGTATTTTTAGTTTTTTATTAATTTTTAATTTTTATGCAAGATCGAAACTGATTTGACGCCATCTACATCTACCGGCCTATATCGATCCGGGAAACGATACTGCCATAGAGCTGCCAGACAACAAGGAATGAGTATTCAGGATCCTGCATTCGATCTCAATTGATTTCTTCCTTTAAAAAGGCTAATATAACTCAGCACAGGATTATCTATTGAAATGAAGACTAACCTCCGCCGCACCTTGAGCTTATTTGAGGTCACCGTATCCGGAGTTGGAATAATACTGGGGGCCGGGATCTATGCCCTCATCGGCGAGGCGGCAGGCCTGGCCGGAAATGCGGTCTGGCTATCATTTGCCCTATCCGCCCTGGTTGCCGTTTTTACCGGCTTGTCTTATGCCGAGCTGGCCTCCATATTTCCCAGGGCCTCCGCCGAGTACGAGTACACCAACCAGGCATTCGGCCAGCTTCCTGCCTTCCTTATAGGCTGGTTGATTACCTTCAGCGGCATTGTGGGGGCAGCCACGGTTTCATTGGGCTTTGCCGGATACTTTAGAGCCCTCACAGGCATTGCCATTCTGCCCTCTGCTCTGCTCTTGCTGGCAGCCCTCTCTCTCATAATCCTTTTAGGAATCAAGCAATCGGCCAGGGTGGCCATTGTCCTGACAGCCATAGAGGTAATGGGGCTGGCATTGATAATACTGCTCGGCATTCCCTACCTGGGCCGCGTAAACCTGCTGGAGCTGTCTCCTCTGGGTTATTCCGGCATATTCCAGGCATCTGCCCTGATATTCTTTGCATTCATCGGCTTTGAGGAGGTGGTCAAGCTCTCCGAGGAGGCAAAAGATCCGGAAAAGAATATCCCCAGAGGCCTGATACTGGCCATATCGGCAAGCATAGTGCTCTACATATTGGTAGCCATATCCTCGGTGAGCATTCTGGGCTGGGAGGAGCTGAGCCGCTCCTCGGCACCCTTTTCAGATATTGCCTATTCTGCTCTGGGCCCCAATGCCTCCAGCATCATGTCCTTAATAGCCCTCTGTGCTACCATAAACACAGTGCTGCTCATGCTCCTCGCCTCTTCCAGGATTATCTATGGCATGGCTCAGTCGGGATCCCTGCCATCCTTTCTGGCCGCTGTTCATGGCAGCACTCAGGCTCCCTGGACTGCCACATTGATATCCGGGATACTTGCCATGTCCTTTGTCTTCCTGGGGGACATCGCCTTCGTAGCCAATGTCAATAACTTTACTGTATTTGTGACTTTTATTGCAATCAATGCCGCTCTGATTGTGCTTCGAATCAACAAGCCACAGATCAAGCGACCATTCAAGGTGCCCCTGTCCTGGGGCAAGCTTGCTTTGCTCCCTATAGCCGGAATATTCTTCAATGCCTTCATGCTGGCTCAACTGGATGGACAGGTCTATGCCATCGGCCTCGCTCTGATCTGCCTGGGCGGCATAGCCGCATTGCTGCGCCGGAGCTTTGCCTTCAAAGCTGTCCAAGACCGATGACTTCCTGCGAGGACAGCCACTCCTTATCCATAGAGCACAGACTGGCTCTCATCAGCCTCCATTACCGTATCGTCCTCTTGTGAGGATTGATGCCGCAAGATAGATCCCACTGCAGAGTTGTGCTCTCCCAGGACCAGAACCTCGCTCTTGACCATCTCAGGAGCGTCTTCTTCCAATATATTATAGAATTCAATCTTAAGAAATTGATTCTCTCTGGGCTCCAGAGTCATAATCGAGCTGATAAAGGCTTCAGTGCAGGAGACGAAAAATAGGGGCCATTCCTCGCTCTTTACCAGAAAATTCGGATCTATCATCTCTTCTTTGACTATGGCATAGTCGGCATATAGTTCATCGCCGGACTGATCATCGGATAGGACATTGCTGAAAGCAAAGCCTAAAATGACATCTTTGGGATGTACTATTGCTCTTACTATTGCTCTATCAGCCAAATTAGAGATGCAGGCTAAGGCCTGAATAAACCGGTCTTTAGATATTGAAAATTCTGCCAATTTCCTTGTACTGGCCATGATATACATCCTCCAATTAAAGGGCCATAATTATTAGTATTGCTTATAATCTTATCGAAAATGTTTTTAAAAATGATTCAATAAAAAATTAAAAAAATCAGGCTGCCAACCTGAATCCATCAACCTGGCCGGTCCATTTGTCTCCGCCGGAGGATATTGCACTGTATTTTCCAGATACTTCGTCATCAGACATATTCAGAAGAAGCTTATAGAGGGTTATGGGCTGCTGAGTGGTAAGATCAAGGCTCAATAGGTCTCCTTGCAGCGTCCCTGATGCCATCACCTGACTGGTGCTATTGCCTTCTCTGAGGCTCCCTGAGCCGAATATGGAAGAGCCCTCTTGGAAGAGTACGAGAGAGACATCCCTCTGCATGCTATCATTGAGCTGCAATGACCAGGTTCCTGATGCGTTGGCTATGACAGATTGGTTTGATGCTACNNCTGCCAGAAAGGCTGCTCGGCATCTCCCAGTCCAGAGTGGAATTCTCTTTTTCCGCGAAATATCTCTCCCGGGATGCTTTAGCCTGATTGGCTACGGCCTCAACATCTATGGTCTGGATGTTGCTCTGCTCGATGTAATCATCAACGGATATGCCTGATGCAATAGATGGCGAGTCAGGCAGGAGTACTGATTGAAATCCCAATAGGAATAGGCCTGATATTAGGCCTGAGATCATTAGACAAATCTTCATATTTGCTGAACCCCTTATCTTATTTGCTGCTTTACCTTATTATCATCTCTTATAAATGATTGGTGGAAAAATGTCGCCAGCGGGAGACCTCCAGAAAGAGATAAATTCATTGGAGCATACTGCTAGATAGGGGATTTGATAGATTTGAAACAGGAAGACTTCCTGCAGCAGTTAGAGGGCGTCATTCTGCCGGAGAGATTCGACCAGGATCTATTAGACAGAGCCGCAGAGATGTTTGGGAAATGGGGCAAGGGACGGCATATGAACGAGAAGGAGCACCTCTTCGAGTCCTTTGGCCTTGGCCCCAAGCCAGAAGACAGCCCCGATGTCAAGCTGCAAAAGGCAGCGGTTCGCTTTGTCTGCACCAAGATNNCCGGGCTACAAGTGGTTGGAGTAAGCCGTGCGCATTAAGAATAATCTGTTTGATTATTTTATTCGATATACTGAATAATTTATTCGCTCAAAGAAATTGGTATCGAGCTTAATGGCCCGCTGACCAGCCTTTTCACTCTGTCCGCCTTAATATTTTCTGGGCGGAGAGGAAATTCACGTTCTCACCCTGTAAATCCTGGCACCTTTATCATACAAGAGTTCATAGACCTCCTCCGGGTAGCTCAGATTTAGCAAAGGAAACGGCCCATGCCCTGCGAATGGAGGTGTGTGCCCTGGACGGAGTAACGAGACGCTTGAGACATAGATCAAGACATTCTCATGGCCGATGCTCCTCAGTTCACCAACCACTGTGCTGTTGCCTGGATCTATTCTGATCCTCTCAGGTAGCCCGTAAGCAAATCCCGTTGCCGCTATCCGAGCATTGGAAGCGGGAATCCCGGTCAGAGGATATATCCATGCTCCGATTTCATCAACATTGATACAAACCGCATCAGACAGATTCTGCCCGGAAAGCCAGATTGTGGCATCATAATCTTCCTGCGGCAGTCCCCAGGCACTGGCATAGCTATAGAGAACCAGACCCATAGAAGCGGCACCTACTGCAATCAGTACCAGCAGAAATGAGGCTCTAATCCTGAGATCGCCCCCATCCATCCTCTCAAGTGCCAGGGCGGCAAGAATGCTGAGGGGAAGATATAGCGATAGCATCAGTCGATCCGCCGTTCCCAGGATGCTCAGAAGCCCCGAATCTGCCATAAGCACTGCCAAGATCCATGATCCTGCCCATACCAGAGCCATGCGATTCAGCTGTCCCCCCCTGACTGCGGCCATAGCTGCACCGAAGAGGGCCAGCAGGCCGGGATACCAGCGAGCTACAAACTGGCTGGCAAGATCCTGATCGCTGAAGATGGATACAAGGTACTCCGGCCGGTGCATAGAAACATAGGCCGCGACCAGGAACAAGAAGCAACCGGCTAACATATAAAAGTGTCTTGCGCTGAGACGCTGTCTCAAATCCTCTGCCAGCCACCAGAATAAGAGAAAGCCTACGCCCAGCGCCAGGATACGCGGGTGAGAGAAGAGCATTCCCAGGAACAGAGCAATGAGAATAATACGCATTTTGAGAATACAAGCCAGCACAGCAGCTACCAACAGCATCTCAGCCGCAGCAGAAGGATAACCGCCCCAGATGAGATAGCTATAATGGGTGGAGAAGGCAAAAGAGGAAAGGAGGAAGGCATAGGATGAAGCTGAATCCTGCCCTATTTCTCGCAATATCGAATACAAGAGCATAGGGGTAAAGGCATTTATCAAAGCAGGAACAGTCTGAACCACATCAAGCAGGGGAAAGGCTTTGGTCCAAAAATAGGCGTAGTAGTGAAATCCCTTCGGGTAGTACTCCCAATAATTTCCATGCAGAGGCAGCTTGATGGGAAGAGTCTGGCCATCGATAAGCATGCGTATCATCTCTGAATGGGCCACGGCGTCTCCCGCCATCCAAATGACCAGGCGATCGAAGAAAAGTATACAAATGAACAGATAAATTGAAAAGGATCCCAGCACGATCCAGTCTTTTCGGTCAAAGTCGAGAAAGACCGAGCCCTTTAATTCAGATCTATTCAGGAAATAGAATCTAATACATAGGATCACCCCTGCCATTGCCACAAAAATCTGTAAAATGATCGGATTCATATTCAGCTGTGATCCGAGCATTCCCGCTGTGGCCAGCAGCACATAGCCTAGGGCGAATGAGAGAGAGATCCTGGTGAGGGTGCGCCTGCCTGCTTTAAGAACAAAGGGCATCGCTGAAAGAACGGTTACAGTAATCGCCGCCAGAACTAGAAGAAAATTTTGGATCAGCTCAGCACCCCTGATGCAATGACTGCATATCCTTATTTATAGATTCCTTAGCTCCAGCACTGATTTCTGCTTAATCTCATTTCCCGGGAATGGCAGATAGGGAGCTGAGCGGATGATATGGAGAAGATTTCTAAATTTATATATTATTAAAAAAGATAATTGATCGGACTACTTCTGGTTAGTTACTATCTTAACATAGTTCTCCGCACTTGAATGTCCGAAAGCGAATGCCTCTCTATTGCCTGCGCTGATCTGATCCAGATTAACCTTGGCACAGCAATCCTTGCAGGGCGTGTGATTGGCCACGCGAGAGCCAATGCTTGGAGAGACATTATCGAATCCTTTCTGGCAGCAATAGCACTCTCCGGAGTCCTGATTCTTCTTGATCTCCAGGTTGTTTGTTGCAGAAGCCAAACCTATCTTTTGCCAGATATTATTAAACGCCATTGCCTTCTCATTTCCAACAGTTAGCGATTCGATATTTGTGTCTTGAGATGCCGGGAAATTAAAGGCCGATTCTTCTGTCTCAAAGATCCCTCCGTATGTTCCCAGGACATCGGCACCGCTGGCCATGGCAGGAACTGCCAATAGAGCCACTGCTAGCACAATTTCAATTATTCTAATGGTTTCATCCCCTTTCATTGCTATTTAGTTATTCTAATTGATGTATTCTATTTATAATTATCCACAGCAATTTCGCCGTGTAGAGTCCGGAAATTATTTCGTGCCGATCCAAAAAAGACCCGAGGGAGAAGAAGGATAGATCGCATCCTCCTTCATCGGATTGCTTTCTTGGTAGAGAATATTGCTGAAAATCCTCAGCAATCAATTCCGTCGCAAGGGACCTTTTCCTTCTCCGGGACTGGATTCTCATGGAACTTTATGAGCTTCTCCGCCTCGAACACTCCTGAGAACATCTCGTGGGCTTTGATGTCTTTGTAGAAGATCTTATGCCAGGTAGCATCGGTTCCCCAGGTACCATTGAAGCTGTTTTTGGTGTCCATGCCTATTACATGAGCGGCATTATTGCCCATAAGCGCAGCCACACGATCTGTATCCCTTCCAGCATCCTTGAGGGCCTTGATGAGCTCCTCGGGAGTCATGGTGGGATTGGCCTGGGCCATGTACTTGGAGTATTCCTCGGGATAGTACAGTGCCAAAAGCTGCAGATAATCCTGGTTCACAGGATCCACAGGCCACTTTCTGGTGGTAGGCGCGGTTGAGACAAAGAATGCAGTCTGATCCTTCTCCATCTCAAATACAGCAAAATTCTCATCTATGGTGGCCCCGATGCCGCCATAAAACTCCTTGGACTGCATGTGCTTGGCACCCACCAGGGGGGTATCTCCCGCATAGGTGAGCTTGGTGGACTCGTACAGATTGAGCTGCGACTTGTCTCCCCCATTAACCGAGGTTATATTTCTCAGCAGCTTATCCGCATTCTGCGAGTAGGCATGCTCTTGATCTAGCTCCAAATCGCCATCACCCGCCATGTTGTTGAAGTACTCCAGAGCGAGCTTTTTATCGACTATGGAGGTGCTGACATCAACAACACCTGTTCCTGACACTTTTTGTGCCTCGCAAAACTGCTCGTATTGTATTGGCGAAATCAGAGGAGGATTGGCCAATGCAATAGAGCAAGATAGCAATAGAACTAATGTTACTGCTATTACTACTCCCTTCATTTCAATTCACCCCTTTTTTGATAGATTAATCAAAGAATTTGCCTTGAAGAGATATAAACATATCGAAAGCAGTGGCAGGAATATGTCATCTGAATATTAAATAATACGATTGTAGTAATACTAATCTTATTAATACCGAACATATAGCTAAATTAGCCTAAAATATTAGTATATCAATTAATTAGAATTTGACTCCTTTAAAAAATAGCTTGACTCATTTCGATAATCACTTTGCCATGCGTGGCAAATGAATTCAAGTACTGACTATGGCTATAAGGTCTATTGTGATCCTTATGGCTAAAGATCTCAATCAAAGCAAGAGTCCGTCCGCTCTCTCTGGACCTGCCAATCGCCTCATCGCCGAGAAGAGTCCCTACCTTCTCCAGCACGCCCATAATCCCGTGGACTGGTACCCCTGGAGCGAGGAAGCCTTCCAGGCTGCCGCCAGAGAGGACAAGCCGGTCTTTCTATCAGTGGGCTACTCTACCTGCCACTGGTGTCATGTCATGGCCCGCGAGTCCTTCCAGGATCCGGAGGTAGCCGACCTCTTGAACCGCACCTTCATCTGCATCAAGGTGGACCGGGAGGAGCGGCCGGATATAGACCAGATCTATATGAAAGCCGCCCTAGCCATGACCGGCCGGGGAGGCTGGCCCCTTTCCATAATCATGACTGCAGACAAGAAGCCCTTCTTTGCCGCAACCTATATTCCCAAGAGGGGGAGCTTTGGCCAGGCGGGGATGATGGAGATCATTCCCAGGATAGGAGAGCTATGGCGGGGGAACAGAGATGAACTGCTTCGCTCCGCTGACCAGATCCTGGATCATCTAAAGCAATCTCCGGTCGGGTTCTCCCCGGAGGATGAAGCTTTAGACGAATCCCTTCTGAAGAGAGGCTATGATGCTCTTGCATCCATCTATGATCACCAAAACGGTGGCTTTGGCGGCGCACCCAAGTTCCCCGCCCCTCACAACCTCCTCTTTCTTCTCCGTTACTGGAAGAGAAGCAAAGACGCTTTTGCCCTGCAGATGGTAGAAGAGACCCTGCAAGCCATGAGCATGGGCGGCGTCTTCGATCACCTGGGAGGAGGATTTCACAGATACTCCACCGACGCCGGATGGCGCGTTCCTCATTTTGAGAAGATGCTCTACGACCAGGCCATGATGGCCATGGCCTATACCGAGGCCTACCAGGCCACAGGAAAAAAGGAGTATGCTAGGACGGTCCAGGATATTTTGGGGTATGTTCTGCGCGATATGACCTCCCACCAGGGAGGCTTCTTCTCCGCCGAGGATGCCGACAGCGAGGGAGAAGAGGGAGCGTACTACCTCTGGGGGGCGGATGAGCTGAAAGAGGTGCTGGAAAAAGAGGATCTTCGTCTCCTGATCAGGCTCTTTGATATTTATGAGAGCGGCAACTTCGAGGCGGGTAGGAATATTCTCATCGCCAGATCCACCCTCAAGGATGCGGCATCGGTGCTCGGCGTCAGCGAGGGTGATCTCTGGAGGCGTTGGGAGGGCATCAGAGAGAGACTGCTGGCTGTGCGCGAAAAGAGGGTGCATCCCCAAAAGGATGACAAGATACTGGCCGACTGGAACGGCCTGATGATATCCGCCCTGGCCAAAGCGGCTCAGGCTCTAAACCGGCCGGATTATGCCAATGCCGCAGCCAGGGCGGCGGATTTCATATTAAATGAGATGAAAACTGAAGACGGCAGACTGCTTCATTCCTACCGGGAAGGTTCAGCGATATCCGGCTGCCTGGATGATTACGCCTTTCTGGTTTGGGGTCTGATCGACCTCTATGAGACGCTATTCGAGATCAAATACCTGCGTGC
>MTKX01017655.1_pt1 | contig 16113 bp, 15 predicted proteins | sample 1042771 | NCBI WGS metagenome assembly MTKX01 (sample SAMN06212183, study PRJNA360534) | anaerobic digester metagenome | biome: Wastewater treatment plant; material: sludge; isolation source: anaerobic digester fed with sludge from wastewater treatment plant | place: Denmark: WWTP Randers ... | reverse complement strand
GGGCGTTCTCGAAGGTGACGTCGTGAAGCCCCTCAGGCTGACCGATATCTTCCAGGTGTGCCAAAACGGCAGGACCAATCAGGATTGTGCGCTGCGTCACGCCCGCCAGGTCCGCCAGAGTCGTGGAGCGTTCGCGTGATGAACCGCTGCTGCCCGGACCGGGCATCTGGATGGCGAGGATGTCCTTGCGGTCGAGCCCCAAGCGGTCAAACGCGCGGCAGCAGACCAGCAAAGCCTGGCTCGAATCAGCTCCGCCGCTCACACCCAGGATGACCTTTTGCTGGTGCGTATGCAGCAAACGCTTCATCAAACCAGAAGATTGGATCTCCAGCAGCCGCGCGAATTGCTTTTCGGGCTCTTTGGAATTGATAATAGGAAAGCGACATGGCTGGATACTCCCGCTGACTGTCGGTTTCACTGGAAATGAGTGGGATAGAGATTGATCGCTAACCGCCTGGATGACCTGGGTTTCGAAGGTCAGTTCCGGCGCTGCCGCCAGGCAGTGACCATTCTGCCAGATTTCGGCTTTTCCGGAGAAGACCTGGTCGGTGGTGGACTCACTGGCGCCGGCGGAACAAATCACGGTAATGCCCTGCCTGCTGGCGGGGTCGAATGCGGTCTGAAGGATATCCTCAGCCGGGGCAAGGGCGGGCAAATTGATCAGGTTGATCAGCAGATCAGCTCCCGCTGTGCCTGGCGCCTGCTGACCAAGCAGGATTTCCACCTGCCCAAAGCGGAATGGGTGCTTGGTTTGCAGGGATAGCGGGCTGTCTCCAATCTGCAACCGGGAATTTTCTGGAATAAGTACCGAGGGGCTCAATGCCGGGCTTTCCGGCCAGGGGGCAAGCATCATCGCCTGCACCTGCCCATCGCTGAGCAGTGCCACTGCGTCAAAGACCTTCTCCCCAATCCCCAGAGGCAGCCCCAGCAGCACCTTGGAGGACGCGCCGGCGGTCAGGGCAGCCAAATCAATCAAGGCCTGCAGTGCCGCGGTTTGCAGCAGTTTCTGGCGGAAAAGATCTCCACTGCTTGCGCCGGTCAGGCACAGACGGGGGAAGATGATCCAATCCGGATGTCTCGCTTTGAGACCTGCCAGGGCGTTATGGATCTGCGCGGCATTAAAAGCCACATCCGCCACGCGCACTTCCGGAACCACCACTGCCAGGCGTAGATTTGAACCCGCTGAAGTTGCTTCGTTTTCCATATTAAAACTCTGACCTAATCATAACAAGTTTTTGATTGGTAACTGATAAAATAATCTTGTTCTAATAATCTGCTGGAGATGCACCTATGAAATACTGTCTGCGTTCCATCCAGTTGCTGCTGATCTTGGTTTTGATCAGTTTAATCGGCATCACCCCTGCTGCCTCAGAAATAAAATCCGACCTTCCTTCTCCTTTTGACTGCTACCGTCCTTATGAAACTATCAACAGCCGCATGGCAGAGTTGACCGTTCTCTACCCTGATCTCGCCCGCATAAAAGACATTGGTCAGAGCATCGAGGGGCGTTCTATCCGGGTGCTCCAGCTTGGCAGGGAAGTTGAAACCAACACCAAACCCCGCCTGGTGCTCATCAGCGGATTGCAGGCGAACGCGCTGGCTCCAGTGGAACTCAACCTCCTCTTTGCTGAACTCCTGCTGGAATCGTATGGGGAAGACGCCAACGTCAACTGGCTGCTGGAAGAAACAGAGTTCCATTTGATTCTGGTTGCCAATCCGGATGGACGATTGATTGCTGAGCAACAGGCGCTCAATAACGAGGTCCCAACCTGGACAAAGAACCGGCATGTTTACGAATGTGCTGATGGAAATGGCGGTGTGTCTCTTGGGCTGAACTTTAGTTACGAGTGGGAACCTGAAATCGCGGACCCTTGTGCACCCATTTATCCTGGTCCATCGGAAGCTTCCGAGCCTGAAACTCAGGCGATAGAGGCTTATCTGGGACAAATTCTGGCTCAAAATGCCGGGATGTCTCTGGTCATGGATCTGCAAAATGAAGGCGACTGGCTTATAACACCATTCCTTTTCAGTAGAACCGCGGAGAATCCACTCGAGGATGATCTCTTCATGCTTGCAAATAAGCTTGCGTACAATAGTGAAGCGATGCCTGGTCGAGGCATGCCCGACAATCGCATCCTAACCGGCACTCCAACCGACTTCGCTTTTGGTGAACTACTGGTCCCTTCCTTGCGCTTCAATCTGGGCCCAGCTGAAGCTGGAGGTGAAGTCACCAGATGCTGGTATTTCGATGACTATTTAAAGGCAGATGGGTTGGATGCTCTCACTCGTGCCGCTATGCTGGCAGCCGGACCTTTATCCCAGGCGCAAGGACCGGAAATTACTTTCATTGACATAGAAAATGATATCTTTTCAACCCACATCACTGGTCAGGCTGATGACCTGAATTTCTATAGACAGGAGCTCAGTCAAGACGAATTCAGTGCGGTGCATCATGTTTCTTTTTCTCTGGATACACCCCCGTGGCAGCAAGATGCCACTCTCACCCTGGTTGATTGGTCTCAGCCAGTATCTGGCACACCTTATTTGATGAACTTTGAGCATACCTTCCATTTTGAGGAACTGACGCCAGGCAAGCACACGATTTACTTCCAGGCTTGGGATACAGACCCTTCAGGGGAAGCTGGGCAGGCAGGTATGATCAACGCTGTCGAAATCAATGTGCCGTTTTTTACCTTTATGCCGCTCTTAATTCATTAAGTCTTTAAAGAGATTGAATCTCTTTTATTGTTTATATTTATTTAAGTAGTAATAAGTAATAGGGGCTGTTGAAAGTGGGGATAAGGGTAAAAGAGGACCTCAAATTGTGGTTGTGAACGAAGCGAAGCTGCCAAAATTTCTTTCCACAGGTAACTGTGGATAAGTCTCAATGTTTTCTCTTTACTCAACAGGGCGAAAGGGGCGGAAATAAGCTTGCGATTCTCATCCACAGTCAATTCACATTCACCCCCTAAGTTTCAAGGTTTTAGTCGGGTTTATTCACAGTCTTTCGGCTGGATATCCACAGTCAGGAGGATTTTTATCCACAGGTTATTCACAAACCGTAATTCTGGCGGTAGTCTCTGAGGAGGTTATCGCCAGCGTCGATGAAGTGGTCCAGATCCTGAAGAAGGTCATCCTTACGCTCGGGGACAAAATCAAGCGCGGAGAGGAATTGCAACCAATTTTCCTGTTGGGCAGGTTCATCCGTCAGCACCAGATCCGCCTGACGCCAGGTTTCGAGCATAGGCCAGAGCACGGCATGCAGCGCGTCGCCCTCCGCCAGGGCGTCGCAAGCATTGAGGAAGTAGCCCTTGCGGTGGCGCGAGAGGTTTGGCGGGCAGGTGGGCTTGGCACTGGCGCTTTGCAGGGCAAACTCCCAGGCTGGGCGCCAATCGCGGTAGAGATCCAGGCTGATCTTGTCGTTGCCGATCAGACGGGCGAGCTCGCCGGAGAGATGGGCTTGCCCAAGCGCCTGAGCCCTTTCGGGGAAAGCGGTCATAAAACGGCGGATGGTCAGGGCTGGTCCGTTCAGGGCAGCAATTGTGTTGGCAGCCGCGCCGGTGGCCTTGAAATACAGATCCATCCACTCCTGGAAGCGGATTTCCTGCTCGTCGNNTCATTGAATTTTTGGGCCCGGGCATGGATGTTTTCGGGGGTGTCGAATTGGGAGCTTACGCCGGCTTGGATAAACTCAAGCCAGTGGTCCGTGTCGTGGAGGATATTGCCGTGATTGCAGAGTGAAAAGCCGATCCAGGGGTTTTGCCGCAGGCGGCGATGGTAAGTGTAGTAGGACTGGTGGTGGTGCTCGATATCAAACGAGACCTCATAGGTCACCCGCAGCACCTCGCGCGATTGAGCAGGGTCTTCCTTGTGAACAAAGACCAAGTCTATATCGGTTGTGCCGCCCAACAAGGGTTCTTCGCTGGTAACGGATCCGGTCAGGTAAACCGCAACAATATCGTTCGGCTGACGCAGCCTCCTGGCGACGTGATCGCGTGCGGTTTTGGTGAGCATTTCCGTGTTGATGCGCATAAGAACTCCTTAATCTGTCAGCGGCAGGCTTTCCTGGTAGGGCACGAGCTGCAGAGCCTGGCGGATGCGGTTGATCATGTACTGCAGCGCCTGTGGATCGGCAATGAAATCAAGATCGTCGGTGTCGATGACGAGTAATCGCTGCTGCCATTTTGACAAGCTAATGAAATCCTCATAGGCAACGGCGAGTTCCTCAATGTAAGCCCGTTCCATACTGCGCTCATAAGGGCGGTCGCGGTGGGCGATACGGTTCATCAGGGTGTCAGTGTTGGCGCGCAGGAAGACCAGCAGATCGGGTTGGGGGATCTTATCCGCCAGGGCAAAGTGCACTTTATGATAAATGTCGAGCTCATCACCGCCCAAGTTAATGCCGGCAAAAAGGGCATCTTTATCGAAGGTGTAATCCGAAACAAGATTTCGACCTGCTGCCAGGGTAGATGGAATCACCTGGTGTTGATGGGTATAACGGCTCATCAGGAAGAAAATTTGGGTTTGGAAGGCATAACGCTGCCGGTCGGCATAAAAACTGCCAAGAAAAGGATTTTCTTCAAAGACTTCCAGCAGCAAATCAGCCTCAAAGGCTTCATGAATCAGACGGGCAAGGGTGGTTTTTCCGACACCAATAACACCTTCGATAGCGATATACACAAGCGTTCACTCCGGCTATTTGAGATGACTAAAACTATACCACAAAGGACTTGCAAGGCTAACAGGCAGGCGCGGCAGTGACCTTAAGCTGCTCGTGCAGCAAGCGCGAAGATTCGATGAACTCAGGCCAATAACGCATGGCATCGGTGCGCGGACGGGGTAAAGTGATGGGCAGGTCCATGATCACACGCGCCGGACGACTGGTGAGCACCAGCACGCGATCAGCCAGGAAGATAGCTTCAGAGATGGAATGGGTCACCATCAGCACAGTCTTGCGACGCTCATTCCAGATGCGCAGCAGTTCATCGCCCATGCGTTCGCGTGTCAGCGCGTCCAGTTGACCAAAGGGTTCATCCAACAAAAGGATCTCCGGGTCCTGCACCAGGCAGCGCGCGATCGATACCCGCTGAGCCATCCCGCCGGAAAGTTCATGGGGATAAGACTTTTCAAACCCTTCCAGCCCCACCAGGCGGATCATCTCCTGCGTCAGGCTGGCAATTTCTTCAGCCGGACGGTGCTCAAGCTCGAGCGGCAGGCTGATATTATCCTTGAGACTTCTCCAGGGGAGCAGATTTGGCTTCTGGAATACCAGTCCGGTTTGCGCTTTGCCCTCAGCACTGCCGGGGAACAGTATTTTTCCGCCAGTCGGCTGAATTAGGCCAGCCACCGCGCGAAGAAGCGTGCTTTTTCCACCACCCGAGGGACCTACAATGCACACGAAGGCGTTGCGCTCAATTGAGAAACTGATCTTATCGAGCACTTCCAGGCAGCCATCGCTATCAACGAAGGTTACCTCGAGGTCGCTTACCTCCAGGGCGATCTCACTTTGTGAAAGCATCACTGAATGCCTCCCGGACTTCAATTTGTCTGGTCAATAAACCCAGGTTAAGCAGAACGGTCTGCATATTCTCCCATCGTGTTACCCCTATCTCCGATGGGTCAGGTTCGAGTTGCCAGAGTTTGATTGACTCAAGCAGTACCTGCTTTTGGATGGGGTCATCTTCGGCCAGGTTTTCCACGTACTTCCGGCTGACTTGGTACGCCATATCCGGATCGGCGGCTGTGGTTGCCAGCGCTTCGTGCATGGCACTGACCATTCCCTGCACCAGGTCTGAACGTTCAGTGAGTGATTTTTCGTTTGTAACCAGGCAGTTACCCACCAGTGAGAGGGAGTCTGCCACTCTCAGAAGATCAATTTCATAACCGCGGGCGCGAAGTTGCACGGGTTCGTTTGCCAGGTAGACCACCACCGCGTCCACCTGTTCGGTGACCAGTGCTTCCACCTGCGTGAATCCGATCGACCGCAATTCATAATCAACATCGGTTAACCCGGCATGGGCGGCCAGGGCTTCAAAGCCAATGTAATTCGCGCCGTATAGCCCAGGCAGACCGATCACCTTGCCGCGCAAGTCAACCGGCTGGCTGATTTGGCTGGTTTTCAACGAAGCAACCCCCACCGGATAATCTTTGTACCATTCCCTTACTGAAATCACTGGCAGCCCCTGGGCACGGCTGAGCAGCACCTGCTCACCGGAAGCGATCATGAACTGTTGATTGTCCGAACCCACCAGCGCCACCAGGTCGGCTTCGTTCCCATAAGCCAGGCTTACTTCAATGCCATATTTGGTAAAAATGCCATTCTCAATCGCGACATAAAAAGGCGCGAACTGGACGTTGGGGATATAGGTCAGGTTAATCGTGACTTTCGTGACGGCAGGCTCTGGTGTGGCAGGAATGCAGGCGGTAAGAGCCAGGCAAAAGATCAGTGAGAAGAATATCAAACGTTTCAATGTTTTCTCCTTAAACTTCCTTGCGCCAGGTCTGCCAGGAGAGGACTCTGTTTTCCAGCAACAATACCAATCCATACAGACTGGCTGCCAAAGCGACCAGGCAAATGACCGCAACAAAAACCAGCGCGGTGTCGTACTGACCGCGCCCAACGTTGATCAGAAATCCGAGTCCGCGGTCAGAGGCAACCAACTCACCCACAATAGCGCCGATCACCGAAAGGCTCGCCCCAACCCGCAGCCCGCCAAGGAACACCGGCAGAGCAGCCGGGATCTCGAGATAGCGCAGCATCTGGGCAGGGGTAGCCCGCAGAGAACGCATCACCTCGCGCAGCTCAGGGGAAACATCCCTGAGCCCCACCAGCGTGTTGACCAGCACCGGGAAGAAGACTGTCAGGGAGCAGATCAGCACCTTGCTGAGCAACCCCGGTCCAAACCAAATAACCAGCAAAGGAGCAACGGCAGCCATCGGGATGGACTGACTGCCCACCAGGAACGGTGAGAGCAGGCGCTCTGCCAACGGGGATTTGGAAAGGGCATAGCCAAGGAGTGTGGCTGCGCTTATGCCAAAGAGCAACCCCAGCAGGATTTCCCCCAGAGTGGAAGAAAAGTGCCGCCAGAGCAACCCAGTTCTGAGAACATCGAGAAATCTTGTGCCTACTTCAGCTGGGCTGGGCAGAATAAAACCGGGTAGATTAAGCACCATTACCAACACTTGCCAGATTAGCAGGAAGAGTAATAGGGATAATAAGGACAGGAGCAGCCGGTTTCTGCTCAGGCGCTGCCAGAATTCGTGTTTTTCAGCTGAAGAAGGAGGTTCTTTCATGGTTCGAGTCAACTGTTCCAGGTAGTGAGTATACGATATTTGACGATTTCCTTGTAGGTCAACGGTCTCAGACTGGAAAACGCGATTTGAATCCGACTATAATAAACGGGATGCACGCAATGACCCCATTTGTTCCGAAGAATATCCTGCTCATGCCAAATGCAGCAGTTCCAAAAGCTTCTCTTATGGCAGATCGCATTTCTGCCTGCCTGAATACACACAATGTCAAGCATAGTGTCTTCTACTACGATTACGAACACCCTGCGCAACTTCCTCACATTGAAGGACACGATCTGGTTATTGTTATCGGTGGTGATGGCACGCTTCTGAGGGCTGGACACTTCTGCGCACCACTCGACATTCCCCTGTTGGGCGTGCAGGCTGGCAGGCTGGGCTTCCTGACTGAACTGAGCGAGATTGATATTGAGAGCAACCTTCAACGTTTACTCTCCGCTGACTACCGCCTTGAAAAACGCATGATGCTCCAGGCTGAGTTTCTCGAAAATGGAAAGGTGATTCAACGCTGGGATGTGATCAATGAAGCGCTGATCTCACGCGGAAGAGATGCCCGACCGATTGAAGTGCGGGTTGACCTTAACGAAGGCTATATGATGTCATACATAGCCGATGGCTTGATTGTGGCGACGGCGACCGGCTCGACTGCTTACGCTCTGGCTGCAGGGGGACCTATCCTCCCGCCAGAACTGCGCAATATGCTCGTTTTGCCCATCGCGCCTCATCTCTCGCTCGACCGGGCTGTGGTGCTGGCGGAAGGCGCGGTTGTAAACCTGCGCGCGATCAGCGATTTTGAGGTGGTGCTTAGCGTTGACGGCACAACACCAATCTCTATTGGTCCTGAAAACAGCATCCGCGTTACAGCGAACAAAAAATCCCTGCTGATGGCGCGATTTGGCGAACCCAATTACTTCTACCGCGATCTTGCCGGTATATTGCAGCGGAATCCGATCCTTGAAATTAAACCCAATGACTGAACAAGACCTAAGCGTTGATCAAAAAGTAAATCCTGAAGAAGAGGTTCAACTGCGTTGCAATCGCTGCAACAAACCTATCACTCCTGCAACAGCAGTCCTGACCGAAACAGGCTACCGTTGTGCTGAATGTGTCCGTGCTCAGCAGCGAGTTTTTGATACGACCAAAAGATTTGACCCATTTTTAGGCTTTTTTATCGCCGCTGTAATCTCATTTGCGGGCAGTTGGCTGGCAGGTTTGCTCGGTTTCTTTACCATTTTTGTTGCACCAGGAGTTGGCACATTGATCACAAACGCTGTCCGCCTGGCGGTTAACCGTCGGCGCAGCAAAGCGCTCAACACAGCTATCTTTGTAGGGGCGATTGTTGGGGCGCTGCCTTTACTGATCCGGGAGATTCTGCCCCTAATGAGTGGCTCAGGGCTGCTTTTAACGGGTGGTGTTAACTTATTACCGCTTATCTGGAGAGCGGTTTATGCCGTTCTAGTTTCTTCCTCGGCTTATGCTCAAGCCAGAGGGTTGCGTCTTTGAGGAATTATGCTGGAAGAACTGCGTATACGCGATTTTGCCATCATCGATGATCTAACGCTCCAATTCAAATCCGGATTGGTAGTCTTTACTGGTGAGACTGGTGCCGGAAAGTCCATCATTCTGGACGCGTTGGGAGCGATCCTTGGCTCGCGGGTGGACACCACCAGTATCCGTAAAGGAGCTGACCGGGCGATTGTAGAAGGCTTTTTCCGCTTGGACGGTCCGGAAAAAGAGTTCATCAACGAACTACTGGACCGCGAAGGGCTGCTGGAAGAACCGGATCGGCTGTGGCTCGGGCGTGAGATCCGGGCTGAAGGGCGGTCGGTTGCCCGGGTGAACGGGCGAACGGTCAGTTTGAGCGTTCAATCCGAGATTGGTGAAGCCCTGGTGGATGTGCATGGGCAATCTGACCACCTTTCCTTGTTAAAAGTTCGCAATCACCGCGATCTGCTCGACCGTTTTGCCCACGACCAGGAAAGCCTGAACACGTATCAGAGTCAGTTCAAGGACTGGTCGGCTTTAGGAAAACAGTTGGCTGAACTGCATGCGATCGAAAAGACTGCCCGTGATCGGGCTGATATGCTGAAGTATCAGATCCAGGAAATCGGCGATGCACGCATAAAATTGGACGAAGAAGATGGCCTGGCTCAGGAACGCACGCGGCTGATGAACGCCGAAACACTGAGCTCCCTCAGCCAGTCCGCCCTGGCACTGCTGGATGAAGGTACCGAGGGCGGCTCTGCCGCTACCGACTTGCTTGGGCAAGCCGCGCGCGATCTGGCAGAACTTGCCCGCATCGACCCGCAATTGCAGGCTTTGGCGCAGCAAGCCGAAGACGCACTCAGTTCAGTTTCCGACCTCACATACGAATTGCGCGGTTACCTCGAAGGAATCGAGTTTAATCCCAACCGGCTGGACCAAATTGAAGAGCGCCTCGATCTTTTTAATCGTCTGAAAAGGAAATACGGCGGATCGTTGGCTTCGGCATTATCTCATCTTCGGCTTGCGACGCAAGAGTTGGAAAAAGTGGAAGGCGTAGAAGAGCAGATTGTCGAAGTGGAGCAAAAAATAGGCCAGATAAAGGAAAATCTTGCCATATCAGCTTTGAAGCTCTCAGAAAGACGGAGACTGTCCGCCAGTCAGCTTGCCGATGGTGTGGAGCAACAACTTCACCTGCTTGAAATGGAAAAAGCCAGGTTCCAGGTTGCCCAGTCGGTTGTTGAAACGGAACAAGGACTTGAATTGGACGGTCGCGCGCTAGCTTTTGACACTAATGGCGTGGACCAGATCGAATTTTTGATCGAAACCAACCCCGGGGAAGGCTTTAAGCCGCTTGCGAAAACTGCTTCAGGAGGAGAGACCTCGCGTCTGATGCTGGCTCTCAAAACTGTGTTGGCAGAGGTGGACCACATCCCAACCCTAGTGTTTGACGAGATAGACAGCGGAATTGGCGGCAGGGTTGGCATGACTGTGGGTGGAATGCTGTGGGACCTGGGCAAGCGACACCAGGTTTTGTGCGTCACGCATTTGCCGCAGCTGGCAGCGTTTGGCGATCAGCACTTCCACGTCACCAAGCGCAGTGATAATGACCGTACAGCCACGCAAGTGGTGCAGTTACAAGGGGAATCCCGCGTGGAGGAATTGGCGGCAATGCTTGGCGCCAGCACATCTGTCACATTGCAATCTGCTCGTGAAATCTTGCACACAGTCGCCATTAAAACTAGTACAATATAAGTATACATTTCAGCAAGAAGTAATTTTCTTTAACTTAACAACCTCATCAAACCGTGCACTGTTTGTGCTGAAAGGGATAATATGGCAAATGTGGACGAAGTTCTTGCAGTCATTTTAGGTGGAGGTCAGGGCAAACGGCTTTATCCGCTCACAGCTGAGAGAGCCAAACCGGCTGTTCCAATTGCGGGGAAATATCGTTTAATTGATATTCCGATAAGCAATTGCATCAATTCGGGTATTTATAAAATTTCTGTATTAACTCAATTCCTTTCAGTTTCTTTACACAGGCATATCACGCGCACCTACAGTTTTGACAATTTCCACGGTGGGTGGGTGCAAATTTGGGCTGCTGAGCAGACCATCGAAAACACTACCTGGTATCAGGGCACAGCTGATGCGGTTCGCAAGCAAATCCAGGAGATCCGCTCCAGTCGGTCGAAGTATGTGCTCATCCTGGCGGGCGATCACCTCTACCGCATGGACTATTCCAAGATGGTCGATTTTCACATCGCCAATAATGCGGACGTTACCGTCGCAGTACAGCCTGTGCTCAAGGAGGACGCGTTCCGTTTTGGCATCCTCAAACGGGACGAAGACGGACGCATCACGGACTTCGCTGAAAAGCCCAAAGATCCAGAATTGCTTTCAAGGTTAGTCAGTCGCGACGATCCTGAATCGCCCTTTCTTGGATCCATGGGCATCTACATCTTCAATATGGACATGTTGGCGGAAGTGCTGCGTCGGGATTATACCGACCATCAATTGGACGACTTCGGTGGAGATATCATCCCTCACCTGATTCGAAACAGCAAGCGCGTGTTTGGATATAACTTTGAAGGTTACTGGCGCGATATTGGAACGATCCGAACTTTCTATGACACCAACCTGGAATTGACCGAGGATCATCCGGAATTTGACTTCTTCGATCCGGCTCACCCAATTTTTACCCACCCTCGCTTTTTGCCGGGCTCACGCGTGAGTGGAACGACGTGTAAGAATGTGTTGCTGGCTGAAGGCTGCGCCATTCAGGACGCTGTTCTTGAGCATACGCTGATCGGTCTGCGCAGTGTGATTGGGTGCGGCACGGAAATAAAGGATACGATCGTGATGGGTGCGGACTGGTATGGCAACCAAACCAACGGCGCACCGCTCGGAATTGGCTGCAACTGCAAGATCGAAGGGGCGATCATCGATAAAAATGCCAGTATTGGCGATAATGTCGTCATCAAGCCTTTCCCTGCAGATCGCGAAGTGGACCACGCGCTCTATAAAGTGAGGGAAGGTATTGTGGTGATCCAAAAGAACACCACCATCCCTGCCGGGACGATCATTCAACCCTGATTTACACTAAGACAAGAAAGGGCTCTGGTACGACCGGAGCCCTTTCTTGTTAATCAACACCTCATTAGTTGGTAGGCCGCGATACCAAAGGCAGTGGACACATTGAGCGAGGTTTTCTCACCGCGCATGGGTATATAGAGCACCTGGTCAGCGATTTGCAGAATGGCAGGGTCGACGCCAGCAGGTTCATTGCCCACAACCAACACAACCTGACTTGGCAAGGGAAGGTTCTGGCTGAATTCCCATAGAGAACCTGCAGCGGGTGTGGTCTCTAGCACAAGGATCAGGCTGTTACTAGCTTTAAGATCGGCCAGTGCCTCAGGCAAATTTGGGTGATAGCTCCACTTTATGCTTTTTTCTGCTCCCAGGGCGGTCTTGCTGATCACTGGCTGGTCGTTTGGCGTGGGGGTGATACCGCCCAGGAGCAACTCAGATATGCCTGCGCCATCCGCAGTGCGAAAAATGGCACCCACATTCTGCACCGAGCGGATATTATCAAGCGCGCCAATCAATTTGATCTTGGGGTTTGGTGCAGAAGGAGGCTTTTGGGCCAGAATGCCAGCTTCGCTACTAGTGAGCGGCGCACCGCAACGAGGACAGTAACTTCCGGTGTAGAGCTGAGTGTCAAGAGGAAATCGCAACCTGCAGCGGGAGTTGCTGCACTCATAGAAGATGTAACCTGAATTGGAGCTTTCCATGGGTTAATTTTACCCCCGAGAAGAAATTAAATAGTTAGGCGCCTGGGTGAGGGGGGCACCCAAGCGCCTAACTATTCATAGTATACAAGAAAAACGTGGAATTACAAGGGTTAAACCATGGTTTTGTCCAAGATTTACGAAATTCCTACAAAAGTTAAACTTGCGTTAATAATTAAATGAGGATCCAGGACCAGCCTTAGCCACCAATCACAGCCTGACCGGCTTCAGTGCAATAAGGCAATATCTCATAACCCTGCATGATCAGTTCATGCAAAACGAGATCCAGCGATTCCACCGTATTCTGGCGGTCCTGGCCGCCATCGTGAAAGAGAATGACTCTGTCGGGCTGCAGCTTGCTCGAGAAATCAGACAGAACATCCTCAGGGTCAGTCCCTGCCCAATCGCGGGTGTCCAGATTCCACATCGAAATGCTGTAACCCATACCCATTGCATAGGAGTAAACCGTCTCGTTGGACTTCCCNNACCTGCGCCTCTAGTTCGGGGTGGTCTCTGAGAGCGTAACGGATGGACTGCTCGGTATCGCCTACTTCAAGTGAAAAACCAAGGTAATCCAGAGCCGTTAAGTCCAAGTGGTTGTAGGTGTGGTTGGCAAGCGTATTTCCATCACTTGCAATCTGGATGATCGTGTCCTGAAAGGTGGCAGCATTACGCCCGATCATGTAAAAGGTTGCGTGGGCCTGGTATTTTCGCAAAACAGCCAGCACCTGAGACGACCAGACAGGATCAGGACCATCATCGAAGGTAAGGTAAGCTCGCTTTTCCGGGTCAGCAGTCGGCAGAGGGGCAGCATCAACCTGCTCCTGGGCGCCAGACTCAGTCCATTTTTCAACAAACGTGGTCAGGGTTTGAGTTTGGCCAGTTTCAGGACCCGGGTCAGCTTGAACTGAACCCGCAAACGGAATTGCCAGGGTCATTGCTATCGTTGTCAGAAGCCAAGCTTTTTTCATCATTTCCTTACTTGAATTATAGTAGAGCGCTCCTGTTTTGCAAGCCAGTGTCCAGCGACTAAGGTGTCGAGTTCATATTGGTTGACTCTATGATATTTCCGGGGATGGGCTGCCAGTCTTTGCCGTTATTACCCGTCATGTAAATCCGGTTATCGACCAGCGTCTCCGGGGTGATTGTGGCGATGAGGAAGCCAGCGAGGTCGTTGATCATGTCCAATGATATAGGAGTGACCGCGGGCGGCAGCCCCAAGGTGGTTTCTGTCCAGGTTAATCCACCGTCGCTCGTATGGAACATCTTGCCCTGCCCATAAGCAACCCCGGTCAGCTGGGAACCAAAGTCCAGAAATTCCACATTTTCAAGCATTCCTACATACTGCCAACTATCGGCCGCATCGGTGGTGCTGCAAAAGTAGGTGACGCTATTTCCGTTAGCCAGGTAGGAACGGACAGGGAGGACGGCAGTAGTCGCGTTTATCCGGATGATCTTATCTATGCTGGTTTCCTGGTTTTCATCCAAGGGTAAGTTTTGGCATTCAGACTGAATCCAGGAAGTGCCCCCATCAACTGTGCGATATAAATAAACTGAGCCAGAAACCGGGACATATCCGCCAACTAGACCAATATTAGAGCCCAGAAAGCCGAAATAGTTCTTCATTCCTCCAGTAGGGAGTCCGTGATCGTCTGGGTCAGCCGGGTCGTGCTCAAAGCGTAAATCCCAGGTTTTTCCACCATCAGCAGTATGGTAAAGGCTGACGAATTGAGACCCAGCAGCAACACCCTGATCCGAGAGGATGTACCCCTCATCTGCATTGATTACAGAGATTTGTCCACACGGAAAATCAAGATCGGTGGTCTGCCATTCACGCCCACCGTCAGTAGAAGTGTAAAACGAAGCCGAAGATTCTGTTTCTGACCGGCAAATCCAACCGATGTCACCATTTGGGAATGATGAAGCAGTTCCCCAGCCAGATCCCTCAGTAACCAAACCGGCGGGGGTAACTGTGAGCCAGTGTTCGCCAAAATTTCGGGTATTATAAAAAATAGTCTGGTCCACGTTGCTTGCCCAACCGTGACCGCCTACGAAAATGTGCGATTTGTAAAGAGGCGAAAGGTGCGTTGGTGTTGACGTAGGTGAGTTGTTAGTTGCTGGTTGGGTGGGTTCAGGGGTGCTGGTTGTGGCAGGAGAGGTACGAACGCAGCCTGTGAGCAACGCAAGCGCAGCAATTAGGGTGAGAATCAGTCGTTTCTTGATCATAAAAGCCTCCAGATCGTAACAGTCAGACAATCCGATGCACGAACTGTGCCCATTTTATTGCTGGATCGGATGCGCGAGGTTTCACATGAAACGGAAGAAGCCTACATGCTTCCGTGTATCCAAGTAGTGGTGGGGGGATTCCGAGGAGAGGGTCACAGCGGTTTTGTGTCACATGATTCTCAGGGCGGCGATAGGTTTTATTAAGAGATTTCCTGCCTGAATAGCTGCGAATTGTTTCACGTGAAACATCCTGACTGCAAAAAGCTGCTATCAACCCAATTTATTATTTCGCTTTCGTATAAAACCATATTTCGTGGCAAAAATTGTGCTTGTTAGTCATGAGTGAGAGCGTTGAGCCTTACTGGTAGTCCGGAATGCACGTCTCTGCCCTCGCTGCTGTGATGCGAGGGTTTACGCGCTCCGCCAAGTTGTTCGATAGCAGAGCCCACCTGCACCATACTTGTGCCAAATTGTTATCCTAAAGGCGGTTTAAAGCCCTGGCAGTGACCATTGTCCATTCAACTCCTCATTATTTTGTTATAAATGTCATGAAGGCCCGTTTCTCAGGGCTAAATTCGACATCTTCACCCCTGATTACTACTCCCCGTTTTTAAGAGATGAACAGGTTGAGAAGCAGGAATTGTTTCACGTGAAACATTCTTCTTCCGAAGGGGCGCCAAGTGCAAAGAATCTTCGAAGTTTTACCAATTCACTTGAGCTGTCGCCGGGATTTCCGGGGTAAACAATGCTTGATGGGGCATTGAAGGGCAGAGGTGATCGGTGTCGGTTGCTTAAAAGCCTGGCGCGAGGTGTAAATGGTTGTTTGTTGGAGTTGAAACAGAACTCCTGGGGGACTCGCTCAGTTCTAGTTGAGTTTAGGGGGGGGGAAGAAAAATGTCCTCGGTGCGAGGTGAATAAGTGCCCTTGGGGTACTCGCTCAGTTTTGATGGCTTGTGGGGATAGAAAAATGTCCTCGGTGCGAGGTGAATAAGTGCCCTTGGGGTACTCGCTCTGTCTTGATGGTTTTTGGGAGTTAAAAAAAAGAATGTCCTCGGCGCGAGTCGAACGCGCAACCGTCTGCTCCGCAAGCAGGTGCTCTATCCATTAAGCTACGAGGACGTTACTATAAGACTTGCGATTCTAACCCCATTTTGAATTTGGGTCAAGCCCAAAAATCAGACTGTGTTATTAGTCAGCGAATATGTCATCCCCATAAGTGACCAGCGAATATGTCACCCCTTCGGAGAAAACTAAAGTATATCTGGAGGAATGAAAATAATGATGGATAACCAAGAAGCACGACGAA
>MTKX01000066.1_pt29 | contig 16115 bp, 19 predicted proteins | sample 1042771 | NCBI WGS metagenome assembly MTKX01 (sample SAMN06212183, study PRJNA360534) | anaerobic digester metagenome | biome: Wastewater treatment plant; material: sludge; isolation source: anaerobic digester fed with sludge from wastewater treatment plant | place: Denmark: WWTP Randers ... | reverse complement strand
GACCTCCCTCGATCCAGCGAAATCTTATCACATGGGCTGGATCCCTGTGAGGGGGGCAGGTCATGCGCTCGTCAAGACCATCCAAGAACTGAATAACCTCAATATACGATCCGCCATGAACTCCGGGGCCGATGTCCTCGGGAAGTTCTACGAAGTATTTCTGAAGTACGGCAATGGTGCAAAGGAAATCGGCATAGTCCTGACCCCGCGCCATATCACGAAATTCGCGGCAGAGGTTATGTCTATTACGGATCGAGATATCTGTTATGACCCGACTTGTGGAACTGGCGGCTTCCTCATCTCCGCGTTTGACTACGTTAAGAAGAACCATACCAAGGCACAGATCGCCAGATTCAAGCAAAACAACCTCTTCGGGATCGAACAAGAGTCACAGGTTGTAGCGTTGGCCGTGGTGAATATGATCTTCCGAGGCGATGGTAAGAATAACATCACCGAGGGTAACTGCTTTCAGAACAACCTACGCAAGTGTATTAAGAATGGTGTTGCCACTGCGGAGTTTACCAAGAAGCCAATAAAACACGATGAAACTGCGGTAACGCGGGTGCTGATGAATCCTCCCTTTGCCCTGAAGAGGAGTGACGAAAAGGAATACAAGTTCGTAGATCATGCTCTGAATCAGATGGTCGATGGCGGATTGCTGTTCTCGGTGCTTCCTTATTCGGCCATGGTCAAACCGGGTAAATACCGAGATTGGAGAAGGAATAGCCTCTTAAAGAACAATACGCTCTTGTCGGTGATTACATTCCCCGAGGACCTTTTCTATCCTATCGGCGTCCATACTGTTGGAGTGTTTGTCAAAAAGGGTTTCCCTCATCCTCCCGAACAGAAGGTCCTTTGGGTACGCGCAGTGAATGACGGCCTTCTCAAGAGCAAAGGAAAACGTCTTCCGAATAACAAAGCCACCGATGACTATTCGGTCATAAAAGACCTCGTCCGAGCATATCTGCCGAATCCCGGGTTGGCGGTTGATTCAAAGGACCGCTTCCAGAAGACGACCCCGATCGACCTCGCTGACGACTTGCTTGAGCTTGTCCCTGAGAACTATCTCGATCAAGCTCCGCCTACCGAAGCGGAAATCAAGTCCGGCATGGAACAAGTGATCCGGAATTCTATGGCATTTCTAATTCGCTCTGGAAGGGAAGATGAGTATTAGTTATCGGGATTTCAAACTCATCGACCTGTTTGCTGTGAAGTCCGGCAATTATCATGCCGTAAAAGAGTTGGATCCTGGTCCCGTCCCGCTGATTTCTTGTGGGGATGAGGACCAAGGGCTCGTTGGCTTCTTCGATGTTCCTGACGCAAGGGCCTACAAACGAGCGCTTACCGTTGCTTATAACGGCCTGCCGTTGACAACGAAGTTTCACCCCTACAAGTTCGGGGCAAAGGATGATGTGGCTGTCCTCATCCCGAGGACCCCCTTTCAGGACGCCACTCTCTTTTACACTGCCTCTTTGATTAATCAGCAGGCATGGCGTTACAGCTACGGAAGGAAATGCTTCCGGGAGAAGCTGAAGCGGGTCGCAATATCCTTCCCTGTGAATACCGAAACCGGCACGGTGGATGAGGGCGAGATCGCAAAGCTATCTCGACTTGATCCCCGAAGCCTTCTCCCTCCCAAGCATCAAGCCGACTTGGGGGCACTTGATCTGGTTTGGAAGGACATCGCGATCACGGATTTGTTCACGCTAAGGCGAGGGGATTTCCATTCGCTTGCTGACCTCGCATCAGGGCCTAACCCGACCGTATCTCGAGTGACTACCGATAACGGGATAGCAGGGTACTTCGAACAGCCGGACGATGCCCGGCTCTACAAGGCCGGTTGCCTGACGGTCAGCACGGTGGGCGGCGACGCGTTTGTCCAACTTGACGATTTTATAGCTACCGATAACGTAGTCGTCTGCAACCCCAAGAAGGACATATCAATCTGGGCGCGTTTCTTTATCGCCTTCGCATTGAATAGACAACGGTGGCGGTACTCGTACGGTCGCCAGTGCTATCTGGCAAAATTGAAGACCGTGAAGATCACCTTGCCTGTCAACCAGGACGGGGGGCTCGACGATGCTTCGATTCGGAAGATCGTTGAGGCAACCCCCTATTGGGATGTAATCAGCAAGCGTCTTGATGGTGGGCCAGAGCACGCCTAATCAATCGTCACCCAATAGGAGGCGCCAGGGGGCCAGAGGCCAAGAGAGCGGCATGGCCCCAAGCGATAAATAGCAGACGCCATTTCGGCGAATATCGCGCCTCATAGGGAGAGACGCCTTGAAAGGGGGATTTTTCTCATGAAGCAGATAAGATTCTGGGCAATCGCGGCTTTGGCTGTCTTGCTCGGGGGAACGATTTGGCTATTTGATCCAAAGATACCAAACGGCTTTGGCTCGTACGTATTGCTACTAACTCTCATCGCTGTGGTCTGGTACACAAGGGAAACCCAAAGGCTGAGGGTATTGTCAGCGAGGCAGGTTGAACTATCCCAAGAGCAAACAGAACTGAGTCTCCGCCCCCATTTGGAGATTGTCTTCCGGCGCGCGCATTTTCGCTTGCACAACATCGGCTATGGGCCTGCTACCAATATTCGGATTGACCACGCCATCGTCCATGTGCCATCCATCCCACCAATTCGGCTGAAGTTTACCTGCCCGCCGATTGTAAGGAAAGACGAATACCAACCGATTGAGATAAAGATCTATTGGGCGAAAACCGATGGGCTGGCTGATTTGGGTCATGGAATCTACACGCCGCCGTTGGCTTCTGAAACGATAAAGATCAACGTCCACTATGAGAACCTGATGGGGAAGCCGTACAAACGGGAGCTGGTGATTGGAAAAGATATGCCTATCGACAACGAGCCAGTGGACTTCCTGTTGCAGTACCTTTACGAGAGCCCCCAAAAAAGCACGGACCCGAGGGCAATCCCTGTTCTTTATGTTAAGCCGGAAGACCGGATGAAGCTCATTCAGTATTGTGTTGAAAAAGGCTTTGCGGATGCTGACCCCATAAGAACAGAACAGGAGGGCGTTGTCGAATATCTTAACCTCAGAATCACAGCCGAAGGGATCGACTACCTGAAACGTAGAGGATAACGGTTAAAGGAGATCGTGCCTTGAGAAGGTGAGGCAGATTGAGCTACAATCCTAATGCAAGGGAGAAAGGAGAAAGCCGATGGGAAAGCACCATCCTACTGTGAAGCCTGGAGAGAAGGTCCCGGATTCTGGCATCTATAAGGGAACGAAGTCGGGGCAAAAGTCGACGCTCGTCAGGAACGAACCTGCCCCTCCTACGCCGCAAAAAGGCGAGAAGTGGAAACAGGTCGTCGATACCAACCCCAAGAACAAATAGACGCACAAGCCCGCGATTGACCAGAATTTGGACTGGCTTTTCCAAATTCTGGAGCCCCCTCCTCGGGCAGAATTTGAGAACGGCTTTTCTAAATTCTGGAGTTCTGGCCCAACTAGGGCGGGCTCAACTGACACCTATATAGCCATGGGTTGACCAGAATTTGAAATACCCCCTATTCCCCCCTTTGATTAAATTCTGTATTTAATAAATTCTGTACATACCAGAATTTGAGAAACCAGTATTTATTTATTAAGGGCATAGAGGGTTAAATAAATTCTGGTCGGGGGTTGGGTGTGGCCCCTTGCGGTCCCAGGATACCTTAGGTCATTGGGTAAATCTCAGAGACTCCCAGGCATAGAGAGAATCGGAGCGTTTTGAGGGGGTTGCTGGGGCCGCTGGGGGCCCGGACGCCTCTCGCCCGCGCCGCACAACCCGGTCCCGTGATCCGGCCCCCCGGGGGATGACGTCATCCCCCACCGCGAATAATTATTACCCCGGCGATCCCCACCCCTCCCGCAAGTGTAGTCCTATCTATCACTTGGACAAAATTCCCGGTTGACATCAATTATTCTCCCTATTATAATTAACACAAGTTACAGATAATGAAGGAGTTGCTGTCATGGGAGATCGGGTGTCCGTCAGCTTCCGGAAGGGCAAGGAGGAGAGCGTTGTGCTGTTCTCCCACTGGGGCGGTAGGATGTTCGTTGCCGTCGCCAGGGGGTACGTCCGGGAGCTAAAGGACGAGGCCCAGCGGGAAGGATCGACCTTTCCCCTCTACCGACTAGAGCCGGATACGGTCATGGTGGACTTCATCCGATCGCTCACCCAGGGGGTCACGAGGATCACGCACGATTACTACTTGGGCCGTACCAAGGACGATGGAGACAACTCCGATAACGGGCACTTCGTGATCGACCTGGATAGGGACGACTGATGCACAAACTGAGACCTAAGCTCAAGCTCACCGGCAAGGACGGGAACGTATTCAACATTCTCGGCCGTGCGAAGCAAGCCGCACAGAAGGCCGGTTGGCCGGAGGCCAAGATCGCGGCCTTCATGCACGAGGCGACGGCCAAGGACTACGACCACCTCCTTGAAACCTGTATCGAGTGGTTCGATGTGCGCTGAGCAGAGACGAAGGGGTAGACCCCCCGGCACCGGGTACGGCGGGCAGATACGGACCCTGACGGAGGACGAGCTTGCCCGATTCCTCCACCAGTGCCAGCGTCAGGGCCGACGCGAGGACGCGATGTTCCACTTGGCCTGGTTCTTTGCGATGAGGGTCGGGGAAGTCGTGGCCCTCCGGCTCAGCGACCTCAACCCCTCGTCGCGCCAGATCACGATCCGAGCGGAGAAGCACGGGCTCACCCGAACCTACGACGTGCCGGAGCCGCTGTGGCGGAAGCTCGACCTTTGGCTCCGCCGTCGGGCGAAGCTACCCGGCGCGGAGGAGAACCCGTGGCTCTTTCCCGGCCTCCGCTACCCACACTCCGAGCACCTAGGCCGCGACGCTCTCCAAGCCGCCTTCCGAGAGCTTTGCCGTAAGGCGGGGATCCCCGGCAGGCACAGCATCCACGAACTCCGCGCCACGTGGGCCACGATGAGAGCCCGCCAGGGCGACGGCATCGTGCAAATCGCCGGTTGGCTCCGCCATCGAGAGATCAGTTCCAGCCAACCCTACATCGACCACGCGCAGGACAAAGCGCATGAGGCTCGGATGGCACGCTGGGCTGAGGGGATGCTTAGATGATCCCCGCGAGAACGCTATCCCCCTTCGCAGGGGACGCGCCGCACGGCTTGATCTCCCGCTGGCCCCTACAGTTGGGTACACCGGAACTGGCCGAAACCCCGGACGTTATGGGAGAGCCGTCCAAAACGCCTTTGTGCCCTGCGCTAGGACAGGCGATCTCAGACCGACGCCGATGATTGTATTCACGATTCCCCGCAGGAAGCGGTGAAAGGAGGACCGATGGACGCCAAGGACGCGAAGATTGCTCAAGCGATGGGCCAGTTGACCTCGATGCTCAAGAAGCAAGAGTCGAAGATGGCCGCGCTCAAGAAGCTCGAAGCTGACGTGGCCGCCAAGAAGGCGGAGCTTTCGAAGCTTCTCTCTACCTCCCCCTCCTCCTAATCCCCTCCCTCGGTAGGTCCGCCAGGACCTACCTCCTTGCCAGGGAATCCAAAGCCAGAGAAAAACTTAAAAATATCCTCTATTTAGATTTTGGCCAGAACCTTGGCGTTCTCAATAGGATCAGATTTAAGTGCATATAAACACACACTTTAACCCATACCACGGGGTTGACAAGATTTCAAAGAGGATTTATATAGTCGGTGTAATGTATAAGCGACAGCCGGCGTTCAAGTGCTTGGGATGCGGAAAGCAGACCATTAGCACGACCGGCTTCTGCTCGCAGTGTCAGAACACCAAGTGCAAGGCCTGCCCCCAGTGCGGCACGCCGATCCGCTGGTGCCTGAACCTGTGTCCGACATGCGCTAAGAGCGCGCTCTCCCCGACGCCTAATGAGGGTTCTCGGGCTCACGATGAGACCGAGGCCCCCCATGACCCCCTCTCTTAAGTCCTACCTCGATCTCTCTGCGTAAAGGACCTATTATGCGAACCTATCCGACTGTCTTGAAAAACGAATCCCGAAAACCAGTTCAAGTTTGGGACGGGAAAATTCTGGTGGCCGTCCTCCAGGCCGGACAGACCTACGAGGTTGAAGGAACAGAGCCCGATGGCGTGCTCTCCCGGTACGAAAGGATCACCTGGACCGCTAAGGGCGTAAACCTCTCGGTGCGCTCCGATTGGCGGGAACCGGATCGGGGCCGCTGGATCACGACCTTGCTCAATGCCGACGGCCAGCAAGTCGAGGAGCGGGTGTTTGGCGGCCAGCTGTTCCGGCTGATGAGGGGCGTACCGGTTCTTCATGCCTTTGAGCCGGAGGCGGATGAGGTGCTCTTTGAGAGGATCGAACTCCTCGAAGTCGAGGCAGAGGAACTTTCCCCCGCTTGGCCCGGATACCTGCTCCGAACTCTCCGGCTCAGGCCCATCCTCACCGAGAGGCCCCAGGCGGAGCTGGAAGAGATTCGTGCGGAGCGGGAACGGATCGCACAAAAGGAGCAGGCCCAGAAGGCCTCGGCTCCTTCCGATACACCACAGGAGAAATAACGTGGAACTCATTTACAAAGTCAAACTCGAAACGGGCGGCGTCGCGCCCACCGAACTTGAAGCGGCCCATCTTAAGGCCCTCTTCGAGAAGACCGTCAGCGATTTCAACGCCATCGAAGGCGGGGCAACGCTCAAGGTCACCAGCGTCGAAGAAGTCGGAGTTTAAGGGTTTCGTTTCGCCATGATGAGCCAAGCAGTGCCTCGGGAAGCTGGAAGGCCATGCCACTCCCTCCGGCTTCCCGGGAGCCTGCACCTCTCAGAGGAGCCGCGTCTTGAGTCGGCGCGACGCCTCGAGAATTCTGTGTCCAAAGGGCGCGTTAAGGGTTTGCGCGTCCTGCTGGCCGGGACCCGCATTGGCTTCGTGGCGGGCCCCGGCCGGCGAACCTTTATCGGGGGGATTCGATGACCTTTTTCCCCTGCGTGTGAATTGGAGTTACTAATGAAAAAGTTAACGGAAGTTCTAGATCCTGGGCTCCTCGAAGTCCTCGAGGAATCCCAAGAAGGTGTGATGAGATTGCGTCTCCCATTTCTCGCTGGCGACGTTGTCTCCGAGAACAAGAGACGGTATCCGAAGAAGGTGCTCAAGATGGCAGTTGAGGAGCTTCAGGGGCGGCTCGCCCGGCGTGATGTATACGGGGCGGCCTCGCACCCCAAGGGCTCTCCGGAACTCAACGATGTCTCGCACCTAATCGAATCGGTCGATTTCTATGAGGACGGCAAAGATTCTCTCGCCTGGGCCGTTATCAAAGTCCTGCCGACCACAAAGGGCAAGGATGTTCAGGCAATTATCAAAAACGGCGGACGCCTCGGCGTTTCCTCTCGGGGGCTGGGGACGGTGAAGGCCGCCGTGGATGGCATCGACGAGGTACAAGAGGATTTCCGAATCCAGTCGTTCGACTTCACTTTGAATCCCGCGTTCGCCAATCTCGGAGCAGGCAAGGAACAGATACTCGAAAGCGCGCCGGTCGAGTCCGGGTATGAGGACAATGCCCTGTCCGAATCCACGTTAAGGGCGCGTTACGAGAAGGCTTGCGGGCTGGCGAATTATCGCGGCACGTTTGAGGACTACAAGTTGGCCTGCGACGAGGCCAGGTTGAAGAACCTGCTCCAGTTCCGTGAGCGACACACGTTCGCCAAACGCCAGTGCGGGTCAAAGCTGGACGAAGAGGCCTTTGCGAAGGCTGAGCGGAAGGAGTAGCCATGGAAGAGTTCCAAGGAAAGCCCATCTACACCACCGTCCTGGAGAACCGAGCCTCTACCCCGTGGAGGGTCCTTGAGCATGGGAAATTGATGGGGATCGTCCCCACCGGGAAATCCCTCATCATCAGGTCCATCGATCCCGTCTCGAGTTATGCGCGTTACTCTCGGGTGGAACGGCGAGATAAGGGGGTTGATTGGAGGGTCAATAAGCATTGGACGCCCCCCGAGAACTGGGGTGATGCCCCGAGGACCGAACTCCTCAACCTCTCCGATACAGAGGTGCAGGCGATAAGGATCGGCGGGGTCCTTTACGAGGCCTATTGGGGCGTCCCGAGACTTGTTCCAGTGTTCGACCTGACGAGCGAGCTTGCTCTGGTAGAGCGAATGACCTGGGTGGTCGAGGAAAAGAAGATACCGGACGAGGATCGGGGAAGCAGGTTTTTGGTCAAGGTCCGAGAGGAGAAGGTTATCAAGACTCCGCGCTCGAAGGGTGAGCTTGACAGAATCGACGCCCTGCTTAAGAAGCAAGTACTGGGTGAGGTTGAGCGTCGGCGGAGTCATCCTAACGTGCCCTGGGGGCGGTGATGGAAAAGTTCAGATGGTCCGATCAGGAAAGCCTCGAAGACCTGCTGGCCCAGGTCGTGATGCAGTATGTCGAGAACATTGAGGTCCACACAGAGTGCTTCGAAGTGGAGGGTCCAGACGGCGTGCTTTGGCGATGCGTCGCCTACGACGACCAGAATCCAATCCAGCCGGGCTTCAAGGAGAGGTTCATCCAAGGGCTGTATAAAGAATTCCAGGTAGGAGTCTGATGAAGAAGCTACGTCTATGGTGGCGAATATTGCGCAACGCTTTGCTTGTTTGGTGACGAATGACGATCATCGAGTATATCGAGGATCCCCGACGCTTTCGAAAGGCGTTCAAGGACCTCGGGACTTGGACCGCATGGCTCACATTCTTGCGGACGCTATACGGCCTCCCTCTCCAGGAAGAAGATGAGCTAACCCGCTATCGCCATTTTAGCGGCAGAACCACTCCCCCCACGGAACCGTTCGAGGAGTGCTGGCTCGCCTGTGGTCGAAGAGCGGGAAAGAGCTTTATTGCGAGCGTAATCGCTGTCTATGAAGCCCTTGAGGGAAATTGGAAGCTCAGACTTTCCGGCGGAGAGACCCCCTGGATTTTCATCGTAGCCGTGGACAAGGCCCAGGCCTCGCTGATCTTCAGCTACGTCCGGCACCTCCTCCAGATTTCCGGGCCGCATCAGATTCAGCGCGAAACCTCGGACCAAATCGACCTGAAGAACGGGGTATCGATTTCCATTCGTGCGGGGAGCCTGAGGAGCCTACGTGGTTACAGCATCGCCCTGGCCCTCATAGATGAGGCGGCGTTCCTGCGCGATCAAGAAGGCGGATTCGCTAATCCCTTGCAGGAACTAGTCAACGCAATCGAACCTGCCCTGATTCAGCGCGATGGGGACGAACCTGCGGCAAAGCTGATCGGGTTGAGCACGCCGTTTTCTCGCTTCGGCCTCCTGTACGAGAGGATCACCGAATGTTGGGGAAACGACGCCGCCGACATTCTCGCATGGAAGGGCACGACGTTAGAGCTTAATCCTACGTTTAGCCAGTACAAGATCGAGCGGGCCTTGCGAAAAGACCCTGCACGGGCCAGAGCAGAGTATCTGGGGGAGTTCCGCGAAGACGTTTCCAATCTGATGGACGAGAAGCTACTTGCCTCGGCTATGGCCGATCATCAACCGCAGGGCTATGACCCCGCGAGGCGGTACGCGGCGTTCATTGATCCATCATCCGGGAAATCCGACAGCTACTGTTTAGCGATCGGTTTCCAAGACCCTTACTCCCGGCAGATCGTCGTCGTGAGGCAAGAGGAGCGGCGGGCTCCTTGCGACGTTGCGAAGGTCACGGAGGAATTCGCTCGGATCATCAAGGCCTATGGCCTTAGCTCGGCCACTTCGGACACGCATGCCAGCGGTTGGGTTGAGTCCGAATATCGCAAGCACGGCGTCCAGATCGACATCACCAAACTGAGCAAGTCCGACATCTACCTCGAATTCGTCGGCCTACTGGCAACGGGTCGTCTTTGGCTTGTTGCCGATGACCGGGCGCGCCAGCAGTTCCTCGGCCTTGAACGGCGGCTTGAGAAATCTGGCATAGAGCGGGTCGATCATGCTCCTTATGGCGGTCCCGGAGACGACCTGGCAAATGTGATTGCTGGCGTTAGCACGATCCTCGCTCAGGAGCGGGGGGTATGGACCGCCGAGGAAGTCGAGGCGCGGATGCCGGTGAAGCAACACGGCTCCCCGGAGGGGCGTCGGCGCGAGAGCGCGGAGGCCCTGGAAAAGGAACTGCGCGACTGGATGAGCCAAGGGCTAGGTGGTCTCTCAAGGATTGTCAGAAAGTGAATGTTCTTATAGGGACCCCCCTCGAGATAATGGCGCACACAGGCGCGCACAGGCGAGATTTTGGAGAATAACCATGAAGAAGCCGGAGAACGACAAGATCAGCGGCGAATTGGCCGACAAGCTGTCCAAACTGGACACCCCTGAAAAGGAGAGAGCCGAGATTCTGGCCCGGGTCGCCGAGGTCCGAGCCCGGTTTCAGGCCAAGAAGAAGGCGGAAAAAGAAAAAGCTTGATTTCTTTCTGAAGTAGTTTTATACTCTAGAAAGAAAGGCAGGATATGGCAAAAGATTCGGCTATCATCTACATACGCGTTTCAACGAAGGGCCAAGAGACCGAAGGAGAGTCCATACCCGTCCAAGAGGCAAAATGCCGGAAGTTCATCAAGGATAGCGGACTCAAGCTGGACGAAGTATTTTCCGAAACCCGCTCGAGTCAAGAACAGGAGAAAAGGCCGGTCTACAAGAGCATGCTCAATTATATCAGGCATCATAGACCTGGTCATTTTGTGTTCCTCCTTCCCAGTCGTCTATCAAGGAACCCCAAGGACCCGATTCTTTTACGCGATGTGTGTGTCGAGACAAAGAATAATATGGTGATCCATAATCTGTATGAGAATAAGCACTTCGGGATACTTGATCCTAAATCAATCAAGCTCTTTTATGAGTTGCTGGAATCGTGCATGAATGCTGGGGCGCAGGTTATTGATACGACTGACCTAGTAGCCGGGACAATTACCAAAATGCTCAATGAAGGACATTTCCCCGGCTACGCGCCTGTCGGTTATCGGAACATCGTTGGTAGAAGGAAGATCGTCGTTGACGAGGAACGGGCCCCCTTGGTCATCCGAGCCTTCAATATGTATGCCACCGGGGATTACTCTCTGGACGACGTTTGGGAGAGAATCCGACGGGAAGGGCTAACAGTCCGGACGCCCAAGCGAGAGGAGCGGGACAGCATTCCGGCCCGGCCTATATCGAGGGCCGATCTTTGGAGGATGCTGAAGAATCCGTTCTATACCGGATCGTTCTATTGGGGTAAGGATGGAACTCTTTGGGACAACCGGGGGGTCAAGAAGGACCGCCCGCGCACGTATCCACCGCTGATCTCGCAGGACCTTTATGATAAGGTCCAAGAGATCATGCGGCGTAATCGAGGGAACCGGAAAATCCGCACCGGGAAGCCGTTTCTTTACCGGGGCCTCCTCGAATGCCGGTACTGCGGATGTCAACTGGTCGGGGACGGGAATCCAGAAGGTCCCTATACGTACTACGCCTGTACGAACGGCAAGGCCTCCGTCGACCCGAAATGGTACGAGAAGAACCTCGGCTTGAAGAAATGCCCCCAGAAACGTCGGACCGAAGAAAAGATAACGAAGGCCGTTGAAAAAGCCCTGGCCGATGTCCAGTTTAGCCAGGAGGCTTTCGACGACCTTCGGAAGCAGGTTAACGGCGAGATCGTCGAACGTCATGCGGCGGCTGAGGATGATCTTGTTGGGCTTCGGAAACGCCGGACTGAACTTGAAAAGGAGATCGAACAGAACTTCCGGGCCAAGATGGCGGGCAGGATCGGAACAGACGAGCTTGAAGACTATCAGGCGCTTCGGGATAAGCTAAAAGCGGAGCTTGAGGAGGTCAAGGGGCAAATCCAAGAGCTTGAGAATTTGGACGACAGTTTCGTCGAAGAAGGGTTTCAAACTCTAGAAACGGTCCAGAACTTCCTTAACCTATTCAAAAACAAAGACATAACGAAGTCGGCTAAAGACATCTTGGCCGACCACAAGGTGCTTCTAAAAACGTACTTTAGAAAAATCGTCGTCGGGGATCCGCTTGAGCCCGATCCCATGTATGACTACACATGGCCGCCGAAGTATGATGGCCTTGAATTTCATTGGAATGAACCGTTTAGCGACCTATTTGAAGCCGGGATAATGAACCGGCTTAGCGCGGCAACCCGCATGGAGCCCCAAGAGTTCCCGGCGGTATTTTCGGCGAAAACTAAGAAGTGGCGGGGCCGACGAGACTCGAACTCGCGACCTCCGGCGTGACAGGCCGGCGTTCTAACCAGCTGAACTACGACCCCGCGAGGGCCCGCCTATTATAGGGAAAGCCGTTCCGGTTTTCAAGCCGTCCCCCTCCCATGGCCGGGCGCCCCTTTCGGGACGCTCCCTCCGGGCCGCGGCTACGGGGCCTTCGGCGGGACCGCGTCGCACGAGCCGGCGGCGCAGGAGGCGTCCTCGGCGGCCTCGATCTGGAAGGTCGAATGGCGGACGCCGAAGCCCGCGGACACGGCCTCCTGGGCCCGCCGCAGGACATCCTTGGCTTCCGCCTCCGGCCGGACCGTCAGGTGGGCGCTCAGGGACACGAACTCCGAGGTGATCGTCCAGACGTGGAGGTCGTGGACGTCGAGGACGCCGTCGATCGCGGCCAGGGCCGCCCGGACGGCCCCGGTGTCGACGTGGGCCGGGGCGCCCTCCATGAAGACGTGGACGGCGTCGCGGATGAGCCGGGTCGAGCTCCAGAGGATGAGCAGACAGACGGCGGCGCTGACGATGGGGTCCCAGACGAAGGAGCCGGTCAGGCCGATGAGCAGGGCCGCCAGGAGGACGCCGACGCTCCCCAAGGCGTCGCCGACGACGTGGAGGAAGGCGNNAGGCCGAAGCCGGCCACCGCGAGCATCAGGCCCCCCTTCACGGGCTGGGGGGACCGGATCCTCAGGAAAGCCTCGTAGCCGATCGCGATCGCGATGACCCAGAGGGCGGCGCCGTTGATGAGGGCGGCGAAGATCTCGAAGCGGCGCCAGCCGAAGGTGTGCCGGGCCGACGGAGGCCGGGCCGAGAGCCGGAAGGCGAACAGGGCCAGGCCCAGCGCGGCGACGTCGGTGAGCATGTGGCCCGCGTCGGCGAGCAGGGCCAGGCTGTGGCTCAAAAGGCCGCCGGCGACCTCGACGACGAGGACGGCGGCGGTGATGGCGAGCGCCAGCCGGAGCGGTCGGCGGTGCGTCTCGTGCGCGTGGGCCAATTCCTGCGTCCCTCCAGGGCGTGAAGCCCGCGGCCAGTATACTCCGGATCCGCCTACATCTTCTCGAGGGCGGCGATGCGCTCCTCGATCGGGGGGTGGGTGTTGAAGAGCTTGTTCATCCCGCCGCCCCCCTTGAGGTTCTTGAGGGGATTGACGATGTAGAGGTGGGCCGTGGCCTTGTTGGCCGCCTCGAGGGGCTCGGGGTCGGCCGAGATCTTGCGCAGGGCCGAGGCCAGGCCGGCCGGGTAGCGGGTCAGCAGCGCGGCGCTGGCGTCGGCCAGGAACTCGCGCTTGCGCGACACGGCCAGCTGGATGATCGTGGCGATGAACGGCGAGAGCACGGCCAGGGCCAGGCCGACGAGGACGAGGACGCCCTCGCCGCCGCCCGAGCCGCCCTTGCCCCGGCCGCGCCGGCGCCCGCCGCCGCCGCCCCACATGAACGAGCGCAGCATCCAGTCGCTCAGCAGGGCCACGACGCCGGCCATGACCACGACCAGGGTCTGGAGCCGGACGTCGTAGTTCTTGATGTGAGACATCTCGTGGGCGACGACGCCCTCGAGCTCGACCCGGTCGAGCTTCTCGAGCAGGCCCGTCGTGACGCAGATGACAGCCGTCTCGGGCTTGCGGCCGGCGGCGAAGGCGTTGGGGGCCGTATCGTCGATGACGTAGCACTTGGGCGCGGGCAGCCCCGCGGCGATGGCCAGCCCTTCGACCGCGTGATAGAGGTGGGGGAACTCCTCTTTGGCCACGGGCCGGGCCTTGCTGATGCCGAGGACGATCTTGTCGCTCGCGTAATAGCCGACGGCGGCCGTACCCATGGCGATGGCCACGGCCAGGGCCAGGCCCCCCTTGCCCCAGCCGGTCACGTACTCGAAGAACCAGACCAGGACGAAGATGAAGGCCACGAAGAAGACGACCAGGGCGGCCGAGACCCACTTGTTGCGCGAGATCTGTTCGTACATCGTCGGGCCTATCGGGACCTATGCGAAAACGAAAAGGGGGACACGCGCCGGCGGCCCATGTCCCCCGTCAAATCGCTGTCCCGCTCAGAACTGGACCTTGACCGGGCCCTTGGCGACCTCGTCCTCGATCTGGTAGTACTCGCGGGGCTTGAAGCCGAACATGTTGGCGATGAGGCTCGAGGGGAAGATCTGCTGGCGCATGTTGAACTTCATGACCGTGTCGTTGTAGAACTGCCGGGCGTAGGCGACCTTGCTCTCGGTGCCGGCCAGCTCCTCCTGGAGCATGAGGAAGTTCTGGTTGGCCTTGAGGTCGGGGTAGGCCTCGGCCACGGCGAACAGGGACTTCAGGGCGCCGGTGAGCATGTTGTCGGCCTCGCCCTGGGCCTTGACGCCCTGGGCGTTGACGGCCGCGGTCCGGGCCTGGGTGACCCGCTCGAAGACGCCGCTCTCGTGCTTGGCGTAGCCCTTGACGGTCTCGACCAGGTTGGGGATGAGGTCGTAGCGCCGCCGCAGCTGGACGTCGATCTGGGACCAGGCGTTGTCGCAGCGGTTGCGCAGCGTGACCAGGGCGTTGTACATGCCGATGGCGATGAGGACAAGGCCACCGAGGATGACCAGAAGAAGAACGAACGCTCCCATGTGTGCCTCCTTCGGACTCGCGGTCCGTTCCTAAACAATACGGGCCCGGGGCCGAAAAAGCAAGGCCCCGCGGCCGGCGGCGGGGTGTGCGCCCCGCCAGGGAGAAATACGAAGGCGTCGCACGGGAGTTTTTTCTTGAATTCCCCCTGTCGGAAGGGCCATAATCGGCTTCCGCCCATGACGCGTTCCTTCAAGGAGGCTCCCGTGAAGAAGACCCTCGTCGCCGTCGTTCTCTGCCTGGCTTTCGCGGCCGCCCTGGCCGCGCCCGTCCAGGCCGCTTCGGCCCAGGCCGCCGCCAAGCCGGCCGGTAAGGCCCCGGCGCCCGCACAAGCCCAGCCGCGCCTCAACGCCGACCTGCTCTCGGGGCTGGCCTTCCGCAACATCGGCCCGGCCATCATGTCGGGCCGCATCAGCGACATCGCCATCCACCCGCTCAAGCGGGCCACCTGGTACGTCGCCGTGGGCTCGGGCGGGGTCTGGAAGACCGAGAACGCCGGCACGACCTGGACGCCCGTCTTCGACGCCCAGCCGTCCTACTCGATCGGCTGCCTCACGCTCGACCCGTCCAACCCCGAGATCGTCTGGGTCGGCACGGGCGAGAACGTCAGCGGCCGGCACGTCGGCTACGGCGACGGCGTCTACAAGAGCCTCAACGGGGGCAAGACCTGGACGAACATGGGCCTGGCCGGCTCCGAGCACATCGCCCGCATCCTGGTCGACCCGCGCGACTCGAACGTCGTCTACGTCGCGGCCGAGGGCCCGCTGCGGTCGGCGGGCGGCGACCGCGGCCTCTACAAGACGACCGACGGCGGCAAGACCTGGACGGCCGTCCTCGCGATCTCCAAGGACACGGGCGTGGCCTCGGCCGAGCTCGATCCGTCCGACCCCGACACGGTCTACGCCGCGGCCTACCAGCGCCGCCGCAGCGTCGCCGCCTTCATGGGCGGCGGCCCCGAGGGCGGCATCCACAAGAGCGAGGACGGCGGCAAGACCTGGCGCAAGCTCGCGGTCGGCCTGCCCAAAGGCGACGTCGGCAAGATCGGCCTGGCCGTCTCGCCCCTCGACCCGCGCGTCGTCTACGCCACGGTCGAGGCCGGCCCCGAGGAACGGGGCTTCTACCGCTCGACCGACCGCGGCGAGAGCTGGGAGAAGCGCAGCGACTATATCAGCGGCGGCACGGGCCCCCACTACTACCAGGAGATCTTCGCCGACCCGACCGTGTTCGACCGCGTCTACCAGATGGACCCGGGACTCAGGGCCACCGACGACGGCGGCAGGACCTGGCGCCGGGTCGAGGAGAACGCCAAGCACGGCGACAACCACGCCATGGCCTTCGTCAAGGGCGAC
>MTKX01004673.1_pt2 | contig 16136 bp, 9 predicted proteins | sample 1042771 | NCBI WGS metagenome assembly MTKX01 (sample SAMN06212183, study PRJNA360534) | anaerobic digester metagenome | biome: Wastewater treatment plant; material: sludge; isolation source: anaerobic digester fed with sludge from wastewater treatment plant | place: Denmark: WWTP Randers ... | reverse complement strand
CTGAAATGGAAAAAAGAATTCGGACCTGAATGGACTGAAAACCATTATGGTACACGTTCAACTCCACTGGTGATTAACGACCGGCTTTATTTCATCAGCTCTTTCGGAAAGCTGTTTTGCATGAACACGGCAAACGGACAAATACTCTGGTCGATTGATACTTTCAAAGAATACGGAGGCAGGAACACAACCTGGGGAATGACAGAAAACCTGTTGTATGATGGTAACATACTTTATGCAACTCCCGGGGGAAGGGATGTAAGTGTTATTGCTGTCGACCGGCAAACCGGAACGCTCCTATGGAAGAGCAGGGGAACAGGAGAACTTTCATCTTATTGTTCTCCCATTCTTGTGCAGTTGCCAACACGAAAGGTACTGATCACCATGATGCAGAAATCAATTCAGGGCTACGACGCGGCAACTGGCAAATTTCTCTGGAGCTTCAGGCATATTACAGAGTATGATATCAATCCAAACACTCCGTATTATAAAGATGGATTCCTATATTGCACTTCAGGATACGGTACGGGAGGTGTCATGATAAAACTATCTCCAGACGGTTCATCAGTATCTGAAGTCTGGAAAAATAATGTCCCTGATCCGAAATTCGGAGGATTTGTAGTGTTTAACGGAAGAATATACGCGACAGGAGATTTTAACAGGAGATTATTCTGCCTCGACTGGAAGACCGGGAAAGAACTGTATTCTCTGAGGCAGCTTGCCCCCGGAAACGTCATTGCCAATGACGGATTGTTGTACATCTACAGTGAGAACGGAACAGTTTCGCTAGTTAAACCGGCTGTTGCTTCATTTGAAATTCTAAGCTCATTCAAAGTACCTATGGGCTCAGGAACTCATTGGGCACACCTTGTTATCAATAACAGGAGATTGTACGTCAGGCATGGCGAATCACTGATGGTTTACGACATTGCAACCGCAGCTAAATAGCAGATATCAGCGAAGATGAGGACGTCTTAAAAGCCCGCCTCATTCCCCCTATTCACCAAAAACACAGTGTCATTCCGAATCCGACGACAGGAGGATGAGGAACCTCCAACCTATTACAGAAGTTAATTAAAAGATGTGTATAAAGGGTAGAGGGGGCCGGGGGTAATTCTATTGGCTTTTGAGACACCCTTGTAATTTATCACCTGATTATCAGGGATTTACTTATTCGGTATCAGCACCGGTTTCCCGAATCCTATCTTTTCTAGAGCTTTCATCTGACTTGCAGCATCACCAACAACCACATAATACATCCGGTCAGGTACAATGTATTTCAGGATAGTGGCATTAGCGTCATCGAGGGTCATATTCCTGATTATAGCTTCCTCCTTTTTAATATAGTCATCACTGAATCCGTATTTGCTCATCGTTGCCAGCATGCCGACAAGTGCATCATTAGTTTCAAACCTGAGCGCATTTGACCTTATCAGGTAATTCTTTACGAACTGGAGATCCTCCGTTGAAATGCCTTTCCGGTACCTCTCCATCTCTTCCCTGATTATCTTTACTGATTCAAAAGTCGCATCTGACCTTACACTGGTAGCGGCAATGAACGGTGCAACTGATTTCATTTCCCTGAATGAACTTGATGCCCCGTAAGTAAATCCTTTCTGTTCCCGTAATATCTGGTTCAGGATACTTGTATAAGCACCGCCGAGCCGGTAATTGACAAAATCAGCTTTGACAAAATCAGGATCTGATCTTTTAATCGCCGGGTATCCTGCGTAAATTACAGACTGAAATGAACCGGGCATATCTGCAAAGAAAATCACAGATTTTTCAGGAGCAACGGGATCAGGAGCTTCCAGTACATCAGATTGGGCAGCTTCACCCTTCCATTCCTTTGAGAGAGGCTCCAATGCGGCCATTACCTGATCCTGAGAAACATTTCCGGCAATATGAATAGTTGTCAGCGAGGGGAGGAAGGCTCTTTTATAAAATCCCTTAAGGTCATTGACTGATATCTTGTCTATCGATTCTCTTGTTCCCCTTGTGCTGTATCCCAGTATATTGTCGGTTCCATATACCAGTCTGTAGAATGCAGAGCTTGCAACATTCGTAGGCTGAGCTTCAGCCTGGATTATAGCATTTTTATTCCTGGTTAAAGCCATTGTAAATTCAGCACTGTCCCATCTTGGTTCGAGAAGGATCTCTTTAATCAGGGATACTGTTTTTTCAAAATTTCTCGACAGCATGTTCCCCTCCATAGTAATTTCTTCACGACCGGCAGCAACCTGAATCGACGATCCAAGCAATTCTATCTCTTCCTCGAGTTCCTCAGGAGTCTTATTTTTAGTTCCCTGAGGAAGGACATTCGCCACCATATTTGCGACACCCGGGAGAGTCACCTTATCCTGAAGGGCTCCTCCTTCAATTGTTATGTTCAAATATACCAGCGGTAATTCCTTATTCTGAATGCCATAGACTTTTATTCCGTTTGACAGGCTGGCTTTCCAGAGAGCCGGCAGATTAACTTCCGGCTCTTCGCCGGCAGGAGGTTCGGTAGTACGGTCAATTATCGAAGGAGTTTTAATCACCTCTTCGGATTGTCCCTCAGGGATCTCAACCCGAGTGGCTTCATTTATGTTCTCTTCTTTTATTTCTGCAGAGACCGAATTATCAGCAACCATTTCAATATGTCCTTTAGGGACAAGGCTGGTGGCAATATATGGCTTGTCCTTGATGTATTTATGATAAACCATTATGATGTCATCCAGTGTTACAGCCTTTATGTTCTCTATGTCTTTTTCAATGAAGGCAGGGTCATCAAGCATCGTATTGTAATACGCAAGGTTGAGTGATTTATTAAATACACCGTTGAGTCCTTCATAGAAATTCTTTTCACTGAGAGCCTTGATCCTTTCAACATCTTTTTCGGTTATACCTTCCTTTTCGAAACGACCAAATGCCTCAAATACAGCCTGTTCTACTTCTTTCAATGTTTTACCTTCGTTAGCTCTTATTGAAATTGTAAACTCGCCGGCTATTTCATTTGTACTGTTATATGCATTAGTGACAGAAGTCAACTGTTTTTCTTTAACCAGGACCTTATACAATGGTGCCTTCTTTCCATCTGCCAGAATTCTTGCAAGGAAATTCAGCGCGTACATATCCTTGTGAAATTCCTGAGGAACCGGCCAGACCATAGTGATCTCCGGAACATTGGCGAAATTATCTTCATGAAAGAGCTTTTTTGTTTTTTCAAGTGTAACGACTATCGGATCACGCTTATTAACTTCACCATGAGGCTTTACCTCTCCGAAGTATTTGTCTATTAGTACTTTAATTGAGTCTGAACTGAAATCTCCTGCCAGCACCAGCGTGGCATTATTTGGCCCGTAATAATTCTTATAGAAATTTCTTACATCATCAAGGGTGGCATTCTTGAGATCTTCCATTTCACCGATAACTGTCCAGCTGTAAGGATGACCTTTCGGATATAGGTTTTTAACTATTATATCTTCAGTAAAACCATATGGAGTGTTATCAACCCTTTGCCTCTTTTCATTCTGGACAACGTTCTGCTGAAGCGCAAGAGCTGAAGGTGTTACAGAGTTGATAAAGANNATAATCCCTGCTGGTCCCTCCGTTGTTTGAAGCTCCCATCCCTTCCAGTACCATATCGAACTTCCCGGTGGGTACATTTTCCGATCCCATAAAAAGAAGGTGTTCAAACAGATGCGCAAAACCAGTTCTGCCTGGAGTTTCTCTTCCTGAGCCTACATGGTACATGATAGCATATGATATCATCGGATCGGAATGGTCCTCATGAAGGATCACCTGCAAACCATTCTGCATCCTGTATTTTTCGAAGTCAACACTTAGCCTGTCATTGGCTGCTTTTTTGCATGAAGTAACTGCAAACAGGACCATAAGAACCAGTCCGGCTTTAAAAATTTTGGTAATTGTAGTCATATTGAGTATTTATTTAGCCATGTCAGGTGAAAAAACAGTTGGCTAAATTAATCATAATATCAGAAAACATAATTATAAAATCTCAGACTCATTCTCCATATCATAAAATGATTAAAATGTGTATATTTCATTCATAAAAGAAAAGCATAATGAGAAAGATCATTTTAACCGGTTATTTCCTGATCGCCGTATCAGTATTATTTTCTCAGGAAAAGAGATTTCTGGATAATATCTATTCTTATCTGGAAAACACTTCAGTCTTTGAGCAGAACCAGGAAGAGGGACACGTTCCGCTTGTTCCATATATGTCTGTAAATGATGCATTGATAAATAATAAGAAGAAATCCCCTGGCTATTTGTCGCTGAACGGTACGTGGAAATTCCATTTTTCAGAGACTCCGGAAGGTGCTCCACGTGACTTTTATGCAGTTAATTTCAATGACAAAAAATGGGACACAATACATGTTCCTTCAAACTGGGAGATGCAGGGTTTCGGGGATCCTCTTTTCAGGAATGTCAATACACCATTTCCTCCGGATCCTCCATTGGTACCAAAAGAGTATAACCCGACAGGTTCTTACCGGAGAAGTTTTCTGATTCCATCAGGATGGAAAGACAAGGAGATCTTTCTCAGGATGGAGAAAACCGCATCAGCTTCTTTTATCTGGATCAACGGGAGGGAAGTAGGTTATAATGAGGGAGCGCAGGAACCTGCTGAATATAATATTACTAAATATGTCAGACCCGGAAAAAATACGATCGCCGTTCTTGTCACAAAATACTCAGACGGATACTACCTTGAAGATCAGGATTACTGGCGCCTTGCCGGTATATTTGATGATGTCTGGATCTGTGCTTTCCCGAAGATCCGGTTTTTCGACTGGTTCGCAACGACTGACCTTGATGAAAGATATGAGGATGCAAAGCTGGAAATATCAGTTGATCTTAAAAATCATAGTTCGGCACCTGCTGATGAAATATCAGTCCGGGCTGTTTTATATGATCCTGATAATAAAATAGTTAAAACAATGATTTCCGATAGGACAGGGATCTCTCCTTCAGGAAAGCAGACTGTAATATTTAAAGAAAATATTAAAGATCCTTTGAAATGGTCAGCTGAGAAACCTGATCTTTATACCCTTGTATTTGAACTTCTTGATCCTTCCGGGAAAACAATTAATGTCATTTCGGGGCGGATTGGATTCAAAGAAACAGAGATAAGGGATCAGGTGTTCTATCTGAACGGGATGCCGGTCAAACTGAACGGCATCAACAGCCATATGCAGCATCCTGTTTTGGGGCATACCATGGATGAAGCAACGATACGGCAGGATCTGGCTCTGCTTAAACAATTCAATATCAATTGCGTGCGAACATCGCATTATCCTCCTGTTAAAAGGTACCTTGAACTGGCTGATGAATATGGGATGTACATTGTCGATGAGACAGGCGATGAATCTCATGCTACCCAGAATGTATCATATGATAAAAACTGGGAAGCCATGTACAGGGAGAGGGCCAGGAAGATGGTGCTCCGTGACAGGAATCATCCCTGCATCCTTTTCTGGAGTGCAGGAAATGAGAGCGGGGAAGGCGATAATATATGCGCAGTGATCGATGAGGGGAAAAAATATGATAAAACACGGTTCTGGATGTATGGCGGCAATGATTTTGCACATCATTGTGAGGATATAATCGGACCACGCTATCCGCAGTTATCCGAACTCGTTAAAGATGTGTTCCTTATTGATAAGGAAACAGATCCGCGGCCATCATTCCTTGATGAATATCTTGCAGTTACAGGCAACGGAGGAGGTGCACTTGATGATTACTGGGAACTCTTTTACCGTTACCCGAGAAGCATGGGCGGAGCAATCTGGGATTTTGTCAGCACAGGTCTCAGGGAAAAAATTAGGTATGTGAAAGATAGCTCACCAAATAACATTCAGGCAAATATCATGGGACGGGCAAAACTGGTCCCCGGTAAGACCGGTAAGGGAATTGACCTGAACGGGCACGATCAATGGGTGGAGGTTTACAGGGATGATGCTCTCGAAATAAATGGTAATCAGCTGACCCTTACTCTCTGGGTATTCCCCAGGTCACTTAGTTACTCTTCAGGTACTCTTATAACAAAAGGTAATAACCAGTTCGGGATTCATCAGACAGGAAAAGATTCACTCGAATTCTATGTAATGACAAGATCGAAGCAAAAAGTACGGATCGCCCTGCCTCCCAACTGGGAAAACAACTGGCATTTTGTTTCAGCCGTATATGATGGCAGATCAATTTATATCAACCTTGATGGAAAAGAGAGCAGGAGAAAAGCAGTTTCAGGCAATATAAAGAACACACCTTTCCCTGTAAACATCGGTAGGAATGCTGAGATACACGGGCAGGAAACGGAAGTTTATATCTGTGATGCGATAATCGATCAGGTAGGTGTTTTCCCTGTAATCCTGCCTTCTGATTCTCTTCACTCACCTTCACCTTCATTGAAAAAGAAAGCTTCTCTGTGGCTGGATTTTGAGGAAGAGAGGGATGAAGGTGAGTTTTACAGCTACGGTATCGGAGCGAGGACCTACGGATCTATCTGGCCTGACAGGCGGCCGCAGCCTGAGATGTGGCAGATAAAAAAATCGGCTCAACCTGTGAAAGCAGAAATGATCTCACCCGATGAAGGTAAGATCAAACTGACAAACCGCTTCCTTTTTACAGATCTTTCGGAATTAGAGTCTGTATGGGAGTTAAAGGCTGATAATGAAGTTATTGAGCAGGGAGTGCTCTCGCCTGATCTGAAGCCGCTGCAATCAGCTATTATGAAGATACCATTCAGCAAACCTGACATCAAAGAGAATACTGAATACCATCTGTGCCTCAGTTTCAGAATTCGAAACGGATCAGTATGGGCTGGTCGCGGTCATGAAGTGGCATGGGAAGAATTTGAACTTCCGTGGAAAAAAGAAGCAAAAACCGTGATAAGGAGTACTGTTAATCAATTAACAGTAAATGAGAGTAACGGGAGTCTAATAATTTCCGGAGATAAATTCAGATATGTCTTTGATATGAAACAAGGTCTCCTAATCTCATTTAATGTTGATGGTAAGGAAGTTATAAAAAGAGGAGCACAACTGAATCTCTGGCGGGCACCACTTGCCAATGAAGTTGATGAATGGGCAGGCTGGAGGGGTAGTCGCCAGTATGCATCCCAGGGTTTTGGAGCCTGGATATCATCAGCCTGGTACTCCTATGGCCTTGATCAGATGAAAAGAATTCCTGAGTCATTCAGCTATAAAATGTCAGATAACGGATCTCTGGAAATTGAGATAAGAGATCTGATGGTAAATACTTCAGGGAGAGGGATTTTTATGAATCATTTTACGTACAGTATCTCATCTGATGGTGTAATTGACATAGATCATACAATCATCCCCGATGGGGAACAGCCGCAGTGGCTTCCCAGGGTAGGGGTGGACCTTATACTGGATCCTTCCGTTTCAAATGTTGAGTGGTATGGCCGGGGACCGCAGGAAAATTACCCCGACAGAAAAAGCGGTTACAGAACAGGGAGATACAGATCTAATGTAAATGAAATGTATGAGCCATATCTCATACCTCAGGATCATGGTCTGAGAACCGATAACAGATGGGTCAGGCTGACCGATAATAAAGGTACAGGAATTGAGTTCAGCGGCAGCAGGCTGTTTAATTTCAATGCTTACCCCTACACAACGGAAAACCTTGCCAGATCAGTCTATACCTACCAGCTTAAAAGATCTGACGGTATCACATTCAATTTCGATTATGCCACAAGCGGCGTGGGATGCACTGCCCTGTCGGTATTTCCCGAATACAGGGTCATGCCTCAGCGATATGATTTCAGGATCACTATTAAACCTGTGATGGGAGGTTTATGATATTTTTTTTATTTTTAATTTTCATTCCAGCAGAAACAGATAAGGTGATTTTAAATATCTATAACTGAAATTTTTTATCGTGAAGAAAAAGATCATAACATTCGGAGAGATAATGCTCAGGCTTGCAACTCCTGAGCATCAGAGGTTTTCCCAGGCCGTATCATTATGTGCATCATATGGCGGTGGTGAAGCTAATGTAGCCATTTCACTTGCCAACTACGGATTGGAAACTGAATTCGTTACAAGGCTGCCCCAAAATGATTTTGGCAAATCTGTGGTAATGGAACTAAGGAAGCACAATGTCGGAACAGCACATATTATCTTCGGTGGCGAAAGGCTTGGTATCTATTTCCTTGAAACAGGGGCAGTCTCAAGGCCGAGTAAGGTCATCTATGACCGTGCGCATTCATCAATATCAGAGATAAAACCAGGAATGCTGAAATGGGAGGAGATATTTGCTGATGCTGCATGGTTTCACTGGACTGGTATCACTCCTGCAATCTCACAGGGTGCTGCTGAAACATGCCTGGAAGGGATAAAAATAGCAAAAAGTAAAGGCCTGATTGTCTCATGTGATCTTAATTTCCGGAAGAACTTATGGAAATGGGGCAAAAGTGCCGGAGAGGTGATGCCTGAAATGGTAAAATACAGCGATATCATTCTGGGGAATGAGGAGGATGCAGAGAAGGTATTCGGGATCAAACCGGAAAAAGCTGATATATCTGCCGGAGATGTGAAAAATAACGAATATGAGTCAGTATGCAGGGATCTTAAAAAAATGTTCCCTGATGCCGGGAAAATAATAATCACCCTCAGGGGATCGGTGAATGCGGATCATAATAGCTGGTCAGGAATATTGTTTGACGGTAAGAAATTCTTCAGTGCTCCTGTTTATCAGATAACTCATATAGTCGACAGGGTAGGAGGAGGCGACTCTTTTATGGGCGGCCTAATTTACGGGCTTATTACATATACTGATGATGACCAGAAAGCATTGAACTTTGCAGTTGCAGCTTCATGTCTTAAGCACACGATCCATGGTGATTTCAACCTTGTTACTGTATCTGAGGTTGAAACACTCATGAAAGGAGATGCTTCAGGCAGGGTAGTCAGGTAATCAGATAGACAGTAAGATTATTTCAGCACCTTCACTTCCGGAATAATAAGAGATTTATTCTGGAACATTTTTTCCGGAATGATTGGTTTGAATAATCCTGAAGGCAAAGCTCCTGATTTTGGTGTGGGCATTGATTTTCCTGTTGCAAGTTCAATAGCCCTGGCGATCATCGGGTCATTCACATTTCCAAATGGCAGTGCTGAAAACAGATTATCTTCAACGACATGATCCGGAGTAAGCCCGTCTTCGAAATCAGTGAATCCATTATTATTGATAAACTTGCTGACTATAGGCATCATTGCCCATTTGTTTTTGTCATCCGGAATTACCCATGAACCGACATATTTACCATAGGTAGGGGTCCCTATCTGAACTACCTCCATATAAGGATCGAGGCCTGCAATAACCAATTCGCTGGCAGATGCAGAACGTCCCGTTGTAAGAATATAAACGCGGTTCAGATTCAGATTTCCCGCAGCAGGATAGAAATTATAATAGAGGTAACTGTTAAAATTATTTGCAACAAGATAATATTGCAGATCGGCATTATATTGAAGCCGGATCATAAGGCCACTATTTGAAGCTATGGTAAGAGGCACAATTTCTGATGCAAGATGAATTGCCGCATCAACCGCACCTCCCGGATTATAACGAAGATCAACTATCAGATCGGAAACACCTGCACTTATGAATTCGTTGAAAATATTATCCATCTCCTGGAGGTAAGCATCATTATTACCTGGAATGAATTCAACATATACAAGGTATCCGATCTTGGTACCGTTCACGTCAAGAACGGTATGGTAAATTGATGGATCAGCCTGGACGATCCGGGCTGTCATACTGAAAGAAACACCCGTGGGAGTCAAAGTATGATTTACTATTGTACCTAACTGTACTGTATAACTCTGTCCGGAGTATTTTGTATAATAGTTGGCTGTATCAAGAGGTGTATTGTCTATTGAAATAATTAAATCTCCTCTTTCAAGTCCGGCTTCGGCTGCCGGGGAATTCGGGTAGACGTAACATACGACAATGAACACTTTATTATCAGGCGTCTGATAGAACGCCGGATAGTAACCCATTGTCTCCGGTACTCCATTCAGTTCAGCAGCAAGTTTCGGGTAATCATCTGTGATGTATGACCACTTATCTTTTTCATCATAGAGCAGTTTATAAAAATAGGCTTCCGGATCAGCCTCTTTCATGTAGTCAATTCCAGATGTCATCTGGGTGTTCCACAGATAATAAAGGGCCATGTTCTCATAGATCCATCTGTTGGTGATTAAAGTTTCAGTCGGGATATCGCTTTCCGGCTCATCCTTCTTGCAGGATTGGTTGATTGTAATAGTAATCAGGGTTGCAAGCAGTAAGAATAGTATCTTTTTCATCTTAAAGAATATGCTTTTAGTAATATTAGAATATCCATAAATCCTTTGGCAAAGCCAGGATTAATTCCGGATTTTTATTTCTGCATTGAGCAGATCTTCAATTGACAATGAAGGTTCTTCTTTGTTTTTAAGTTTTCTCTGAACCATTTTCCCTGCCTTGCGGGCATCAGACCTTGAACTGAAGGGGATATTGCCTTCAACAGCCGGGATAAATGGTTGATATATAAAGATCTTTCCCTGGCTGGTTATTGAATAGCCATAACCATTACCAGTTTTGAAGGTGTTGACCTTCAGACTTTCCTTGCTTCTCAGGAACAGAATAAGAGTCAGCGCTGCTACAACGAGCAGCAGCACAGCAAAGATCGACCTGCTAGGTATTTTCGTCATAAATCTCATCAGGGAGTAACTCCCACATATCATCAAACCTGTAGGTGCTGCTTCTTCCGGTAAGAACAAAACCACGGGTAGAAGTATATATCGATACTGTCCCTGTACGGCTTGTGCCTTCAAAAGAATGTAAACTCTCCCAGAGATCTGAATCAGGAAGATATTCCCAAGTGTCGGTACGGAGTGACCCGCTCTCACCACAGGTCAGGAAAACTCTGTTTCCGACTAAAACAGCCACTGCATTGGAACGGGCTATATTATAATCGTCATCGTAGCTTTCGTCAACATTCTTATTTGCAATTGCTCTCAGCTGAGTCCACTGTTGATTTGTGGGATCAAAGCGCCAGAAATCGGTAACATATGAACCATTATTAATACCGCATACAAGGTAAGCCTTGCCACCATTAACAAAAACTGTTGCGTTGTTACGCTTTGAACCTCCGGCAGATGTTGTCTGGATCCAGGTATCAAGGGCCGGATCATATTGCCACATATCTTTCAGGAAGTTACCGTCATAGCCTGTGCCGATATATCCCTTACCGTTAAGGCCGAAGCCTACGGCACCAGAGCGTGCGCTTCCGCCAAAATCAGCTTTTTTCGTCCATGTATTTGTTGCAGGATCATATTCCCAGAAATCTTTAAGGTAATTGTTTCCGTCAAACCCGGTTCCAATATATCCTTTGTTGTTTAGGCTGAATGCTGTTGCAGTAGTCCTTGCAGCGCCCGGGAACTCGGCTTTCTGTGTCCAGAAATCCTGTTGAACATTATATTCCCACAGGTCCGACAGCCTGTTCTTACCATCAAATCCTCCAAAAACGTATCCTTTTTCACCTATGCTGAATGAGGCAGCATCACCTCTGGCCACTCCCTCAAAATCGGATCTTTTAACCCAGTCACCATATTCAACTTCCTCTTCTCCGCCGCAACCTGCCAATCCCAGAGCCATAGCAATATAAGATGCAATTAAAACTGTTTTACCCTTCATATCAAGAAATTTAAATGTTTAATCAATAACGTTAAAGTATCAGTGTAAATTATATCTACAATAAACTTCGATATAATCCGTTTTATTGTCCGTAAAAATATATAATTTAACGACAGATGGAAAATTTTTTCCGAAAACTATTTCGCATGATAAAAATACGATTTTACGCTCCTGAAATATCAATTAATAAAATAATTTTTATTACTCTTGTCCCCATTGTTATCTTTGCCGTTTATCAGTAAGACATTATATTTATAAGATGAAAAGTAAGATTTGCAGGGGATATTTCACCTTACTGATTTTTTCAGCGCTCATAACTTCTTGTACGAGTGAGGATTTTGTAATTGGGAGGAAATTCCTTGACAGCAGCGTCAGAACGATAATGATCGATACATGCTCTGTTAAATTGAGCACTGTCTCCATCGACTCGGTTAAAACCTCGAATAAAAACTCAGTTCTTGCTGGAAGATTTATAGATCCTATCGCCGGTACAACTGTTTGTACGGCTTTTATCCCTTTTGGTGTTCCCGTCCAGCCGCAACTCCCTGAACATAAATTGATCTTTGATTCACTTCAACTGGTTATGTGCCTGGGAGATAAATGGATAGGAGATACAACACGTTTTAATTCTTTCAGGATTCACAAGCTGACTGAACCGGTTGAACCGCGTGAAGGAGGAGCGTTTTACAGCACTAACTCAATCCCGTTTGAAACTGAACCCCTTACAGAATTCTCTTTCAAGAAAGAATCATTACGGGGAGATTCTGTCTCTGTCCGTCTTCCTGACGACCTAGGATCAGATCTGTTCGAAAAAGTTAGAGTCTTTGATGAGTCGGTTATGGGTTCTCAGGAACGTTTTTCAAATTATCTGCCCGGTTTTGCCCTGACTGCCGGAGACGATAATAAAAATGTGCTTTCTTTTACTGTGAGTGAGGATTCGAGCATGCTGCTGAAAATCTACTATCACTATTCCACATGGGTTAAAACCCAGGGGATAATTACGATCAAACCGCTTCCGACAAAATGTTTCTACGGAGTTGTAACTGATCGTAGCGGTACTCCTTTCAAAGATCTCGCAGCAGTCAAAGAACTTCCATCATCCAAAAGTGGAAATATGGTTCTGATCCAGGCGCTCACCGGCTCTTATCTGAAAATCGAAATTCCTCATCTGAACGATCTGCTTCAACTTGGTGATTTCAGCACTGTTACTGCCGGAGCATTGGTTATTTACCCTGTAAAAGGAACATTTTCAAAGCTCAATCCTCTGCCTACCAATCTCTCAATGTATGTCTCTGATGAAAACAATGTTACACAGGGTTATATCACAAATTACTCCGGAGAGTCATTGCAGACAGGAAACCTGGTTACCGATGAACTTTTTGGCATTGATACATATTACACATATGATATTACATCCTTCCTTCAGAGCCAGCTGGGAGCTTTCGGAATTTATAAAAGGAACCTTAAGCTTACTGTCCCTGAAGACATATTAGCAACCTCTCTCAACACTCTTGTCGCCGGAGATATGTTACATCCGGGAAACAGGATAAAGTTGAAAATATCGTATCTTATCTATGACGGTAAATAGAATTGTATCCAGCATATTGTCTTTAATTATATGGTCATCAGTTTCTCTGGCTCAGGAACTTAACATATCGCCATATTCAATTTTCGGGATCGGAGATATTCATCTGAGTGAAACAGGTCGTACTACAGGCATGGCTTCAGCATTGACGGGCCTTTCAGGTGGACAGTTGCTTAATACAGCTAATCCTGCCGCGCTTGCAACTCTCGATACCAATACTTTTATTTTTGACATGACTGGTTCGGCAAAAGGATCTCTTTATAATTCAGGAGGCCTTACCCAGGGTTCCCTGGGCGCAAATTTCAACAGAATAAGTGCAGGTCTACATATTACATCAAGATGGTCCGGGGCTGTTACTATACAGCCATATTCGACTGTAAACTATAAGGTGAAAAGAGAGGATTTTATTGAAGGTTCACAAAACAAAATTTCTACATTTTATGAGGGTTCCGGCGGGGTTAACCGTATTTCATTGCTTAATTCCTTCAGGCTGACCAAAAGTTTGTCAATTGGCGCGGATTTTATGATGCTTTTTGGAAACATTAACCGGGACGTAACCCAAAGCGAGGTAAAGATAAGAGAGAATTCGCTCGGGAATTCATTCTCTTTTACAGCGGGTACTTTTTACTGGACAAAACTTTCGGAAAACCTCAATTTCTCAGCCGGGCTGACATATGGCTATGGTACTGATCTCAGGTTCAAAAATTCCCTTACTGTAATCAGCAAGGAAGGAAGCATTATTTTCAATGAGGATATTGAGTCTTCGCGTATGAAGAGCCCGGCAAACTGGGGAGCCGGTGCGTCTTTACACACGAGGAGGTTTATAGTTGCTGCTGATTACCGTTATCAGAAATGGTCAATGTTATATGGCAGCAAGGCAGATCGAAGGTTTACTGATACACATATGGCTAATATTGGCGCGGAATATGCTCCGGGAGTTAATTCCGGAAGAACTTATGCCAGATCATTTAAATATGAAGCCGGTCTATCTGTATCCAATTCTTTCTTGACAATAAACGGAATTAACCCTATAAATTTTGAACTGACAGCCGGAGCAGCAATACCTTTGCGGACAGGGGGACAGGTAAATGCCAGTATTGGATGGGGAAAAAGAGGAACAACGGACAAAGGCCTTATCAGGGAAGATTACCTTCGTCTTACACTCAGCATATCGCTAGCCGAGAGAATGTTCCTGAAACGAATGTACGATTAACCGCCTTTCAGCATTTATCGCTTACATAGGTAACACTCAAAATCAGAAGTTTTCAGTGATCGAGAACTGATCCGTCAAAACTATCCCACATCTCCGGGAATTCCCACTCTTTGACACCCCGCTCATTTTCGATAAGATCATCGTCAAGCTCAATTCCCAGGCCTGGGCCATCAATATTGCCGGCCAGTGCAATATGCCCGTCATTTCCCATTACAAGAGGTTTTTTGATATAACTTTTGCCCAGTGCACTTCTCTTAACTCCGTCTTCAGGAGCTGCCTGAAGGCTTGGGAGCTCATGTGCCAGAAGGTTGGGAATGCTTGCGGCCACATGCATCGAAGCCACTGCACCTACTATCCCTTCCTTTGCATGGGGAAGCATGGATGCGTAGAATGCCTCAGCAAGTATGGCAATCGCTTTCATCTCGGTTATTCCGCCGCAATGAGTTACATCAGGCTGAAGAAGTGAGGCGGCACCAAGTGACAACAGATCCCTGAACTGCCATTTGGTGACCATCCTTTCCCCTGTGGCAAAAGGAATATGAGTCTTTTTGGCCATTTCTGCCATCAGGGGCAGATTCTGAAACTGTATTGGTTCCTCAAAGAACCAGGGTTGAAATGGTTCAAGCGCTTTAATCAGCAGCATGGATGTCTGAGGAGAATGATCTCCATGCAGTTCAATTCCCATATCCGTTTTTGGACCGATCACATCCCTTATTGCAGATACATTTTCAACCATACCCTGAATAAAATCGGGATTTTCTACTATCCTTGACAATCTTCCGCGGCTGTAAGTAGCACTTACCTTCATTGATTTGTATCCTTCATTTATCACCTGTTTAGCACCTTCAGGATCTCCGGCCTGTCCGTAAACTCTTATCCGGTCACGTGTAGGGCCGCCGAGAAGTTCATATATGGGAACGCCCAGAGCTTTTCCTTTTATATCCCACATCGCTATATCAACTGCTGAGAGCGCACTTGTCAGAACTATATCTCCCCTGTAAAAGGCATGGCGGTATATTGCCTGCCAGTGATGAGCAGGACGCCTCGGATCTTTACCGATAAGGTAATTCTCAAGTTCACCTATCGCTGCAGCTGTTGTTGAAATACGTCCCTCAACCGTTCCCTCTCCGACACCTGTAATGCCTGCATCAGTATGTAATTTAATGAATATGGTTCTCAGTGTATTTACAGGAATTATCTCAAGTTTTGTGATTTTGATCGTTTCACGAGGAGCTATTAGAGCTTTTTGAGGATTCAATATGTTCTCTTTTCCCTCAGGCTGAAAATGCTTGCCCGTCAGCTGTTCAGCAGTTAAAAGACCTGCCATACCGGCTGTCATCTGCTTAAGCCAATTCCTTCTGGATTTATTATGTGCCATGTCATTTGAAATAAGTGTGGTATGAAGATACAAAAACTATTGGGATTAAGCTCTCACAGGATAATTCGGGATTACTCGCTACGCTCGTGATCCCTTGTGGGGAGGCTTCAAACTCATCAGATCAGTCTTCGCTTCGCGGTTTTTTGTTTTTTAAAAGCCCTCACTCAGACGGGGTCTGGTTCGGGATTACTCGCTACGCTCGTGATCCCTTGTGGGGAGGCTTCAAACTCATCAGATCAGTC
>MTKX01000660.1_pt1 | contig 16186 bp, 18 predicted proteins | sample 1042771 | NCBI WGS metagenome assembly MTKX01 (sample SAMN06212183, study PRJNA360534) | anaerobic digester metagenome | biome: Wastewater treatment plant; material: sludge; isolation source: anaerobic digester fed with sludge from wastewater treatment plant | place: Denmark: WWTP Randers ... | reverse complement strand
CCCATGTTGGATAAAAGCAGCTTGACGCGGGGATTGTTTTTGATGGGAATCTTTTCGCCGGTGAGGGTGTTTCGGATATGAATGTCTTCGCCGGAAGTGTTGATAAACCTTAGACCGTTATCATACCGGCTTTCTCTGATGTCGCTGATTTTGGAACGGTAACCTTCGATGATGTCCAGAAAGGCCTCGATACGCGTATCCACGCCGGCATCGGCCGTGTGGGAATCCAGCTCCAGAACCAGAAAGGGTTTCATCCCCATTATCCACTTCAGATAGTGAAGCATGAAGGAATCGGGAGCGCAGGAAAAATTGGAGATGTATGTTACAAAGATATTGTCTTCGTTTTTCAAAAGCGCGGCAGCTTTCATGTCCTGCTGACCGTAGTACCAGTACATATTGGGATAAATCCCCTGATCCTCAAATGGCAGGATGTCAAAAGGAACGACGGTGAAGCCGCGGGAGGTGTATTTTCGCGGAATACCCATGTTCGCATCGGGTGTAAACGCGTTGTAGGGCCGCCCCAGAACGGCAATAACGGGTCTTTGGGATTTGCGGGAATTTTCAATTGCTATTTTACCCAGTTCGGCGAATTTCCTAAAGCATTCCATTTGCTTTTCCAGGGCAACGGAAAAAGCCAGGCGGGCGTCCTCCTGATCAAAACCGAGCCGGACAGCCATGGCGATAAACGATTCGGAGGCTTTCTGTGTCCCGTACATAAAACTGACAACGGGAGCGAGGTATTTCCCCTCCGGAATTTCTGGAAAGGCTTTTTTAATATAGTAAGGCAAACTCTGCGTGATCGGACAGAAACAGGCCGGTGTATTGCTTTCATAGCTTTCCATATCGCGGAAATGCGGCAGAAAAATATAATCCACGTTGCGGTTGAAAATATCCTGAACGGCACCGTGGGCAATTTCCGCCGGAAAACAGTACGTGCTTTCCACCCGGGCAACGCCCTCGTGTGTGATGTCGCTGGACAGGACGGTTTCCACACCGAGCGTATGGAAAAACCAAGCGTAAAGCGGCCAGTGCGAATAGACGGAAAAGCATTTCGGAATGCCGACGACGAAATCCTTTTTTCTGATCAGGTCGGCCGGTCGGGGAGCGCATTGATTAAAGAGTAGGTCGTTGCGCTGTTCGATATAATCGACAACATCGCTTTCATCGAAACTTTTTTTCTTCCTGATGTTGGCGTATTTGTTACAACGGCCGCCGAACATATATTTGCGGCCGTTGACATTCAGTACGCGTATCGGGCAGAAGTTATCGCAGGCGCTGCACTGAAATTCCTTTTCATGGAGAATCTCGGTCGACAGAATCTTTTCAATATCGTAATCTCTTCTGCTGAGAAATCCCTCATGCAGTTTCTGTCGGGCAAGAATGCCGACGCCGAAGCAACCCATCAGTTCCGGATCGGGAGGCACCAGAATATTCTTGTCCAGAAGCATGGCGAAAGCCAGAGGAACCGCCTTGTTCTTGGCGACGCCTCCCTGCAGGACGATGTTTTGGCCGACGGTTCTGTTGCCCACAACGCGGTTGAGATAATTGGATACGATGGAGGTAACGATACCCGCCGTAATGTCTTCACGCGACGCGCCCTGCTGAATGGCTTTCCGGACATCCGAATTGATGAAAGCGGAACAGTGCTCCCCGAACTTCAGGGGTTCCGACGCGCCAAGCGCGATATCGCCGATTTCCCAGGCATGATGAATGTTCAGATCGCCCTGCGCGGATTCTTCAAGAAAGGAACCGGTTCCGGCGGAACAGGCTTCATTCATTGCATAGTCAATCGGCACCTTGTTTTTCAGATAAACGTACTTGGCATCCTGTCCGCCGATTTCAAAGATGGTGTCGATGTCTTCCTGATAAAACGTCGTTCCCACCGCATGAGCAATGATTTCATTATACACGCCGGGCGTTTCCAGAAAAACGCCCAGCAGTTCTCTGGAGGATCCGGTGGTGGCGGCCAGGGTTATTTTAATTGCTCGGTCGCCGATATCCTCCCGGATCTGCTTTTGCATCTCCAAGAAGCAATTTTTCAGGGCTTTGACCGGATCTCCATGCGTGCGTCCGTAAAAGGAGGCCGTAATCTCGGAGGTTTCCATATCAATAAGACAGGCTTTGGTGGTGGTTGACCCTCCGTCGACCCCGAGAATATATTCCCTTCCCGCAATGACTTTTGATTTTTTGGATGGAAGATAATGAACTTTCCCCTCGGCCGTTTTCAAGCTTTTGAATCTCTTGAACTGGACCATATGGGTTTTGAAAAGATCGTTCAAGGCGGGCAGGGGAGTGCCCATCGAGCCGGCCAGCAGGGCGGCGCCGTAGGCTTCAAAGTAAACAGCCTGNNACGATAAAATCATTTTCCGGCATGCGTTGGCGGATGAAGCGGATCAGATGCGGGTTCCTGGTGACGCCCCCGACCAACAGAACTTTTTTGCCGGCTATTTTTGCTTTTTTAATGAAATCGATGACCTTGGTTGCCATGACATCGCTCAACGAAAGCACGATGTCGCCCGTGCTGGCCTCCCCCTTGTTCAGACGGTGGGTACAGTCGCTTTTCATGAAGACAGAACAGCGGGAGGACAGTTTCAGAATCCGGCTTTCTTCAGGAATGGAATGAATATCGTTGAGATGCATGTTCATCCGGCCGAGCTGCTGTTTGAAAAACTCGCCCGTGCCCGAAGCGCATTTGTTTCCGGAAAAGCTTGTGATGATTTGCTGATTTTCATCAATGCTGTAAACGACAAGATCTTCGCCGCCCAGAGAAACCAGCGCGTTAACGTTGCCGTTTAAATGCCGGAGCGCTTCTTCAATGCAAAGCGGCTCGATGACGCTGTTGACATTTAAAAGATTTCTCCCTTCCGTGCCCGTGGCCAGGGTTAATACGCCGGGCGGGAAGCTTCGCTCGGACAACGTTTTTTCCAGAGCGTGAACAAAGTTTCCTTCATGGGGTTCGACTTTTTGCCAGACAATCCGATCATCCTCAAGCAAGATGAGCTTGATACTGGACGATCCTATGTTAATTCCCAAAGTCTGCATGAGCTCTCATCAATCATTTTTCAGGTGTGTTTAGTTTATTTCTTTTAAATATTACGCCACAATCAAATCGTCAAGTTTTAGATGAAAAAAAGAGTCTAAAAAAAACAATCTTTTTTAATATCAACAATATGGGATTTTCCGATCCCGGACGTGAAAGCGTGTAGAAAAAGACGGCGGGAAATCATTATTTAAAATGATTTCCCGCCACCGGTGAGCAATGATTTCTAATTTTTTTAATGGCCTTCTTCCATAGCCCCGGCAATATACATCATGGCCAGAAGCATGAAAACGAGCGTCTGTACAACGGATGTAAAAACCATTAACACAAACACGGGAAGAGGAACGAACCAGGGAACCAGAAAGAGAACGACCAGAAGGACAATGTCTTCACCCTTGATATTTCCGAAAAGACGGAAAGTAAGGGAAAGCGGTCGCGAAATGTGGCTGATGATTTCGATCGGCAGCATTAAGGGGGTCAGCCACCATACCGGCCCCATGAATTGTTTGAAATATTTTAAGCCGTGTTCCTTGATGCCCACAACATGGGTGGAAAGAAAGACAATCAAAGCCATCGCCGCATTGGTGTTGATATTGGATGTCGGAGATTCAAATCCGGGAACGATTCCGATGAGGTTCGACACAAGAATAAAGAGCCCCAGAGTGGAGATCAAAGCAAAAAACTTTCTTCCATTGTGTCCCATGATTTCATTCAGCAGACCATCGAATCCGCCGATAATGACTTCCATGACGTTTTGAGTTTTTCCGGGATAAACTTCTGTACGTCTGGTGGCCAAAAAGGAAAAAAAAGCTAAAAGAGCCATTACAAACAATGTGTTAAAGACAATCGTCATGTCAATACCCACATCTTTCAGCCATTGCGTGTGAAAAAATATTAAGGGTTCCATCTATTTTTATACAACCTCCTCAATAAAGTTTTTTTTTGCCAGGGCGATAATCATCGTTGCCAGAATATTGATTATCACAACGGAAAGTCCGATAAGCAGTCCAATGATGTCAACGACATTATTGGCGATTAAAAGATACAGCACAACGGCCATGATGGCCAGGCGGATGTAATATTTTACCATCACAGTGCCTTTGGGATTCCCTTGCAGGTTTTGAAAAATACCGCGTAACCCCCGGGCCATCCAATGAAAATTGACAATACTGACAAAACCGCCGAGCAATATGCCGAGAGAAAATTTTAACGGAGCTAAAAACAGGGATGGGATGAAAATAACGGCCAGAATGATCCAGTTGGTGATTTCAATCCTTTTTTGGAGCGGGTCTTTGACGATGAGGTTCACTTTTTAAACTCTTTATAATGGTTTCTTCATCCGTAAAATTCTTTTGAACTAAAACATATAAATTACGAAATCCGGCCGCTAACCCTATGAATAAAAAAACAACCGTAAAAACATGACCGGAATCGAATTTTTTGTCCAAATACGACCCCAGCAGAAGACAACCGAAAACTGCCAGAATCATGGCAATGCCGATGCTGCTGGCAAAAGCCATTTGCATCGCATACTTTCGCGTTTCTTTATCCATTCGCTGATTGGCTCCTTAGCACCTGCGGCCATTAAAGTCAATAAAAAAATGACCGGCGTTCATTTTTTTAACAGATGACGATTTTTCTTATACCATTCAATCGTCTTGGTGAGTCCCGTCCGAATATCTGTTTTGGCAATAAATCCGAATTCTTTCAATGCTTTGGATGTGTCCAGCATACGCTTAGGCTGTCCATCGGGCTTGGAGGAATCCCACACAATCCGGCCGGAAAATCCGGTCAATTCGGCAATCAGAGTTGTCAGATCTTTTATGGAAATTTCAAACCCCGATCCGAGATTGACAGGGTCGCTTTTGTCGTACAGTAACGTCGCCAGATAAATGGCTTCTGCGGCATCCTCCACATAGAAGAATTCCCGGGTGGCCGAGCCTGTGCCCCACACCTCCAGCTGATCGGATTGACGATCGATGGCTTCAAAGCATTTTTTGATTAATGAGGGAATGACATGCGACGAACGGGAATCAAAATTATCTCCCGGCCCATACAGATTGACCGGAAGCAAAAATACCGAGTTAAACCCGTATTGTTGCCGGTAAGCCTGCGATTGCACCAGCATCATTTTTTTGGCAAGTCCATAGGGGGCGTTGGTTTCTTCCGGATAGCCGTTCCAGATGTCTTCCTCGCGGAAAGGCGTCGGGGTAAACTTGGGGTAGGCGCAAACGGTTCCCAGGGCGACAAATTTTTCAATTTTTCTAATGTGTGCTTCGTGGAGCAACTGCGCTCCCATGATTAAATTATCATAAAAAAGTTCCGCCGGTTTTTCCTGATTGAACCCGATGCCTCCCACTTTGGCAGCAAGATGAATGACGACATCCGGCTTCGTTTCCTCATACATTCTCCGGATCGCGTTAATGTCCGTCAGGTTATATTCCGGAAGGTCGGCTATTTCGATATTCCGGCAGCCTTTGCTTTTGAATTTTTTCAGCAGATGCGTTCCCAGAAATCCCCTGGCGCCGGTGATGGTAATCCGTTTTTGAGGTAGCATTGGCAAAGCCTTAATGGTTGAAATTTTGATTATTGGAAACGAAACCCGCATCCAGGAGCGTTTTTTCTTTTTGGGCAAGCTCCATGTCTGATGCGATCATCATATCGACAAGGTTCTCGAAGGACACCCGGGGTTGCCAGTTCAATATTTTTTTTGCTTTTGTCGAATCGCCCAGCAGAGCGTCGACCTCTGTAGGACGGAAGTACCGTTTATCGATTTCCACATAACGTTTGTAATCCAGATCAAGTTTTTGAAAAACCATTTCTGCGAATTCCCGGACGGAATGGGTCTCTCCGGTGGCAATGACAAAGTCGTCCGGCGTGTTCTGCTGCAGCATCAGCCACATTGCTTCCACATAATCCCCGGCAAATCCCCAGTCCCGTTTGGCTTCGAGATTTCCCAGATACAACTTGTCCTTGAGACCGAGTTTGATCTGGGTTGCCGCACGGGTGATTTTTCTGGTCACGAATGTTTCGCCGCGCCGGGGAGATTCATGATTGAAAAGAATTCCGTTGGCAGCAAAAATGCCGTAGGCATCCCGATAATTCTGCGTGATGTAATAGGAATAAACCTTGGCGGCCGCATACGGACTGCGGGGCTGGAAAACGGTTTTTTCATGCTGCGGCGGCGGTGCGGCCCCGAACATTTCGCTTGATGACGCCTGGTAGAATTTTGTCGTAATGCCCGTTTTGCGGATTGCTTCAAGAATTCTCAGAGTTCCCAGCGCGGTGACGTCGCCGGTGTACTCGGGCATGTCGAAGCTCACGCGCACATGACTCTGTGCGCCCAGATTGTAAATTTCATCGGGTTTGACGGAATGGAGCAAATCCATCAATTGCGCGGAGACGCTCAAATCCCCGTAGTGAAGAAACAATCGGGCCTCGGGATCGTGAAAATCATGGTAGAGGTGATCGATGCGTTCGGTATTGAATGTGCTCGACCGTCGGATCAATCCGTGCACTTCGTATCCCTTGTGCAGTAAAAATTCCGCTAAATAAGAACCGTCTTGTCCGGTAATGCCGGTCAGGAAAGCTTTTTTCATCTGGACTCCTGAATCTTTGAAATTATTTTATGTCGCTTCATACCGGATTGAGGAATGCTTGTCAATGAAACGATTAAAGATTTCTCAATGTTTTTGCGCAGGCCTGAAGGGTTTTCTGAAGATCTTTTTCGGTGTGGGCAAAAGACAGAAAGCCCGCCTCGTATTGAGAAGGCGCGAGCCAGATGCCGTTTTTCAACATGCCGCGAAAAAACCGGGCAAACATGTTTGTGTCGGATTTCAATGCCGTTTGAAGATCAACGACAGGGCCTTCCTGAAAAAAAACGGTGAACATCGAAAAAACACGGTTGATGCAGACAGGAATTCCTTTTTTGAAAAACATTTCATGCATGGCCCGGCAAAGCTGATCTGTCTTTTTATCCAGAGAGGCGAAGGATTTCTTTTTTGCCTTCAAAAGCTGAAGCGTTGTTAAACCGGCGATCATCGCCACAGGGTTGCCGGAAAGCGTTCCCGCCTGATAGACATCTCCGGTCGGCGCCAGCCGCTCCATGATTTTTTTACGTCCTCCGATCGCTCCGACGGGCAATCCGCCGCCGATGATTTTACCCAGACAGGTCAAATCCGGTGTGATGCCGACGAGGTTCTGATACCCGCCAAACGTAAAACGGAATCCGGTAATCACTTCGTCATAGATTAAAACGATTCCGTTTTTCGCTGTCAGGACTCTGAGTTGTTTCAGAAATTCTTCTCGCGGCGCAACGACGCCCATGTTGCCGGCGACCGGCTCAACAATAACGGCAGCAAGTTGCGATCCATACCGCTTTACGGTTTTTGCAAGGGCGATAGTATCATTGTAGGGCAGGCTCAGCGTGAGCCGGGCGATATCATCAGGAACTCCCGGGGAACCGGGAATGCCCAGTGTCGTCGGTCCCGAACCGGCTTTAATGAGCACGGAATCGCTGTGCCCGTGATAACAACCGTCAAATTTTACTATGAGCTTCCGTCCGGTATATCCCCGGGCAAGCCTTATGGCCGTCATCGCCGCTTCCGTGCCGGAGGATGTCATGCGTATCCGTTCGATCGACGGAAGAGCTGAGGAAATCATTTCAGCAATGGCGGTCTCAAGCAGTGTCGGGGCGCCGAAACTGGTCCCTTGTTTCAAGGCTACCCGAACGGCTGCCGTTACGTCCGGATGGGCGTGGCCGAGAATCATCGGTCCCCATGAGAGCACGTAATCGATATAGGCTTTTCCCAAGGTATCGTAAATCCTGCTGCCTTTTGCTTTCAGCACAAAGCGGGGATGACCGCCAACCGATTTCCAGGCGCGTACCGGAGAATTGACCCCGCCGGCAATCACCCGGTTCGCCTTGGAAAATTGAACGGATGTTGTTTCCTTCATCAGAAATACTCCGGAGATGTTTTTTTGTATTCTTTGAGGCTTTTGAGGATTAAATAATCCCCGATGCCTGTAGCATTTACCATGTCCTTAATCAATGATGAAATGCTCCGCCCGTCCGAATGCAGCATTGTAAAGAGATTGTATCTTTCCAAAAACGCGGGATGCCTTTCATAACAGTGGGAGATGAAGGAGAAAGATGCAAAAAGCCTTCCGGTTGTCTCGGTTTGGGAGGGCGGCACAGACCAAAGCACCAAAGCGTTCTGTCCGTATCCGGCCTTCTGATGGCGCAGGATTGCGCCGAATTTCCGGATGAGCCCTTGTTCACGAAACTGGTCAAGAGCGGTCAGAATTTCTTTTGCCCCGGGCGTTGGAGCGCCGGACAATTTTTTAAACGGGAATTTCGTTACCGGAATGTCTTTCTGAAGCAGGCGTGCGATTTTTTTTTGTTTCGACGTTAACTTTCTCATGAATGGATTCTATACTGTATCGCAAAAAAAAATCAAGTTGCCCGATTAATGAAAATTTGTCTTGACAATTTCTTTTTGTGCCGTTAAAAGAGAAGCACTCAAAGATCCCAAAAAAAGATGAAACGCGAAAGGAGGTGTGAAAAAACATAGCAGGGATTTTTGCAGTCAGTATTTTAAATTTAAAAGGAGAAAGTTAAATGAAAAAGAGTTTAATGTATGTCATGTTGGCAATGGTTATGGTAATCGTTAGCGCACCTTTTGTTTTTGCGGCTCCGGAAGCAGCGGCTCAGGCTCCCGCGGGAACGGTTGATTATACGAAAGCAATCGTGGCCAGCATATTTGCATTGGCAGCAGGTCTTGCCATCGGACTGGGTGCAATCGGCGCCGGTTTGGGTCTTGGTCAGGCAACAAGCGGAGCAAGCAATGCCGTCGGTAGAAACCCCGAAGCTCAGGGCAAAGTCATGTTGACCATGATGGTCGGTAAGGCCATGACGGAATCCGTCGCTATTTATGCTCTGGTTATTTCTCTGGTAATTCTCTTCGCGAATCCGCTGTTGAAGATTATCGGAATGTAATTTAACACCGCTATATTTAAAAGGGGAAGAAGCAAATAACAAAGGACTTCTTCCCCTTTTTTTATCCAAAATTCTTTAAACGAAAATCAGAAATGGACAGCAGGGTGATGACGCAAAACAGCAACCGGCGGGACCGATCCCGTCGTGTGTTTTCCCGCCCGTTATTCCTCGACAGACACTTTTGCGCGTAAAATCTTTTTTTCCGCCTGTTGGTGTTTGTCGGTCAGAATTTTTTCTTTGGCTCGTTTGCTGCGCTTCCTTTTCTGCCGTCGGATTTTTTCGATCGTTTGCCTGGCTTCGGCCATCAAGCCTTTCTGCTGTATTTCTATTTTATCCAACAGTAACCGTCTGGCCAAAAAACGGTTTAATGATTGAGAACGTTCTTTCTGGCACTTGACGGACAGCCCTGTCGGAAGGTGACGCAGATAAACGCAGGAGGAACTTTTATTGACTTTTTGTCCGCCGGGACCGGAAGAACGAATAAAGGTTTCTTCAAGATCCGTTTCGGCGACCCCAAGACTTTTCATCCGGTCCTGGAGCATTTTTTCTTTTTCCGAAGATACGGGCATGACCAATGCAATGATACGTCATCAGGGAATGGAATAAATTTCTTCATCAATAAGATGAATCCAGTTTTGTTCCANNGTGTAGAGGTAGTGGATGTTGATTTCCGCCTTGGCCAGCGGTTTGAGTATGGCGTTCATGCCGCCGGCATGCAGGGGAACCTCGACCGCCAGAACCGGCGTCACTTCGAAATTCAGATTATAGCTTTTCAGGACGGCAGCCGCGCGATCGGGATCGTTGACTACGAGACGAACCTTGCTGTCATCGGCAATGCTGGCCGCAGAGACGGCTTTGGTGCTGATATCTTCCAGATCAAGAATATGCGTTAAGGCGGCAAAAGAGCCGGGTACATTATTTAAAATAACCGAAATTTGTTTAACAGGCATCTATCTGTCCTCAATCGTTCTTGACGTACTCATATCCTGCATTAAAGGCTTTACGGTTCAGTTCGGCGAGTGATTTCTTTTTGCTGCCCATGATCGTTTCGAGACTTTTCAGGTAGACATCAGGAGGAATCACCGCCGATACTTTGATAAAAGCCCCCATCATGATTGTATTGGATACCCGGATATTGCCCAAATCCTGTGCCATATCGGCGCAGGGCATAGAGCACACCTTGATATCGCTGCGATGCGGTTTTTCTTTGATGATGGAGGAATTTAAAAAAATGGTTCCGCCGCTGGAAATTTTATTTTGAAACGTAAAAAGCGACGGGGAATTCATGGCCACCAGAAAGTCCGGCTCCGACGCCACGGGGGACGCAATGTCCTCATCGGCAATGGCCACGGTGCAGTTGGCGGTTCCGCCGCGCATTTCGGCTCCATAGGCCGGAAGGTAGGTGACCTGATAGCCCTGGCTCATTCCGCTGTGGGCGAAGCTCACCCCCATCATCAAAACACCCTGGCCGCCGAATCCTGAGAAAATCGTTTTAATCAGCATCAGCGCCCCTCCGCAGATTTTTTTGCCGCGGCAATATTGTCTTTATAAACCCCGGGGGGAAACGTCTTGCTCATCACCTCATCAATCCATTTACAGGAATTGAAGGCTGTCATCTTCCAGTTGGTGGGGCAGGGGGAAAGAATTTCGATCAGGGAAAATCCAAACCCGTCCAGTTGACATTGAAACGCTTTTTTAATGGCTTTTTTCGTTTTGTTGATATTGAGAGGCGAATTCACCATGCATCGTTCCAGATACGTAACGCCTTCCAGTTGCGAAAAAATTTCACTGACTTTGACGGGATAGCCGTCCAGCGTTCTATGCCGGCCGGCAGGGGATGTCGTCGTTTTTTGTTCCAGCATCGTGGTCGGAGCCATCTGTCCGCCCGTCATTCCGTAAACGGCATTATTAATGAATATGATGGTGATATTTTCGCCGCGATTGGCCGCGTGAAAGCTTTCCGCGATGCCGATGGCTGCCAGATCGCCATCGCCCTGATAGGAAAATACGACCCGGTCGGGCAGAGAGCGTTTGATGGCTGAAGCCATGGCCGGACCCCGTCCATGCAGCGCTTCGATCATATCGACATCGAAGTAATTGTACGCCAGAACCGCGCAACCGGCCGGCGGAACACCGATGGTGATGCCCCGGATATCCAGCTCATCAATGACTTCGGCAATAATCCTGTGTGCAATACTGTGACCGCATCCCGGACAGTAGTGAAAAACATTTTCCTTCAAACTTCTCGGTCGTTTAAAAACAGTTTTAACCATATCCGCCAACCTTTGCATCCCTAGTCGATTTTCTCATAGAATTTGGCGATGACATTGGCCAGTTCCGCCGGTGTCGGCACCGCACCGCCCGGACGGCCGTGAAATTTAATATCCGCGTAGCCCTGCAGGGACAGGCGCACATCCTCCAGCATCTGCCCCGTGCTCATTTCAAAAACAAGGTAATGCTTCACGATTTCCGATAAACTTCTCAGACGAAGTTCCGGAAAAGGCCATAAGGTGACCGGACGGAAAAGTCCGACCTTCACCCCCTGGGCGCGCAGCCGCTTGATGGCGCCTTTTGCGATGCGAGCTGCAGTACCGTAAGCCACGATCACCATTTTTGCATCTTCGATCTTATGTTCTTCAAAACGAGGTTCTTTTTGAGTAATAACTTCATATTTGCGCGCGAGTTTCCAGTTATGCTCTTCCATGTCGATCGGATCCAGGATCAAACCGTGAATGAATTTGCTTTTGCCTGTGCCGGCGCCCCGCAGCATGAACTTTTCGCTGTACTTGCGAGGTTTGGGTTTTTTGAAAAGCACCGGCTCCATCATTTGTCCCATCATGCCGTCGGCCAGAATCATAACGGGATTCCGGTATTTGTCGGCAAGATCGAAACCCTCCATNNAACCCTCCATGGTCAAATCGGAAAGTTCCTGGCCGCTTGCCGGAGCCAGGACAATGGTTCGGTAATCGCCGTGTCCGCCGCCGCGCGTGGCCTGGAAATAATCTCCCTGGGAGGGTCTGATGTTGCCCAGCCCCGGACCGCCCCGCATGATATTGACGATCACACCCGGCAATTCACAGGCGGCCATGGACGAAATGCCTTCCTGTTTCAATGAAATCCCGGGACTCGAGGAGGAGGTCATCACTCTTAACCCGGCCGCGCTTGCTCCGGCAATCATATTGATCGCGGCCACTTCGCTTTCAGACTGGATAAAAATTCCGCCTTCCGCATGGCGGATGTGCTCTGCCATATATTCGGTAAGTTCGTTTTGCGGGGTAATCGGGTACCCGGCATAGAAACGGCATCCCGCACGGATTGCGGCTTCGCCGATGACGTGATTTCCGGACATTAATACTTTATTCACGATATACCTCAATTGCGACTTCAGGACACATGGTGGCGCAGATTCCACAGCCGTTGCATTCCTTTGTCTCATCGATGCCGACCGGATGATAGCTCAGGGCATTATATTCCGTGGTGGTCACGATATGACCCTTGGGACAAAAATTGATACACAAGAGGCATTCCTTGCAGATTTCCTTGTTAATAACGATATATCCCTTCAAAGTCCGTTCCCTGAAAAATTAAATTTGCGCCAGCTATCTTGCGTATAATTTCGAGAAAGTCAAGTTTTTTAAAGCAATCTCGTTCGTAAATTAAAAAAAATCGATCCGCTACGTCAGACGACCGTCAACGATGATGTCATGTCCGCGCACGGATATTTTCTTGACGGTGATTTTCATTGCCAAGTCCAGATGCCGTATATTCAGGTCGCCGACCGCTTCAATGCCGCAGCCGATTATTTTGGGCGCAATGACCGTGACCAGGCGATTGGCGAGATTTCGTTTTAAGACGGATGTGATGATCTGGGCGCCGCCTTCGATCATCACGGATGAAATACCCTTTGCGGCCAGTCTTTTAAAGAGTTTTTTCAAATCGACACGGCCGTCTCTGTCGGCGCTGACGGTTAACATTGTCACGCCCAGGGCGGCCAGTTTTTTGTATCGGGAATCGGACGCTGTTTTCAGGGTTGCGACCAGCGTTGGCGCCGCAGAGAGATTCTGAAAGATTCTGGCATCGGGAGATACTTTTAATGCCGAATCAACAATCACCCGAAGGGGATTCCTGCCGCGGACAAGACGAACTGTGAGTTCGGGATTGTCCCTTTCTACCGTTTGTCTGCCCACCAGAATGGCGTCGTGTTCGGCTCTGAGGCGGTGCGATAATCTCAGCGACGCCGGCGAACTGATCCACTGAGAATTTCCCGTTGAGGTTGCAATGCGTCCATCCAGCGTTTGAGCGTATTTAATTGTAACAAAGGGCAGTCCCGTTTCCATGTAATGAAAAAAAGTTTCATTGAGCAGACGGCATTCTTCTTCCAGAATGCCCGTCTTGACGTCGATGCCGCTGTGGATAAGACGATTCACGCCTTCGCGGCACACCAGGGGATTGGAATCGATTGTTCCGATAACAACACGGGCGATTTTATTATGAATGATTGCGTCAACGCAGGGCGGTGTTTTCCCTTCATGACAACAGGGCTCCAGCGTCACGTAAAGGGTCGAACCTCCAACGCGGCCTGCGGCATTTTGAATCGCGTTGATTTCGGCATGATATCCGCCAAAGCACTGATGATAGCCTTTACCGATGATCCGTCCGTTTTTAACGAGGACAGCCCCGACCATGGGATTCGGGCTGACGCAACCCCGCGCCTTGCGGGCGAGGCCGATGGCTATTTTCATGTAATATTCATCATTCATGTGAGGATAATTACCTTATTAATTGAAAAATGAAAAGAAATATGTTGTCCATTGCCGTAAAACCATGTTAAGAAAACAGCACATACACAATCAGGATTTTTTAAAGAACGAAAACGACTGTGACGTATCATTTCAAAACAGGAAAAAAGCAGGGAAAATAAGAGCGGCGTTTTGAAAAATATTCAATAATTTAATGAATTGTTGCAGAAAATTATACCTTGACTTTGATTATTTTTTGTCTTAAAATAATACAAAGCTTGAAAAGGGCAAACCGTACTGAAAAGACGGGACGCAAAGTTACTGACCTAAGTCTTCAATAAGAGGATAGGGTGGCAGAACCGCCTGGCAACTTCCCGCAAGTCCAGCCGTTTCATAAAAACCACCCTGAGAATGTTAGGACTAAAAAACATGCATGAACAGGAAGCATCATGAGTTTCGTAATGAACACTCTGGCTTTTGTTTTCGGAGCTGCGATCGGCAGTTTTCTGAACGTCTGTATCTTCAGGCTGCCGGCTGAAAAGTCCATCGTCGCACCCGCCTCAAGATGTCCCTATTGTCTGCACCCGATTCGTTTCTATGATAATATTCCCATTATCAGCTTCATCTTGCTGGGCGGCAAATGCCGTGACTGCGAAAGCAGAATTGCCTGGCGTTATCCGCTGGTGGAGCTCACGATGGCACTGCTGTCGGTTGCTTTATTTATGAAATTCGGTTTATCATTAAATTTCTTTGTCTTTTTCATTTTTACAGCCGTTTTGATGGCCATTACCTTCATCGATCTCGATCATCAGATTATTCCGGACATACTGACTTTGCCGGGAATTCCGCTGTTTTTTTTGGGGGCCGTATTTATCGTGAAAATCCCGTGGCTGGAAGCATTTCTCGGATTTTTAATCGGCGGCGGCGTGCTTTTCGTCATTGCGCTGGGTTATGAATTTATTGCAAAACGCGAAGGCATGGGCGGCGGCGACATCAAGCTATTGGCCATGATCGGAGCATTTCTGGGCTGGAAATCCCTGATATTCATTCTTCTTTTCAGCTCGCTGACGGGGGCCGTCATCGGTATCGCGGCAATGGTCATTCATAAACAGGATACGAAATACGCAATCCCCTTCGGTCCGTTTTTATCCGCCGCCGCCATTGCCTATATTTTCTTCGGCCAATGTTACATGAATTTATTTTTAATGGGTTATTAGTTTTTAAAAAAGCGAAAAAGGCCCAAAGATGGTGAAAAAGACAACTTATTGATATTAAGAATTATATCTGGAAATTGCCCGGGAGATGTTGTAGTAATTGATAATACATCAGTAAATACGAATCGAGAGGGCGGAATATTGAAATCATAAGGAATTTCAGGAAAATGGCATATCAATTGCTGTAATTATTTTGAAGATGCATTTTATGATGAAAACGTTAAAAAACCCGATGAATAGAGGGCTGAGCTTGGTAGAATTGCTGATCGTGATTGCCATTCTCGGTATTGTGGGAACGATTGCCTCTTTCGGCTGGAGCCGTTATGTCAACAATGCTGATTTGCGCACGCTGTCCAGAGAAATTACATCGGACATTGCGAAAATGAAGCAAAGGGCTATTGCGGAAGGGGTTTGTTTTCAGATGACAATCAATGTCGCCGGAGCGGGAAACAGCTATACATTGGAGCGGGCAAACACCGCCAGTTGCAGTGGCGCTTCTACAGTTTTCACAGTCCTGCAAACCAAGAAACCCGAGGAGCTAGGATTGCGTGCCGGCATTAACATAAAAAGCACAACCCATAATGGAAATGATATAGAATTTCAGACAAGGGGCACAATTTCCAATGGACGGATCGAGTTGGAAAACAGCAGGGGGTCGCAAGCAATAATAACAAGCAATATCACAGGTAAAACTCATGTTACATACAACATGCAATAACAAAGGCATGGGCATGGTCGAAGTGCTCATCGCGATCTTCCTGACCTCGGTGGCTGTCCTGTCTATTCTGGCGCTTCAACCATCCGGTTGGAAAGCAATGGCCAAATCTGATTTTGCCGGGCGCGCTGCGGAAGTTTTATATAATACTCTGGAAGATTATCAGGTGAGGATTTCGAATCCCTGCAATGCCGTCACCACCGGCAACCAGGCACAGCAAACCGTTACAACCAGCGGTGAGACCGATGCCATTCAGGGGGATATTACTTATACGGTCGATGTCAACATCGTACAGACGAATGTGGATCCGCAGACGTTTGTTGTCACCGTGACGGTGACGTGGCCGGGCAATATAAGGGGTATTTCAGAAAGCCTGTCGATTACGAGACAGGAAATTTACAAATTCGGATGTTAAAATATGATGCGGAATAAGCACGGATTTACATTGGTGGAACTGATTGTCGCATTGTTTGTCGGCAC
>MTKX01014837.1_pt1 | contig 16250 bp, 14 predicted proteins | sample 1042771 | NCBI WGS metagenome assembly MTKX01 (sample SAMN06212183, study PRJNA360534) | anaerobic digester metagenome | biome: Wastewater treatment plant; material: sludge; isolation source: anaerobic digester fed with sludge from wastewater treatment plant | place: Denmark: WWTP Randers ... | reverse complement strand
GAAATACCGGCAGTAGCGGCTAATAATGATTTTTCAAGTCCTGTTCCGGAGCACAGGGAATGTCAGCTTCTTATGGTACGCGAAACCGCCAGGCTGGCTAAGGACCTGGGAGCAAAAATCGTCCGGCTGTTTGCTGCATGGCCAGGTGTGCCAATTCATGAAGGGGTGGGTACGTATGACCTTACCAGAGGAAATTTCTATACCTTCGAAAGACAGTTCCCTTTTGCGACCAGGCTTGACAGGTGGAATTTTGTTAAGGATTGTCTTAAAGAATCTGCGAAGTTCGGAGAAGAATTTGGCATTACAATGGCGCTCCAGAATCACGCACCGCTGATAAGAACCTGGAAGGATACCCTCGACCTGGTTAAGGAGGTCAATTCACCATGGCTTAAAATATGCCTCGACCTCCCGATAATGGAAAATCTTGATAAAGATTATGTTGCCCATGCCGTCAGAGAAGTCGGGAAGCTTCAGATCCATTCACATTATGGAGGAGAATATTTCCGNNCTTATCCTGGATTATTATGCCGGTGGAAAAAATCCGGATTACCGGCATTACATCGGATTAATGAACGAAATCGGATATAATGGTTATTTTACTTTTGAACTATGTCACCCTGTACTTAATGAAGACCATACCCGTAGTGATATTAAATATGTGGATAATCAGGTGAAACTTGCAAGAGAATTCCTTGCTGGGATTATCGGATAACAAAATAATCCCGACATTCCGGGAATCTCAGGATAATGCGTAAAACCGTAAACATATGAATAACAGAGTACTTACCCTTCTCTTTGTGACGGGTTTACTTACCGGACCAGGTATTGCGAAAGCCGATAATCTGATCCTGAATCCGGGATTTGAGGCTTCACCGGTCAATCCGGTCAGCTGGAAAATAACCGGACCCGTTGAATCAATGCAACCAACTACAACAGTTGATAATAATATATTTTTCAGCGGTAGGTCAGGACTCAAGATGGAAAGTTCCAATCCCAACTGCCATGGCAGAGCTGTTCAGACATTTGGAATAACAGGAGATCAGACGTATCTTGTCACTGCGAGGTTCAGGACTGAGAATATAAGTTCCGTTCATAAAAATGTACTTATCAGGGTAAAATGGTTCAGGGGGAAGGAACAACTTGGATATAATTACATATATACTATTGAAGGTGAATCTGATGGATGGTTTCATGCATCTGACAGGATCAAAGCGGTAAAAGGGTCCACAACAGCTGAATTATCTCTGGAGTTCAGATGGAGTACCGGGACGGTCTGGTGGGATGATATCTCATTTGAAGCGTGTGCCGAGGAACTCCCTAGGAAAATTAAAGTCGGTACTTTTTATTTCCGGCCTCCGGGACCGACTGTAGAAAAGAATATTGCTTTAATGAGTGAAATGATCGACAAGGCCGGCAAAGAAGGGTGTACAATAATATGTCTTCCAGAGGGATGGCCGACATGCAATACAGGCCTCGGGATGCAAAAGACCGAATCCAATACACTGGAGGGCAGTGCCTCGGCAATGATGTCTGAAAAAGCAAAAGAGTACGGCATGTATATAGTTTCGGGTCTTTACAGCTGGAAAGGAGATACTTTAAAGAATGTAGCTGTACTTTATGGTCGCACCGGAAAGATCGAAGGGATATATGAAAAAGTGCAGCTTCCTGATTCTGAAACTGAAGCCGGAGCTGTACCCGGAAATACATTCCCGGTGTTTACAACTGATTTCGGGAGGATCGGCATTCTTATATGCTGGGACAGCGCCTTCCCGGAAATATCGAGGATACTGGCCATCAATGGCGCTGAAATTCTGTTTTGTCCTGTCTGGGGCGATGTCAGGGGACCGGAATCATGGAAACTGACAGCCCGTGCAAGAGCTTTCGACAACGGGGTATATTTCGTAACAAATATTTTTGACGGACACAGTGTAATTGTTAACCCTGCAGGTGATATACTTCAGGAAAGCGGGATACAGGGCACTCTTATAACATCAGAAATCGATCTTAATTTCAATCCGCCATGGAACTGGATAGGTAATGCAGGACTTGGAATCTGGAAAGGAGTCTGGCGTAAGGACCGCCGGGCTGATCTTTTCGGAATATTAGAAGAATAAATAGTAATTAATGCATATCAGAAGGATAAGGCTCAGGAAAGAGTATCGTCTTAAGATATGGTTATTTATTTTAACTGCTTCAGCTTTCGGTTTCATCTTTATTCCTGAAACGAACAGATCTGCTTTTTTTTCATTTTTCAGCAAGGACTGCAGGAATTATCAGCAGGTGTTCAGCCGGAAACTTAATGACAGGATACCTGATTACATAGATAATGCCCGGTCAAAAGGGATAGAGAAATGCACTGATGAAGCTGATATTGCAAGGAGGATTTCAACTGGACAGTTGTTCAGGGTAAGGAACAGCAGATATTATAAAGTTGAAAAAATGGCCTACAGCTATCCCTATCTTACAAGGGAAAGTAAAAAGCTCCTGAAAGAAACCGGTAAAAGGTTCAGGAAGAAAGTCAGAAAAGACGGACTGATAGGTTCCGGATTTATAATTACATCGATGACCCGTACAACCGGAAATCTGAAAAGCCTTGGGAAGAAAAATACCAATGCATCGGACAACAGCCCACATCTTAATGGCAATGCATTTGATATTTCCTATGCAAGGTTTCATTTAAAAAAGCTTTATGTCACCGAGTGTGATAAATGGTATATGAAGGAAGCCCTGGCGGAGGTTATCTGGAAGATGAGAGAAGAAAAAAAATGCTGGGCAACATATGAAAAAAGCCAGGGTTGTTATCATATTGTATCCAGATGATTGCTCAACGAAAGAACAATTACAATTTTCTTTTCATGTAGTACCAGGACTAAAGATCAAAATGAGAATCAGGGCTAAACTTCCAGCAACCTTTTTATTGCCGCAATAGTTTCCTGATTTATTTTATCAAAGATAAACCAGGGTTTGACCAAAGTCAATTTTATTNNCAATTTTATTTGACAATAATGTATTATTATCAAATCTGTGATTTGATTGAGCATTAATCAAATAAGATTTACCATATCATCAGCATACCAATGGCAAACAATATATTTTCTCTATTTATTCTTCTGCTGTTCTCATCCTTATTGAAATCCCAGCAGCCTGAAAAGGTATTGACCTCAATTTTTAATGAAGCACTCACAGATACAACAGCATACAATCAGCTCAGATATCTGTGCAAACATACCGGAGGAAGGCTGTCGGGTTCTCCGGCATCTTTAAAGGCAATTGAATTTACACGTCAGGCTTTAATAAATGCAGGGGCTGACACCGTATGGCTTCAGAAAGTAATGGTGCCTCACTGGGAAAGAGGATTTGAGAATTGTTGACAGACAAATCTCCTGAATCAGGATTTTTTAAAGTCCGGTAATGCATTTGCGGATAGTTACTTTACCTCGTTGTAACCTGTAATTCTTCCGATCCAGTCAATAAACCCTTCGGGATCTTCATCCGCACAATGTCCGCCATCCCAAAAGGTCCAGCTGTTTACATCCTTTTTCAGGTTCTCCAGACTTATAACCAGATTAACCATTACGGTCTGTGATGTATGATTATCGCTAGTGCCGTTCCTGAGCCACCAGTAACCGGCACAATCTTTATTGTTATTCCTGATGAAATACATCGCATTCATCATGTTTACAAGCTCAGTGACTTCGCTGTCGATCTCTGCATTCATATTACCTGTAGAATGTCTGAGACTGAAATTTGTAAAATGGCGTGAATCAGTTGTTTTATTTCCGAATAGATTTGGTTCTGGCTGACTCATACTAAAATCATCGAAAGCCGGAAGTCCTTTCATTCTTCCGACATGTGAAACATAATCCTTAAAGGTGAATTTGGAGCCCTGGTCAGTCCACGTGATCCAGGTGTTCTTCTGCAGATATTCCTTTCGTTTTTCATCACCGAGGCCTTTCAGATATTTATCCGCCGAGGGGAAAAGATAAAACTTCAGAAGATATTCGTCATAATTATCCGCTGTAATGAGCCCGAAACCATCTTTACCCTGAAGTTTTAAAGATGCCTGGTAAGCGGAAAACATAGATTTAAGCTGGTTTGATAATTCCTGATCCACCAGTCCTGAACGGGCCGGTAATGACCCGTAATTCCATTCATAGGCCATATCAGCATGTTCCAGGTCGGTTATCGGACTGAAACAGGCACTGGCAAAAATGTCATCTTCCTCATTCGCAGCACCTGTTTCCTTAAGGTATTTATCATACAAAGGACTATTACCGGAGGCTCCGAGCAGAGCTGAGAGCGCACCTCCGGCGCTGCATCCGACTGATACAATTCTATCCGTATTTCCCGGTAAAACACCCTTGTTCTGCCGAATGTACCGGACAGCAGCTTTCAGGTCGACTATAGCTGCCGGAGCTTTACCATAAAATGTACCATGGGACGCTTTGTTGTCACGTCCCCTGCATCCCGGTGATACCACAACATAACCGGAAGCAAGCGCCAGATCCTGCCTGCTGCTTATCCGGCTGATGCTTCCGGGAGTCCTGCCCTGAACTCCTGATGGTACAGGCGGCAGACTGGTCTTTTGCCTGGCCGGAGCACCCATGGTTGCTCCTTCACCGCTGCGTGCATTATTAACGGACATATAACCGCCTACTCCAATGACAAATAATATAGGTGCATTTGAGGCATCAACAGTTATATTATCGATCTCAACCGGAACACTGACATTAAGGCTTTGATAATCTTTATCCACAGGTTTTGAAACATAGGGAATATGCAAATAAGAACGGTAAGTAACCTTTTTCTCTCCCGCAGAGGTTATAATTGTCTTCGTCTCCAACGTAAAGTTATCTCTGGGAAACAGTAAGCGATCCGTCGATTGACCTGCGGAAATACATAACAAAAGTGTGTTGATGATCATTAATAAAACTGTCATCTTTATTACTTTATGCATCGCTTTATGTGCTTTCTAGAGTTTTACAATTTTTCAAACAGCCGGGCATCAAATCCATACGGACAATATAGGTACAAACCAGCAACCAGTAAGCAGTAACAAAGCACCCTGCAACCGGCAACCCGATTTATTTAATCCTCAATTAACAGAACTATTTCTTGTAATTGATGATCTCTTCAGGAGTTTTTCTTGGAGTTGCAGCAGAAACTGCGTCAACATTCTTATCAACATTACCGATCCTCAGCAGTGAAACGGCATTATATCCTGCCGGGATCTGAAACAGATCCCTGTTGAGGTTTACGTTCCTGACAGGTCCGGTGTAAATCCTTGCCCCCAGTCCGAGTCCGTGTGCGGCTACAAACATATTCTCCGTGGCAAGTCCGCAATCGAAATCGGGTGTGGTTCCGGTCTGGGATACAAGTCCTGAAATTACAATTATTACATTCCCCTGAACAATATTAGGAATTGCCTGCTTCATTGTGGCAGTGTCATTTACCACCGTGAATTTCCAGGGCTGACGATTTACTGCACTTGGGGCTTTGATCCCGCATTTAAGAATGATATCAATCTGTTCATCGGTCACAGGATCGGCTGTATAATTTCTTTCAGAATATGCTGATAATAACAAACCTGTTACAGCATTGTCAGACGTCTGACCATATATTACTACGGTTGTCAAAAGAGTAATAACAATTAGAAATAATCTTGGTTTCATATTGATCTGGTTTAATGGGTTATGATACATATGGCATAAAAATAAACAATTTCATTCATACTTAGTCGGAGATTTCATATTTCAGTTCCCGTTATTAAATAAATAATCAACAGCATTAAACATTATCTTCCTGAATTGTTCCATGTTCCAGTCTTCCCAATGTCCCATTGATGTATATATTGTTTTCCCGTTCCGGCGATTATTTATCCACAATACAGGTTCGTCAGGCTTGTCCGGGATCTTACCTGTAAGCAGTACCTGAACATCAGGAGACCTAAGAGGCCGGTTTTTATATAAAGAATAGAGAGGAGCAACAGGTCCGGTAAAATCATCCGTATTGATGCCCTTAAAAAGCGGATGGCTCTCCATTCCGGGCACAACTGAATAGTTTATGCCTGTCTTCAAAGCGCCATAATGGTCCTGATAATTTCCTCCCAGGATATCTCTGTCAAATTCAGGCCACTGTTCCAAAGAGTAAATATCTTTCCCTTTACCTGCAGAAGCCTGGCTTCCCGTAGCAGGCAAAGGCTTATTAAGCGCGAAAGCATGGCTGGCTGTCCGCAGACCAAGAACAGGTTTTCCGCTGCTGACATACTGTCTTAAAAGAGCCATTCCGGGTGATGGAAGAGCACGGCGGCGAACCTGGATCACTGCCAGATCAGCATCTGTAAGTATCTTAAGATTTTCAATATTGTGTATACCTTCTCCGGTATAAACCGGCTTCCCCAAAGCAAATTCACAACTGACACCTTTTGTGAGCAATAATTCATGTGCAAATTCCGGAAGTGTCTGATTTGCACGATATTCATTTTCAGCAATAATAAAGGCAATAACAGGACGATCGTCCTCTTTGAATCTAAATTGTCTCTGTCCTGTGAAATCACAGGAAAGCATTGTCGGACAAACATATTTCTCAATATATTCAGTCATCAGGCTGTTTCCGGTAAAATGTGAAACAACAGGCCATTGTGTCGAATTATACATTGTGTCTGTAAGGTCACGCATCAGAACAACGTTCAATCCGAGACGGACCATATTACGGAGACCGAACGATCGTCCGATAATACACATGTTCTCGTGAACACCCATTAATATTACATTCCTGATTCCCCGTGCTTCAAAAAGACCAGCAATTTCAATCCCGGAATCACTTATTGCATCCCGGTCACTGATCTCCAGCATCACGGTCTGTTTTGTCCAGGGCTGTCCCTGTTTGCATTGAGGATCATCATCACAACCGCCATCTTTCTGGTCGACAGGCCAGAAAGCATACTTCTCAGAATCCAGTAAATTATTACTGATCAGATTCTTTGCTTTTTTGCTTTTATATTTTTGTCCCAGTTTCCTGGCAGGATGGTTTTTATAATAATCCATGCACTGACTGGGAGCATGTACGATCAGTATACCCCTGTTTCGGGCTGGAGTTATAACATTATTCATAAACGGAGCCATTTCCGCCACTCTTTCAGAAGCTCCTTTGCACCAGTGCTGATCCCACATATCACATATTATTATGGCTGTCTCTTTACAGTACCATTCCTGTATCTCATTAACAATGACGAAAGCACCGGTATCAGGGTCGGATGGGATCCTTTTTTCAAGGGAGACCACAAACCTGTCTGCCTCAATAGTGTTTTGAGCCTCACTATTTATTGTTGATTGAAATCCCAGACTGACTGAAAAAAGAATAAAAATGAATAATCTCATGGCTAAGTTTTTATCAGGGCAATTACTTTGCTTTATGGAACAATTTTTAAATTATAACCTGCTGTATTTTGAGAATGTCTCCATAACATTGTCCACATATGTCCTCGATACGGGAATATCAGTTATCTGAGGATTATCAAAATCGAGTTTCAGGCCATCTTTTTCCTTCCTGATCACTTTAACTTTATCAAAATTGACCATATAGGATCTGTGACAGCGGATTATCTCAGTTCCGGCAAACTTCTCCTCCATCTTCTTCATCGTATCACGTAACATGTACCTGGAGATCTTTCCATTGTTGAGATAACATATGTTTATGTAGTTTTCAGTTGACTTNNCCATCCTGTCAATCTTTTCCTTCTTGTCGCGCCATGACAGATAAAGCCAGGATATTGAATAAGGTAATAAAAGAACCAGCGCCGTATTCCGGGCAGATATCTTTACCAGATCAGTGAATATTCTGGAATCCTTCAGGACAAATTTCTGAAAAAGGGCATAGAAAGAAGCCATAAAGAGTATTTCGGCTCCAATCCAGACAAGAAAATGGATAAGATTTATTGTCCTTTTTTTGCAGACATGATACATTATTATTCTGCTGATCACCACCACCAGTACCCCGGTAAGAATTACAATACTCGAATATGTAAAAAACTGAAGTTTAGTAAGATTGAACCACTTGTCGGCTCCGAACGGAGAATAAATATTTATAAAAACAAGGGCGAAGAGGGCTGTGAAAATAATCAACCTCACAATATTACCCTTTTCAACCAGATATGGTGCTATAGGTTTTTGAATGTCCAATGCAGATTTCCTTAATTGTATGCAAATGTAAATTTTTTATTTTAACCCTGCATTTTAATAAAATCTGCCCTGACCGGCGTCCGGATTTCGTCACAGATAACTGAATTTTGTCACACAATGATAATTTCTATCCCTGCGGATCATAGCACAGCACTTTAATTTGCATCCCGGCTACCATGACATTTCTTTTGCGGAAGAATAATCCGAAATAATTGTTAAATGGGGTATACAAATCTGGCTGAAGAGCTACGTACTGTTTATAATCCGGTGACAGAAGAGATCCGGATCCCTGATTCGGGAATAAGAATAATGAATACCGGGTTCTCCTCGGATTACTCATCAGAAGAATTCCTGAATGCAGGTGATTCAGCTATAATTGAGAACCTGAGCTTCTCCTATCCTGTATTTATTCCTCCCTCTGATAACGGGAAAGTGATACTTCTTCTTCACGGACTAAATGAAAGGAGCTGGACCAAATATCTGGCCTGGGCATATTCGCTTTCCCTTTTAACCGGAAGTTATGTGGTCATGTTCCCGATCTCTTTCCACATAAACCGTTCGCCGGAATCATGGAAAGATCCGAGGGCAATGACAGGTTTAATAAAGGAGAGGAACAGGAACAGAGGTGATGACCGGTTAAGAACCTTTGCCAACATTGCGATCAGCGAAAGGCTGACGGATGATCCGCGGCGATTCATGAATTCAGGATATCAGACAGTCCGTGATCTTGAAGATCTCATGATCTCGATCAGGGACGGGAAGCACCCCGTTGTTCCGGGAGGCAGTAAGGTCAACATCTTTGCATATTCCATAGGCGCTTTTCTTGCAGAAATCATAATGATGGCCGATCCGCAGGATCTTTTCAGCAATTCAAAATTATTCATGTTCTGCGGAGGATCAGTATTCAGCAACATGAACGGGGCCTCACGCCTGATAATGGACTCTGAAGCATATAACAGAGTTTACAGGTATTATATGCAGGATTTTGAAACGGAAATAAAAACAGGGAAGAGATTCATGAAAACTATTCTTTCATCACGGGTTGGCCTGGCTTTTCGTTCAATGATCGATTTTTCACGATTCAGAAAATTCAGGGAAAAATCACTTACAGTTCTTGGTGACCGTATCCTGTCAGTTAGTCTGGTTCATGATAAAGTAATACCTGCCAATGGTATAATGAAGACCCTGGGATTTTCATCAAACGTAAAAACAAACAATGTTGAGATATGGGATTTTGAATATCCCTATTCTCATGAAAACCCCTTCCCGGTTTACCTTACCCCGGTAAGCCGATATGTCGACAATGGTTTCAACAAAATGATAACTACGGCTGCCGGATTCCTTCTGTAATTTTTCCCTGAATTATTTCTGAAAAAAGAAATAAATCTTCATCTTCACACCCTTGAATTATAATCATATTACAGGATGTTGAATACGGCAATATCTTAAAAAGGCAGGCTCAACATCCCCAAAGATCATCATTCAGATAAAGGGAGATGAAAATCAGCGAATTTATTGAGAAGCATTTCTGGATCTTTCTTCTGGCAGGGATCATAATCGGTTTATGGCAGCCTTTGAGATCGGAAACACCTCCGGTTATACTTAAACTGTTACTGGGAATGATGCTTTTCCTCGTATTCATGAAAATTGATGCACTCGAAGTATTTGAAAAACTAAAAGATATAAAACTGATGATCTTAATAGTACTGATTTATATGATCATCGTACCTCTGATGTTTTATATTCTGACATTGATCTTTGATAAACAACTGGCATTAGGACTATTGCTTCTGACTGCCATGCCGGCGGGGGTTTCATCTCCCGCCCTGGTTGATCTGCTCAGGGGTAATATACCTCTTGCCATGAACATAGCTGTTGTAACACAGATCGTTGCACCATTCACAGTTCCGTTCTTATTCTGGATTATCGGATCAAAAAGCCTTGATATCAATATATTAATGGTATTCAGGGATATAGTAATACTGATCTTCATTCCAATGATCCTGGCACAATCAGCCAAGAGGTTATTTCCGCGTGCGATAAGCAGGGGACATCACCTGTTCACCTCGGTTAATGTACTTGTACTCTTTTCTTTTGTATATATAGCCATCTCATCGCAGAGAGATATAATAATAGCAAATCCTGTGAGCCTTATCTGGAAAACGGTAGTATTATACCTTGTTTTTTCCCTTCTTCATGGCATAGGTTACCTGATGGGATTAAAACAGAATAAAGAGAACAAAATAGCTTATGCTGTGACATCGGCTTATATGAACAACGGTATGGCAATAGTGCTGGCCGCAGCTTATTTCAGTCCGGATATATTNNGTTCTGATGGTACTGTCAGAACTTCCGTGGAATACTCTCCCGGCGCCATTCAGGAGGATTGTCAGGAATCTCAACTGATCATTTCAAAAATCCGGGTCTTTATAAAATCTTTATAAGCAGGAAAATATTAAAAGGGAACCCCAGTTCCGTTTTTCAGTAGATAAACGGATTAATGTTTTTCTCTTAAATTTATGTCCCGATAGTATAAAATGAACAATTCGCTTGAGAACCGGCCTGATCCGGATATAAAACCCGCTTCTATCAAACACGACGAAGGACATGTAAAGAGGGACAGACTTAAGATCTTGTCAGGTATTTATGGAGGAGTTGGGAAAACATATTATATGATTCATTTCGCATTGTCTGAAAGATTGAAAGAAAACATTCACGTTCCAGGAAAATCAGGTATACTTCAGTACATTTTAGCAGCAGCGGCTGTAATAATAACTTCCGCTGGGTGCTTTGGCTTCACGGAATATCTGGGATACCAGTCAATTTCCTTTATCCTGTTGTTCGTTGTATCAATCCTTGCGACATTTATGGGTATAGGTCCTATCCTGCTGGCTTCTTCTCTGGGTGCATTTATCTGGAATTTCTTTTTTATTCCACCCAGATTTACAATTCATATCGATAAGACAGAAGATATCCTGATGTTCTTTATGTTCTTTATAATTGCCCTTGTAAATGGTATCCTCACATCGCGTGTAAGACGTCAGGAGAAACTTACACGTGACCGGGAAGAACGTGCAAGTGCCCTCTACCAGCTTACAAGAGAGCTGTCAGCCGCTGCGGGTATCACTGAGCTTATTGAATCTGCCGCGAAAAACATAAAAAAGCACTTTAATACTGATAGTATCTTTATCCTTCAGGATGGGATGAATCATTTATCCGAGTATTGNNCGAAATTATTATCAGAAACGGAAATGAGTGTGGCTGAATGGGTATTCCGTCATTCACGCAAAGCAGGGAAATATACTGATACCCTGCCTTCAGGCAGGCTTACATTTTTCCCTCTCACCGGGAGCAGCATTAAACCCGGTGTAATTGCTCTGAAGCTTGATGCTCCTGTGGGTGCGGATAAGGAGCAGTTCTGGGATATATTTCTGACACAGATCTCCAACAGCATTGAACGGAAATTCCTTGACGATCTTGCCAGAAAAGCCCGCTTTCTGGATGAATCAGATAAGCTTTATAAAACCCTGTTCAACTCTATATCTCATGAATTAAGGATTCCTGTTGCAACAATAATGGGCGCTTCCGATTCCCTGCTTTCATCTGAACATTCAAAGGAAATACGGAATGAACTCTCATCTGAAATTTTCCAGGCATCAAAGAGACTTAACCGCCTCATCGAAAATCTTCTTAATATGTCGAGGCTGGAAAGCGGACGAATAACTCCGCGATTTGACTGGCATGATATTCATGACCTTATCAACAAAGCCTGTGAAGACCTTCGCGAAGAGCTCAGAGATTTTACAACTGACATAGTAATTCCGGATGANNATGATATGCCGCTTGTAAGAATGGACTTCGGTTTAATGGAAGAAGTATTGTACAATCTTGTTCATAATGCCACACAATACGCACCACCCTCGACAAGTATAAGAATTAAAGCCTTTTATGACAATGGAATGTTAAATCTGGAAGTGATGGACAGAGGTCCCGGATTTCCGAAGACTGACCTGCCTTATGTTTTTAATAAATTCTTCAGGGTTGAAGGTTCAAAACCTGGTGGCACCGGCCTTGGATTATCAATAACCAAAGGATTTGTTGAAGCTCATAAAGGTACAATAAGCGTCGAAAACAGGAAAAACGGGGGATCGAAGTTCACGATCAGGATACCGTCCGAAATATTCAGAGATGATATTAATCAATAAAATGAGATAAGGATGAATATATCTGATTCTGTTTTGATAATTGATGATGAGGTTCAGATCCGTCGTTTGCTTGAAATCACTCTTTCATCGAACGATTTCAACACATATTTTGCTGCCGACGGGAAACAAGGGCTTATTGCTGCTGCCACACATAATCCTTCACTTATTATTCTTGACCTGGGTCTCCCTGATATTGACGGTCAGGAATTACTGCTCAAGCTGAGGGAATGGTTTACCAAACCGGTAATTGTCTTATCAGTGCGTAATTCTGAGGAAGAAATAATTAAAGCTCTGGACAACGGAGCAAACGATTATCTTACCAAACCATTCAGGAGCGGTGAACTTATAGCAAGAATACGTGCTGCGATAAGACTGAGCAGGGAATCAGGTGACAAACCTGTGATCGAATCTGGTTCATTGAATATTGATATGATCAANNATTGATATGATCAATCATGTTGTTCGTAAAAACGGTGAAATATTAAAGCTTACCTCTACTGAATTTACTCTGTTAACCCTCCTGGCAAAAAACCAGGGCTGTGTACTTACCCATCAGCATATTCTCAGGGAAATATGGGGCTATGGATATCTTGAACAAACGCAGTATCTGCGTGTTTTCATTGCCCAGCTAAGAAAAAAGATCGAAGACAATCCCTCAAATCCCACTCTTCTGATCACTGAATCCGGAATCGGCTACAGGTTCGGAAACTGAATCCGGACGGGCTATAGCCGCCAAACTAAGAAATATTTTAACAACGAAAACTATTGTAATTAACTGGATTATACGCAAATAAGTTTCCCCGCCTTTTAAAGGCGGGGTGGCCAGACAACAAAATCATCTGACTTGCAGAAATTTAATTTGTCTGGCCGGGGTGGTTGATTCAATTTTTCCTTATTATTTTTATCCTTAGGGAACAGAAACCTTTTCAACCGGAAAAGCTTTAACATTAAGAACATATCTGAGAAATAACTCTATTTCAGCTGAATCCGTTTTTAACCACCCCGACCGGGAAAGCATAATTGTAAACATTTCAAAATCAGCAATCCCGGCCACCCCTCCTTGAAAAAAGGAGGGGAAACTTTAGACCCCAACCGCCCCAGATTGACAGCTATGGCCTGAGACGGAAGTAACTTTGATCCTCAAAACTTCTTGACTGACGGCTAAGCCAGAAAGGCTGTTATTACCCGGAAATAAGTTATTATAGAATCAGCGAACAGGATAAAAGACTTTTTCTTTATAAAATCTTTATAATCCCGCGGATATATTTTATTTTCTGCTTATGGATCCCGGTATAATATTGCACCGTTTATAACCGGGAGTCTTCATATGAAGCTGATCCATCCATATTTAATACTGAGGATTTTAAGTACAATTCTGCTGATAGAGACAGTTGCCTTTCTTGTGTGTCTTCCTATGGCAATAATCTATAATGAACCAGCGGCACCATTTCTGCTTTCATCACTTATTACAGGAATCCTGTCTGTTTTTCTCAGGATCCTGACCGGAAAACCCGACACCGATAAAACGAGTAACCGCGACTCATTCCTTACAGTAACAATTTCATGGGTGATATTCCTTATCTTCGGATCATTTCCATATATTTTCAGTCACACAATCCCGTCATTTGTCAATGCATTTTTTGAATCAGTTTCAGGATTTACAACTACCGGGGCTTCCATACTGAAGGACGTTGAAATACTGCCGTATTCAATATTGTTCTGGCGAAGTCTGACTCACTGGATAGGAGGACTGGGAATTATTGTGCTGGTAATCCTCATCCTTCCGTCACTACGTGTTTCCGGATACCAGCTTTTCAGTCTGGAATCCTCACTCAAAGAAAAGATACATCCGAAAACCAAAGGAATAGCTATCAGGATCATGTTTATCTATGCAGGCCTGACATTTCTTGAAACCATATTTCTTGTAATAGGTGATATGAATCTGTTCGACAGTTTATGCCATTCTTTCGGGACGATCGCAACAGGCGGATTCTCAACAAAAAATGCCAGTCTCATGTTCTATTCACCATACAGCCAGTACATTGTAATGATATTTATGTTTCTGGCAGGGACAAGCCAGGTTGTATATTATTATCTTGTTAAACTGAATTTCAGAAAGGTCAGACATAACGAAGAGTTCTGGTTTTACCTGGCCATAGTGTTGGCGTCGGGAGCTTTGGCAGTTCTGATACTTATGGTCATTTCAGGGAAATCTCCTTCAGTGGCTATCAGGGAAGGATTTTTCCAGGTAATTTCAATTATCACATGTACAGGTTTTGCAAGTTCTGACTTTATTTTCTGGCCACTTCCGGGATTGATCCTGCTCTTTTTATTGATGTTTGCCGGTGGTAGCACAGGGTCAACCAGCGGAGGCATAAAAATGGCAAGGCATCTGGTAATGCTGAAAAATATTAAAATGGTCCTCAGTCGTTTAAACCATCCCAAAACAGTACAGCTTGTAAAACTGAACGGGAATCAAATAGATCAGCGTACAAATATTTCAATTATTTCCTTCATAATGCTATATCTGTTCGTATTTTCCCTCGGAACAGTAATTATTACCTTAGTGGGCTCAGATCCGGTCACCTCGGCCAGCTCGGTTGCCACATGCCTTGCAGGGATAGGGCCCGGACTTGGTACAGTTGGCCCTATGAGCAACTATTCCGCAATGCCGGTCATAAGTAAAATAATACTGAGCATTGTAATGATTATAGGCAGACTTGAAATTATCCCTGTATTGGCACTGTTCTCAAAGTCGTTCTGGAAGCTGTAATGTTAAAAATTAAGCTTATCTGATCAAATAGTCCATTCTTTTTATACTTTTGCAGCCCAAATTAATTGACATACGGACGAAATCAGGAACATAGCTGTCATTGCTCATGTTGATCATGGAAAGACTACTCTCGTTGACAGGATATTATATCAGGTCAAGCTTTTCCGTGATAATCAGGTAATGGGTGACCTTATACTTGACAGCAACGACCTAGAGAGGGAAAGAGGAATAACAATTCTGTCAAAGAATGTATCTGTACGTTATAAGAACGTCAAGATAAATATTATTGACACGCCGGGGCACTCCGATTTCGGAGGTGAAGTAGAGCGTGTTCTGAATATGGCTGATGGGGCGCTTTTGATTGTGGATGCCTTCGAGGGACCAATGCCCCAGACAAGATTTGTCCTGCAGAAAGCTCTCAGTCTGGGACTTAAGCCTATAGTCGTAATAAACAAGGTGGATAAGCCAAACTGTAAACCTGAAGAGACCCTTGAACATGTTTTTGATCTTATGTACAGTCTTGATGCAACGGAGGACCAGCTTGACTTTCCGACCGTTTATGGTTCTTCAAAGCAGGGATGGATGGGGCCTGACTGGTCAAAACCGGCAGGTGATGTAAGCTATCTTCTCGACACGATAATAAAATACATCCCGCCTGCTAAGATGGTTGAAGGGACTCTTCAGATGAGGATCTCATCACTCGATTACTCATCATATCAGGGGCGGATTGCAGTAGGAAGGATAAGCCGTGGAGTGCTGGTCCCGGGAAGTCAGGTATCTCTGATCAAGCGTAATGGAAGTATTTTAAGGAATACTGTAAAGGAAGTATACCTCTTTGAAGGGCTTGGAAAGGAGAAAACAAAGAAACCGGTAAGATCCGGTGAGATCTGTGCTATATTCGGAATGGAAGATTTTGATATCGGCGACACCATTTCTGATGCAGTTGAACCTGAAGGGCTTCCTTATATGGGAGTAGACGAACCGACAATGAGCATGATCTTCATGACAAACAATTCTCCGTTCTTCGGCCGTGAAGGGACTCTTGTCACATCACGTCAGCTCCGGGAGCGGCTCTTTCGCGAAACTGAGAAG
>MTKX01024561.1_pt3 | contig 16283 bp, 13 predicted proteins | sample 1042771 | NCBI WGS metagenome assembly MTKX01 (sample SAMN06212183, study PRJNA360534) | anaerobic digester metagenome | biome: Wastewater treatment plant; material: sludge; isolation source: anaerobic digester fed with sludge from wastewater treatment plant | place: Denmark: WWTP Randers ... | reverse complement strand
GCGGGCCGAGGTCAGCAGCTTGTGGATGCTGACCTGGCCCGCGTCATCCAGCAGGACGAGGTCGGTGAACGTCCCGCCTACGTCGATGCCCAGGATCATTCGAGGTCGAGGACCTCGTCGAGCAGGTCGACTTCAGGCTCGGCCGGCGGCAGTACCGCGCCGGTGAACTGGCGATAGGCCAGGGTCCAGGTGGCCGAGGTAAAGGTCTGGACGATGCTGCCGATGACTGCGGTGACAATGAGCCACAGCAGCCCGCCAAGGCAGACGGGGATGAGCACCCAGGCGGAGGGGTCCCCGCCGCCCATGGCCGCTAAGAACGGCAACATGAGGGCGACAAAGGGCGCTGCAAGGACGGCCCCGACGACGAGGCCGATGACCAGGAAGATGAGCCACAGGATGATCGTCGGGCCCAGGTTGTCCTTCAATACCTGCCAGCCGCGCTTCAGCGAGTCGATGGCGCCCAGGCCTTCCAGCATGACCGCTCGCTCGGCATAGACCCGGATCTGTTCCAGGACAATAGCCAGCAGGATGCCGCCGCAGCATACGACGCCGCCGCACAGCACGGATGCCGTGCCGCCCAGGAAGCCTCCCACCTCGGCAGCCGCGTCGATGGCGGCTATGGTGCCAAAGATCAGCAATCCGAGGAGCAAGATGCCGGCGACGATGGCGATAAACGCCGGCAGCCCGGTGAGGATGCTGATGCCGAGCAGCGTCCAGAAGCGCCCGACACCTGCCCTCCAGGCGGCGCCGAGGGTCGTGGCGTCCTCATCCTCCACCTGCTGCACGCCGGTGACGAGTCCGCCCCGGGCAATGAGGCTCAGCACCCACAGGGCGATGCCCAGGAGAAGCGCCAGGCAGCCCACGGCGGCGATCACCACCCACGCCTCTTCGGGGATCCGGGGGCCACCCCACTCGTCGCCCCTCGTCTGGTAGCTGGAGCCGCTGGAGCCAAATCCCTGGCCGATGCTCGCCAGGAACCCCAGGATCCAGAGTATCTTCCACCGCCAGGTAATCTGCCAGGCACGCGACAAAATCTTGCCGTAGTCCATTTTCCTTCCTCCTCTCAGATTGTTACAAGCTCATTTTAACAGTCCCCCACCAGGGGGGCAAGACCGGCGGCTGACGTGAGGCTGACAGTTCGTCACTCCCACTCGATGGTCGCCGGCGGCTTGCTGGATACGTCATAGACGACGCGGTTGATGCCTGGCACTTCGTTCACGATGCGGTTGCTGATCCGCGCCAGGAGGTCGTAGGGCAGGCGCGCCCAATCGGCGGTCATAAAGTCGTCGGTGGTCACCGAGCGCAGGGCCACGGCGTTGCCGTAGGTGCGCTCGTCGCCCATGACGCCGACGCTGTGGATGGGCAGGAGGACGGCAAAGGACTGGGCAGTGCCCCGGCCGTCCTTCTGGCGCAGCAGCCCGGCGGCTGCCAGCTCCTGGGTCAGAATGGCGTCGGCAGCGCGCAGGGTTTCCAGCCGCTCCCAGGTGACGGCGCCCACGATGCGCACCGCCAGCCCCGGGCCGGGGAATGGCTGGCGGTAGACAATCTCGTCGGGCAGGCCAAGCTCGTGGCCCACAGCCCGCACCTCGTCCTTGAACAGGAAACGCAGCGGCTCGACGAGCTGCATGGACATGTCGGCGGGCAGCCCGCCGACGTTGTGATGGGTCTTGATGCGATGGGCCCCGGGCCGGCCTGCCCCGGCGCTCTCGATGACGTCCGGGTAAATGGTGCCCTGCGCCAGAAAGTCAAAGCTGCCCAGGCGGCCGGCCTCCCGCTCGAAAATCCGCACAAACTTTTCGCCGATGATGTGCCGCTTGGTCTCCGGGTCGGTTACGCCGGCCAGGGCCGCCAGGTACTCTTCCACGGCATTGACCGCCACGAGCCGCATCCCCTGCTCGTCACGGAAGGTGCGGATCACCTGTTGCGCCTCGCCCTGCCGCAACAAGCCGTGGTCGACAAAGATGCTGGTCAACTGGTCGCCCACGGCGCGCTGCACCAGGGTCGCGGTCACGGCCGAGTCGACGCCACCCGAGAGGGCACACAGCACCTGCCCGTCTCCAACCCGTTCCTGGATCTCGTCCAGTGCCCGGTCGACGAGGCGGGCAGGGGTCCAGGTACCCTGCAGGCCGCAGACGCGGTAGAGAAAATTGCGTACAACCTGGCCGCCCTGTGGCGTGTGCACCACCTCGGGGTGGAATTGCAGGCCATACAGCCGCCGCCCGGCGTGGGCCATGGCGGCGATGGGCGAGTTGTCCGTCTGGGCTACGACGTTGAACCCGGGCGGCAACGTTTCGATGCGATCCCCATGGCTCATCCACACGGGTAGAGCAAAGGGCAGGTCGGCCCAGAGGGGGCAAGCCAGGTCCGTCACCTGCAACAGCGCCGGGCCATACTCCCGGCGCTGGGCGGCGGCCACCTGCCCGCCCAATACCTGGGTGATGAGCTGCATGCCGTAACAGATGCCCAGCACCGGCAGGCCGCTCTTGAGGACAAAGTCGGGCAGCGAGGCCGCGTTGGCGTCATAGACGCTCCCCGGTCCCCCGCTGAGGATGATCCCCCGGGGCCGCAGGGCCAGCACCTCCTCGGCCGGGGCATCAAAGGGGTACAGCTCGCAGTAGACGCGGGCTTCGCGCACCCGCCGGGCAATGAGCTGGCTATATTGCGAGCCAAAATCGAGGATGGCGACGGCCTCTTCCACCGGTGCCCGTTTGCTCAACGCAGTCCTCCGCCAGGCTTGTTTATTCGGCAAACACAAAACCATCTTCCGTCATGGACGTGATGGTTACCAGTGCATGAAGGGGAACATCCAACGTTTCCAGTTCTGCCCGGCCGCCCTCAAAGGCCTTTTCGATGAGGGCGCCGATGCCAACCAGCTCGGCCCCGGCGTGGCGCACCATGCGCACCAGGGCGCCGATGGTCCGGCCGCTGGCCAAAAAGTCGTCGACGATGAGGATGCGCTCGCCGGGCCCCAGGAACTCGGGCGAGCACATCAGAAACACCGAGACGCCCTTGGTGTGAGATGGGGCGGCTTCGACGTACACGGGGTCGGTCATCGTGACCGGCTTGGTCTTGCGGGCATAGATGACGGGCACGCCCAGGGCGAGGGCCGTGGTCATGGCGGGGGCGATGCCCGAGATTTCGGCGGTGAGCACCTTGGTCGGGCCGGCGGCCTCGAAGCGGCGGGCAAGCTCGCGCCCTGCCTCCATCATCAGCACCGGATCGACCTGGTGGTTCACAAAGCTGTCGACCTTCAGGATGCCTCGGCCCAGATTTCGTCCTTCATGCAGAATTCTTTCCTTGAGAGTCTGCATCGCTTCTGCCTCACGGGAATTGGTATGCCTAGTCTACCACATCCGGCCCGCCCTGGCAAGGCAACGGTGCCCGGTAGAAGCCCCGGCGCGGTTGCCGCGGCGCACCTCTCCTTGCCATTTGAGCCGTGGTGCGGTATAATGGCGCGGGGGGAGGAGCTATGACGCTGGAGCTGAACAGGGTTGCAGCACAGATCGACGACATGGGCCGCGAGCTGGCCAGCCGGGCGAGACGCGATGGCCGGGCCCTGCCCGCGGCGCGGGCCCTCCTGTCGGCTTTCGCCCGCGAGTGGGATGTGCTCCGCCAGGTCGCGGCGTCGCCGGCCGGGCAGCAGCTCCGCTGCGCGTCGCCGGGGGACGAGGTCCTCGATGCCGCGTTGCCACCCCCGCCCATGCCGGTCCACGTAACCCTCGTGGCCAGCGATGGCTCGCAGATCTATCCCGACCGCCACGGGCTGGCCTTCTACTATGCCATCAACATTGGCAGCATCGTCTACTGCCACGGCACCGGCCAGGCGCCGCGCGTGGCCACCGAGCCTCGCCTGTGCTACACCGAAGAGCAGATCTATCCCGGCGGCGACCCCATCAGCAGCGACACGGTGGGCATCCAGCGGAACCTGGCCGAGATGGAGGTGCTGGCAGACCTGTTGTTGGCGGAGGCGCCACAGGGGCCGCCCTGCCTGGGGCTGGGCGACGGGCCACTCCTCATCTGGCTGCGGCCCGGCGACCTGCCCGAGGGGCGCCGCCGGCAGATCCTGGCCGACTACCTGGGCTGCCTGGAAAAGCTGGGCAGGGCAGGGGTGCCGGTGGCCGGCTTTGTCAGCCGGCCCCACAGCGCCGAGGTCATTGCCCTCCTCTACCTGGCGCACCTGGAGCCCGAGGCCCGCCAGGAGGTGCGCAGCCTGGCCGATACCGACTACCGTGGCCTGACCGATCGCGCCCTCTTTGGCTTCCTAGAGCCGGGGCAGCGGTCGGCCCTGTTCGTGCGGGGCACGCCCACCAACCAGGACTTTCGGGCGAGCGGCCAGGAGATCTACTTTTTTTACCTCAACACCGGCTCGGACCTGGCCCGCGTGGAGATACCGCAGTGGGTTGCCTGCCGGCCTGCCCAGCTCGACCTGGTGCACGCCGCGGTCTATGATCAGTGCTGCTTTAACAACGGCTACCCCTACGTCCTCACGCGTGCCGACGAGCAGGCCGTCATCCAGGGCCAGGAGCGCCGCGTGTTGGAAGAGATGCTGATACAAGCCATGATCCGGCACGGGCTGCCCCTGCCCGAGCTGTCGCGCAAGGCGCAACAGAAAAAGGTGGCCCGCTGGCGGCGCTACCCATAGCGCACCTTTTCGAAAGCTGCCCGGGAGGAAGAGAACCATGGGATTGATGGTGGGACGCATCGTGCGCTCCAGCACGACGCGTTTTGCGGTGGGCTGCGAGACGCTCAAGGAAAAAGTGCCCGAGTTCGGCTGCCTGGTCAAGGTCCGTGCCCTGGATCACGAGGTCTACGGCCTGATCTATGACGTGCGCATGGAGGACGACCCCTTTGTGCGCCAGATGGCCGTGGTCCCCGACAGCCGGCCGGAGGCTATCGAGGACCAGCGGCGCAACCGGCAGGTGCCCATCGAGGTGGCCGTCCTTGTGATCGGCTACCGCCACAAGGGGCAGATCCATCACCGGCTGCCGCCCCAGCCGCCCATCAGCCTGGACGTCATCCTCACCTGCGACGGCGACGAGCTGGTCGAGTTCACCCAACACCTGGACTATTTCCGCCTTGTCCTCGACAATCGCGACCTGCCCGCCGACGAGCTGCTGGCGGCCAACCTGCGCCAGGCAGCGCTGGCGCGGGACCCGAACCTGAGGTCGGGCGGTCCCGGGTTCGAGTTCCTGCTGGACGCCGGCCGCGAGCTGGCCCGCCTCCTGGCCGCGGACCCGCCGCGCCTCGATGGCCTGTTGCGCAGGCTTCGCCCGTGACGGCTGCCTCGATGCCGCCTGGGCTTGCAGAGAATTGAACCCGTGGGGGAAGCGCGGCGTTGGAGACGGAAAGGACAGAACTGAGCGGCACGGCAAAATCGGTTGTTTTCCACATCCGTTGTTGTCTTGTTGGCAGAACAGAACAGCGGATTTGGAATAGAGCGGATGGTGCGCGCGTGGGGGCCCACGGCGGTGCGCTCGCGTCCCTACGGATGGCAAAGTAGGAGCATGATGGACCAAGAAAATGAGCTGGATTTTGATCATGGCCGGACGGGGCCAATCCGGCCCTCACCCGAGGCCCTGGCCGAGGCCCGGCGCCTGGGCATCGTCGTCGCCGGCAGCCTGAGCCGGGGGCTGGCCGTCAAGCTGGATCGCAGCACCGTCGTCGAGGGCATGGCCGTCGGCCGCTACGTCGTCATCCGCGGCCAGACCGGCCGGCGCTTTTTCTCCATCATCACCGATGTTGCCCTCGACAGCACCAATCCGGCCATTGAGAAGTCGCCACCCGACACGACGGACCAGTTCCTGTCCAGGGTCTACCAGGGCACCAGTACCTTTGGCCGCCTGGACGTGTCGCCCATGCTCGTCCTGGACCCGCCTGGCGAGGCGGGCGACGGCCGGGAGGCGGGGGTCGAGCCGCGGCCGGTCAAGACCGTGCCTGCCCACTTTTCGCCGGTCTACGAGGCCACGGAGGAGGACGTGGACCGTGTCTTTGGCGCCGAAGGAGAGGGCCACTTTTACGTGGGCACCCCCCTGGACATGGAGAACGTGCGGGTGCACCTGGACCTCCAGCGCCTGGTCGAAAGGTCCAGCGGCGTGTTTGGCAAGAGCGGCACCGGCAAGACCTTCCTGACGCGCACGCTCCTGGCCGGCATCATCAAGCAGCGAACGGCCGTCAACCTCATCTTTGACATGCACAACGAGTACGGCTGGGAGACCCAGGGTGAGGGCTACAGGGTCAAGGGCCTGCGCCAGTTGTTCCCCGGCGGCCAGGTGAGCGTCATGACCCTGGACCCGGAGTCGTCGCAGCGCCGGAAAAGCAAGGTCGACTTTACCGTGCGCATCGGCTATAACCAGATCGAGCCCGAGGACGTGGAGATGCTGGGCGGCCTCATGGGCCTCACCGAGACGCAGGTAGGCGCGCTGTTCTACCTGCGGCGGCGCCTGGGCAACGCGTGGATCGAGAAGCTGCTGGCCGAAGGCGAAGCGGACGACGCCAGCGAGGGACCCACGGAGCTCGACACGCTGCTGGAGGAGGGCAAGCTCCACGGCGGCACCCTGGGCGCCATTCAGCGCCGCCTGGGCCTCTTCCGTCGGTTCGATTTCCTGGTGCCCCGCGCCCACGAGGACGTGGTGGGCAAGATCATGGAGTACCTGGACCGCGAGGTCAACGTCGTCCTCGAATTTGGCCGCTACGGCAGCCACCTGGAGGCCTACATCCTGGTGGCCAACTATCTCACCCGCCGCATCCACGAGCGCTACGTGAAGCGCAAGGAGGCCGCCCTGGGCAACCAGGCTGCCGAGCCCAAGGCGCTGGTCATCACCATCGAGGAGGCGCACAAGTTCCTGGACCCGGCCATTGCCCGCCAGACCATCTTTGGCACCATCGCCCGGGAGCTGCGCAAGTACAACGTCACCCTTCTCGTCGTCGACCAGCGGCCCAGCGGCATCGACGAGGAGGTCATGAGCCAGATCGGCACCCGCGTCACGGCCCTCCTGGACAACGAGGCCGACATCCGCGCCGTCCTGACGGGCGTCTCGGGGGCAAGCGAGCTGCGCCAGGTTCTGGCCCGGCTGGACACCAGGCAGCAAGCCCTCATCCTGGGCCACGCCGTACCCATGCCCGTCGTCGTCCAGGCCAGGCCCTACGGGCCGGAGCTCTATGCCGAGGTGGGTTACGTGGACGACGAGGCGCTGAAAACAAGGATGGCCCGCAACGTGCAAATGCTGCAGGGCGAGGACGACTTTGAGGGATTTGACTGAAAGGGGAGCAGGAGCGACCATGCAGGTCGAGATCATTGCACTGACGAATTACCTTACCGGTGAGGGAGGGCCCGAGGGCCTCCTGGAGCACGCGGGGCGCACCTGCTACCGTAGCCTGGGCCGGGGCCAGCCCGGCAAGTTTCTCCAGGCGCGCATTCGGGAGGGACACGAGTCGCTGGTGGAGCACGCCTCGGTGACCTTTGAGATCAGCGGCATCTCGCGGGCTTGCTCCCACCAACTCGTGCGCCATCGTATCGCTTCCTACTCTCAGGAGAGCCAGCGCTACGTGGCCATGGACGCGCCCGAGCTTGTCGTGCCACCCGCGATCCGGGAGAACCCGGAGGCCCTGGCTGCCTGGGACGAGTTCATGGCCCGGGTGCCCGAGACCTATCGCCGCCTGCGCAAGGCGGGCGTGCGCAAGGAGGATGCCCGCTTTATCCTGCCCAACGCCGCCGCCACGCGCATCGTCGTAACCATGAACTTTCGCTCGCTGCGCCACTTTTTCGCCGTGCGCTGTGAGCGGGCCGCGCAGTGGGAGATCCGGGCGCTGGCCCTGGAGATGCTGCGCCAGGTGTACGCCGTGGCCCCCGCTGCCTTTGAGGACCTTTACCTTCAATTTCTGGGAAGTTAATCTCGGTCTGCACTGGTTTGCACTTTGCGAAGCTCGTGGTATAATGGCACGCAGAAGCTTCGCGCTTGATCCAGCCAACCCAACGTGGAGGGCGCAATGCCGCGACAGGCTCCGGCGACAGCCCAGTTTTCGCTGGATGGCCAGACGCTGTGGAAAGGCGTCCGGCACGTGTCGGCATGCACCGACGAGCCCATCCTGAGCATTGCCCATGGTCACAACCTGACGCTGGTCGTCTTTCGCGAAGCGCGGCTGGTCATCTCCTGGCACTTCTCCCTGTCCCCGGGCGTCGAACCGTCGGCTGTCTTTGGCATCCCGCCCATGATCGCCAGTCACATGTGCAAAAGTGCCCCGCCGGTGTCGCGCCTGGCGCGAATGACGGTCCACGGCAGCGACGTGAGCTTGAGCGCCGACGACGCGGACGGGTCCTTTGAGCTGCGCTGGCGCTTCGAGATCGCGCAGTTTCCCGCGCCGCCCGAGCTCTACCGGCTGCTGCCGGCCCCGCCGGCAGCCATCGCCCTGCATCACCTGGAGGTTGCCGATGCCATCCTGGGCGCCGCCGCCAGGCTGATGGCCCTGGAGGTGGAGCGGCAGCTCCACCGCAGCAAGCTGGCCGTCCTTGTGGGCATGCACGGTGACCGGTTGGTCATCGACGGCCGGGAGGTAGGCAAGGAACCGCCCGGCTTCTACCACTTTGATCCACGCCTCGTTACCCGCGCCCTGGAGTTCTTGAGCTCCGATCAGATCGAGGTCGGCCTCACGCCCCTGGACCCGCAGCGCGCCTTCTTGTCGCTCGTCGACCGGCAGCCGGATCACACGTTGCACTGTGCCCTGCTGTCGCTGGGCCTCGACACCCAGCGCCTCATCGCACCGGGGCGCGGCATGGTTGCGCGCCGCACGTGATGTCCTGCGGTTCCAAGGTTTCAACAACGGCAACATGGAGGTAGCCCAATGCTGCAACGAACCTGGCCTTGCTGTTCTCGGCGCGACCGTGGATGGCTTATCGTCATCGCCCTGCTGCTGGCCCTGCTTCCGGGCCTGGCTGCCCCGCCGGTGGCTTGCGCCCAGGATGGAGCGTGGACCGTCGAGTGCGTCGACTGCCCGCAGTCCTTTGCCTACATGACCGACCGCAGCCTGCGGTTGGATGCCGGCGGCCACCCGCACATCGCCTACGGCGAAAACGGGCTGCGCTACGCCTGGCACGATGGCACCGCCTGGCATTACGAGGTGGTCGACCCCGCGCCCTGGACCGGCAGCTATGCTTCCCTGGCCCTCGACACCGACGGCCAGCCCCACGTCGCCTACCAGGATAGTTCCAACCTGGACCTGAAGTACGCCAGCAGGAGTGATTCCGGCTGGCAGGTGGAGACCGTCCACAGCGAAGGAGACGTCGGCTATTACGCGTCCCTGGACCTGGACGCCGATGGTCACCCGCACATCAGTCACGCCTACGCCATGGGCTCGGTGTGGTACGCCACCAGGGACGAGCAGGGCTGGCACCTGGAGAATCCGGGGCCGGGCCACGAGGCCGGCGACACGTCGCTGGCCGTCGATGCCCAGGGCTATCCCCACATCGTTTTCCACAACGACGATTCCGACGCCCTGCAATACCTCTACAAGGATGCCGGCGGCTGGAACCTCTCCGACCTGGCCGACGCCGCCTACACGGGCGCGTCCCTCTCCATGGCCCTCGACGCGGCCGGCGAATTGCACATCAGCTACTATGACGAGAACGGCTCGGCCCTCAAATACTATCACGGAGGAATTGCTACCGTGGTGGACAGCGATCCGGACACTATCTGGGGCCACAGCTCCATCGCGCTGAATGCCGCGGGCCGGCCGCGCATCACCTACCGCGACGAGATAAACGGCGGCCTGAAGTTCGCCCACGACGACGGCAGCGGCTGGCAGACCGAGAGCCTTGATCCCGGGCTCGACGCCGGCTATTTTAGCTCGCTGGCCCTCGACGCCTCCGGCCGGGCGCGCGTCAGCTACATGGACGGCGGCGCCCTCAAGTACGCGGCCCAGGACGGGTACAGTTGGACCATTGTCGTGGTCGATCGGGCCGCCCGGACGGGAGGGTGGAGCTCCCTGGCCCTCGACGCTGCCGATGGTGCGCACATCGCCTACCAGGAGTCGCTCTCTCGCGATCTGCTCTACGCCTACAAGAGCTCGTCGGGGTCCGAGTGGCTGCGAACAACCGTGGACGAGACAGGCAGTACCGGCTGGTTGCCGTCCATCGACGTGGACAGCAGCGGGCAGCCGTATATCGGCTACTCGGACGCCACGAACAGGGTAGTGAAGGTGGCCCGGCCCGGTGCCCGCGCCGGGGAGTGGTCCATTGAAGAGGTTGCCCCACACCCACAGGTCACCGCGTACCTTTCCCTGGCCGTCGACGGCGAGGATCGCCCACACATCGTCTACCGGGGCCTGCACGGGCTGGAGTATGCCTACCGGGGGGCCAGCGGTTGGATCACCGAGACGCTGGGCACCGAGGGACTCGTTGGCCAGTTTCCACACCTTGCCCTCGATGGCAGCGGCCGGGCATACGTGCTTTACCTGGACACTACAAATTGGGATTCTATCTTCTTGAAGCTGGCCTACAAGGACGGGAGCACCTGGCACATTGTCGCGGTCGAGAGCCTGCACATGGCCTTGGGCGGCCTGGGCCTGGCCCTTGACAGCAATGGCGTGCCGCACATCGCCTACCTCCGATCCGGGCCGTCTGGTGCGCCCCACGCGCTTGTCTATGGCCACCGCCAGGGCAACGGGTGGTACCTGGAAGTGGTGGACGCCGAGGGCACGTCTCCCTCCCTGGCCCTGGACACCCGCGACCGGCCGCGCATTGCCTACGGCACCAAGGTTGCGTATGGCAGCGCCGGGGGATGGCGCCTTCAAAGCCTGCCCGAGGAGGTGGGGCTGGTTCGCTCCCTGGCGCTGGACCAGCACGGGAGGGCCCACCTGACGCTCGGCGACACGTATGCGCTGCGCTATGCAACGGGCGTCCCGTACCGCGTACATCTGCCTCTGGTGATCGGCCACTAGGCCGGCTCTTTACGCGGGCAACGTGCCTGGCGGGTTTTGTGTTCGCCGCAAGGGTTGCGCCCTGGCATGGCTCTCAACCACAGCGGACATAACCCGCCAGGACTCTTTGGGTCGCTGGGCTGCCAACCCCTCGACTTGCGCCAAACGCAATCTGTGCTATAATCGGTCCATGTACCACACAAGGATAGGAGAAAGGCAATGAAGCATTTTCTGAGTGTCGCAGACTACAGCAGCGAGGAGATCTGGAAGCTTTTGCGCCTGGCCCGCGACCTCAAGGCCGAATGGCAGGCTGGCGGGAATGAACCCTTGCTGAAGGGCAAGGTGCTGGGGATGATCTTTCAGAAACCGAGCCTGCGCACTCGCGTTTCGTTCGAGGTGGGGATGCAGCACCTGGGGGGCACGGCCCTCTATCTCTCGCCCAACGAGATCCAGTTGGGCAAGCGCGAAAGTGTGGCCGACGTGGCCCGCGTCCTGTCGCGCTACGTGCAGGGCATCATGGCCCGCGTGTTTTCCCACCGCGACGTGGAGCAGTTGGCCGCCCACGGGAGCGTGCCGGTGATCAACGGCCTGTCGGACTATAGCCATCCTTGCCAGGCCATGGGCGACATCCTCACCGCCTGGGAAAAGCTGGGGGATCTGCGCGGCCGCAAGCTGGTGTTCGTCGGCGATGGCAACAACGTGGCCAACTCGCTGCTGTTTGTTTGCGCCCGCGTGGGCATGGACGTGGCCGTGGCCTCGCCGGCCGGCTACGAACCGCACCCGGGCGTAGTGACCCTGGCGCAGCGCATGGCCGCCGAGACGGGCAGCCAGATCGAGATCGGCAACGATCCGGCCGCCCTGGTGCGCGACGCCGACGTTATCTATACCGACGTCTGGGCCAGCATGGGCCAGGAGGCGGAGGCCGAGCTGCGCAAGGCCCGCTTTGCCGGCTTCCAGATCAACGAGAGTCTGGTCTCGCTGGCCCGGCCCGAGGCCCTCGTCATGCACTGCCTGCCGGCTCACCGCGGCGAAGAGATCACCGATGGCGTGGCCGATGGGCCGAACTCGGCCCTGTTCGACGAGGCAGAGAACCGCCTCCATGCCCAGAAGGCGATCCTCGTGGCCCTGATGGCGCCCCAGAGGGCTGGGTTCTAACGGCACCCGCGGAGGAGGGTTGTTCACTGCTGCCTTTGTCTGGAGGAGGCATCTTGGCTGGCGATAAAAAGGCATACGACAAGGCAATACAAGAGGGGCTCGATTTTGCCTGGGCGGGCAAGTGGGACAAGGCAGTCGCTTGTTACCGCAAGGCCCTCGCCCAGGACTCTGGCGATCCCACTGTCTACAGCCACCTGGGCCTCGCCTGCTTTGAGCTGGAGCGCTTTCCCGACGCGCTGGAGGCCTATGGCCAGGCCAGCCGCCTGGCGCCCGACGAGCCCGCTCCCCTGGCGCGCATCGCCGAGATCCACGAGCGCCTGGGGCAGCCCCATGCCGCGGCCGACGCCCTCTACTCGGCGTCCGAGATTCACCGCCGGCGCCTCGCCTGGACGCAGGCCATCCAGGCCCTGCAGCGCGCCCTCGATCTCTGTCCCGACCATCTCCGCTCGCGCCTGGCCCTGGCCGAGATCTTTCAGCAACTGGATCAGCCCAAGCGGGCGGTCAAGGAGTATCTGGCCCTGGCGCGCGTGCTACAGCGCCAGGGACAGGGCGAAAAGGCCCTCGATCAGTGCCGCACGGCCCTTGATCTAGAGCCCACCAACGCCGAGGCCCGCGCACTGGCCGAGGCGTTGCAGATGGGCGCTCCGCCGGAAGAGATCGAGGTCGTGGCCCCGCCACCGGACGAAGGCGCCAGCCCGGCCGACATGGCCCGCGACAAGGCCCTGGAGGAGTTGGCGGGCATTCCCTTCGAGGACAGCCCCACCGAGCCGGCAGCCGATATCCGCGACTTTGAAGGCGTGGCCGTTTCGGATCAGGCGCCCGTCAAGCCGACCCTCAGCCGCCCGCAGATCGACGCCCTGGTGGCCCAGGCCATCGACTTTCAGACGCGGGGCCTCATCGACGAGGCCATTGCGGGCTATACGCGGGCCATCGACGCCGGCGTGGATCGGCCGGCGGCGCACTTTAACCTCGGACTCCTCTACCAGCAAAAACTGCGCCTGGAGCCGGCCATCAACGAGTTCAAGAAGGCCGTGCGCCATCCCCAGTATAGCCTCGGCTGTCACTTTGCCCTGGGCGAGTGCTACAAGGCCCTGGGACGCATCGACGAAGCCCTGGAGCACTTTGTCCAGGTGCTCAAGATCGTGGACCTGGGGACCGTGCAGCGCGAGCAGGCCGACGACCTCATCCAGCTTTACGATGCCCTGGCCGACTCGTTCATCGCCAAGGGCGACCGGGAAAAGGCCATGACCTTTGCCAACTCGCTCGTCGAGTTTCTCTCTTCCAAGGGGTGGGAGGACAAGGCCCGCGAGGCACGGCACCGGCTGGATAGCATGTCGGAAGAGGGCGTGACCATGAGCCTGGCCGAGGTCCTGGCCGCGCCCAGCGCCGAGAGCATCCTGGCCTCCATGTCGCTGAGCCAGGAGTACGTGCGGCGCGGCGCCCTCACCGCCGCCACCGAGGTTTGCTACCGGACCATCCAGATGGCGCCCACCTATCTGCCGCTCCATATGCGCCTGGCCGAGATCTTTGGCCAGGACGGGCGGATCGAAGACGCGGTGGACAAGTACCAGGTCGTGGCCGATCTCTACCTGGTTCGCGACGAGAAGCGCCAGGCCATCGGCGTCTACAAGCGCATGCTGCGCCTCATCCCCATGGACGTGGTTGTGCGCTCGCGGCTCATCGACCTGCTCATCAGCTCCGGCGAGATCGACCAGGCCCTGGACCAGTACTTTGCCCTGGCCGACGCCTACTACCAGATGGCCCAGGTGGACAAGAGCCTGGAGAAATACGCCGAGGCGCTGCGCCTGGCGCCCCGCGCTTCCGACGAGAAGGCCTGCCGTGCCCGCCTGCTGCGCAAGATGGCCGACATTCAGATGCGGAAGGCAAGCTGGCGCGAGGCCGCCGAACTCTACCGCCAACTGGTGGCCGTGGCCCCCGAAGACGAGCGGGCCCGGCTGCACCTCATCGACCTCAACTACAAGCTGGGACGCGCCAAGGAGGCCGACACCCAGACGGTGGCCATGGTGGGCTATTACCGGAAGCAGGGCCAGATGGAGCGCGCCCTTGCCCTGTTGCAGGAAGCGGTGCGGCTCCAGCCCCAGCAAATGGCCCTTCGCGCCCGCGTGGCGCGCGCCTACATCGACGCGGGCCTCCAGGAGCAGGCCATCCAGGAACTGGACATGCTGGGCGAGCTGCAGCTCGACGCAGGGTTGCGCGAGCAGGCCATGGCCACGGTGCGCTTTATCATCTCGCTGAAGCCAAAGAATATTGAAGCCTATCGTCAATTGCTGGCGCAGCTCTAGCTCGTTTTCGCAGCCGGCCGCCGAAAGTCGAGGATCGGGGCGGCTGGGGCGCGCGCGGGAGTATTGATTCGTGTCGGATGTCTTGTGGGTCCTGTCTCACATCCAGGTCACCGATGTCATAGACATTCTGCTGGTGGCCGTGGTGTTCTACCTGCTGTTTTCCCTGGCCCAGGGTACACAGGCCGTTCAGTTGCTGCGAGGTATGGTCCTGGTCATCCTCGTTGCCTTCCTGGCCAGCCAGATTCTGCCCTTCCAGGGCTTTAGCTGGCTGGTCAGCACGGCCCTGCCCGCCTTGCTCATTGCCATCCCCGTCATCTTTCAGCCCGAGCTGCGCCGTGCCCTGGAGCGGCTGGGCCGGACGGGCGGGCTGCTGCTGCGCGTTCAGCAGGAAGAAGAGATGGAGCGCATCATCGACGAGGTGACCCGGGCCGTGCACCGCCTGGCCGGCGAGCGGCACGGGGCGCTCATTGTCTTTGAACGAGAGACGGGCCTGCAAGAGTTTATCGAGACGGGCGTGGAGATCAATGCAGAGGTCAGGGCCGAGCTGCTGCGTACCATCTTTCATCCCAACACTGCCCTCCACGACAAGGCCGTCATCATCCGCGAGGACAAGATCGTCGCTGCCAGCAGCATGCTGCCGGCCAGCCACAACCCGCAATACAGCGGTCTGGGCACCCGCCACCGGGCGGCCATCGGCCTGACGGAGGAAAGCGACGCCCTGGTAGTGGTCGTTTCGGAAGAGACCGGGATCGTGTCGGTGGCCTATAACGGCAGGATGGTGCGCCGCATGGACGCCAACCGCCTGCGGAACGTGCTCATGGCCTTCTTTCAGCACCGCCTGGGTGGTCGCGGCTGGGCGAGCAAGGTCTAGGAGCGTGCGGTTGTCGAGGCGCGTGGTCCCGGGGGATAGGGCTCGTTCGGGGGCGGCGATGGCGACGCTAGTTGGCCTGTTAGCGCGTCAGCGCCTCTTCCAGGGCCTGGGCCAGCTCCCCGCTGCTGACGGAACCCAGAAAGTGGCGCACCAGCAGCCCCTGGCGATCGATGACAAAGGTCTCCGGCACGCCCGTCACGCCATAGGCGCGGGCGATGCGGTTTCCCGTGTCGGCGCTGCTGGGGAAGGTGATGCCAAACTCGTCGACAAAGGCCCTTGCCTTCGACGTGGCGTCCTTGTAGGCGATGGCATAGAACTGGACGTCGCGCTCTCGATAATCCTGCCAGATCGCCTCCAGGTCGCCGGCCTCTTCGCGACAGGGGCTGCACCAACTGGCAAAAAAGTTGACGACGACGACCTGGCCTGGCTGGCCGTTGAGAGCCATGGCCGTGCCGTCGAATGCGGTGAGCTGAAAGGACGGCACCTCGCTGCCGGGCAGTGGCGCAGACGATGGGCCTGTGAGCAGCGAGTAGCCCAGGAGCAGCACGACGACCAGTCCGACGGCAGCAGCGGCAGTCCCAACCGGCGACCTGCGCCGCGGCTGCGGCAGGTTGGTGTCTGGAATTTGCATTGCTTCTCTCCCGGCTTCCATGGGGCGCATTGTACCTCACTTTGCCGGCCCTGTCCAGCCCGGCCCCGTCTTTCGGCGCAGGTGCGGCAGGGCCGGGATAACGCCGTGTAGGAGATGTCGTGACGACCCGAGAGTATAGCCTGTTCGAACTGCAAAGCCTGAAAGGACGCCTCCTGCCGCTGCTGGCCGGCGTACTGGGCCTGCTGCTCATCGTTTGGGTGGTGGTCGCCCCGGCCGAGTCCAGGCTGGGGAGTGTCGTCAAGCTCGTGTACGTCCACGGAGCCCTGGTGTGGGCCGGCCTGCTCACCTTCAGCCTCGCCGGCCTCCTGGGGCTGGTGGCCCTGGCTCTGCGCCTCACGGGCCCCGCCACGGGCCGCGCCGCCCCCTGGCTGCGCGGCGCCCGGAGCGCGGG